>Ga0129333_10006926_pt1 | contig 10729 bp, 10 predicted proteins | sample CPB6_08_DNA_FD_94474 | JGI IMG/M metagenome (GOLD analysis project Ga0129333, IMG submission 94474) | Freshwater to marine salinity gradient microbial communities from Chesapeake Bay, USA - CPBay_Sum_0.6_0.8_DNA | ecosystem: Environmental > Aquatic > Marine > Coastal | place: USA: Chesapeake...
AAATATCAGTAATACTACCAATTAAAAGTGGTAAATATGGTTTGTTTGATGAGTATTTCACAAAAGCAATCCAATCGGTAAAAAATCAATCGCCTTATGTTGAGGAAGTAATACTTGTTCACACCGATGAAACAATATTAGATAACTTTTTGAATGGGTTTGACTTTAGTGGTTTAACTGTTAATAGAGTATTGTGGACTGAAGAACCCAACTTTGCTAAACAAGTTAATAAAGGTGTTAGTGAAGCTAAAAGTGAGTGGGTGTCTTTATTAGAGTTTGATGATGAATATTCAAACATTTGGTTTAAAAATGTAAATAAATACATTGGTCATTACTCTGATGTTGAGTCATTTTTACCAATAGTTGTTGACGTTGATGAAAAAGGAATATTTGCCGGATTTACAAATGAGGCAACTTTTGCTGCTAACTTCACAAATGATCTTGGTATTTTATCTAATGAAATTTTACAAACGTACCAAAATTTTCAAATTTCTGGAATCGTAATTAAAAAAGATGTTTTTCTTAAAAATGGTGGTTTTAAATCAAATATCAAATTAACTTTTGGTTATGAGTTCTTTTTAAGAATGACAAATCAATCTGTAAAATTTTTAACAATCCCAAGGATAGGTTACAAACATATGAACATGAGAGAAGGATCAATTTTTTGGAATTATAAAAATGGTGATGACAGATTAAGTGAAGATGAAGTTAAATTTTGGATTGATTCGGCAAAAAAAGAATATTTATTTACAGCTGAAAGAGAAATAAAATATGAACCTCAAGAAGTTTAATGCTCGAAGATGAAAATTTAAACACAGAACTTAACGAAAAGAAAAAGAAAGGAAGAAAACCAACAGTAAAAAAATATTTTGATGAGCCAGAAGAAAATGCAGTAAAATTGTATTTGGGTACGGATTCTAGAGAAGATAAGAATAAAATTTACAATGAGTTTTTAAGACATCCTTTAGACAAAATGATTTCGTCAATAATAAGACGATATAAATTATACAGGAAAGATATGGATTTTGAGGAAGTCCATATGGATACACATTCGTTTTTAATGACAAAGATGGATAAATTTAAACCATCTAAGGAAAAAAAAGCATATTCATACTTTGGTACGATATGTAAAAATTATTTAATGGGTCAAATACAAAAAGACCAAAAAGAAACAAATAGGAAAATTTCTTATGAAGATATTTCAAGTGACATAGATAATATGCCAAGTATGGTCTATTATATTGATGGCGATGAAGTAACGACAGAACAAATAATAGGTAAATTTTTAGAAGAATTAAAAATATCTATGGACGAAAAAGGTGTTACAGAACAAGAAGTAAAATTAGGAGAAGCTTTACATGACATATTTCAAAACTACTCAACAATATTTCAAGATACGTCAAACAATAATAAGTTTAATAAAAACATAATTTTATTTGAATTAAGGGAAATGACAAATTTATCAACAAAAGAAATTAGAAACTCACTGAAAAGATATAAAAAAATATACTTCAAAATTGTTAGCGAATTAACAAAATAAATATTTATTATAGTATGCCAAGACCACAGAAAAAAGAAATTAATTTAACTAAAGAATCCATGTTATCATTGATGCAAGAAATCTATAATGAACTTGTTGAACAAAGAAATACTGCAATAAGGATCCAGAACAAAATGTTAAACATGATGAAAGAAGTTGAAGACATGACTTTAATAGGACCTATTATTGAAAAACAACAAAAAATTATAAATGATTGTGTTGAGAAAAAATTATCATTATCAAAACTTCAATCACAAATCTGGCAAAAAACTCAAGATAAACAAGAAAACTTTACTCTTACGGATCTAGATTTTGACGATGAAATAATGAAATCACTTATAGATAAAGATACTTCTACAGACGGTGGTTATAAAATGAATAAATAACATAGTATGGCTGTTTTAGATGTAAATGATGGTTTTAAATCAGTTGGTGATAAAATCACAACTACAAAAAAGTATAAAAAAATCAAAGAAGATTTTGATGAGTTAAAAAAAAAGAAAGGAAGTACTTTTGAGAAAAAAAGTTCTGATTTAAAAAAACAACTTTCTGACGCTAGTAAAGAGACAAAAAAATTTTTAAAAGAACAAAAATCTCAAATTGATAATTTATTAGATTTAAAATTTTTATCGACCGGTTCTGGTTCAAGTACAAAAAAATATTTAAAAAAAACTTTTGTAAAATCAATTGAGGAGCTTAAACCTAAAATATTAGATTTATTAATACAAGAATTTATATCTGCCATTGGTTGTTCTCAAGATCAAGAATTTACAAATCAAACATTGTATATAAGAGTAAAACCACTTGATTTACAAAATATTTTAAAAGAAGATCCGCAAGGAGATGTTGGTAAACTTTTGTATGAACCAACCGACATACAATATATAAATTTCCCATTTTCAATGAATAGGGAATTGTACAATAGAATACAAAATATAAATCAACCTTTTTCAGTTCCTGCTGGTGGTTCACCATATAAAGGAAAATCAAATCAAGACTTATTTGATATTACTTATGTTGAAAGTTACGTTGATCCAATATCAACACAGACAATACAGGGTAATTTTTATAAGATTGATTTAAAAAACCGAGTAAATAATGTGAATAAAATTTCTGAATTTATTAAAGACTATTTTGCTAGCATATCAATAATTGATTTAAAAAATTTATTTGCAAATTTAATGAACCAACTTTCTGGTGCAATATCAATTAAAAAAGGTGAAGGAAAACTTGATCTTGGTGATTTTCAAAAAATACTTTTAATATTACAAAGAGTATTAGGTTTATGTGTTGATAAAACTGAAGAAATTGATGTGTCTGGGACTGCAAAGGTTTCAGATAGTGATACTTTGGACGATTCCTTTTTTGAATTTACCGAGGTTGATTTAAGAATTATTGATCAAAAAATTTCTGACATAAAACTTGGTGTTGTTGAATTTGAGGAGTGTGATACTGTTAAATTACCTGTAAATACTGACGATATTTTATCTGCACTAAATAATCTTAATTTTATCGATAATAGTAATAATAACAATAATATTGATGACGCTGCAAATTTAACAGATGTTTTAACAAATAATCCAGGTTGGTTTCCATTACAAATTAACATAGATTTAAGTTTTTTAAAAGAATTTCCTAAAGCTTTAATTTTAACGTTATTATCACCAAAAGTTTTATTACCACTATACATTATGTTAAAAGCCGTTGGGGATAATATTGATTTAGCAATAAACTCATTTATGGATTTTGCTAAAAAATTTAAATCATTAATTTTTAAATTAACATCAAAAATTGGTTCTTTATTTACAAAAATTTTATTTGATATAATTAAAAAAGATATTAAAAATCTAATAAGGTCAGTTATTGGTGATATTAAAAATGAAAAAATTAGAAACAGATTAGAGGCTATACGTTCATTAACCGAAGTTCTTGTAACGCTTGCAAATGCTATAAAAGATTTTAGAGAATGTAAAAGTGTTATTGATGAACTTTTAGCATTACTAAAAGTTGCCGGAAGAGGTTTTGGTAATAAAATTCCTTATCCACTACTATTGGCTTCTGAATTTTTAGACGGATATTCATCTAGTAGAGCGTTTTTAAATGTGGTCGAAGAGTTTGAAAAATTAGGGTTGCCCACAGGACCAATGCCTGACGGTAGTCCAAATTTGATGTTAATTTCTTTTAAAGCATTATTAGATGGTCAAGAAAAAGAAGATAGACAAAATGGTGGATTACAAGTTGCTGTCAAACCTATGGCGGTATCACCAATAAACTTAACACAAGGTCTTACCATATACGGTATGAAAACTTAATTATGGACAAAATAGAATCATCAAAAATAGTAGAAATTATCAAAGAACATAAAACAAGACCTAATAAAGATCTTATTTTAGCTTTAGAATTTATAAAAAAAGATTATGAATTAACTAAAGAAAATATAATAAAATTAAGTGAACATTTAGATAAACTAGAATTGAGTTACAATACAATATTGAAAGAATATGAGTCGAGAGGCGTGGTACGATGATAAAACAATTTTTCAAGGTTATGTAAAAGATAACCAAGATCCAATGATGCTTGGTAGAGTAAGGGTTGTTCCTTTATTTGAAAGGTATCAAGACTCTTTACCTGAAGATTGGCAAGAGGAAAGAGATAAATGGACATCAAAAGATCCTTTTATTTTTTTACCTCTTTTACCTTATTATATTAATCAGGTACCAAAAAATAATGAGTATGTTAATATATTTTACTATAACAAAGCTGAAAGATTAGATAATAGTAAATTTTATATTCAAGGTCCAATTACAAGACCACAAAACAATTTCAAAGAAGAATATACAAACTCGCTATCAATGTTAGCTAGCGGTGAATTTTTTAAACCAGCTAATTCATTAAAGGATAGAACCTCTGGACTTACAAATCCTAAAGTTTTTGGGATATATGCTGAACCTGGCGATAATGCAATTATGGGTAGAGGTACTTCAGATATTATTGTAAAAGAAAATGAAGTTTTAGTTAGAGCCGGAAAACTCGATCCGTTATTATCATCAAGCGCCGATTTTAATTTACCGGTACCAAACGATAAAAGATCTTTTTTACAAATATCAACTTTTGATTTAGAAAAAGTTGATAACCCACCAAAAACTGTAACTTCAACTGAAATAATACCAACCGAGGTAAAAAATCTTGTAGAGTGGGAAATTACAAATCCTTCAACAACTGGAACGACATATGATGGTAATGTAAAACTATATAGTTTAAAAAAGACCCCAGAAACTTTAAGTAATAAAATATTTTTAGATAGTGATTTGTCTCAATCTATTAATACTAAATTATTCGAATTAACATTTACCGGATTAACTAAAGAGGAGTCTATCAATTTTATAAATCAATTTATACAAGGGGTTAATAACGGTAAAATTAATATAAACGGATATTTGTCTTATCCATCACAAAATGGTTCTAACTTAGAAAACCAATTCCCATTTGTTTTCAGACCAACACAAAAAACAACAAAAATATATTTTGGTTCAACAATAGATAGTGGTGTGAGTGGATTGACAGAATTTAACACAGTACTTGACTTCTACTCAAAAATTAAACTATCACCTGCAAATAAAGAATTTGGTTTTGGTTTGGTTTGGGTACAAAACGTTTTAGGTCAACAAGAAACTGTTAAGGTTTCAACATTAAACACATCAACTTATACGTCAAAACCAGTAACATATGGTGCTATGGGTGGTGACTTTATTTATCTATTATCACACAAATCTGTAATACCAACAAAAGGAGATCCAATTGATTTAAAAGGAACACTATATGGTATTCCACAACCAAAATTTACAGATGAAATTATTAATAAAACAGACCCAATGGTTAGAGGTGATCAATTAATGATTTTATTAAATGAAATTGTAAAATTTTTACTTTCACATGTTCATCCATTTCCAGGTCTTAATCCTATTAATGAGGGTTATCAAAGTGGTGCCAGTGCTAAAAAGATTGACGAATTAATAAAACAAGCAGATAAAACCATATTAAATCAAAATATTCGGATTAATTGATATTTATTATAAAAAAGTAAATGTCAATTAATAATTCATATTTCAGTAGGAACAATACCCTTATTTCAAATAGTTTTGTTAACACAGGAAGAAATCCTGTAATGGAGTTATTTTATGGTGAAGGAAGTCTGGTTAATCCTATTGGTTATACAAGATTTATTTTTGATCTTGATTTAACACTTCTAAAAGAAAAAGTTACACAAGGAATTATATCCACCGGTTGTACTACAAATATAAAACACACTTTACGAATGACTAACACAAGTTATTTCGATAAAGATTTTTTAAATGGTAAAACATCACAAGGTAGATTAAGGGCGACATCATTTGATTTAATTTTATTTAGAATTCCTTATGTTAATTTAGATTCTGATCAACCACAAAATTGGGATGAAGGTGTTGGGTATGATTACTATGATGTTATCACAGGAATTGAAAATGATAAAAATTATTCTGATCGACCATCAAACTGGTATCAAACAACAACTATTGGTGTTTGGGAACAACCTGGAATTTATGATAACAATAATGGTGGTTTATTTCCTTTTTCAGGTCTTACAATTGTAGATACCCAACATTTTGAATTTGGTGATGAAAACATTGAGTTTGATATGACAAATGAAATCAATGATCTATTACAAGGTGGAATACCAAATTGTGTAGGTTGGGGAATCGCATATCTTCCACAAGTTGAAAATTTAAGTGGGACAACAGGTACTTATTCCGTTGGTTTTTTTACAAGACATACTCAAACATTTTACGAACCATTTTTAGAAACAACATATGATGATTTAATTGAAGATGATAGAAATTCATTTTCTTTAGGTAAGGCAAATAAATTGTATCTATACATCTATGAAGATGGTGATTTTAAAAATTTAGATGTACCACCAAGTGTGACTATAACGGACCCATCAGGAAATGTAGTAATTAATAATCAATTATCTTGTTTAAAAACAAAAGGTGTTTATGAAATTACGGTTCCACCTCTTTTAGGTTATCATACTCCATGTATTTTTCAAGATGTTTGGAAAAATGTTGTTATGGATGGTTTTATATTACCAGACGTATATAATGAATTTGTTTTGTATCCAGTACAAAAAAATATTCAAATAGGAACCTCAACAAATGACCCCTCAATTTATGGTTTTGATTTTTTTGGAATTAAACAAGACGAAAAAATATTTAATACTGACATAAGAAAAGTTGGTGTTATTATAAAACAAGCATATACGACAAATAAAATGTTACCAAAAGTGGAAGCGTTTTATAGAATATATGTAAGAGAAGGAACAACAGAAGTTCAAGTTCAAGACTGGACAAAATTAAATAGAACACCAAATGAGTACTATTTTATTTTTGATACTAGAGACAAAATACCAAACGAATATTATGTTGATTTAAAAGTAATTTCTTCAGGTGAAATAAATACTTATAAGAAACAGATTAAGTTTCAAATAGTTAATAAAAAATAAAAAAATAAAGAATGGCAAACTACCTAATACAATCTTGTGATGGTTTAACAAGTTTAGTTGTTAATCCAGGTGAAAACACAATAACTACAGGTAACACGTATTATATAACCTTTACAGGTGAAACTAATCCTGGTTGTTTTGAAGTTGCTTCAGAATCCGTAGATCCAATAACCGAGGGTGTTTCTACCGTAGCCCAATACAATAATTGTTTAGAATGTTTACAAAATAATGGTTTTTCATTTATTGTTTCAGCATGTACTGTACCAGGACTAGGTGGTCCGGTAAGTGCTGCTCAATTTAATGAGTGGCCATTAGGTAATTTTTATACCTTATGTGCTAATAATGGTGAATTTAATGATTGTTTGTGTTTTGCGGTTATTGGTATAGAACCTGGCGTTTATCCTTTTATTTTTACAATATCAGGACCGTATTTAGATTGTGATTGTCAAGGTATACCAAGAAGTGCTAATACAGAAACATTTTTATGTCAAGAAATATGTGTTTCCGGAGGAACAACAACTATCTCAATAACACCACCGCATCCAGTATGGACTGATGGTTATGGTACACAAATAACTCAACTAAACATGATTACATTAGGTGGTCCTAATGGATTAAATAATTAAAAAAAAATAAAGAATGGCGAATGCAATACAATGTATAGATAGTATAAGTACTTCAGTAAATTTTAATGGTAATATACCAGCAATTGGTGAAATTTGGTCTTTTTGGGACGGTGTCGACCCAAATAAAGTACAAAGATACTGTGTTGAAATAACTGATTTAACTGATGATCCTCTTTCTAGTAATCGATTACAAACACAATATACAGATTGTTATGACTGTGTAAGTCAAAATTATTATGTGTACATCTTCCAAGATTGTATTAGTAATAACATTTATGTAGTACCGGCATACGAATTTGGTTCGTTACCTAATTTACTTGAGGTATATTATATGACATTGTCATTTCAGGGTAGTCTAATTACTAGTTGTTTTACTTTTAAAGATTATAAAAATTTCCCGTTAGCCGAATTTAACGATAGTTTAAATGCTAATAAATTTGCTTTAGTCACAAATACACCACAACTAAATACTGATTGTCAAACTTGTTTAACTAGTAATTCTTTATCGTATGAAGTTAGTAGATGTACTGATGGTGCAACTGACTATGTTTTATTAATTAATGATTCATATATTGATAATTTAATTTCATATTCAGATGGTATTAATCAATACTGTGGTACTGTTGTTGGTTTAGGGTCTGGTACACCACCATTAACATTTATTAATGATTATGGGTTTAAAACAGAGTGTGATGTTTGTTTAGCAACTGAAAATCAAAAAATTTTAATTCAAAGTTGTACGGATTCTGAATACACGGAAGTTGTTTGGGCCTCAACATTATATGGTGGTGGTGAAGTTTCAAACTTATCAACTAATTCTGGTTGTTTTGAGGTTATTGGTCTAACAGAAGACCCAGTAACAATTGATAGTTTTTTAAATTTTGATCCTCAACCTGGTTGCGAACCTTGTATTGAGTGTAATGGAATTGTTTATGAATTTTTACCATGTGGTTCGCTTGGTGAGGCACTATATGTTCAATCTTATCAGTATTTACCTAATGGTTCATTTTTTTATAATCCAGCACTTGGTCAATGTTGTGAAGTAATTGGTACAGCACCTGGATTTGTTGGTGTGGATACACTTTATAGTATGGACACATTTACAGACTGTACGGATTGTGAATCTAATGTTGATATTGTGATATGGAACGCATCTGCTTGTACTGCGTCAAATACTTATAGTGGTTTTTATGTAACAACCGATTCAACAGCAGTACAAGGTGATGTTGTAAAATTAATGTGGGGTTCAAATGAGTGGATATGTGCACAATTATTAAATACCACATCTTCTTATAGTGGTTATTATACATATTATAACACACAAGATAATGGTTCTGGAACAACATTAAGATACGATAGTTGTGAAAATTGTAATTCACAAGGTCTTATTGGTGTAACACTTGTAAGTTGTGATTTACCACAGACAGAACAATTTGTTAGTATATCTTTAGAAAATTATCTACAAATTTATAACTTTGGTAGTTTAACAAATTATAGTGTAAGTGACCAACAAGGTAATTGTTTTACAATCACAAATATATGTCCAATACCTTTAACGGCAGAAGGTTTTACACCTGTTGCTTTTTACTTGAATTGTTTTATTTGTAGTGATGAAAATCCAGATGGTCCACCAAGAAGTGCAAATACCGAAACATTTTTATGTCAAGAAATATGTATTTCCGGAGGAACAACAACTATCTCAATAACACCACCGCATCCAGTATGGACTGATGGTTATGGTGTACAAGTAACACAATTAAATATGATCACACTAGGTGGTCCAAATGGATTAAATAATTAAGATTATGAATATAGAAAGAATTATAAGAAGAGTTTTAAAAGAGGAAGAAGAATATAGATCAGGAAGATATATGTTTTTTTCAAACTTACAACAAATGAGAAGGCAGTGTGATTTATTATTAGACCTGGATGAAAAAATGGTTGAGTCTATTTTAGAAAATGGTCATGATTGGGCTCAAGATCACATAGCGGAAGCAAAAAACAATATGGATCAAGTATTTGATTTCATTATGAATGAATCAAAAAAAGATGGAATGGAGATGTCAATGAATGTTGATGATAAGGATATGATGACAGAAGGTAGAAAAAAAACTGGTACAAAATTATGTGCTAGAGGTAAAGCTGCCGCTAAATCAAAGTTTGATGTATATCCTAGTGCTTATGCAAATGGTTACGCAGTACAAGTATGTAAAGGAAAAAAACCAGGTCTTGACGGTAAAAAAAGATGTTCTGGAGTTTATTGCTAAAAATACTTTAAAATAATTTGGTGGTATAATTATTTTTTTTATATCTTTGTTCTAAATAAAAAGATATGATAAAAAGAATAATTAGATTTTTTAGTAGATTAAAACTCAGATTTTATTTATTAGGTAAAAAAGGTAGAATGTTTAAAACATATGAAGAAGAGCCAACTTCATATGAAAAGACTTGTTTTCAGATATGTCTTCAAATGATTAAACATCCCGGAACAAAGTTTATGATTGCACCAATGTCAAATAAAAGATACATTGAAAATAAAGAAATGGATCTTTTTATCACGATGGACTATGGTAGAATAGATTTAACAAATCATGTGTATCATTATAGTGTAAAGTTAACCGGTAGAGATTGGGAACGAATTACTTATATATTTGATGTTGAAACTGAAAAAAGAAGATTAAAGTATGAGGATACAATAAATTCTCAAATAAAAAATTCTCTAAAAAATGTTTTAGAAAGAATTTCTAATCTCTGATAAAATATTAAACACAATGGAGTCTACGGACTCCTTTTTTGTTTTGTAAGAAGTCATTACAGGTTTCTGTCCTTTACCAGATTGTGGATCATTTTTTTCAGCTTTTCTTTTTTGTTGACAAGCATTTCTTTTTTGTGAGGCTGACATTTTACCAGCAACACCAGCCGCCCTACATTTAGGATAAGATCCGGTACTCGCGTCAGATCTACCACATGGTGGGTGTTTACCATCAACCTTTCTACATATATCAACCCAAGGACCTTTTGGTT
>Ga0129333_10006927_pt1 | contig 10729 bp, 6 predicted proteins | sample CPB6_08_DNA_FD_94474 | JGI IMG/M metagenome (GOLD analysis project Ga0129333, IMG submission 94474) | Freshwater to marine salinity gradient microbial communities from Chesapeake Bay, USA - CPBay_Sum_0.6_0.8_DNA | ecosystem: Environmental > Aquatic > Marine > Coastal | place: USA: Chesapeake Bay...
ATTTCCTACAAAACTGCCAATACTGGTGCTGGAGCTAATTTTGTAGTTAAATCTATTTCAAATACATCAGTATTCACTTATAATTTAAACTGGTTGAGTGCATTTGGCAACACGTACATATCTGCAAATACATATGGTGCAAATATGTATTTTGCAAATTCTGGATCTATAATAGGTCCTTCATTATCGTTTGCAAATGTTACAGTTGGTACTATATCAGCACTAGGTGCTGTTACATCAGGTGATCACAACTACAATGGATCGGTTCAACCATCTGTATTTGAAAAGAGAGTTGCTGGTTACGGAATACTTGATAAAAAAGGTAGAGTATGGGGCAACAATGCTATCATAACAGGTGAACTTTCTGCTGGTAATGGTATCATTAGTAGCGTAGAATTATTATCATCCGGATTTGGATATAACACTCAAGGTGAAAGCATTGTGTTCTATAACGAATCAGATTCTCTTAAGACTGCAGAATTAACACTTGATATTGGTGCTATTGGTTACGAAGAAGGATTTTGGGCTGATGAAAGCAGCTTTGTTAATGCTGACAAGTATATAACCGATAGTGATTATTACCAGGAATATTCATACGAAATTCAAGTTGAAAAATCTCTAGATAAATATATCAACGTACTAAAACAAGTAATGCATCCAGTAGGAAATAGAGTGTTTGGTAAGCCAATGATCATTGATAATAAGCAATCAGAGGAAACCATTCAGGTCGAGACTTTGGTGGTAAATCTTTAATGTCAGGTATTTTCAATCAGAGTATTAAAAGCAAGTTTGTTAAGAATTTCATAGATGATGTAGCTAATACTCAATCAAATTATTATATTGCATTTGGCAAGTATTTTGAATGGCCAGATGATAATAATCCTCCAGCTACAAATTCATCTGTTACATCAACACATTATGATGTAAATAAAGAATTGCTTTTTGGTAAAAAGGTATCTATTGGCGATTTAGCTTATATTGCAGAAAAAAAGACGTGGTCTTCTAATACTGTTTATGATTATTATGATGATACCGATCCAAACCTTTATTCTAAAAATTTCTATGTTGTAACTAGTTTGAATAGAGTGTATAAATGTCTATTTAATAACTATGGTGTTCCATCAACGGATGAACCTTCACTAACAGTTAGTGGTGGTGATTTTGATACTGCTGATGGATATAAGTGGAAATATCTTTATACCATTAATGGTGCAAATAATAAGAAGTTTACAACTACAGATTACATTCCAATTATACCTTCTACTGTCGTCTCTTCGTTTGCAGAAGATGGTGCAATTCACGTGATTAAAGTTACAAATGGCGGTAATAATTACGTAACATCTAATGGTTATATTGACACTGTAATTAGTAACACAGATTTTAAAATATCTAATACTACTGCATCTACTCTCAGTGGTGCTTATATTGACTCAATGTTTTACATTTACTCAGGTTCTGGATCTGGAAGTACTTCACCAATTAGCAACTATGTTGTAAATTCATCTGGTAAATTTGTTACTACTACAAACCCAATACCAGGATTAACTAGTACATCTCTTTATAGAATAGATCCTCAGGTGGTGGTTACTGGTGATGGAACAGGTATTAGAGCAGTTGCTGATGTAAACTCCAATACAGGTATAATAACTTCTATTAATGTAATTGATAGGGGTCTTGGTTATTCTTATGCTAACGTTACAATAACTAATAATACTTATTTTGGATCTGATGCAACAGCAATATCAATCATATCGCCAAAAGGTGGCCATGGTTCGGATGCAGTTTCAGAGCTTGGTTGTAATACACTTGGTATATCTCTAAGTACTTCTATTTCAGATAACTTTCCGGATTGGGCAAAGTATCGTCAAATATCTTTAATATACAATCCAAAAGCTGCAGCCAATTTAACTTCATTTAGTGATTCAACTTTTGATCAGCTTTTGAGTTTTGGTGTTCTTACTTATTCAACATTATTAGATCCAGGTGAAGTTATTGAAGGATTTAGCAGTAAAGCTACAGCAACAGTTGTATACATGGACTCTACAAGTCTGTATGTTCAATATGATTCTGGTACATTTCAACCATTTGAAACAGTTACCTCATTATCGTCTGGTAAGACTTGTATTATTTCAGCAATAAATAATAAAGATCTTGTACCTTATTCATCTTCGGTTTACTATTATAAAAATATAGAACCTGTAAGCAGAACCGGTGTTAGATCTGAAGATGTAAAATTGTATTTTAATTTTTAATTAGAGAATCAAATGGCAGGATTGCAAACAGATTTTAACGTAGCACCATTTTATGACGACTATAGTGCTAATTCACAGTACTATAGAATATTATTCCGTCCTTCTGTGGCAGTCCAGGCTCGTGAATTAACACAGATTCAATCTATACTACAAAATCAAATTTCTATATTTGGTTCATCAATTTATAAAGATGGCAGCATTGTTAAAGGCAGTTCCTTTACTCAATATCCAGGTATAGATCAAGTTAGATTTAAAGATAGTAATACTTCAACACTTGATTTTAATTTATTAGTTTCTAATTATACAGGCGTATCCAATTCATATCTTTTGGTTTCAAATACCACTGGTTTAAGAGCAGTTGTTTTTAGGGCTTATGATGGTGCTGAATCTGTTGTCGATAGTGGCAGTCTACTAACTAACAGAGCTTACGTTCTTTACACTAACTCTGGCAATAGTTCCGGAACACCTGTAAAAACATTCAATTCTAGTGGCAATGAACAGATTGATGTATATTCCTCAACTCAGAGTGTTATGGGTTCATTGAGCTCATCAAATAGAGTTGGAGTTCTTTATACTGTTGGTGCAAATAGTACAATTAATGCTACAGGATTTGGATTTGGTTTAAGAGTAGGACCAGGTGTAATTTACCAAAAAGGTTTCTTCGTATACACAGAAGGTGCTAATTACGTTTTAATTGAGAACGGAAACAATCCAGCTGGTATTCAAGTTGGTTATGAGACAAGAGAGTTTATTGTAAAGCCAACAGAAGATTCTTCGTTGTATGATAATTCTATTGGATCTACAAATTATTCAGCACCTGGTGCTTATAGATTAAAGCTAACTCCATATATTACATTTTATGATACTGCAAATACTTCAGTAACTATTCCTGAATCATTTTTCCCAGTTTTAACATTTGATGCTAACGATGGTAGAATAGTAACAGCTCAACAAGATCTTGCTTTAAGTCAAATGGGTGATTTACTTGCAAAAAGAACTTTTGAGCAATCAGGTAATTTTTACATATCTCCATTTACTGTTGATGTTAAACCTTATGCTGCTAACAATGAACAATATATCTATGCTATGTCACCAGGTGTTGCATATGTTGATGGTTACAGAACTGAATTTATTGGAACTACAACAATAAGAGCTGCTAGAGGTATAACTGTCAATTCGTTAAACGCTGAAAGATTAACTGCTAACTTTGGTAGTTATATCGTAATTAATGAAGTTGCTGGTACATTTGATGTTGAAAACGATCAAGAAATATCCTTCTATGATTCTGCTCAACAAGCACTTTCACTAAACCAAGGTACATCTTCACCTACAGGTACATTAGTTGGTAAAGCAAACATAAGAGCAATCAAATATTATCAAGGTACTAAAGGTAGACCAACAGCTCAGTATCTACTTTATATCTTTAATGTTAGAATGTCATCAGGATATTCATTTGCAACTGATGCTAAGAGCGTTTACGCAACAAGTGGATTAGGAACATGTTTTGCTGATTTGGTTCAAGATGATGTTACTGGTAAGTTTACAATATATGAACCAACTAACTCTCTATTATCAGACACAGGTTTGACTGGTTTACGTTCTCTAGTTAGCAACACTGGTGTAAATGGAACTCAGCTTGTTTATAGAACAACAGATAGTGCTACTGTTTCTAGATCAGGTGGTAAGGCAGTAGCAACATTTACATTACCTGGTCCAGATCAATTCAATTATGGTGCTGGAGTTTTGTCAAGCACTCAAGAACTAGATATTAACATAACATTTAAAAATAGCATGACTTCCAATGCTATCAATTCATCTGGTTCAATAACAACATCCAATTCAACTACTACAACTTTAACTTCTTCTAGTAGCTTTACAGGAGGATTGATTGTTGGAGATGGTATCAAAATATCAGGTACTGGAGGAAGTACGTACCATTCCATTACTGCAATTAATTCTGCTAATAGTGTTACGCTAACTCCTAACACAACAGTCACTGGTACTATTACTACTTACAGATACTTTAAGGCTGGTACTCATGTTAACTTAGGTGGTTCTGGTAATACAATAACAATTAATTCTGGAACATCAGCAACAGTTAGCCTAGCAATCGATCCGGATACAGCTACAACATATACACTATGTGCTCAAATTCCAAAGTACAGATCCAGCGCTCAACCTATACAAAAGGTAATCAAAAAAGATGTGTTTGTAAGCATTAATTGTGCATCTCATAATGCTACAACTACAGGACCATGGTGTTTAGGACTTCCTGATGTACTAAAGATTAAAAACGTTTATGTGGGATCAAACTTCTCAACAACCAATCCTGATAGAACTGAGTGGTTTACATTAGATAATGGCCAAACAGATTCGATGTATGGTCTTTCATTCTTAAAGCTAAATCCAAAGTATTATGGAGGATTAACATCTGCTTCAAGATTGCTTATCAAACTAGACCACTTTACATCTAACGTAACATCAACAAAAGCTGGTTTTTATTCTATAGATTCATATCCTATAAATGATTCTAATACAGCTAGCTCAAACTCAATAGCTACCGCTCAAATTCCAATATACACATCTCCATCAGCTATTCAACATGATCTAAGAAATTATATTGATTTTAGACCAATCATGTCAAATACTGCAGTTAGCACAAATGTTGCTTCTAGTGCAACAATCAATCCTGCTAATAATTCAAACGTATTTGTTACAGCTGCTGGTGCAACTTTAGCTATTGAACCTGATTCAGTATTCCAATACAACGTTACTCACTATCTACCAAGAATAGATGCATTGGTTATAAATAAAAACAATACAGTATCAGTTAAATATGGAGTACCTTCATTAAATCCTACTCCTCCAACATTGGATGCATCAGGTTTGAGAGTAGCAGAGATATACGTACCACCATATCCTTCACTAACACCGGACGAAGCATCATAAAATGACTTATGCAAGACCAGATCTAGCTGTTAAAATTGGACTAAAAGGTCAACGTGGCTACACGATGAAAGATATTGGATTCTTAGATCAAAGAATCTCTCAGTTAGAATATTATACAGTTCTTAATGCACTCACACAAGATACACAATCACTTTCTATTACTAATGCTGATACAGGTTTAGAAAGATTTAAGAATGGTATATTTGTAGATCCATTTAATGATAGTTCTTTAATGAGAACAGACGATCCAGAATTAAGTGTTGGTTATAGCGCAAGAAATTCATTGGCTCGTCCAAACTTCAGTGAAATATTTAATGATTATTCTTTAGATGTTAACAGCAGCACCAATGTTCAAGCTACAAACAAACTGTTAACTTTAGCTTACACATCAGAGTTTCTTGATGGTAATGATGTAGCAACTGAATATGTTAACTGCACAGGTAATTTTTATAAATTTAACGGAACAGCAACACTGTATCCTGATCATTATATGGCAGTAAATAGAAACAATGCTGTTCCTCAAAATATTACAGTTGATAACACATTAGGATTTAATGCATTAATTGCTACAGGTAAGTATAAAAATATTGATATAACACAGGGTAATCCTGTTGTAGTGGGAACAACCACTACTTTAACGGGTGGTGGAAAAAATATCAAGACTGATTATACTAGAACCGATACTAAAACTATTACTGATATTGCTGTCACTCAATCACAAACCTCAACATTTGTTAATGATAATGTTGTAGATGTGTCGGAGTTACCTTTCATAGCATCAATAGAATTAGCATTTGTAGCCAGAGGGTTAAAACCTAATACACGTTTCTATCCATTTTTTGACAAGGTAGATATATCAGCCTACTGTGCTCCAGCAGCATATCTTGGACAACCTATTCCTTCATTCATTGAAACCAATGGACAAAGACTATTAGGAAGAACTGGAAACTATGGTAATAATTTGGTTTCAGATTCGAATGGTCAATTATTAGTAATTTTTAAAATACCAGACAATACATTTAAAGTTGGCGAAAGAATATTCACAGTTATGGATGTTAGTGATATCGACTGGACATTTGGTATAACATCTCAAGCAAGTGCAACATTTATTGGTTCTACATTAGGTTTAACTAAACAAACATCGACTTTCAATATTATTAATCCTACAGTTATATCTCCAACAGTTATGACGATAACAACCGATCCTATTTCTTGGTCTAACACAGTTTATATAGCTGATCCTCCAAGAAGTAGTGGAAATTATAGTGGACCTCAAGGACAGCAATCAGATAATACTGGATCGAAAGGTGGTTCTAAAGATACTGGCGGTGGTAGTGGTAGTGGTGGCATGTCATCGGGTCAACCTGCACATGGTGGTGCTTCTACATTTGGATCAAAGAGTGATCCTGGTGGTGCAGTAAGAGGTGGTGATACACCTGGATTTGGTACAGGTGGTGGTTCTACAGTTGGTGGTGGTGGCGGTTACGGCTCTTCTGCAAGCTCTACTGGTGGAGGAGACTGTCACGTTGCTTGGGCAAAAGTATTAATGGCTGATGGAACACTAAAAGAAATACAGCACATTCAAGTTGGCGATCTTGTTAGAGGTGCTACTTCAATTAATGAAGTTACCAGAATGCTTACACCAAATCTAGATTCAAGATTGGTTTCATTTAACGATATTGACTTCTTTGTTTCTGAAACTCATCCACTACTTACTGATAGAGGTTGGGGTGCTTTCAACTTAGAGTTACTAAAAACTCAAAAGCCACATGAATATGAAACTGTCAAGCAAGATAATGGTGGAAATGATCTAGTTGAGATAGTTGAAGGTTCAAATATTGGATACTTCGATGGTAATCAAGTTCAATTTGTTCCAGTTCAAAACTTAAGTTTTGAAGGAAGAGAAAACTTTACAGTTTATAGACTTTCTGTTTCTGGTGATAAAACATACATAGCAGAAAACTATGTTGCCCATAATAAGTAATAATGTAGGTAAATATGTCAGGTAAAATAGCTCAAACATTTACAATTCCTAATACAACAGCTACAGGTTTGCCTGGTGTATTCATCACGCAAATAGGTGTATACTTTGCTGCTAAGCATGATACACTTGGTGTAACTTGCTACATATGTGAAACTGTTAATGGTTATCCCGACAGTTTAAAAATGTTAACAAAGGCCTACCTATCCTCATCTTCCGTAACAACAAGTAATGATTCTTCTTCTGAAACTATATTTGTTTTAGAAGATCCTATCTTTTGTACTTCAGGTGCAACTTATTCTTTTATTATAGAACCAGAAGCTAATAACCCTAATTATAGATTGTGGATATCTTCTGTTGGCCAAACAGATATTATAACTGGTAAATCAATTACTGCAAATCCATATGCTGGATCGATGTTTTATTCAAACGACATTGCGTGGACAATTTCAGATACTAATGATGTTAAATTTAAACTTTACAGAGCTAGATTTAATAGTTTACAAGGTACAGCAGTTTTTAGAAATAAGAAAAGAGATTATTTTACGGTTACTGGTTTAACTAAAGCCAATAATTATGTCAGCATTTCTGTAGGTGATGTTGTCTACTCAGCTAATTCATCTAACACAGCTCAATTTTTAACATCGAACTTATCAGTGTATCCTTTTGGTACAGTGAGTTATGTGGATGAAGCTGCAAATACAATATATGTTGACAATACTAATGGATTGTTTAGCAATACAACTTATAAAAATATAAGAATTTTTAGACCTTCTGATTCTACCAATACATCACTTATTGCTAGTAACACATTGATAGCCAATGCTACAATTTATACAGTTGATAACATTTCCTACCATGGAATTATACCAAAATTTACTACAACATCTCCAACTTATACAATGATGAGATTTGGTTACTATGGAACAAGTAATAGTACAACATCTTATACTAAAGATGATTCTAGTATTTCTCCAAATATGGAACAACTATACGAATTTAGAGATTATGAGAGAGTAATCAGAAGTTATTCAAACGAAGTAGCAGCAAATACATACACTAATGGAACATCTACTTTTAAGATGGATTTTAATACCAACAACTGGTACCTTTCACCTGCAGCTAGATTGGATACAAAGGTTATTAATTTAATTAGAAATGATATTAATAACGACACTACTAATGAGCAATATCGTTATGGTAATTCCAAATCTAAGTATGTTTCTAAGGTAATTACACTTAATCAAGTTGCTGAAGATTTACAAGTTTATATTACTGGCTATAGACCTTATGGTAGCGATATAGTTGTTTGGGGTAAGTTTATTAATTCTGAATCTGATGTAGATTTGTTTGATAATAAATTGTGGACCCAATTAACCAATACCAACGAAACTTCTGGTCTCTATAGTTCTCCTAAAGATCTTACAGACTTTAAAGAATATAAATTTGGTATTGCTAACACAGCAACTTATTCTCAATCCTCATATGCAGATCCAATTGGCAACACTGCATTGGGAGTTGCTATTGGTACACTAACCTATACTGATGGTAAGGGTGTAGTACATAGAGGATTTAACCAATTTGCTATTAAGGTAGATTTGGTATCAGATAATCCTGTACTTTATCCAATGATGAGAGATATCAGAGCTATAGCTCTTCAGGTGTAAAATGTATAATGAAAATAAAGACTTTGTTGTACAAAAAGATAATAGTGGAGCTCTCTTGAATTATAATATGAGAGCTCTAAAAGCATATAAAGAAGCTAGAAAAAAAGCGTTGAATCCAGCATCTGAGAATGATCAAATAAATAAACTTAAAGAAGAATTAAATACTGTAAAGAATGAGTTGGGTGATATAAAGACTCTATTAATAAAGGCATTAGAAAGTAAATGACTGTTTACGTAGCAAACGTTGATTTAACAACAGATACATTTGAACAATGGATAGAAAAAACTAACTATCTAATTGAGGCTATGTCAAACGTTGTAATTTCTACTAGTTCTAACGGAACTGTAGGAAGTGCCACTATTACTGGTGATTTCAATGCTAACTCTTTATCATCTTCTAACACCGGTTTCTTAAGAGCTGGCCAAGGTACTTCAAACACTATTATATCTCCGACTGTAACAGTAATTCAGACATCGACATCTACCAACAACGTTATAACATCAACTGGTATGATTATTGACGGTGTTACTCAGTATTCAAAATCATTTACTACAATTGGCAACACAACTATCAGTGGTTCAAGTATAACAGTCGACAATGCAACTGTTGTTAATCAAATTAGTTTAGGTAATACAGTACTTACTATTAATAGTTCAAACACTCAAGTTGCTAATACATTAAATCTTAACGTTGCCAACTCTGCTTCATTTGGAGACAATCAAGCAAACGTTATGATTAATAGAGATGGTATATCGATATATGCTGATCCAACAGGAAATCTTGTAGTTAACAGCTATATGACATCTACTGATTTGTATATTGATAACATCTATACTAAAAAGATTTCAATCATTGGTGCATCATCAAATACAGAATTTAGTGGTAATGTATTCTTCTATGGTGCAAATAATTATTTTGAAAATGGATTTAATGCTAATGGTGATGTTTCATTTTATGGTGGAACAGTAACATTTAATTCTAATACTGTATTTAATGGTGCAAATAACTACTTTACAACCGGTCTTAAGTCTGCAAACGTTATTACATCAGTAGGTGATATAGTTGCACTTGCTGGTATTGATACAACCGACTATGTTAAATTTGTTGGTGCATCTAGTGGATATACAACATTAAAGGCAAACACAGTTGCAGGTAGCACATCATTTACACTTCCTGCTGCTGATGGTGCATCGGGTGATATTATGTTCACTGATGGTGCGGGTAAGTTAGGATTTAAAGCACCATTTTCAGGTAACAACACAACCGACTTTGTTATCAGAGATATCACTGCAAGAAGTATTGGTGTAGGAACAGCTGCGTCAGGTCTCAATGGTGATATAAGAGCTGGTGGTAACATTACAGCTTATTATTCATCAGATCAAAGACTGAAAGAAAATGTAACCAACATATCCAATGCACTAACTAAACTACAATCAATCAATGGTGTAGAGTTTGATTGGACAGATGCTTACATTTCACAGCACGGTGGTTTTGATGGTACATTTATGCGTAAGCATGATGTTGGTGTAATTGCTCAAGAGATTGAAGCAGTAATGCCTGAAGTTGTAATGCAAAGATCTGATGGTTATAAAGCTGTCAAGTATGAAAAGATTATTGCTCTTCTTATTGAAGCAATCAAAGAACTCAAAGCAGAAGTAGATAGTCTTAAAAATGGCAATTAAAACTAATCTAATTGTTGACCAAGGTGCTGATTTTGTTTATAACGTTTATCTAATAGATCAAAATGGTGATCCATTTGATATTACTGGATATACAGCTAACTCTCAGCTAAGAAAAAATTATACATCTACAACATATTCAACAATTGATGTTGCTGTAGGAAATACTAACGGCCTGATTACACTTTCTATGAATTCAG
>Ga0129333_10006929_pt1 | contig 10729 bp, 1 predicted proteins | sample CPB6_08_DNA_FD_94474 | JGI IMG/M metagenome (GOLD analysis project Ga0129333, IMG submission 94474) | Freshwater to marine salinity gradient microbial communities from Chesapeake Bay, USA - CPBay_Sum_0.6_0.8_DNA | ecosystem: Environmental > Aquatic > Marine > Coastal | place: USA: Chesapeake Bay...
ATTTGTGAGTTTCTAACGTCAACAAATGTGCCTCTAATAAAGTAAACACCCTCAGCAACTCCAACTGCATATCCAGTTGCTGTTGAATTTACGGAATTCAGAGTGAATACTGTATCTCCAGAAACTAATGTTGTATTTCCATAGGTAACGTTTTCTTCGAGGATTAATACTTCACCATCCTCAAATTCTACGCTACTTCCATCAACACCACCATCACGATACTTTACAAAGAGTGTTATCTCTTCAACACCCTCTTCTGGTGGAAGGAGATAACCTTTGATTGAACCAATGATTTGAGATGATTCGCCTCTTACTTTTGCCCCTTTTCCACCATTTGCTGATACAATGGCGTCAAGATAAACTGAAACATCTATTCCGAGATGGTCTTGGTTTACCTTAATAGTTGTAAACGCATTATCGCAAGTAATTCCTCCAGGAATTACCATAGAACCTTCTTTGAAAATGTGACTTCCAAAGGATTCTATCTGATTCTGGAGAATAGATTGAAGACCCGTTAGTTCTCTTGCTTGAACTGGGTAACCAGGTTTAAAGAGAACTCTATAAAAATTATTAGCCTTATCAAAGTCATCATAGTAAGGACTTACGTTTAAATTAGTCTTTTGGGGCATTTTTAAAATTCCAGTATAATTTTGAGATCTTCTTTTTGACGAGCATTTCTAGCAATGCTAGCTCTATTATCCAGGTAAATTAATTCACCGGAGCCTTTATTTATTTCAGATGGAGCCATTCCACTTGTAAAATCAACACCTAAATTAATTAATTTTGTTCCTGTTGGATTTGTTGTAATTCCTGCAAAAGCAGTATCAATTGAAGCAGAGAATGCAGAAGTTTTTCCGCTAACTGGATTGCTGGAAGATTCAAAGTTATATGGTCTTCCGTTAGTTGATATTCCTGTATAATCTTGCTGATCAAAAGTTGTTTGATTGTAGAATAAAGATCTATCTCTAAAATACTTCAGAACTTTTGTTTCACTGTCATATGAAGCAACATATCCATATGCTTTTCCAACTCCATTATCAACAAACTGTTCAATTTTTTCACCTACTTTGGGAGTTCCAGTAATAGTAGAAAATTTGAATGCGTTAATGCCACTAAAGGTATTTTCGCCATATACATCATTAGTTCCTACCTTTGTTGGATTTTTTACAATTCCAACTTGGGCAAAACTAGTATCGACTGGAAAATCTTTTGTGGAGTCATCAAATCTTGCATAAACTAAGACTCTATCAGTTCCAAGTTCTTTGTAGATATCAAATCCGTGTCCTTTTGAAGGTGGAATAATTGGAATTAGTTTTGCACTATTTCCTGTTGTATTTGAGTTAATTGAACCCAAATCAACCATTGCATAACTATATCCTTTTCCTCCAGCAGTAACGACCGCTTTTGTTATCTTTCCTCCCTCAACATCAACTCTAACTTTTCCTCCAGTTCCATCGCCAATGATGTCCATTTCTTGTCCAAGACCATTAGCGTAGTTGGCACCAGATTTTTCAATGTAAACCGTTTTAATTTGGTTTTCATTAACAGAAGAATCTCCTGCCTCCCTAATAGATCTTATTTGTGCATCTGTGCTGGTTGCCCACTGGTTTGGAACAGTGATATATTCTGTAGAATCAAATTTGATGATATCACTTGGTGCAACCGTGAACAGATATTTCCAAATATATCCATCACCACTATCTCCTGCTCTAGATGGTTCTAAATCAGTGAATGATGGTTCATCTTGGGAGATATTTCCTTTTAGATTTGTTCCGCTAGAACCATTTTCAATACAAATATAAACTCTATAATCCCGATTCATCACATAGTAATTTGCGTCATATAATCTAGACGCATTGGTTATAGGAGATGGATTTGTAACGCTATAGTCATTGCGATACATTTCATATCTATTTCCAGCCACCCAGTTAATTCTTCTAATAATTCTTCTAACATTTGCAGAAGTTATTTTTTTACCATACAAAACCGTGTCACCAGCGTGACTATTATATGAAAAATTATCAACTGGAGATGGTGGATTGGTATTCCATGTTTCAGTTCTTCCAAATCCAACAATTGCTGGGTTTGGAAGACCTACCGTAATATAATAAGAGTTGGAAGAATTTTCAACTGACTCTACAAAATTACTGGCATTCAGAATTCTAAATTGATCAGTAACAATTGCTGACATCGTTATCTTTTTTTATGTATTTATATGGTGTTATCAAGAATAGAATGGTAGATTATTATCTACTATCACATCTGGATCAAATTGTGGTTTCTTAGAGCGAACCGCTCCACTCTTACCTTCACCAAAATTACCTCTTCTTTGAATTGTTGGGAAAGTTGATAAACCAGCATCAACCGTCAATCCAGTAACTCCGATGGCGATGCCATTAGTTCTATTTGAATAATTATAAATTCTACCCCAAGAAAGATTTCCTAAAGAAGTTGTAAGACCTGCTTGAACATCATCAAAATTTCCACTTTCCAATATTCCAATTATGGAACTATTTGAATGTACATTGCAAATTATTTCAGCATTTGCTGCAAGACTTGTTATTGAGTTAACGATGTAGATATTATCTAAGAATGTAGTACCGATACCAACAACTGCGGAGTCGCTGCTATTAACCGATGTAACGCCATTTCCAACGGTTGTGTTGTAGATGAGCACTGGATACCCAGCAATCAAATCAAGAGCATCTGGAGCAACTTCCGCCTCTCCATTTACACCATAATCCTTCAGTGCTTTGAAATTAAACTTGAGTGCCAATGGATGTCCGCCAGTTCCAGTTGTTGTGCTGATACCGGTGATGATTCCACTAAATCCTTGAACATTTTCTGATCCTCTTATTGTCTCAAACTTTGCTCTAGGAGTTTCTATGATAAGTTGTGGTGGATTTGAACTGGTGTATCCTAATCCAGGATTCGTGATAGAAACAGATGAAACTTCACCATTTACTATCGTTGCTGTTGCGGTTGCAGTTGTTCCAATACCAACTCCAATTTCTTTTGGCGCTGATAACTTAACTTGGATTGGGGATGTTGTATATCCAGAACCAACATTGGTTATAGTGATTGCTGATATGGTTCCAGCAGCAGAAACAGTTGCAGTAAATGCCGCAGAAACTGGTTCACTTGACTCAACCATAAACGCATCAAAGGTGAAAGTACCAGTTTGAAGATCTAAAATATCTTCATCATAAACAAAGAATTGTGCGTTATCAACAAAAATTTCTGTAGATGATGGAGTTACATCTCCAATAATTTTTGCAGTTGGGAATACCTTAGTTTCTAAAATTGGTCTTACTTTACTGATAATGTCACCTTTCACATAGATATCACGTTTCTGCTTAATCCAATCTACAGGTCTAAAGATATTTTCATCAACACCAGGTCCAGTGTAAATATCAGTTTCAACAAAGTCGGAACCAGAAATTTCCGTAATTACCCTGCTACGGAGTTGATCAGTTGGTAGTTCATAATTTGGATGCTTTCTAACAAATAAGTCATCACCAATTTTTATAGTTTCTGCTGTCTCAACTTGAAGAACATCAACATTATCTTGACCAACATAGAAGAAGATATCAACCTTGTCATTCTGTTTAGGTGGTTCTGAGAATAAGAAAGTTGTTCCACCAGTAAACTGATAGGATTCTCCTGGAGTCTGTAGAACACCATTGATGAAGATTACAAGAACAGCATCCAAATCAATATTTGCTGATAATGGATTATTTTCATCAAGTTCAAAACTCAACAGTTCTCCATTATAATAGAGTGGGAATCTCTTTCTATTTCCATCTTGAAGACCACGAATACTATCAATATAGTCCATTTCACCAAATGACCAGGAAGAAAATCTATCGCTGAATGTTTCAACAACTTCTAACTGGAAGTCTGAAATTGGTTCATTGAAATCTTTTGCTGTTACCAAACCAACTACTTTCATTACATCACCAACCTGGAATTCGTATCCTGGTCTTGTTATCTTAAATGAATCAATCTTGAACAAGGTTGAACCGATTCCAACACTAGTTCCAGAAGCACCAACTGTCAGATTAAGAAGTAGATTTCTTCCAGTAACAGTAGTTGTTCCACTTCCAAGTCTAGAAACACCGATAACCTCCATATTTTCATATACTGGTTCTGGAATTATAATCGAAGGATTAATGTATCCAGCACCTGGATTGGTGATTGTAAATGCTAAAGTACCACCAGCACCAACTGATGCGGAAATAACAGCACCTCTACCAGAACCACCAGCAGAACCAACTCCAACTGTAATCGTATTTGTTGTGTAAGTTGTTATTCCAAGGTTTTGACCAGCTGCTGGATCAGTTGCTCTTGGATATGTCTGCTCAGTGAAGAAGTCATCTTCAGAACAAGTAAATGTTAATCCATTGGTTACAATTCCAATCGTATCACTTGTTGTTAATCCATGATTTGCGATTGTGAGGCGGAGTTGACCAGTGTGTGGGGTAAATTCTGCATTAGTTGGAGTGAATGGACCTCCAGTACTTGCAGTTACACTATTAATGCCAGATCTAACGAATCTATGCTCGTATGCTAAATCAGTAATTCCAATAGAAACTGGACTTCTATAACCAGAACCATAATTTAAATCGAAGTACTTGGCAACAGTTCCACCGGTTTCATATACGTGGGCAATAGTACTTGGACCAACCTTAACTTCTAGGCTATTAGCATCAATAATATAATTGATATCTAATGGATAATCATAATCTGGGAATATAGTTGTGGTAACACCTGCGTGTGCAGAAGCACAACTAAACTCAAGATTAGATAATTTTACTTTTTCACCACCAACAAGATTGTGTGGGAGTGAAGTTTGAATCTTGAGAATTCCTGTAACTTCATTATAAGATGCAGTGCTAATTGAAACAGGTGATTTGTAAGTATTGATTCCAGTAATGTTGGTAATTGCACCAAGAGAATCTGTTTCTGCAAGAACTTTAGCGCCAAATAGTGGAGCATATCCAAGACCTGGAGTTGAACCCAACGAAACAATCAGACCACCTCTTGGGAGTTGATTTTGGTTGATATCAAACTGTGATTGAATGTAAGAACCATCAGTAGAAGTAATTCCAGAATAAATGACACTTGTTATTCCAACATTTAAATCTCTTTCAATTTCATAGTTATTTCCTGCATTATTTTGTGTTGAAGGAGTCTGGAACACTCCATTTATAAACAGAATTCCATTTCCAGCAGCAACACCAGTAGTATCAAATCCACTGACCTTCATTGTATAGGTTCTGCCTATACCAGTAAATTGATCGGAAATATCATCAAATATCATATTTTCATCATAGTTTGCTCTCAAGAATGTTCTTCCAGAGAAAGATGCCTTTACATAAGGTAAATTGCTTTCGTCTCTTCTTGCACGACTATTTCCTTTTGGAGGTTCAATGAAGAATACTTGATTCTTAACGATATTGATTGCTCCTCTATAAATCTGAACTGTGCTTCCATCTAAGTGTGAGGTAGCAGCAGTTCCAACAGAACCTCTCTCAACAGATACTGTTGGGAAAGTCGCAGCAAAACCAGATGAAATAACTCCGTTAATTGGACCAAGAATTTCTCCATCAGTATTTGTACTAAGACCAACCTCAACAACTTTCATATATTCATCATCAATCTTAAGCAAGTCTCTTGGTTGGATTGATGAAATACCACTAATGTTGAATGTCGAAATACCTGCGGAAATTCCTCCAGCAAAATAATGACCGTTATAATCGAGTCTATGATTAATTGGAGTAAATGTGATTGGTTGCTGAACAATACCATCAATAGCAATAACAGTCTTGCTTAACTTTTTGGTAAATTCTAATTCATGAACATTACCCAGTCCAGCATCAGTAAAGGTTACATAGATGCCAGATTGTGCAAATTGTGGAGTAGTTGCCAATCTAAAGGTATCTGGTGTGATTGCAATTGGATATACTTTTTCAGGAAGTCTATCGGTAACAACACCAAGATAATTTGTGGTTGCACCAATTCCCATTGCGGTCTTACCAACACCAACGAATGAAGAACCTGGATTGTAAAGTAATTCTTCTCCAGTATTAAAGAAGTGATCTTTAATTGTGAATAAACCAGAACTATAATCGATTATATTAGTATCTGCTGGATTGAATGTCTTCACATAAATTGGTTTTCCATCATAAGTGATTGGGAAGTTCACTCTGTTTGCTCTTAATCCATTAATACCATCATAAGCGGATAAGAAGAGCAATTGGTTTGATGGATCATACTTTAATGGATTTGCTTGATTATCGAAATCCATTTCTCTATAGAATACTTCACCAAACGCTTGAACTTCAACATCATATGGTGAATCTGGGTAGAAGTTTAGATTAAATTTAGACCCAACTACTTCTCCACCAAAAGTTCCAAGACCTGTTACATTATTAACAGGTGCAAATGGACCAGGAACCACAACCACATCAGAATCCTTATTATTTGCAAGAATGGATACTTGATGAATTGCTGAAGTTTCTCCAGCAGACACTCTCACAATTGCTGCAACAGATGAAATAAAATCAATATCATATGAACCAACATTAACTACATCGGTTCCAAATCCAATTGTAGATTCAAGTCTTGCACTTCTTTCAGCACCATCTGGCTGTCCATTCACAAGGAATCTATAAGTTCCAATTCCTGCAGCAGTGCTTCCAAATCCAACGATGTTTGTTCTAACATCAACAAACTCATCTGAGAAATTATATCCAGTTACAGAAACTATTCCCAGTGAGGAATTGTAAATTGCACTTACAATACCAACAGAGGATGCACTATATGAAAGTGATTGGTTATCAAAATAATATTCACTTACATAAGTATCTGTTCCATCAAAGTCAATTGCTGCTTCAATGTAATTTGTTTTTCCTGTGAATCTATTTCTTACCTCAATATTTGCAAATAGTCCATTAAAACTATCACTTGGGAATTGTGCAAGTGTTTTTGTATTGGAGGAGATACCAGTGCTAACACTATTAATTCCAACAAAAGAACTTACGAGATTGATAGAACCTATATTTTGTGTACCAATGCCAGGATTGCCAGCTGGTAAAGCTTGATATAGGTATGTCTTCTTAAGAATCTTAATATCATAATCAGTATCAAAAGGATCTACTGGAGTAAAGACTAGAGTCTTTCTTCCAAAACTATCGATATTTGCACTAAATTCTCCTAACTTTCTATCTGAATATACAGTATACTTCTCAAAGAGAATGCTGTCATTTGTAGTTGACAGTAAAACAAGTTCTGTTAACTGAACATCAGAAGTATCTGGATCAACAATTTGAATTATATACCTAACGTGATTATCAACAAAATTAATCTCTTCAACTTCAAGGAAAGTATCCTTAAATCCTCTACTTGAGAATTTAGTACTAATGTCATCGTGAATTAAAACTCTGTTAGTTCTACATTCGATATAGTCAGTTAACTTTCTGTTTTGTATCTGAAGTAAGTTTGATTGTGTGAGGCTATTAATTCCACTGATTCTTGTATCTTTATCTACAACATTATCAAAGTTATTAATAATATCAACTCTTCTTTCATTTACAACATCAAGGATAACTATTGAGGTTGTAGAACCTCCCAATCCAACACCACTAGATGTTGCCGATGTAATACCAACATCAGCAAAGTTTTTCAAACCAGCTGGGTGAATGATGCTATTAACTGGACTTGAGAGTTCATTCCAAGTTATTGGACTCTTGATAGAGTATGAAAGATTCTGATAGTAATCATTATCTGGAGTTACCTGATAATCTTCACTGATTTTTCCAGTATTATCATACCATCCAAGATCTTGTCTGGAAGAATAACTAATATTGAACTTTGCTTTCTTCTCAGAAATTTCAGTTACATCAGCAATTGTTCCACTAATAACTCCCTTGATTTTGTCTCCAACATTTAATACAAATCTTCCTCCAACTTTGATATAATCATCTCTTACTATAGAAACAAATAAATCTACGTCTCTAAATCCAGTTCCTGTATTTACATAGAGTTTTTCATTTTTTACAAACTTTGCTCTGGTTTGTATAACATCGATTACTGGATAGTTTGATTCATTAATAATGGAAGCATATCCAGACTGGTAAGTTTTGGCAATTCCAGCATTTGTTGTTAAACCAACTCCACTATCATCAACTAACTGGAATGTAAGAGATGCTGGGCTCGTATTGTTATACTGAATAACCTTAAACATCTGATAGTTGTAATCTGCAGAGTTAAATCCAGAACCATCTGGCGACGCCATTTCGATTCCTTCAACAAAAACTCTGTCATTAACAGAAAATTGTGGTGTTACATATCCGAGGATAGGTGTCTTCAGAACACAAGTTGCTATTCCTGTTGGACCACTTATCATTGATACAATACCAACACCATTGGAATTATTGATAGCAATAATTCTATGTGGTTCAGACTCTAATCCATAAATTGGTGCTAATTGCTCAACCTCAGAAATTGAACCATTTGGAGCATATGCAACCAAAGAAGTTGAATCGACAACTTCATTTCTAGTTTCATTCCAAAGAAGTAAATCTGGGTTGCTGAGATATCTTGCACCAGCATACTTAATCTCTACAGATTCAATTGTATCGAGGTTATCGATACTAACTACAGGAGAAACAAACGCTTGTGGTCTTAAGGTTTTATCAGATGGATAATTGTAACCAATATCTTTAAATCTTACTTTATTAACTCTACCTATGGATGTAGAGATTCCGATAATATTTGCATTAACTCCTTGAGAAGATGTAACATCTTCAAACTTTGGAAGTTTATTGAAGTTAAATCCTTTAGAAAGAACTTTTACTTTTGCAATGCTTCCGTTTAAAGCATTAGATGATTTTGTAGTATACTTAAGAGTATCACATTGATTACTATAGTAATTCAGAACAGTTGGATATCTATAAGGAGAAATATTGAATGATGTGGTTGTTGAAGTTGTTATACCAAATACACTGTATGTTCCATTGTACTCACTATTAACATAATTAATTTCAGAATAGTTTGAGACATCAGTATCAGATGTGCTAATGTATCCACCCCTTTCTAAAGTATAATAAAGTTTTGATGGAACGCTGTCAGAATGGCGCAGTGTTAACGTTGCATTGGAAGCTGTTCCCAATCCAACACTACCAAGACCAACAACGTTAAAATCTCCACTATCCGAAGAAGAGATATACTCATTTACAAATTCTTTCTCACGATAAATTTTCAGATTGTAACCGAGTAGAGAAGGATCTTGTAAATTAAACTGTAAATCACTATTCCTAACAACGTCAATTTTTGGATTTACAGCAGCAAAGTAATGGGTAGTTCCACCAGTAGATGTAATATCTAATATCTTCTCAGTATCTGCTTGAGATTCATAGAATGTTTCTGCAAGTCTAAATGTATCATTAGTATCCTTCACAACATAGTAAGAACCAGTTGTTAATCCAGATACAACCTCTGTGCTTTCATAGAAAACTTTTTCACCAGTCTCATATCCATGGTTTTGATATGTAAAGGTATTGTTTGCAATATTGATGGAAGTAGAATTAATTCCTATAGGATTAATCAGTAACTTTTTCTCATCAGCATTAAATTTAACTTTTACTGCTGCTGTTGTTCCCAAACCAACAATAGTATTTGGAACAACAGTCAGTTTAATACTATCTCCATTTCTTAAACCGTGAGTAGATGCGGTGCTAACCTTAGTTGTTATTCTACTGACATCACCAAGAACTTGAGAATAATTTGTTTCAAGTAAATATTCTGCATTATTTGTTCCATCACTATAGAAGTATAAACCTTCACCAGAAGTAGTTAATCCAACTTGTGTTGTCAATCCAATAAAGTTTTGACCTTTATTAATGACATACACATCACTACTCAATGTAAAATTATCTGGGAGGTAGAATGTGTTTACACTTAAGTTATTGTCACCAACAATCAGAGAATCTACGCCTGGCAAATACGATTTGCTGAATGTTAGTCTCTGACCTGTTTTGAATGGGTGATTTGGTAGATATAGTGTTCTTGTTGGAACAGAAACACTTTCTGTAGTGGTTCCAACTGTAACTACCTTTTGAACTGCTCCACCAGCAGTTGTACCCAAACCGACAGCCTCAATAGCGTTAAAATATACTAAATCATTTCTTCTAGATTCGAATCTTGTAGTTTTTGCTGAAAGTGTAACTCTATCTCCAATAAGATTTAAAGTACTACCAAAAGAGTGTGCAGCTCCTGCAGAACCGAATCTCTTGATTCTAACAACACCATTTCCAAAATTATTAAGAACCTTGACAATTTCTGTTCCACTTGAAGAAACAATTGCTATCGAATTTCCTATCGATACCGTAGAGAATTTTCTAGAAACAAATATATCTTCATATTTTCCACCAGGTGTAGAACTGTAACTGGTCATAGTTCCTGCCAGTCCTACAAATTCTGTTGTGAAACCAATGACTTGTGGTCCAGAAAGTTTTCCAACAGATGTTGAAAGACCACCAACTAAAACAGTATCATTATTATTGAAATTAAATCCAAATCTATTGTATGCGGAAACTTGCTTATCGTTATCCCAAACAAAAACACAATTTGGATTTGATTCTAGAGTGGTAGTGATTGAGGTTATTCCTGCACCAGAAAGTTCAGATACTTCTCCTTTTAATCCTGTGCCATTTGTTCCCTCTAA
>Ga0129333_10006930_pt1 | contig 10727 bp, 16 predicted proteins | sample CPB6_08_DNA_FD_94474 | JGI IMG/M metagenome (GOLD analysis project Ga0129333, IMG submission 94474) | Freshwater to marine salinity gradient microbial communities from Chesapeake Bay, USA - CPBay_Sum_0.6_0.8_DNA | ecosystem: Environmental > Aquatic > Marine > Coastal | place: USA: Chesapeake...
GTCGTTTTGATCTAACACTCGCCACCGTGTATTACCTGCTGGTAGGCTTTCTGTGCCTTGTGCCTGTTGTCTTGCTCGCATTCTTGGTCTTACATAGATAGGATCATCAAATCCAGTGTCTCTAGCCCAGTTAGCGGCGTGAGCTTCTGCATCGGCTACACTATTACCTAGACCACTCATTATGCTGACAACTTCATCAGTGTTACGGCTAACTATTTCCCAAACTCCGGTGAACTCTTGATCACGGCTGGGCATGGATCCTATTTCCACAGTCTCCGGAGGCTCCGGTAGCGGTTGTCGCCAAACGGGTTGCGGCTCGCCCAATCTAGCTCTCAAGTTATATGGAGTTTCTGGACCTTCGTAATTAGGGTCATGTGCAGCTATGATATCATAATCAGTGGCATTGCCAAACACGCCTGCATGTCTTTGTACGGCCAGTCGCTTGGCCTGAAATTCACTCATTGCTTTGACCCAAACACCTTGCGAACTGCCTTCAACATACACACGATAAAATTTATCTGACATGGCATTCATATCGTCACTAGTAGCTGGGCGTAATGGTTGTGCCCGCCAACCGTGTTCTTGTGCCCATTCTTCAATGCTATACGAACCAAGGTTTAATCGCCATTGTTTGATGGCTTCTACATAAGCATCAAGTTGAGTCTTGCCCAACACTTCCGTGCCTTGACTTTGATAAGGACTGGTACGATCGCCTGTTACCTTCCATACCAACATGATGTCTTTGGCACCTTTGGTAAGTTTTTCAACTCCACGCTTGCCCTGTATTTGTCTTACAAATGCTTTCAATGCACTTTGTGGTAATTCGCCAGCGGCGTATCGGGCAAAGTATTGAATGGTATCGTCTTCCTTGCCTTGTGTTAGTGTTTTGTACAACTTCTTGTAGTATTCTTGTTTAAACTCTTCGGGCTTGGTAGCAACATCTGTAGCCACAACTGCTCGCAACATTGTGTTTTTTACTGCGGAGAGATCATCGCCCAGCCAATCGCCGCCAGGACCACGAAACTCTATCCAGTCACCTCTGTTGTTGATACTAGAATATTTTTGTGTTTGACCTGTGTGCAAAACTTTGCTGGCTATGTCACTTAGTCCACTTTGAAACTGACGCATCATTTCTGTCACACGCTCGGGTTCGGTGCGGGCTATGATTTTAATACTTTTTAAAATACTCTTACAATAGGTATTGCCTTCTCTGCCAAACTGTTCTAATATATAGTTATCGCCCAAGAACATGGCCAATTTGACAAAGTCTAGGTTCTGTTGTCCAGGCACACTAACATTCATGTGTAGTCCAGTGCTGTCATTTGTGTAAGCACCTACACGGCCAGCCCATGCAGCAACTTTGTCAATATCCTCTAGCATTTCATCCACAGTAAGCGGAGGACTTACAAACTCCAATCCGCCTTCACCCGGTTCGCCGTGTAGGCTACTATCCGGCTCTACCACATAACGACCGGGCTGTCTTGTAGCACCGTGATAGCTTGCACTGGCATTAACCGGACGACCTATTGCTTGACTGAAGTCATCAGCAACATCATTGACACTGACACCGCCGCCGGTGTAGTAATCTGGTTCGGTCCAGTATGGCCACTCTAGGCCGTATTCACTACCAAAGTCCGACATCATACCAATACCGAAGTCGTCTAGCCATTCTTCGAACTTGCTATCTGCATCTTCACGGAATTCTTCAGATATCTGGTCATATATTTCGTCACGATTTTCATCAATGTATTCCGCGACCGCTGCATCATACTCGTCATCTGACTCGTAATCATCTCGATCAAAATTGCTGGCCGCTATTTCTAGAGCTCGAGATGCTCCGCTATCAGATTCAATATATTCCGTGGTAGCTTCATCCATCCATGACCAGAAATTTTCATTTAGATCATCTAGAGCGTTTTGTATGCTACGAGTGCTGTTGCCCATTTCGCCGCCGCGGAAGAAACTTATTACGTCACGCTGCCAATTTCTACCAGTGGGAAAACTTTCGTCGGCATCATAATCAGGTTCTGACTCAAATTCATTTTCTTCATCGCCCTGGGCACCGGGCACAATTAGTTCAAATTCCATGCCTACTCGAGCATCGATGTTCTTGGCCATTTTGCTCAAGTTGGTTGGGCTCATTTTGAGCTCAAACAATTCGTCTTCGGTTAATTCAAATTCGCGAAATCTCATATGCTGATTACCTGGTCCTGTTGTCTGCGGTATTCTCGATCCAGTTTGTCAAGGTATCCAAGATTACGCAACACTTTGAATGTTAAATTTTCTACGCCAAACTCACCGGTAGTATCCAATCCGGTTCTACGCATTTTTCTCAACTTGTCGGTTATGCGGTATATGTCTTCAGGGTCGTCGGCTCGATCTACAGCCACATCTATCTGCTTGATCAAGTCAGCCACTTTGAGATTGACTGCTCTATCATCTACTGACGGTGGGCTGAACTCGGGTCGCTTTAGCCAACGATTCTGCAACAAACTGTAGACACCTGCACTAACAGGCGGTTGTTCTACATCTTCCACATACAGTTCCACATCATGGCCGCCAATTGTTATATCGTGTTTGTCATTCCAAATTGATTTTTTAGCACGATAAAATGCTTCGGCTAGATCGTCGCATTCGAGATCTGAATAACGTGTGATCACATGTAGGTCAAAGTCGGAATACTTGGTATAGTTGTAGTTGGCCATGCTACCAGTCAGTACCACATCAATCACACGGAAGTTGGGAATGTCTAAATAGTCTGTAAAGAACTTGGCTGCTTTCAACAATGCCACACGCACCGGCAATCTCAATTCATCGCCATCCCAAGCCACAGGACTCAATTGTTCATTGTAGGCCACATTGCCTGCTACAAAATCTCCAGCTCTCATTCAATAATCTCCGGATTGTCTTTGCCATACAATTTCATAAGATATCCTGCCACTGCATCTGCTTCTTGTTCAATAGGTGATCCTGGATAACTTTGATCACCGTGTACTCTATTGTCTTCGTGTTGTTTTCTATGAACCAGTTCATGTGCCACGGTACGCATGATATCAATCAAGTTTCTGTTGCCGGTATATACCCACATGATGTCATCGTTGTCGTCATAGTAACCGGTACGATGTTGATCCGGACCTTCTTTGGCATCTTGGAAACGGATTCGTGGTAGCTCCTGTTGAATGTTCAATTTACGCATACACCATTGTATAAAATCACGCAGTTGCTCTTCGTGTTCTTGGAATGTGCTTTCGGTAATAAATTCTTGTGCTCTCATAATAAATTGTAATCTTGTTCTATTCTGGTCAAACAGTATATGGCACCGTCCACTGTGGCATCTATTCTATACATAAAATCACTGTCAAAATACGGACGACCATCTTCAATACTGCCTTGTTTGACTAGAACATCATCTTTAGTAATTGGTACGAACATGATGGCATCTAGTGTATTTTCATCTCTCTTTCTGATGCATCCAAAACCGCCTTCCAGATTTGGGTGAAGTCGTTTAGTCTTGAATCCTAACTTTGCAAGTTCGGTAGTTATGATTTTCTTAAACTTGGGAAAGTCACCAGGTGGAGTTGGTTCTGACCCATCGTCGTCACCTGACGGGCCTACAAATTCTTTTAATGATTCATTATCATCACTTGTTACTGCTTTTTTTTTGTATCATGTGACTGCGATGTAGGTCACTGTTGGCTCCTAATTTTTGAGCAATATGTTGCCATGCACCTCCACTAGCATCATCTTGTACAGTCAATGTTCTTCGAGTGGGTTGATCTTGAAATTGATCTTCGAGCCTTTTATAAATTTCGTCAAACATTTTGGTCACTATGCCAGGAAATTTACCTGCATGAGCATCCAATACATTTATTACCAGTTCTGGAAGATCGTACCCTACACTGAGTTGCAAATAAAAATGACCTTTGGGATCGGCTAGGCCATCATAATATTCTTGATCCTTGACATATTGTTTTTTGGTGCTAGCAAATACAGGATTGGATCCAAAACTGTCGCCGGTGTATAATCTTGCCTTTGGATAGGCCGCGGACCAGACATCCTCAATTATATAGCGAACTACACCTGTACTGTATTCTCCAGCAGTGGGTTCGGCATTTTCAATTAAGAATTCTTTAGCCCGCATCTTTAGTATCCTGTGGACCGGCTATCATTTTACCATAGTCTTTGCTCTGTATGTTCTGTGGAGTGTGCTTGCGTTTGCCCTTAATAATTTCAAATGCACGGCGTAATCCACGTGCCACTGTATCTAGGCCATCTTCATCTGCTTGATATTTGATACCAATACCGCCTGACTGTTCCCATTCTGTCAGCACACTATTTCTATCATCAACCAAGATATTGGGTGTGCCGTCAGGCTGTTTGGCATATTGTCCTTTGCGACCAGTTATTCTAATCACTCTAGGCTGCGGATCCAAGTTTTCAGCTATCCATGCTCGTTTCATGGCTTCGCTGTTTTTATTATCTCCACGCAGTGGACTGCTGCAAATGTTATAGTATCCGAACACTTCTACCACCATGGCTACCAATCTATCTGCTGACGGAAACTTAGGCAGTCTGTAAAAGAAATCAGTACCACGCATCTGTGCAATTACAGGTTCGCGTAGTTCTGCAGGAATGTTGCGGTAGTCTGCCCGGCCGCTCTTGACATCAGCGGGTACACCAGCAAGTTTAGCATATTCTGAGAAGAAATCTGCTAATACGCCGTCCATGTCAAGAAAGATTTCTGGGCGGCCGCGAGGTTGTTGTTCTAGTTCGTATAAGCGCATTTTGTATTTATTGTTTAAAGAAAATGGACTGCTTTTACAAACTGCCGGTATTGTAAATCTACTAGAATATCACCGGTATAATCCAAGTCAGCTACAGGTATTGCACCCACACTTCTTTTCAAATCCAGCCAACTGTATCCTAAATTTTGGAAAAAGTCTTTGTTGTTATCATAATACTGTGCCAATCTATCATGTAAATCTGCGTTTTCGTCGTTCCAAAATTTAACAACAAAATCAGCCGAGTAATGTGTGAATGGTTGAAACGCTGTGGGATCTATGTAGTTGTCGTTGTCTAACATCAAATCATACAGAGTTTTTCCAATTTCTGCATAATTGATATAAACAGTACCAAAAGTTATTTGAGATTCAAAATAATTATAATCATCTTCTGATAGTGTTTGTGTCTTGGGTAGTCCAAAATAAGTTACCACATGCCTGGGATGTGCGCCCCTGGCAATGCTTTCACATCTATGCACACACAGGTTCAAATTGCACAAATGTTCTTTGAATTCACTATCAGTTGACTTTGCGTCCAGCAGCCCATGTTCTAATTCAAAAACATGATGCAGTCGATTTAAAGTGTCTTGATCGTGTACCGAAGTAAGTTGATAATCAATTTGTGTATATTGATTCAACGTGACTATCAAATCATTGATAGTTTTTAATGCAGCTGATTGTAAATTTTCTAAAGAATCAAATCCGTAAAACCGCTTAGGATCATCTATAACGTAGTTCAACTGTTGTGCTGCGATAACACGTTCGATCCATTTTTTTGTAATTGGTGTTTTTCTTAAATTGTATTTTACTACAAGTTCATCTTGTAAATTGTGCGGATTGGCGTAAGTGATACATAATTGTTTTAAACTAGTCATAAAAAACCCTACTGTGAATATTTAACTCCACAGTAGGGCTTGTTAGAGAAACTAGGATCAACGCTGATTGTTTGCGTCAAGTTCTCCAAAAGACTTTTCAGCCCTTACGCGAGCATTGTCGCTTTCTCTAATCTGGTCTTTGCGCTTGAGAACTCGATTGGCATCACCAGTGGGCAGTGCTACCAATACAAATGTTCTAAAGCGACCATTTTCCACTGTGCGAACTGTGTCTACAATTTCCACACCCGAAATGTCTACACGACGGCACATGGATCGAATAGCAAGTTCGCTGAGCTCGGTTGAGCCGCGTTCGCTATCGCTCATGTACATCTTGCTGGACTTGTCCACTTCGCCACCAGCTGCCATACAGATCTGAGTGTAGGCAATGTTTTTTGCCTTGATGTCTGCCATGGCATAATCGGCGCTGACTGCGCTACCATTAGCGTACACTGCTGATTCCGATTGCGGCAACTTGTTCATCCATTTGGGTGCGATATTGACACTACGTTCCATGGCCTTGTCACGACGATCACGTTCGGCATCTACCTTTTTGTCATAGTGATCGTTGGCGGTGGTACTACAAGCTGCCAAAACAGCGATTACAGGAATAGCATATACAAGTTTTTTCATACTGACCTCTTATTTAGATTTGATCCACTCGCCGGCTTTTTGTAAATCAGTACCGGCACCACTTACTGCACCACCCACAGTACCACAACCTGTGGTGGCTACTGCAAACAACAAAGCAACAAAAGTTTTCATAATAGTATAATATAATAAAAATTAAAATTTGTCAATCACTGTCCATTCGTTTCGGATCACACAACCCACAATTTGCCATTGCATGAGATTGTTGGTATTAGGATCAACGTCTGATTCCAAAAAGTGTCGGCAAGTAGATCCTTTGTATTCAAACGGTTCCATGTTAGGCACCGGTTTCAGTTCGCTGACTTTAAATGTATCAAACTTTTTGAGTCCTTTTCGCAGTTGCGGTGTGTTAAAATCATTGCAATAAAGCGTCTGTGTTGACTGTACTGCACTACCAGCCACACGCTCTAAAATTTTACTGCGGCCCACTTGCATGGCCTGGGCACACACTTGATCCGTGCTGTCTGTGACAGACCCTTGACTTTCGCCTCTTGCATCATACCAACGGTTGTTGATACGAGCTCGAAACATCACTGTACACACCTGCTGATTGTTTTGAGTTTTAACAAACTTTTGAAAGTCTGCCACTTCCTTGATCTCGGCTCGTGCGTTGTTAGTGGTAACTGCTTCTTGATAGCACTCGGCCGCTGCAAAAACGGGTAGTAACGCAATGGTTACTGCGGCTTTTTGAAAGAATCTTCCAGTAAACATCTTTGTCTCAATTGTCTCTGTTGTGCTCGAATCATGGCTTCATGTTCGCCGTTGATACCAGCCGAACTGTCTTGAGCTGTGCCATGATAAACATTTGAAACTACACCATCCACTGATGTCATTTGAAATGCCAATTTTAATCTATCCCATTCCGAATAGCGTTGGCTTTCCAAAAACTTGTATTGCTCGTGTCTACGATCGCAATTGATTTGATATTCACTCAAATCATTGGCACTCATTCTCACAGGAGTAGTACAGGCCGCCTGCGACAAACAAGCAACGGCTATGGCGAATTTTTTCATCGGCAATCTCGCTGTAAATCCCAAAATTTTTGTCTCACACGACGACGTCCGTCCAAGTCGTCTGCAGACAGTTGGGCTTCTGCCTGTGCCAACAATGTTTCCTGCCGCTGCTTGTTATAACAATCTGCAAACCAAGCAGTGGTATCAGGATCGTGTCTTGTGGCACAGGCGCTCAAGAACAAACTGAAAGCTATGACAGCGGTTTTCATTTTGCTCGATTGGGTACCACAGCAGACCTAAAAACAGATGCAGCAGTGGCTTCATCGCATCCAGCATTGCGTTGAATGTATTTGACAGCATCACGCGAGTTGAGTTGTAGAATATAAATCGCTTCATCAGCGAAACGTTGTGCTTGGGTCATGCTATCTCCTTACCAGGATGAGTTGTAGAAAACTTTGAGTCCAGTAAAAAGCTCTGCTCGAGCTTGTCGTATGAAATCTAAATCTTGAAGCCGATAATAATCATCGCTATCACTACCAAAGAAAAAACCAGTAGTATGTGGGAGCCTACCATTTTTAACATCCTCCTCTAGTTGATCCAAATCTTCCCAGGTCAACTCCAGTTCGATGCCATTAAAAGTAGGATCATCGCCAGGACCATGACCTCCCCGTCTGTGCCACAGTTGCTCCATCCAACCGTGTAGGTTAGGATGTTTGCGCCAGTATGCTAGTTCTCGTTGTTCGCCCGTGCCCCATTCTGCATTTGCTTGAGCAGCAGCGTAGGCATACATGTCTAAACCCATTTTGACCTCTTCGCATTCAACAGTTTGTATTATAATCAAAAAATACTATTTCAGTCAACAGGATTCTTTGGTTTGAGTTTGACCACAGTGAGCTTGGTATTTTTGTTAACCGGCAAAGATCCGTTGATGCGATCACCAAATTCTCTGCTCACATAATACTCACACAATTGGTGCCTGCACATGGTAGGAATGTCCTCAAATCCAGGCTCAAGCAAAAATTGGTATGGACTGCGCCCCCAAGTGCTGTATTTGATAAAATGGTAATAGGCCTTGCGATGGTCCTTGTTAGCAGCATTAAAAACTGTTGCCGGGCGGCAATTGAGTAAAAGTTTGTTCATGACTGTAATTAAAGGTTAATAAGGATATAATAGTAACACAAAGAAAAAGCCCTGTCAACCAGGGCTTTAGCGGATCTTGCTACTTAAGCAACTTTTGTTTACTTTTTGCTAACAGGCTGCTTGGGTACGCTGGCAAGAATTGAGTCATACACCACTTTGGCAATATCTGTGCTGGTAGTGAACACTGCCTTGGTAAAGTTGGCATGTGCATCAATCAAGCTTTCTACACCATTCTTAACATCTTGGTTGGGAATGAATGCAAATGCTTGCTTGGCTGTGTTGCTGCTGTGGTCTACAATAGTATCGATTGATAACATTTGAGTTCTCCTTAAAGTAATGTTCAAGTATTATATAGTATATATTGCAGTGCAGCAATAGTTATCTGCTACTATTTGAATTTTATTTTGCCATTTTAGAGCACTAAATATTAGAATATATTTAAGGAGAAATCAAATGGAAGTAATTGTCATAGTAGCCATTGCTGTAGCAGCAATTGGATGGTTTATTTGGAAAGATTATACACGCCAAGAATCTGGTAGACACCCGCTTGATGGTGCTACTAAAGCGCCGGAACCGTGGCCATTTCCAACCAGTCGTCCGCCCGAAGGCGATAACAAAGCAGTTGAATCAATTCCAGTCATGCCCACTTTGACCAATGTGCTTGACATCAATAAAGATGGCCGAGTGGATTTAAAGGACGCAGTAGATGCTGTCAAAGAAGTCAAGGCCAAAGTCAGCAAAGCTGCGGATTTGAACAAAGATGGCCGAGTTGACAAAGCAGATGCCAAGGTTGTTGCAGAAGCAGCCAAAAACACAGCCAAAAAAACCAAGGCCAAGGTAAAAGAAACCGCAGCCAAAGTCAAGCAAACAGCCAAGACCGCAGTAAAGAAAGCCAAAACAAAAAAATCAAGTAAATGAAGTATACCAATGTCGGAGTCTACTGGGACTCCGACACAATCCGTTACCAATTTTCACAATTCAAAAAAGTTCTGCCATTAAAAGATTTTACATCTTTTAAGAGTGAAGAACTTTTTTTTGAATCCAATTTGACCAAAAAAATAGCTGCCGTACATGTACCTTATCCATTTGATCCAGCCTTTGTTGACAAGGTCAATCGTTTGAGATTGCGTTGCGATCATGTATACGTGATTGCCACCGAAGTACATCCGGAAATAGTAGCTTTTATTCGAGACTCAGACCATATCAACATCACATATTACATCTGCGGTTTGTTAAATTTTGAAATGCGAAATGCTCGAGTCAAACAATTTATGGATTGGTTTGAAACCAGTTCGTATTTCTACCGTCATTGGCTTCCGGAAATTCTTACAAGATTACAACCATTTGATGAAAAATATAGAGCATTTGATATTTTGTTAGGTAGGAAAAAATTCCACAGAGATCAAGTTTACTTTCACACTAGATCCAACCCTTACATAGGCATCATAACATACTTTAACGAAAACCAATCAGATATCAGCAATGACCCAGAAAAATGGATATGGGAACACACTGGTGTGCGGTTAGACCAAATACCAGAATGGACAGTTGATACTGTGAACTATTACGGTCATAGAATGAGTGTGAGTCAAATCATACCAATCAACATTTACAATCAAACAGCCTATTCAGTGATAGCAGAAACTTGTTTTAATCATGACTTTGCTTTTTTTACAGAAAAAACAGTAAAGCCAATCGTAGCTAAACGGTTATTTGTGATGTTTGCCGGTCAATACTATCTGGCCAATCTAAGAAAATTGGGATTCCGTACATTTGATGGAATTATTGATGAAAGTTATGATAAAGAATTTGATGTTGTAAAACGGACACAGCTTGCATGGGAACAAATGGTATGGTTGTCTCAACAACCGCAACAACAAGTCCTAGAACAAATACGCCCAATAGTAGAACACAACTTTGAGATCATGATGACCACTAATTGGGCTGCCGACTTTAGGCATGAACTTGAACAAGATATTGTTCATACAATTGCTGGCTAGCTAAATTTTTTCCTTTTGCTTCAACCATGATGTCGGCCCATGTGCCATGCTCCAATGCCCATTCATTACATGCTCGATTCCATGTAAAGTCCGAATGTGCTCGCAATTTTTGTTTCTTGTAACCTGCTGTTACAAGAGCTTCAAGATCAGGTCGTGCATTAGAGTCATGACCCACCAACACATCTTCCCGGCTAGTACTAAAATGCACAACAGGGCGACGATCACGCCAGCTGTCTTGAATCCTCTTAACACGATCATCTCTATGGTCAATATATTCTCCTGTGGCAATCCAATGATGGTGCAAGTCTAGTACCAATGCACAATCGTGGA
>Ga0129333_10006931_pt1 | contig 10727 bp, 11 predicted proteins | sample CPB6_08_DNA_FD_94474 | JGI IMG/M metagenome (GOLD analysis project Ga0129333, IMG submission 94474) | Freshwater to marine salinity gradient microbial communities from Chesapeake Bay, USA - CPBay_Sum_0.6_0.8_DNA | ecosystem: Environmental > Aquatic > Marine > Coastal | place: USA: Chesapeake...
CCAGATTTTCCCGAACCGCCTCTCCCCAAACGATTCGGATCCATTAAGAGTTGCGCCAAGAGGCCAGCAGGAATCGCGGCCCTGGCCGCCTGCAGTACCACCTCATCCAGGGCCTGCAATTGCTGTGGATCTTCGGGAATTTGGTCCGACTCTGAATCCGACTGGGAGGATTCAGCCGGCGGCGACTCTTGCGCAGACGCGGGCTCCTCTGGCGCTGCAAGCATGGTTGCGCGCGGCGAGAGCACCAGCCGCGCCGCAAAGGCCGCATCCTCTTGACTGATCTGACTCGCCGACCGCCAGCCGCAGAGGAGAGCCGCAACACGATGCGCGAAAATCACTGCGCGAAGCGAATCAATACCGAGGGCCAGTGCGGTTGTGCATAATGCGGCGGCCAGCGAATCATTGAATTGCTGCAGTACGGGCGGATGGCGCATCGCGTTCGGCGGACTCGCATCGCCATCTTGCGATTCCTGAAAAAAATTAATTGCTTCCTCTAAATCAGAAAACGATACCGCACGTAAATCAATATGAAATGCCAAACGATCCGATAACGATGCAGGTACGCACTCATCCTCTTCAACCTGCTCATCAAGGAGCACAAGTCCAAAGGCTGCAGGTGTTGTTGCCGCCAGTCCCTCTCGTGCCATTACGATCTCACCACGATCCATTGCAAGCGCGACGCGCGCGGCAAGCGCAGGGCTCATGCGCTCTGCCATGGGTACCAATAAAACACCGCCGTTGATTTCGGCCAACAGGCCCTGCGCGAGCACAGGGCGGCCCGACTGCAGTGTAGACACCAGATCCAGCCCGCCAAGCAGCCGCTCGTCTTGAATCGACAAAGGTAGCTTGCGAAAAGGCTGGTCCGCCCGCAGGCGTGATTGAACAAATTCGATAAAACGTGTGCGAACCGAACCGGCGTGGGCCCGCACGCAAATGCCGCCCAGCCCGACGGGATCCTGCGCAAATAAAGCCGCAGCCATTACCGCGTCGTAGGCGGCGGAGTTATGCGTTAAAGAGCTCATCAACGGCCCGCTGCACTCTCACACCGGATGCCGTGTCATCGAGGGGATTTCGGCGCAGCCGATGGCGCAGTGCCATTGGCGCGACGCGACGCAGATGGCTCGAAGAGACTGTCTTCGCGGATTCCAATGCTGCCAAGGCCCGCGCTGCACGCATCAACGTGAGCTCCCCGCGCAGGCCATCCGTGCCGAGCTTCATACACAGTGAAGACGCTTGCCGCAGAATCTCATCGGCAACTTTGACCGATGCGAGCTGCTCCCGGCCCTGACTGATCTTACGGCGAATTTTGCTGTCTTCCTTTTTCCAGAGCGCTAAAAAAGCCTGCGGATCCCGCTCAAATGCATCACGACGCTTAACGACCTCAATACGATCGGCGAGATCATCAGGCGTTCGTACATCTACCGAGAGTCCAAATCGATCTAGCAGCTGCGGACGAAGCTCGCCTTCTTCGGGGTTACCACTGCCCACCAGCACAAAACGTGCGGGATGCTGGATGCTTAAACCCTCGCGTTCGACCACGTTTTCACCACTCGCGGCAACATCAATCAACAAATCAACGATGTGATCCTCCAGCAGATTCACTTCGTCAATGTAAAGAAAGCCCCGATTGGCCCGTGCCAGAAGTCCGGGCTCAAAGTCCTTCACCCCATCGGCGAGGGCACGCTCAAGATTTAATGCGCCCACTACGCGGTCTTCGGTCACACCAAGCGGCAGATCGACCACTGGCACCGGAAGCTGATGAATTTTCACGCGTGTGGTGCTGGTCTTTCGTTCGGCGCAAAACCCACAATGGGCCTGACGAGACTCGGGGTCGCAGGCGTACGGACAGCCGACGACCGCCTTCATTTTTGGGAGAATCGCTGCTAAGGCCCGTACAGCAGTCGACTTTCCTGTGCCTCGATCACCAAAGACTAATACACCGCCAATCGTCGGATCAATGGTGGTCACCAGCATCGCCAGCTTCATTTCTTCCTGGCCAACGATTGCGGAAAATGGAAATGCAACAGCCATGGTGACTAGTTTACCGCCGCCATCGACTACGAATGTCTAGGGCATGAAAAAATCCAGCCACCAAGAGCAGCAGCATGATCAACAGACTGCCAGCTCCCGAGAGCGATGCACGCAGTGCTCCCATTAGCGCCAGGCCAGAGCAGAGATTGAGCCGAATCTCATGCGGCGGGACCCCGCGGCCGAAACGTCGATACCACCAGCCCAGGCCCAGCAGTTCAAGCGCTGTCAGCAGCATGACTGCGTCGACCAAGAGCACCAGGCCGGCCATCAGCGCAAGGCTCCGCGCGCAAGAATCGGCCAAATGGCCTCGACTCGGCCCTCATGCACCACGATCAGTTCATCGTACAAATTGACAGTGGGATCGCAATGGCCAGGGATCAAACGAATCTTCTGGCCCAGCCACATTTTTTCGGCTTTTGGTCCGCGCTTTAAAACACCGTGCTCATCCGAGGCCTTGTGAAAGCGGACGTCGACGAGATCTGCAACCAGCGGCAGGCCAGAATCCACGCTAGAGGCCTTCAGGCCCGCATCCACTACCGCGTGATCAGGGTCCCGCAGGCTCATTATCGAAGTCAGGATAAATAGACTCTGCTCAAAGACCGGCATGCCACTGTCATGCCAATCGTTGCGGCTGTAATCTGCATCCATAAAAATATACGAGCCAGGCTGGATCTCGGTGTAAACCGAGCTGCAAGCCTCAAGCATAAAGCTGCCGGTGCCTGCGCCAGTGATGTTTTTGCAGACGATGCCGTGCTTGGCCAATAAATCGCGTGTATCGCGGGTCAGCTGGGTCGCCTGATCGATCGCGCGCCGCCGCTCGGAGAGCGTACGCAGATGCTGTGCCGGGCCGTGATAAGACTGAAGGCCCAAAAACCTCAAGCCTGGCATCTGGCAGATCGCTTGCGCAAGCGCCAGGGCGGGCCCACCTGGCGCGATGCCACAGCGCTGGGCGCCGACCTCCAGTTCGATTAACACCCCCAGCCGAATGCCGGCAGCAATCGCTGCTGTATTGAGCGCCCGGGCGTTCTCAATGTGGTCCACGCAGACCGCAAGCTCTGCCTGCTGGGCCATCGCGATGAGACGGGCTATTTTCTTTTCGCCAACGACCTCATTGGAAATCAAGATGTTTTGAATGCCGGCCTCGATAAAGGCCTGTGCCTCAGAAGCCTTCTGACAGCAGATGCCAACAGCGCCTGCTGCGATCTGGCGCCGAGCAATCTCTGGACACTTGTGGCTTTTCGCGTGCGGACGGACCGCGATCGGCAGTCCATTTACCGATGCCATGAGGGCGGCGCCATTTCGCTCAAACGCAGACCGATCCAGAATCAGCGCCGGGGTATCAATGTTGGCGAGCGCATCGCCGATCTGGGCTGCACTATGCTGCATCGATAGCGACTTAGGGCGCATTCTGGCGCGCCGCAGCGAGCACCTCTTGCACATGGCCAGGCACTCTCACATTACGCCAGACTCGGCACACAGCGCCCTTTGCATCAATCAGAAAAGTGGAGCGCTCGATGCCAATAAATTTTCTACCGTAGAGATTTTTTTCTTTCAAAACACCAAATGCCTGACACACCGATTCCTGCTGATCCGAGACCAGTGTGATCGACAGGCTATGCTTAGCAATGAATTTGTCGTGAGAAGCCAGACTGTCTCGGGATACGCCAATAACCTGCGTGTCGGCAGCAAGAAAATTCCGATGCTGGGCCGAAAAATCAATGGCTTCCGCAGTACAGCCGGGCGTGTCGTCCTTCGGGTAAAAAAAGATTACCCATTGATGGCCTAGAAAATCACGGACCCGGGCCACGCCACGACTCGTATTGAGTTCGAGTCGAAGGACTGCACCTGCAAGCGGTCCGAGTTCAATCTGCTGGGTCATACGTGCCCCTCTGATCAATGAGAGCTGGATTGCGTTTCGGCGGTATCACCATAGGCGACGCGTACCACCGTAACTTCTCTTGGACCGGATGGGCTCTGCACGGTCACAGTCTCGCCCTCGCGGGCCTTGATCAGCGCACGAGCCATGGGAGATACCCAGCTGATGCTGTGAGCCGCCAGATGGGTTTCGTCAATCCCCACGATCCGATACGTCTGCTGATCACCGTGTTCATCTTCAATTGTTACGTGCGCACCAAAAAAAATCTGATCATTGCCGGCTTGGGCGGCCGGATCGACGACCTGGGCCACCGCGAGCCGCTTCGAAAGGAATCGCAGGCGACGATCGATTTCACGCAGTCGGCGTTTGCCGTAAATGTAATCTCCATTCTCTGAACGATCACCGTTAGAGGCCGCCCACGACACGATCTCCACTGTTTTCGGACGCTCCACTTTGAGCAGGTAATTAAGCTCTGCAGTCAGCGCTGCGTGGCCCGCTGGGGTGAGGTAATTCGGTGTGCCCGAGGGCAGCGCGGCTGCCTGAGCATCGGGCTCCTCTTGCGAATCATCATCACGCTCTTTCGTGAAGGCTTTACTCATACAATGTCACTGTATCAAAGGAATCCCCGCAGCATGGCGACTGAAACACTGCCGCTTTTCCCGCTATCTCAGCCCGTCTTTCCTGAGGGCATATTGCGGCTCACCATCTTCGAAGTCCGCTATTTACATCTGATACGACGCTGCCAACAAGAGGGCATCGCATTCGGCGTCGTGCCGCTGGCCGACGGGCACGAAGTCCAAAAAGCGGGTGCGCTGGAGCGCCTGCATAACATCGGCTGTCTCGTGCACTTACTCAACGTGGAGGCCCTGCAGCCTGCCGTATTGTCGGTGGCCTGTGTGGGCACGAAACGCTTTCGTCTTGGTGAACATGCACGAGGTGCCTATGGGCTCTGGAGTGGGGAAATTATCCCCTACCCGGCCCCGGCCCGCCTGCCGATTCCGGCCGACCTGCAGCCGCTTGCCGATCAACTTGGGGGCTTGATTGCCGCCGCACAACGGCAGGGCGAGGAGGCCGATATTCCGATGCGTCCGCCCTATCGGCTCGATGAATGTGGCTGGGTCGCTGACCGATGGGCAGAGCTGCTGCCGCTGCCACCTGCTGAAAAGGCAATGCTGCTCGCCCAAGACGATGAAGTACAACGGCTGCGACAGATCTCGGACTGGCTATCCGGGACGCCGACTTAATGCGGCGGCTGCAGGATTGAAACCGCTTCCGGCCGGGTCAGTTCAAGGCCCAGCCACCCTAAGGATTCCCAGCGAAGATTCACCAAGGTGCAGGGCGAGAGCTCCTCGGCCTGCGCGGACAAAGAGATTGCGAGCTCCGAGAGCTCCGGGTTATGACCAACGACGAGCAGCCGTTCCACGGAATCGTCAACTCTGGCGATGATGCGCAGCAGCCGATCCACACTGGAGGTATACAGGGCCTTCTCCAATTCGATCTCCGGCTGCTGAAGGCCCATGGCCTGCAGCAGCAGGCTCGCTGTTCGGCTGGTCCGAACTGCCGGACTGCAAATGATTTTGTCGAAACCGATCTGGGCGTCTCGAAGTCGCATGCCCAGACGCAATATGTCACGCTCGCCCGAGGGCTCGAGCGGCCGATCAAAATCAGTAAACCGCGGATCTCTCACCGCAGTCGCATGGCGCAGCAATGACAAGACCTTCATCGGACCACGGCCCGATCCATTAGTGTTGAAGCGACTTAAGCCAGGCTTCGGTGCGGCTGCCCAGACGATCCATCAGCTTCAGCGCCATGGGCGAAGGCCGAACGATTCGTCGTCGGGTGTCCTCGGGGTCGACCGTGACCTCAATCATGCGCTGACCCATCAGTTTCGAGACCGATTTATAGACGGTTGCGGGAGAGGCGACATTCGCCCGAAGCACGAGGGTTTGCATATAGAGGGGGGCAGCGGCACGGCTATTTTGAACGACAACCCAGTCCAGGAGTCTTAGCGAGATGTCGTCGAGCTTAGAGAACTCAGAATTCTGAAGGGCCTCTTGGACGAAATGCCGCACCGCGAGCCAGGAGTTGGTTTTCATTGTTTTTGTTATTGGTTTCGGGCAGCCGAAAGTTTATCAACTGATAACAAAATTTAGCCCCCCCCCCAATGCAAAAGACCATAACGGTAGCTGGGTTAAAGGCCTGCGGGACCCCGTCTCGCGAGGAAAAGGGCCCTCCTGCTGCCTCGGGCGATAATTGATGCACTACAAAAAGATCACCATCCGGCCGCTAGAGGAGAAAACCGAATGAGCCAAGATCCCACCATTGTTTACACCCTCACCGATGAGGCGCCGATGCTGGCCACGCACGCCTTTCTGCCGGTGATTCGGGCCTTCACCAAACCGGCCAAAATCCAGGTCGAGGCCGCCGACATCTCCTTGGCCGCCCGCATCCTGGGCAGCTTTCCGGAACACCTCTCGCCAGCGCAGCGCGTGCCCGACACGCTCTCGGAGCTCGGCAAAAAAACACTGCAGCCTGATGCCAACATCATCAAGCTGCCCAATATCAGCGCCACCGTCGCACAGTTAACCGCTGCAATCAAAGAGCTGCAGTCCAAGGGCTACAAGATTCCGGATTTCCCCAGCGATCCAAAAACAGATGAAGAGAAAGCCATCCGTGAGCGCTACGCTAAGTGCATTGGCTCCTCGGTAAACCCAGTGCTGCGCGAAGGAAACTCTGACCGTCGTGCACCGCGCGCAGTCAAGGAATATGCGCGCAAGAATCCCCATGCTATGGCCGAATGGATGCAGGCCTCGCGGACCCATGTCTCGCACATGCACCATGGAGATTTCTATCACGGTGAGAAATCCATGACATTGGATCGGGCCCGTACCGTCAAAATGGAATTGATTACCAAAAGCGGTAAGGCCATGGTGCTCAAGCCAAAGGTCGCGCTTCAGGCTGGCGAGATCATTGACTCGATGTTTATGAGTCGCAAGGCCCTCTGCGAGTTTTATGAGCGCGAGATCGAAGACGCCCGCAAATCCGGCGTGATGTTCTCTCTGCATGTGAAGGCCACCATGATGAAGGTCTCACATCCGATTGTCTTTGGCCACTGCGTCAAGATTTTTTATAAAGAGGCCTTTGACAAACATGCCAAAGTCCTGAAAGAGCTCGGCGTGAATGTCAATAACGGCATGGTCGATCTCTACAATAAAATCGCGACCCTGCCTGAGCGTGAGCGCGAGGAAATCATGCGCGATCTGCATGCCTGCCACGAACATCGGCCCGAGCTGGCGATGGTGGACTCCGCAAAAGGCATTACTAATTTTCACTCCCCCAACGACGTGATTGTGGACGCTTCCATGCCCGCCATGATCCGCAACGGCGGCAAAATGTATGGCGCCGATGGGCGACTCAAAGAAGTGAAGGCCGTCATGCCAGAAAGCACTTTCGCACGGATTTATCAAGAGATGATTAACTTCTGCAAATGGCATGGGGCGTTCGATCCAAAAACCATGGGCACTGTGCCCAACGTGGGACTCATGGCCCAGCAAGCCGAAGAGTACGGATCGCACGACAAGACCTTTGAGATCGCTGAGGATGGCACTGCCAATATTACCGACTGCGAAACCGGTGAAGTGCTCCTATCGCAACATGTCGAAGAGGGCGATATTTGGCGCATGTGCCAGGTCAAAGATGCGCCGATTCGCGATTGGGTCAAGCTTGCAGTAACCCGCTGCCGTAACTCCGGCATGCCAGCGGTATTCTGGCTGGATCCCTATCGGCCGCATGAAAATGAGCTGATCAAAAAAGTGAAAACCTACCTCAACGATCACGATACCGAGGGACTCGATATTCAAATCATGTCCCAGGTCCGCGCGATGCGGTATACGCTCGAGCGCGTGGTGCGCGGCTTTGACACCATCTCGGTTACCGGCAACATCCTGCGGGACTATCTCACCGATTTGTTCCCCATCATGGAGCTCGGCACAAGCGCCAAGATGCTATCGATCGTGCCACTCATGGCAGGCGGCGGCATGTATGAAACAGGTGCCGGGGGATCCGCCCCCAAGCATGTGCAGCAGCTCACCGAGGAAAATCATTTGCGCTGGGATTCTCTTGGCGAATTTTTGGCGCTTGCCGTAAGCCTCGAAGAGCTCGGCATCAAAACCGGTAACTCAAGAGCGAAGCTATTGGCTAAGACGCTAGATGCTGCAACTGGAAAGCTGCTGGATCACCGCAAGTCGCCCTCGCCCAAAACCGGTGAACTGGATAATCGTGGCAGCCAGTTCTATCTGGCAATGTACTGGGCCCAGGAGCTCGCATCGCAGTCTGAAGACGCCGAGCTGGCCAAGCATTTTGCAGGCCTGGCCAAGGCCCTCACCGAGAATGAAAAAAAGATTGTGGCGGAGCTCAATGCAGTGCAAGGCAAGGCCGTGGATATTGGTGGCTATTACATGGTTGACGCGCAAAAAATCGCTGCCATCATGCGGCCCAGCGCGACATTTAACGCTGCGATTGCATCGGTTTAGTCAGGCTAGCTCTGCCCGCAGGCGGCCCCGCCGTGCGCGGGCGGATGTGAAAGGTCCGCTACTGAGGCCGGGCCTGTTTACGGAAATCCTCCACCAGGCTTTCCCAGACCACCTCAAGCTCATAAGCGCTTGCCCGTGCCAGGCCCTCGAGATCCGGAAGAAGCGTGGCCTGCGTGATGTTCATCCGGTAGAGGGACTTCATGGCCTCATCCCGGATAGACTGGGGCAGCACATATTTCACCAGTAATTCGGCATCGGTCTGATAACTGTCGAGCACTTCGGATAGCGGGCGATCGATCTGGCCAGGAATGACGAATAAGCCCGACTGGGCAATCAGACGACGGTCCATTTCAAGCGGCTCGCCGACCCAGACTACCGGAAACTCATTGTTCACAAAATACTTATCAAAATGCCCTCGCACACGCGGATCAATACGATCCCGCGTGAGCGCGGGATTAAATGCCGGCGCAAGGCCCCAGAGCAGCGGCGTATTCAAGGCATACACTGCGGAATCGCCAAGCGCGCTTTCTAGCGCGAAAAATGCCGCCACAAAGGCCGACTTTGTGAAATCCAGCAAACGGGTCGGTGCGCCATGATGCTGCATCAAAGCAAGTGTTCGCAGGTCATCGCGCAGTGTCGAAGAGTCGTTCAGATAAATGTGCCCTTTCCGCCGAAAGACCCGTAGGGCGCGTGTCTCACGCAGTGGCCAGAGCGTCTTATCGGGGCAGTACGCACTGAGCCGACGGGCCAATGCGGTCTGCAAAGGCCAGGCCGCCTCAGACTCACCACGAAAGGCCCAGCCCTCGAGCTCGTCGACACGCTGCACAAACTCAGACCAATTTGACATCACAATCTCACGCATGGTGCGCATCATACCGCCGACAACTTGTGTGGCTGGGCAGGAGGTCTATACTGCAGCCGGCCTTCACATAAAAACTAAATTAGATTGGGCGAAGAAAAAATCTCGATTGCACTGATTGGTCTTGGTGCCGTTGGCCGCGCTATCTTTGCGCGTGCATGGCAAGAACCCGAAATCCGTATTCGTGCCGTCGTTGTCTCCGAGGGTCGACGTGCCGAAGCGGCCGCTTGGATTGATGGCCGGGCGAAAGTATTAACCGATCTGCCCAAAGACTGCGATCTCGCGCTGGAATGTGCCGGCCATGCGGCACTCGCGCAGCACATTATTCCCGCGCTCTCCGCCGGTACAGAGTGCGCAATGCTGTCGGTGGGCGCACTTGCGACACCCGGCGTTGCGGAGCAGCTTGAGGCCGCGACACTTCATGGCGCGACGCGACTACACCTATTGCCTGGCGCCATCGGTGGTATTGATGCGCTTTCTGCAGCCCGGCTCGCAGGACTAGAGGCGGTAACTTATCTCGGCCGAAAACCAATCGCCGGCTGGCGCGGGACGGCGGCTGAAACAGTGCTTGACCTCGATTCCCTTCAAGAACCTACGGTAATCCTCCGGGCGAGCGCCCGAGACGCAGCCCGCCAGTATCCAAAAAATGCGAACGTCGCTGCCGCGCTTGCGCTAGCGGGCGTTGGTCTGGATCAGACGCAAGTGCAGCTGATTGCCGACCCCACCATCAACGAAAACGTTCACGAGTTTTCGGCGCGCGGCGCCTTTGGCGAGATGCGGGTCATGCTGACGGGCCGGCCCCTGGCGGAAAACCCCAAGACATCTGCGCTCACCGTGCTCTCCGCCCTGCGATTTCTGCGGCACCGCACACCCGGCATCTGCATTTAGGCGAGGGCGGACGGGCTTGACGCGCCCTTTTTTTTGACCGATATTTATTTCAATATTGAAATTTATGAAGGTGCCGGAGGTTTGTCATAAAAATCGTCTGCATCGGCGGTGGTCCCGCCGGCTTGTATTTCGGCCTACTGATGAAAGCGCGGCATCCGCAGCACGACGTCACCGTCGTGGAGCGCAATCTGCCGTATGACACCTTCGGCTGGGGCGTGGTCTTCTCGGATGCCACGATGGACAACATGCGGCAGTGGGACGCCGTCACCGCCGATGAAATCCAGCAGGCGTTTAACCACTGGGATGATATCGAGCTAAGGTTCAAAGGCCGCGTGATTCGATCCGGTGGCCACGGCTTTGTCGGCATTGGCCGAAAAAAGCTCCTCAACATCCTGCAGTCGCGATGCGAGGCCTTAGGTGTAAATCTGCGCTTTAGCACCGAGGTGGACTCTGATGAGGACTTTCCGGATGCTGATCTCATCATCGCCTGCGATGGCATTAATTCAAAAATTCGATCACGCTACGCGGAACACTTTCGGCC
>Ga0129333_10006932_pt1 | contig 10726 bp, 18 predicted proteins | sample CPB6_08_DNA_FD_94474 | JGI IMG/M metagenome (GOLD analysis project Ga0129333, IMG submission 94474) | Freshwater to marine salinity gradient microbial communities from Chesapeake Bay, USA - CPBay_Sum_0.6_0.8_DNA | ecosystem: Environmental > Aquatic > Marine > Coastal | place: USA: Chesapeake...
ATGTGACTTTCAAAATGTGCTCGAGCTGCATCTAATAGTTTCTGTCTCATATTATACCCTAAAAAGTTATTTAATGTCAAAATGTTTTTCTAGCATACAAACTTCGGCATCTGCCGTCATTCTTTGCATATATCCTGGTACAAGATTATGCTCATTTTCTTTAATTAATCTACAACACTCTCTAACAATCAACTCAGCCAACATTTCCATACGATTCTGACAGTCTAAACTTATATGTTTGTGTAAGCCATGATTACGCATGATTTCTGCTAGCCTGTTGTTCATTTAGATCTCCACATATTTAAGTTTGAAGTTGTCTGCTCTGGCTTCGTAGCCATCGTAGCCTCTTGGATTACAAACAATCCTTGTAGTACCAATCATATAGTCAAAGTCCTCGTGGGTATGACCATGAGTCCATAACTTAATTTGCCTACGATCTAAAATGAAATCGTCTAGATTAGTACTATAAGCACCGTTCATGACAAACTCAGTTTTGTATCTTGGATGCGTACTAGCACGACTGGGTGCATGGTGTCCACAAACCACAGTCGGCATGTTAGGATGCAGGGCCATAACTGCATCTAGCTCCCGTAAAAAGTCTTTGTGGTCCTTTACTGTGTCTGCAGGCATAAAGACAGTGTAGTTTTCATCGCTATTTTTTACTGTATTTTTAATGATATTGAAGTCGTTCATTGACATGCGAATGTTATGCATAGTCAAAGGATCTTCACGGTTCATGTCAGTCCATAATGTACCGCCAAAGAATAACACGCCATTAATAACACGCCATTCTTTGTCCAAGAAGTATACATTGTGTAAATCGCCAAAAGTACCACGAATGATATCAGCACTCTTTTGATAGTACCCATGATAGTGCTCATGATTGCCCATGATAAGAATAACATGTGGAAATCTTTCTGAGCATCGTAAAACAAAGTCATAATATCGTTTGGCACGGTCACGAACACTTTGTGTAGCAGGAATTATTGCACTATCATATTCGTCATATTTAAAGTCAGTTAATTCGGTGGCAATAAAGATATCGCCGCCGAGAACTAGCACATCCGCTTGTTCGTCATTAGCAAAATCAAGGTCTCCGAATTCTAGGTGTAGATCACTACATACTGCAATTTTCATATCACATCCATTTCAAAACAAAATATTCTGCATCTCTAGGATCTCGAAAGAAAAAATCCATCGATACTATATGAGTAACATAATCCCACGTGGCATCGTCGCCTGGGCCTGGGTATCCAAATTGGGCAACACACCAGTCGGTCAATTCGTCCCAATATCCGTAACCTTCGTCCAGTTTGAAATATCTTGTAACTTTGGTCATGTCCATTTTAATGCAAAGTAACTGGCCTCATCACTTCGTTCAAATCTAAATTCATAGCTTTGGGCCGGTATCATGTGCTGCACATCAAATTGTTCGAATTTTTGACTGGCCCACACAATGGCAGCATAGGCTCGATTAACAGGAATATTTACTTTATACATAGCTGTATTGTAGCATAGAAAGTAATTAAGGTCTATATAAATACCAAAAAGGATCAGTATGTGGTTACTATTAATAATTGTTCTTGGTTCCGAACCACCATACAATCACAGAGGTTCGGTCCAAAACTTCTATAAATCCGAATCCGAGTGCCGAAAAGAACTTGCGGATGCTGTTAATGCGTTGTATCTTAAAGGAACACAAGTATCTGGTAGTTGTGAATTTAGAGATTATCTAACACCTAATCGGACTTTTTGAAATTGTTAATTAATTCTTAAATTCCCAGTTCTAAATTTTGAAAGTTTTTTCAGTTTGCACATCTATTTTACAATTTATGTGTTTTTGTAATTTTAACTGTAGAATCTTTTCTAATCCAATACAAACGTTTGTGTGGATCCATTTCTTTCCATGCTCCGATAAACAATTCACCATCAATTTCTTTTTGATATGAATTACTTGTCAAAAAAATGTCTCCGGTCCGAATGTTTTTTACTTGAAAAATTTTTTCGACTTTTTTCATAATATGGCCTTTCTACGAAAGCATTATTTTACACTGTTATAATTAAACAGTCAATAATCAAATTTTGGTATTGTTGTTATATCAAAATTTTGCAAGTTTAAATTGACAATTGAATTTTCTAAATTATTGTAGTCATTTATTATATTAAACATTGCAGCAGCAAAAGCTTCATGGTTATTGTTATTAAGATGACCGGTGCGTCCGCATAAAATTGGCATTGGACCGGGGCTATTTGTTTCTAAATTAGATATCGTTTCAAAACTAAAATTTACTAAAACTCCTTTATCAAAGTGTTTTATAGCTTGCAGCCTACTATCTTCTGTGCAAGGCAAAAAAATAAATTTAATGTTTGGATACTGTGTGGGGAGATTTAAAATCCATTTTAATGATTGTTCATAACTGAATTTCTGAAATGAATCATCATAAAGATACTTGTAGAATAAATCTATTGCTTTTTCAACTTCCTCAAAATCAATATTTGGATTTGTGGATTCAGGAACAGGACGTTTTTCGGCTTTGGCTAAAAAAACTGGTTTGTAATTCATACTTGACGGTAATCGTTGATGCCAAGTAAATGTCCAAAAAACATAATTATATAAATCTTTGTGTTTATCTAAATTCCATTTTTCAATTGAATCATAAAGACATGATCCGCCAACTCCAGATGATAAAACCGGAGATTTGACATCTTCTAATAACTTACCGCACCAAGGTTTGTACTGGCGCCCCCATTTTTCTGGATACATTCTATATTCTATTTCTTCAAACCACTGCAAGTCACAATAACTGTCGCCAAAAAAACCTACGTTCATAAATATCCTATATCAATTAAAACTATTTATTTTTACTCTAATGTCAAATCACATTTTAACTAATGATAACTATGATCGTCATAGTCAAAGAAACCAATGGGCAAATGATAATAAGCACATATGCTTACTTCCATATACAAGCTTGCAGTTTTTCCATTCGTCCAAGTATGTAAGCCCTTGTTGTAATCTAAGAAAAACAGACGAAACAGATTATTTAAAACCAATCTTTCAATTAAAGGAAGCCATTTCAAACAAACAAACTTTTAAAAATTGTTCCGTTTGTTATAAATGCGAAGCAGAAGGAAAAATAAGTGAAAGGACTAGATATCTAATAGAATTGACTAATGAACAATTAGATAGTTTTATAGAAAAACAAGAAGTTCCTGGATTTAACATACATTGTACTCTTAGTAATAAATGTAACATGGCGTGTAGAAGTTGTAATATAAACACAAGCAGCTTATTTGCGAAAATTGAAACTGGAATTGAAATAAAAACACCAACTATTTCAGATGACATAAGTTACTGGAATACAATGCTTGAATCAATTACAAGATCGGTTACAGAAAAAAAACAAATTAATTTAATTATCTCCGGAGGCGAAGGATTTGTACAATCTGATTTCAAACTACTTATAAAGCATTGCATAGAAAACAATCTATCAAAACAGATAAACCTTACTGTTAATACAAATGGCATTGTTGATAATGAAACTTTAATTCAACACTTATGTGATAACTTTAATCGAGTATCCTTGGCAGTAAGCGTTGATAGCATATATGAAAATTATTATTATGTACGATGGCCCGGGACATGGAACAAGATCGAAGAAAATTTAGAAACTTTTGCTAATTATCAAAATACAAAAGATAATTTTAACTTTTTCCTCACTCCGGTTTGGAGCATAAACAACATTTTTTATGTAGAAGATTGGATCAGATATTTTGAAAATTTTAAAACAAAATTTGATCTTCCTTATTTTTTTGCATATGATACTCCACTATTTCAGCCAGCGTGGCTTGACGTTCTAAATATGCCCAACTATCTAAAAACACAAGCAGCTTCTAGTTTAAACAATATATTAGATAATTCATGGCTAAAAACAAATAAAACTTTACACGCCAATATTATAAACTTATCTAATCTTTTAAAAAAGCCTGAAAACGATAAAACTCATTGGCACTATTATCTTAAGAAAACTGCTGAATGGGATAAAAAAACGGGTGCATCGGCTGAGATTTATAATGCCAAATTATACCAATTATTGAATGACAGCGATAAAAGTTTGTTTAAAAAATATTTGATTACTCAAAATAATCTTTAATCAATTCATAGAACTCAGGAAAGACAAGTTTAAAATCTTGGTTTCTAAAGTTGTCTAAATCTTTTGTTTCTTGTATAAAGTTTCTAAAAATATTTCCGCTCGGATCGACTTCTTGTCTAAAATAATTATCAAGTTTTTTAATTTTAATTTTTTCTATTATTTTTGATTTGATATGATTTGGTAAAATACGTATATCATACTTTGCAGGAACATGTACAGTATTATAATCTTGTATAGGACTATATTTTGATAACTCTTTTGTAATCTCATCAAGGTAAAATATATTAAGCGGCGTTACAGTAAGGGTAATATCAATGAAAATATTATCATGACCTGCAAAAAACTTTTGGAATTTTTTTAAATTTTCTAATATTTGATGTGGGTCGCAAGGATATCTAATATAGTTTAGTTGGCTAGGATTATGACTGTCAATGCTTACTTTTATTGTTACATGTTTATATTTCAGTAAAGTATTTAGATACTTTTCATTATAAATGGTTAAATTTGTACTTAACTGTAAAGAAGTATTTGATGATAATCCTTTATCAGCCGCATCAGTCAAACTTTCAAATAAACCAATTGACAAAAAAGGTTCGCCTCCATAGATATCCATAAAAGTTAAATTAGGAATCCATTCTTTTAGAGTTTGCCAAAAATCTTTGTTATTGGTGTGAAAGCCGTCACGTTCGTTGCTAAATGTTTTAGCGTAATCATAATAGCTTCCGGTAAATGTTTTATTTTTAACAGACAGTTTATAAGCATCACTATACCAAGACGAACTAGCCTCAGGCGAACACATTCTACAAGCCAAGTTGCAAACATTTCCGGGTTTAATAATTAAAACTTTAGGCTGAGTTTCAGATGGTTCAACAGTTTCAAAGAATTCATTAAGAAGCATTCTTTGACTTTTTAAATTCCCCGATTCCTTATCAAAACAATCGTGACAAGCGTAGTGTGGAACGCCGGCATCCAATGATTTCTTGACGTCTTGTCTTTCAAAAGTGTTCCAAGATTCTTGCAGTTTATCTTTATGAACCTGAATTAAATGTCCAGTTTGGTTTGTAAATTCCAGATTGTTATTATTACAAACCGATAATCGGCCGTTATGCTGAATTTGCATACCAATGTGTGGCATGACACAAAAAGTTTTAGATTTTTCCATTAATCTTGTTGTAATAATAGATTAACTAATTCGGTAATAGTTTTATCAGTGGGATTAACTTCTTGATCATAAAATTTAATTACACTAGCATTTTTTCCTATGATATACTTATTGAAGTTCCAATACGGTTGATCTCCGGTTAAATCAATCAATTCTTTATATAAAGGATTTTGATTATCACCAATGACAACACTCTTTTCTAATATCGGAAAAGTAACATTAAATTTGCTAGAGCAAAATTCAGCAATTTGTTCATTTGAGCCAGGTTCTTGCTCACCAAAATTATTTGAAGGAAAAGCTAAAATTACTAGTCCTTTTGATTGATATGCCTGATGTAATTTTTCTAGTTCATCATACTGCCAGGTCCAACCGCAATTGCTGGCGGTATTTACAATAAGAAGAACTTTATTTTGAAAATTTGATAATTCAATTGTGTCGCCTTTAACCGTTTTGAATACATTGTTATAAATGTTCATTGTTACTCCATAAAAAAATTTTAAACTGCGTTATCCCATTTACCTTTAGATTCCCAATCGAGAGTAAAACTATAATCTAGTTGTTTTTCGTCGTCTTTGGCTAATAGGTTATAATAGTGTTTAGTCCTGTAATCGCCATTATCAGATATTTCAAAACTAATTTTAGCATATAATTTTGTTTTATCATCTGTAGGCATTCTATAATGGCCCCATTCAATAATATCTACTTCATGATCAAAATTAACTGTTATATCATATGCGCCATATGCTAACCATAAAATCCTTAACAAAGGCCAAATTTCATTTACCAAGCTATCTGCTACAGGATTAATGTTAATTTTAATTATGTTGTAATCAAAATTGGTATCATATGGTATTTTTGTGCGGGGTAATTTGTTTTCGCGGTAATTTAAAATGTAATGATTTTCTACTCCCGGTCTTTCAAGGTTATGCCTAGGAGTTCCACGTCTAAAATGATTCATAAGAATATTGAAACCTTTTAATCTTATTAATCTATGCAGCACTGTATTTTTTAAATCGTTAGTTACCCATTGTCCTCCAAAATTTTCATTAGATATGTTAAATCGGTCTCGTTCATGATATAATGGCGTGTCGTCCATTAAGTTGCATGCCTGCACTGAAAAAACATCTGCTCTTGTTAAACGTAGGCGCCACATTAAAGTATATGTATGCGCAACGTCGATTATTTCTTCTCCAGGAAAACCAACAAACCAACTTGTAATAGCTCCTATATTAACTTTACCAATGTCTTCTAAATTTTGTTCTATTGCGGCTACTTTAACATTTTTTTTCATTAGATTGAGTACTTTATCACTTCCTGATTCTATACCAAAATTTAAATATATACAACCAGAATCTGCTAAATCCTTAAGGTAGTCTAAATTCATTCTTGCGTCGCAGCGGCAATATCCTACCCATCTTAGATCCTTTAAACCTTTAGCCACAACTCCATTTGCAAATGCTCTTAGTTCTTTCAGATTTCCATTGACCAAACTATCAATAAACCAAACAGCACGAACATTAAAAGTATGGTATTGATATTCGATTTCATCTACAATATTTGTTGCTAAACGTCCTCTATATCTCCAAAAAGTTGTTTCTGAACAAAACTGACATTTAGCAACGCATCCTCTACTCATTTCGCTACCAACAGCGGTACCCAGCTCATATAATTCAAGAGGTAAGTCAGAATAATCAGGCCACGGCATACTGTCTAAATCAATCTTTTGTGTTTTAGGATGATATAGCATTTTTGGTAGTGGCGGTGAATCTGATTCTATGTTTTCAAGAATCTCTAAGAATAACAATTCCCCTTCACCAGAAACAATGTGATCAAATAGATCGGGATATTTGACCTTACCTTGAATTGCCTGACTACCCCCGCCTAATATTTTTACTCCCGGTAGCCTTTGTCTTAATTGTTTAATTATCCATGAAGCACAATTTTCATTTGTATAATATAAACTGAAACCAACAATGTCCGGACGAAACTCAACTATTCTATCTATTTCTTTACTTAAAATTGGCTCAATGAATGGATGAATATCTGTCCAATAGATATCTTGATCCCATTTCCAATCAAGATATGGACTCCAGAAATCTTTAGCTTCGTGATGAGCGATAATGTTTAAATCATAGGCACAAGACGCAAATCCTGCATGTTTGGCAAGTGCAATTAATCGTGCTATGTTGTATGGAGCAATATGAACATTCCAAAAAGGAGTCATTACCATAGCTACTCGTTTTTTCCGAGTAACATTATTAATAATAACTGGACTTAAATTTTTTTGTGGATTTTGACGACCTATTTCAGCTACCTTTTCTAACATCAAGGTATGCTGATTTAGTTCGGGTGTGACAATTGGAATTTCTAATGGATCTGGATCGTCAATTTGATTATTATTTTTTATACCAATGACATTATTTGATAATCTACTCATTATTCTATTTATTTGTAGATATGGTTGCGGAGAACAGGAATCGAACCTGATGTCTTCAGCTTATGAGACTGACGAGTAAACCGTTTCTCCCCTCCGCCATTCATTATCTAAATTTTTGTACTATTTCTTTAATTTTATATCTAATATAATCGGGTACTTCACGCAATGGAATCAGAAACATGGTCAATCCTTTTTTCTCTACGAAAAGTAAGATACTCATCAAATGCCACAACCATCCACCCACACAAAGCGGTGATGTAAGCTGCAATGGCCATGCCGTTATCGGCGCCATAAGCAGCAATAGCATTATAAATGCAAGATAAAACTACCAAAATTGGAATGCCTACTCTTAGATACTTCATTTCAAAACTCCTTGAAAAATAATTTGTTGGCTCCGGTGGAGAGAATCGAACTCCCACTAACGGTTTTGGAGACCGCCGCACTGCCATTATACTACACCGGAATAATCAATACTTATTCAATCTTTTCCTAATATCATCTATGCTTTCTTGTATGCTATCATCCATTTTTAACTTACTAAGCATGAGTTCATATATAGTCCAAATTAAAAACACACCTACCGCACCTGCTAAAATTACATTTACATCAGTGCTTAAAAAATGGGCCAATACCGTAACAACAAAAACACCTGCACAAATTGCTGCAATCACACCAACAGTATATAATGCTGCACGAAGTCGAATATTCATTTAAACCTCCTAGTTACTTAATGTACTTTACATTTTACTTGAAGTTCTAATTTGTGTCAATGATAGTTGCCTTGAAAACAATGTCTCACTTCGTGACCCAATTCATGTAAATTTGTTGTGTTTTTTGTGATAATTAAGCACTCGGTGCCTTGAATATTCCAAAAACTGCATGCTTCTAGACCATACCCAAAACCGCCATTGCCACGTCGCCGACTTTCTTCCTCACAAGCCTGCTGCAAATTATCCGCCGTTCGCCAAGTAAGTTGAATTGTATCTGACATCTTTTTTTTGGCGTCAAAACGGCTTCTTGGATCTCGCCAATCTTGTGCCCATATGTTTGTTGCAAAAAAAGTAATTGTTAAAGTAGCAATTATTTTTTTCATCTAGGATTCCATAAAAGTTACTAAAATGTAATTATAACAAATTATACAATTATGGGCAACCTAAATTTAGTTGCTATCTTTGTAATACTTTTCTTGCTTGTGCTTTCGTTCTTGTACTGTCTCTTCACCAAAAAACTTACGAGGATTGCCACACATCGAACACTTAGGATCACCGCAATTAAAAATTTTAGTTTTGTGATGACGATGTGGTTGAAGCATAAATGGCAACTTACTCATGCTAGAACTGAGTTTATGATAACCATAGTTCTTTGCTAGTTGCATCTGTTTCTCTATAGCAATTTGATCGTGATACCTTCTTTTACTATTTTTAAATTTATCTTCTAAATTTGACATATTTAAAATTCAATTAAGTCTGGTATTGTAACATGAATCTGCAGTAATTCTCTATACTCGTACTCATTGTATTTTTTCCAATTTGAGGTGCAGTGCATTTGTCTAGCATTGAAAAGGCATCCACTACCTTGCACATACGAGTACTGCCCATCAAATTCAAAGTAATCAAGCATAAAATCTCCGTCATTATCTGGAGTATGTTCGATGTCATTGAGTTTTGATAATTTAGGCATTGTATCTTTATTTTTTTGCCAGTCCTCTAGCACTTCATATAGCTCTTTATTGCCATTTAAACATATTCTTTTCCATGCTAACGTTCTATGTTTATCGTAAGTATCAAAAGAAATAATATAAGTATAGGCAGGTCTGCTATCTACAAAACAATCGTCAATGTGTAATAGGTGCGGTAAGTGTGCTCTTTGTAAAGCTGCCCAAAAAAAAGCATTTTCTTTTGGCTGGCCGTTTGGATGTAAATATTCTTCGAAATCTTTTTTAATTATTTTTGTAATAATTTCAAACTCGGGATCGAGTCTATATATATCCAATCTATAATCTTGAACTTCGCCGTTTTCTCTGGTTCCGTTAATATAAACTTTATCTACATTTTTGTCCCAGTATTTTCTTAGCAAATCTATTTCATTATCACTTAATAAGTTATCATGAATACGCATGACATTCCTTTTCAAGTATTTATTTTTGGCGGAAGCGGACGGAGTCGAACCCTCAAGGCGCTATTAACGCTCAACTGTTTTCAAGACAGGTACCATCGCCAATTGGTTTGCGCTTCCATAAATACATTATGTTTTATACTATTGTATTTACTTTAGTTTTAAGTGTCGATCAACTAAGTATCCCACAGTTGGAAAAATACTACTGGGATTGTGATACCCTGTTTATGAAACAGGAGCTTGGCGGTCAAGATATTCTAAGCTGTTTGGCAGTTACTGATCAATTTATTTTGAAAAAATTTAAAAACAAACGAGAAAAATTCCGAGAGTATTGGAACAAAAACAAATACCATGAATGGGAAACAAGAGGTTATATACCACCTTCAGTTTAAGTCCAGGTAAGAATGAATAATGTTCTATCCTGATCCCACCGAAATGCTACACCTATATTAAATAATGCACGACAATCATCATATGCCCAGCTGGCATATCTTGGACCTACAGAATCTTTTAGCCACGTTTCTATCAACAATAAACCTTCTATCCAATCAATTTGATCAGAATCGATAACTGGCCACGGTATCTGGGCATGATATTGGAAAGCGTGACAATCCACTAACATACCGATATTTATGGAGCAACGGGTCAGATTCGAACTGACGGTTTTCAGGATTTGCAGTCCCGTGCATTGGGCCTCTCTGCCACCGTTGCATCTTTTTATTCTTCTTCGTATTCTAAATCGTCTTCGTCATAATAGCCCGAGTCGTGAGCATAACCTTTAAGAGTTCCTATAAAATGTTCTTGTTCGGTTACAACAAATACATTGTATTCGTCTCTACGAAAAGGTTTCATTTTAGG
>Ga0129333_10006933_pt1 | contig 10725 bp, 7 predicted proteins | sample CPB6_08_DNA_FD_94474 | JGI IMG/M metagenome (GOLD analysis project Ga0129333, IMG submission 94474) | Freshwater to marine salinity gradient microbial communities from Chesapeake Bay, USA - CPBay_Sum_0.6_0.8_DNA | ecosystem: Environmental > Aquatic > Marine > Coastal | place: USA: Chesapeake Bay...
GGATATTGCGTGTGAATGTGCCGGAGCTGCCGACGGTCTGCGTGATGTTCAACGTGGCCGTGGACACGCTTGAGCCCGCCAAGCTGACGACGGATGTCGTTGTGTTGGTGAACAGGTTGGAACTCCCGTTTGTCCCGCGGTCCCACGACGCCGTTGCGCCCGCATTGACAATCAGCCCGGCTGCTGCGCCGAGCGACGTGTTCGCGCCGCCGAGGACCAACGTCCCGCTCTTGAGGGTGTAGAACCCGGTAAAGGTGTTGGCTGCGTTCGTGAACGAGATGTTGCCCGGAGCCGTCAGGTCGATGAAGCCCGAGCCGCTGATGATGCCGCTGAAGGTCGCCGTCTTGCTCGACCAGACCGTCCTGATTTCGCTCCAGCCAGTCGAGTTGATGTTGCCCGAGAAGGTGTTGACGCCGTCATCCGAGATCAGGGTCGCATCGCGGAGGTTGATTGTATTGGCGTAAGTGTAGGCATTCGAGGTCGAGCCCGTCTTGAATCGGAGCGTGGCGCCCGGATTGACGGTGATGGTTCCAGTGCCGAACGGGGAGTAAGTTCCAGCGGCCAGGGCGGTGGTGGTGCCAGGCGTGGTTGCGAGGGACTGCAGCTCGCCCTGGTTGACGCTGACTGCGCCGCTGAAAGCGTTGCTATTGGCGGTTCCGGAGGCGCCGGAGACGGAGTTGATGATGACCGTGCCGGCCCCAGTCTTGGTGAGGGAACCCGCGATGCTGGTCGCCGAGGCATTGATGAGTCGGGAGGTGACGGTGAGCGTCGACCCGCTCGAATTATTCAGCACGAACTCGCCGGTGGTGTTACCAAGCACGCCGGTACCAGAGATGGTAGTCGCGCCAGTGTTCGCGCCGGTCAGCAGCAGGCCGGCAGTTGTGAGGTTAAAAGTACTAAGCGCGAGCGAGGCACCAGCGGTGTGCGAGGTGAGCCGAATCGTGTTGGCGGCGGTGTTGGCGCCGAGCGTGATGGCCGTGCCCGAGAGCGCGGATGCATAGTTCGCGGCGGAGGACCCGCCGCCCGAAGTGGGCAGGGCGGTGCTGCTCGCGAGTGCGGTCACCGCGGCGGCGTTGGAAGCGCCCGGCACGGCGTAGTCAAAGGTGTTGGCGGCGGTCTTGATGAACGCCCAGGGACCGACGATGCCATTGCTTGCGGTGTTGGTGACGCCGATGCTACCCCCGCTTGTGCTGTCGAAGACCAAAGTGGCACCCGCGCTGCGGCTCAGGGTGCCGGCGGTAAGGGTCAGTCCGCTGGCGTCGTTGAGGCTATTGAGAAGGGTCGCATTACCGGCGGTGAGCGTGATTGTGCCGAGCGTCTGGGCGCTGGTGGTTGCCGACTTGCCGAAGAGCTCGAGTGTGCCGGTGCCGGAGAAGGTCAGCCCATTGCCAGACTTGATGATGCCAGCGGTGGCGTTGACGAAATCAAGCCTCAGTGTGCCACCCGCGATGGTCGTGGTACCCGTGTAGGTCTGGAGCTGGTTCAGCACCCAAGTGCCGACATTGGTCTTGGTGAACGACGTGGTTCCGGTGAAATTCGGGATGACCGCGTTGGAGCCGCCGAAGGTGTTGAGACCCGTGTTAGTGCCGCCGAAGATGAAGGTACGCGCCGAGGTAGAGCTGTTGGAACCGATAGCGGAGCCGGGGTTCCAAATAAGGGCCCCCGTGCCGTTCGCATAGAGCGCCGAGCCGTTGACCGCCCCCCAGGTGATGCCACGTGTGATGGTATCCGTTGCGCCGGTGTAAATCAGGCTGCCGCCGACAAAGTAAATTGCGCCCGAACCAAGATTGCCGGACGTGGTGCTGAGACTGCCGACACTGGCATAGGTGCCCGCGTTACCATAGATAGCAGTGATCCCGCTGTAGGTGTTGGAGCCGGTGATAAAGTTTAAACCAGACCCGGTGCCGCTGGAATTACTGATGTCGAGACGGCCCGAACCAGTAATTGTGTTACCTAGGTAGAAGACACCCGTGCGCGCCAGACTCAAGGCCGGGTTGGTCGTGCTGTTGATCGTGATTGTCCCGCTGCCAAGCGAGCCGAGCACGCCACCATTGCCGAGACGGACCTGGGCATCGGCATTGATGGTCGTACCGCCCGTGTAGCTATTGCCGGCCGCGACCACATTGACGAGGCTAAGCGAGGCGCCGCCGGAATTCTTGAAAGTCAGGCCACCCGAACCTGTGATACCGGAATTGAGCGTCAGGGTGCGCCCAGAGCCCGACATGTTGGTGTTGTCAATGGTGCCCCCGGTGGACAGAAGCACCATGTCGGTATTCCAAGTCCAATTGCCCTTCGTGGCATCAAGCATGCCACCGGTACCAACGGTACCCCCATCGAGATAAACGCGACCAGTGCCCCATGAGGCATAGTTGCTGGAGGTCGACTGTGATGTGCGGGCGAGCACATTGGCCCCCACATAGATGCTTCCGCTGTAACCAGTCAGGCCAGTGGCACTGACATTGAAGTCGACTGTGGCTGTGCCCGCCCCCGACTGGGCGAGCGTGATATCGGACGACCCAGTGAGAACACCCGTGCCTGCTGCAGATCCAATGCGGATGAAGTTGCCTCCCATGACCGTCCAAATCTGATTGGCCGCGACATTGACCTTAGAGCCGAGGACGATGTTCATCGTCGAGTTGGCCGCATTGATACCGCCCGAGCCAAGCGTGAGCTGATACTGCGTGGCATCGGCGCCGAGCGTGAGCGTCTGGCCGGCGGTACCGGACATCGCGCCGAAGGTCATGCCCGAGACCGACAGCGCCGCGCCGTAATTGATCGATGTGCCCGTCGCTCCGTTGTCGTACAGCGAGTCGAAGATGACCATGTCCGTCCCAGAGGGGACCGTGCCGCCGACCCAGGACGTGCCGAGATTGAGCGCGTCGAGGTCGTTGTCCTTCTGGATGTCCTCAGCCGATCCCTTCGACGCCCCGAGAAGGGCGGCGGCGGCAACGAGGAAGGCGTTGCGGAGAGTTCGGGACGGGGTGGCCACGAGAAAAGAAAGTAATTAAAGGAATTTAGGCCTGAGCTGGTGAGCTTAGGTGGGGTAATTTCCTATGATTAAACTAGGTGTTTTTCCGGAGTGTGCAAGCCTTAGAGTTCAATTCCGGCGAAGAGAGAAATCCTTAACAGATAGAGATTCATTTAAATTTGAAAATGATACTTGTTTGAAGTGATATCTAGACACATTTCTTTCTCTATCAGCGACTTAAGAATGAACGCCTGACGCAATCGATGACCCTTGACCGGTCGGCATCGGACATCCCTGACCCAGACGGCAGGCAAAGTCCCTTGGCGAAGAGGTCCTCGCAGACCGCGCCGCCGACCTTCTCGGCCTGGCGGAAGACGGGCTGGAGGTGCATCGGCTTCCAAAGCGGGCGGCTCTCGATGTCGGCCGCCTCAAGCGCGAGACGCACGCGCTCGCGATCCGTGCCCGCCAGTTGCGGATCGATGGTCAGGCAGGTCAGCCAGTGCGTGCTCGAGCCCCAGGCAGCCTCGGGCTGCATCGTGACGCCGGGCAGGTCGCGGAAGGCGCTGGCGTAGGCGGCGAAGTGCGCGCGGCGTCGCGCGACCTTCGCGTCGAGACCCTGGAGCTGTCCGCGGCCGATGCCGGCGCAGACGTTGCTCAGGCGATAGTTGTAGCCGAGCGTGGTGTGCTCGTAGTGCGGCGCGGCGTCGCGCGCCTGCGTCGCGAGGTGACGCGAGGCGCGGGCGAGGGCCTCGTCATCCGTCACCAGCATCCCACCTCCCGAGGTGGTGATGATCTTGTTGCCGTTGAACGAATGGATGCCGGCGCGCCCGAAGCCGCCCGGCGCCCTGCCCTTGTAGGTGGCTCCCAGAGCCTCCGCCGCGTCCTCGACCAGCGCCACGCCGTGCCGCTCGCAGGCGGCGACCACGGGATCGATGTCGGCGGATTGTCCGTAGAGGTGCACGAGCACGACGGCGCGCGGGGCGCGACCGGCCTTGGCCTTGCGCTCGATGGTCTCGGCGACGAGCGCGGGGTCCATGTTCCAGCTCGCGGTCTCAGAATCGATGAAGACCGGCTTGGCGCCGAGGAAGGTGATGGGCGTCGCCGAGGCGACGAATGTCATCGAGGCGCACAGGACCTCGTCGCCCGGACCGACCCCGACGCCGCGCAGCGCGAGGTGGAGCGCGGCGGTGCCCGACGAGACCGCCACGGCGTGGCGCGAGCCGACCTTGGCCGCGAACTCGCGCTCGAAGGCGTCGATGTTCGGCCCGATTGGCGCGATCCAATTGGTGTCGAAGGCCTCCTGCACATACGCGCGCTCGGCTTGGCCAATGTCGGGAGGAGACAGGTAAAGGCGCATGGGCTTACTGAAACCTAAAGCGCTAAAGCCTAAAGCCTAAAGGAACGGGCGACCGATGGTCGCACAGCGGGAAGCGGGAAGGAGCAAGCGGGAGGGAGATGCTACAAGGCTGAATAGGGGAAGATGCTCCGGTGACCGGTGACGGGTGACCGGTGGCAGTGGGTCTTCGACCCGCCTCTATGAGCCCCTACGGGGTTATAGCGGCAACGAGCGTAGCGAGTTCATCACCGCTAACACCGCTGACCAGCTATCCATCCCCTTTAGGCTTTAGGCCTTGGACTTTAGGCTCAAGCATCTCGACATGCTCAAAGACAAAGTCGTCGCCACCCTCGGAGCCACCGGAGGCATTGGGAGCGCCATCCACTCCCGGCTGCGCGCAGACTCCGCCCGCGCGCTCGCCGTCGGGCGCAACACTGCCAAGCTCGCCGCGCTCGAGCCCTCCGCGGACCGACGCGTCCTGCTCGACCTTGCCGCACAGCCCACCTGGGACGCCGTCATCAACGGCCTGCCCGAACTCGACGGCCTGGTGATCTGCAGCGGCAAGCTTGATGTGCTTCCGCTCCAGGCGAGCTCACCAGCGGCCTTCGCGGAGGTCATCGACATCAACCTCGTCGCCCCGGCCCTGCTCATCCGCCACCTCCTGCGCGCGCGCAAGATCCGCGATGGCGCATCCATCGTGCTCATCAGCTCGATCGCCAGCCAAGGCTCCGCCGGGCACGCGGCCTACGGCGCGAGCAAGGCGGGACTCAACGGCCTGATGCGCACGCTCGCGGCCGAGCTCGCCCCGCGGAAAATCCGGGTCAACTGCGTGTCACCCGGGCTGGTCAGCGCCGGCATGTACGAGCAGGTGAAGTCGACGATGTCTCCGGCGGAGCTCGCCGCCTACGAGGCCTCCTACCCCCTTGGCATCGTCGTGCCCGCGAGCATCGCGGGCGCGGTGACCTTCCTACTTTCTCCAGACGCACTCCAGATCACCGGCCAGGACCTAGTCGTCGATGGCGGTGTCACCCTCTCCTAAGCCCCGACGACGTTCACCACCCGCCTTTAGGCTTTAGGCTTTGGGCTTTAGGCTCAGCATCCCCGCATGCCCTCTCCCCTTTACATTCTCGGTGCCGGCGGTTTCGGGCGCGAGCTCTTCCATTGGCTGAAGCAGCACCCGGATTGCGGCAAGGCTTGGCAGATCGCTGGCTTCCTCGACGACAATGCGGATGCGCTGAAGGGCTTCGACTATAGCCCGGGTGTCGTCGGCTCAGTCATAGCGCACAAACCCAAGCCCGGCGAACTGATTGCCTGCGCGGTCACACAGCCCAGGGTGCGCCGACCGGTGGTCGAGAGCCTGCTCGCGCGTGGCGCGGAGTTTCTGGCCTTCGTGCATCCGCGTGCGACCATCGGCGGCAACGTGCGCCTCGGTCGCGGAACCATCCTTTGCCCGGGCGTGATTGTCACCTGCGACGTCTCGCTGGGCGACTTTGTGATGCTCAACGTCAACGCCACCGTTGGGCACGATGCGAAGGTCGGCGCGCACACCACTGCGAGCGCGCACGTCGACATCACCGGTTTCTGCACCATCGGCGAGAATGTCTTCCTGGGCAGTCACGCGCACCTCATTCCGCACAGCAAGGTCGGCGATGGCGCGACCATCGGCGCGGGCGCTTGCGTCGTGACCGAGGTCGCACCCGGCATCACCGTGGTCGGCAACCCCGCGACAAAACTCCGCTGAGCAACAGCCGGGCAACGCCCAACCGGGGTGGCCCTGCGATCCTCGCCGAGCCTTGGGCCCCGTTATGCCTTTAGGCTTTAGGCTCCTCCCCGCCTTTAGACTTTAGTCCTTAGTCCTTAGTCTTCACCCTTCATCCATGCTCTCCTCGCTCCCGCATCTGCGCCTTGCCGGCCTCGAGGTGGAGTTCGGCTCGGTCACCAAGCGCCTGCGGGACGAGGTGGCGCTTTACGGCGGCGATGCCGCGCAGATCGAGCGCATCGCCCGCACCGTCGGGCTGGAGTCGCGCTCGGTCGCGGCCCCGGGCGTCACCGCCCTCGATCTCTGCGAGACGGCGGCCCGCCGGCTGCTCGACAAACTGGCGGTCGACCCGACCTCGATCGACGCGGTGGTGTTCGTCACCCAGACACCGGATCACTCACAGCCGGCCAACGCGAACCTGCTGCATGGCCGCCTCGGCATGTCGAAGTCAGCCATCGCCTTCGACCTCTCGCAGGGCTGCTCGGGATTCATCTACGGGCTGCATTACGCCGGCGTGCTCTGCGCGCACGGTGGCGCCGCCCGCGTGCTGCTCTGCTGCGGCGACACACTCAGCCGCCTCGTCAATCCACGCGACCGCTCGGTCGCCCCGCTTTTCGGCGACGCGGGATCCGCAGTGCTCGTCGAGCGCACGGGCGAGGCCACGACCTGGCACTTCTCGCTGGGTTCCGACGGCTCCGGCGCCAACGCCATCTGCGTGCCGGCTGGCGGGTCGCGCCATCCCTTGACCGCCGGCGAGGCGCTCAAGGATGTCATCGATGACGAGGGGAACGCGCGCAATGCGTCCAACTTGGTGATGAACGGACCGGAGGTCTTCAACTTCTCGCTGCGCGAGCCCGCGGGCGCCGTCCAGCAGGTGATATCGGCGGCGGGCTGGGACATCGACGCCTGCGATGCGCTCGTTCTCCACCAGGCCAATCGCTTCATCGTGCAGACCATCGGCAAGCGCCTCGGCTTCCCGGACAGCAAGGTGCCGATTGCGAGCCTCGCGGCCCATGGCAACCTGAGCTCGGCTTCGATCCCGGGCGCGCTCGCCACGGAGATGGCGCCGATGCTGGCCTCCGGACGACGCAAGCTGGTGCTCTGCGGCTTCGGCGTCGGCCTGTCCTGGGGCGCCGTCGCGCTCGAGGCCGGCCCGATTTGAGAACCTTGCGGTAAATCTGTCTTAAGTACGGACGTCGCTCCGCGGCGTCCGCGGCCCGCGCGGAGCGCGGGCCCTACCTGGCGACGAGTACTACCTTGAAAAACAAAAACGGGCCGGGTCTCGCGTGGAGATCCGGCCCGTTTGGGCAGATTGGCGCAGGCGGCTTACCTGCATCGCTCTTTTTACTTTTTACTCCTTACTTTTTACCCTGCTCGCTTCTAGCGAGCGCCATCACCTGACCGAGCGTCTCGCAGCCGCGGAGATCCTCGGGCTTGAGCTGCTTGCCGTAGGCATTCTGGAAGGTCGCGAGGATGACGAGCGCCGCCAGCGAATCCCACCAGGGCTGGGTACGGAACTGCGTCTGCTCGGTCAGGCTGCCCTTGGGGCAGCCTTGCAGCGAGAGCTCGAGTTCGGAGAGGAAAGAAGACACGGAGGGGAGAGTGAAAAGTAAGGAGTAAAAAGTAAAAAGACGGAGAAAGGGTTAAAATGAAAGGATTATCATCCAGCGAGGGATGAATACGCCAAAGACGAGGTTGATTGGTAAGTTCCAGGCGTCTCTTGGACAGCACCCGGCTCTTTACCCATCACTTTTTACTTATTACTTTTTACCTTTTACTCTACTTCCAGCGCTCGTCCTCGTAAATCCCCAGCTTTCCGAGGCGCGCCAGCAGGAAGCGCGCATCAGGGTCGGCGAGGAGCTCCCGGGGCGACTTGTTGGAGCTGATGCGGACGAACATCTGCTCGCGGCGCTGGTCGAGGCCGCGCTCCTGGAAGTCCTTGGCCACGAGCGTGGCACGCTCGATGCGTCCCGCGAGGCCGTTGCGCCAGCCGATTTCCTGCTCGTCGTAGCGGTTAGGCTCCCCGTTGACGAGGTGCCAGAAGATGGCGTGGATCTCCTGGCCGGCCGGGCTGCGGTAGAGACCATGCTCGTAAGGGAGTAGCGCGCGGTCGTTGACCTTCGCCGACTGAGCGTAGTCGCGCTCAAGCCGCTCGCAGCCGGCATAGACCCAGCAGGAGTCGGGATTGTGCGAGCCGGCGTCGACGAGCGAGATGCGGCCGGGCTCCCAATAGGCGACGTAGACGATGATCTGGACGCCTTCCTTGGCGTAGACGCGTTGGACGACTTGGTCGTAGTTGAGGACACCGCGGACGTTCTGGAGGCCGGCGGTGGACTCGGCGAGAGGAAGATCCTTCGATTGCCAGCCGATGACGGTGCGGGGAACGGCATCCTCGAGATTGCCGGAGAAGCGGCGGGCCGCGTCGGTGAAGAATTCGATTTTCACGACGAGGGCTGTGAGGGCGGCGAGGAGGAAGCCGCCGAGGTAGAGGAAAGAGCGCATGTTTTAATTAAGAATTAAAAATTAAGAATTAAGATGAAGACTGGAATTGGAGATGAGGTGAAGACTGGAGCAAAAGTAACTGGAGCGCATAGTGATTGACCGAGACAATGTGGGATGAGCAGAACGTTCGAAGATTTGGAGGTCTGGCAGCAGGCAATAGAGCTAGCACACCGAGTGCGCATGGCGTTGCGCTCAAGAGAGTACCGAGGCGATGCCGATATGCGAAGTCAAATGCGGAGGGCGGCCGTTTCAATTCCAAGTAACATCGCGGAAGGCTATGAGAAGGGCTCGGCCAAGGACTCGATAAAATTCTACCGGATCGCCAAGGGCTCGGCCGGAGAACTTCGGACACAGTTGTTACTATGCAAAGTGAGTGGCGACTTGCCCGAATCGAGGTGCCGCGAACTCATCGACGGTGCAGTTTTTATCTCACGATCGCTTGGCGGCTTTATACGCCACCTTCAAGACAGAGGCGGGCCAGATGCAGATTCTCGGCTTGCGTCGATGAAGCGGACCCCGCCCCCGTTCACCTCGGGTTCTTAATTTTTAATTCTTAATTCTTAATTTTCAGAATCATCCTCTCATCTTCTTCGACCGCTCCCCGGAGACTGTAGCCACAAATCTAACGCGTGTCGGTACCTTGTGTCGGGCAAGCTGAGCCCGGCAAGTGGTTCGGATGGCCGACTTAAGCGCCTCCTCGTCCGCGCCAGGCGTGGCCACAACATCGAGCACAACCGTCTGGCCCGTGAGCGCCGAGGGTTCGGCGCGAGCGCGGCAATCAACGACGCCGGCGACCGTGAGGACAACCGACTCAACGTCCGCCGGCATCACCTTCTCGCCGCCGACATTGATCATCTCCCCTTCCCTGCCCAAGACGCGCACGGTGCCTTCGGGCCCGAGCTCGGCCCTGTCGCCCGTGCGGAACCAGCCGTCGGCCGTGAAGCGATCCATCGGCGCGTTGAGGTAGCCGAGCACCTGGGTCTTGCTGCGCAGCCAGAGCTCACCCTCCACGACCTTCCACTCAAGGTTCGGGTCATCCATCCGCATGAAGAGCGACCCAGCCTCGGGACTCTCCGTGCGGGCGATACCGGTTTCACTCGTGCCAAATGTTTGAAGCAGCCGTGCACGGGGGAATGCGGCGCGGAGGCGCGCGAGCACGGACTCTGGCATCGGCTCGGTACCGTAGCTGATGATTCGGAGCGATGACAGGTCGTGTCGGTCCGCGGCGCCCGACGCCAGCAGCAGGTTGAGGAAGGTGGGGGAGGCCGGGAGCACCGCGGCGTGATGACGCGCAATGGCGGTGGCGACGTCGTCGGCGCCCATGGACGACGGCACGACAACCAGCGACCCTGAGGCTAAGGCGCCGAGCAGGGTGTGCAACCCACCGATGTGGTCAAAGCCGAGCAGGATGCAGATGGGGAGATTGCGCGGCTTGCGATCGGCATACGACGCCAGCAAAGCATCGAGATCGTGCACCATGGCCTTGGGCTCGCCACTGGTGCCGCTCGAGAAGAGCACCAGCCCTGCCCTGCCCTTGGTGGCTAGTTGCGCAAGCAACGGAGGCACGGTGCCGCCGGGGCCTTCGAGAATCGTCCAAGTCTCCCAGTCGCAGCGGACAACAAGGCGGGCGCTGACTATCTTCAGGCGCGGCGCGTGCTCGGCGGGATTGCCGGAAAGCGGTACAGCAACGCAGCCGGCGGCGGCGCAGGCGAGCAGCCAGGCGGCTCCGGCAGGACCGTGCCCAGAGACAATCGCCACGGCACTGCCGCGCGGCAGGCCGCGCAGGGCCAAGGCCGCCACGGCCGTCTGAGTCAGCGCTCTGAGTTCGGCATAACTCTCCACGCGATCGCCAGAGGCGAAGACGGGGCGGGGACTGGAGGAGTAAAAAGTAATGAGTAAAAAGTAATGAGGGAGATACTCCGGTGACCGGTGACCAGTCACCGGAGCATTTCCGTCCTAAGGCCGGAGGCCTGCCGTCGTAGGCGAAGCCGCCGTCATAGGACATTTACGTCCGCCGTCACCCGAAGGGTTGTGCCAGCGGTCACCGGTCACCGGCGCATTTACTTCCCGCTTCCCGCTTGCCCCTTCCTGCTAGCGGCAAGCCGGTCAACCGGCCTGGCCGCGCAACTTCTCGTCGATGTAATCGACGAGGGTCCCAAC
>Ga0129333_10006934_pt1 | contig 10724 bp, 12 predicted proteins | sample CPB6_08_DNA_FD_94474 | JGI IMG/M metagenome (GOLD analysis project Ga0129333, IMG submission 94474) | Freshwater to marine salinity gradient microbial communities from Chesapeake Bay, USA - CPBay_Sum_0.6_0.8_DNA | ecosystem: Environmental > Aquatic > Marine > Coastal | place: USA: Chesapeake...
AGATCTACGTTCGTTTTATTAAAAACAACTCATTGTGGCGTTACGGCATCTATACACCGATCCCTCTTTCTGAATACAGAAACTTCAGAAACTCGGCGTCCAAGGGCAAGTCCGTCAAGTACCTAGAGCAGTACGGCCATGGGTGGGCAAATGATGGTGTAGATGGAGTGCAGATTTGAATCGTCTTTACTATATTGGGCCTCTATATTGGATACTACGAGATAACGCAAAGAAAGGTGACAAGATCCTCGGATTGGGGTTCATGCGCCAAACCAGCCCTCCCTGGAAGGTGGGGCGGGGTGTTCATATTCGTACTGGTCGGTACTCACTACAGTTTGGTGTTGCCAAGAAAACACCAGTTGTAGGGGAACAAGAAGGGTTGCTCATGGCCGTACAGGGCCGACTCATGGATCTCAAACCGGGAGAAATTGGAGACTGGGCATGAAGTTGTTCAGGCGTCACGAAGAGTCAGAGAAGTTAGTGCCGCGTACGCGGATCGAACGAGCGGACACCTCAACGCTTTTGTCATGGTTTGACAACACCATCATGGGCTTAGGGGCATCCTTTGATCAGTGGCGTTACCACGAGGGTCCAGTCGAAGAGGTCGAACAGCACCTAGAAGTCCTGAATGAGATACTGTATGTCGTACAGTCCCGAAAGCAGGAACGTGTCTGACATCCTTGACGATAATGAACTTGACGAAAGCCCAGTAGAAGAACTTGATGAGACTTCTGCGGAGTTCGTCGATGCCCTCGTCAAGAAACTGATCCTTTTCACGGAGGAGTTCTGTGATGTCACCCTTTTCCCGTATCAGATCCCGATTGCTTATCGGCTGATCGAGTCCATCGTCCTGGGCGATGGTGAGGAACTGACCCTGGTGGCCACCCGTCAGTCCGGCAAGTCCGAGGTCCTTTCCAACGTCCTGGCGGCGATGATGGTCATCCTGCCCAAGTTGTCCAAGGTCTACCCGACATGGTTGGGCAAGTTTGAGAAGGGATTTTGGTGCGGGGTATTTGCCCCAGTCGAAGACCAGGCCGATACCGTGTTCAGTCGAATCGTCACCAAGTTGACCAGCGACCACGCTATGGATTTCTTGCTGGACCCTGAGATCGATGACAAGGCCACGTCAGGCGGATCTCGTGGTAAGGGTCGCATCATCACGTTAAAGCACTCGGGGTCTCTCTGCCGTATGCAGACCTGTAACCCGAAGGCCAAGATCGAATCAAAGACCTATCACTTCGTGCTCGTGGACGAGGCTCAGGAAGCCGACGAGTTCATGATCACTAAGTCGATCAAGCCAATGTTGGCGTTCAACAACGGATCGATTGCCCTGACCGGTACGGCGACCAGGAACAAATCGTACTTCTACAAGATGATCCAGTACAACAAACGCCGAGATGTCAACCATAAGCGTGGTCATCGCCCATGCCACTTTGAATACGACTGGAAGACTGCGGCAAAGTACAATCCAAATTACGCCAAGTTCATCGCCAAAGAGAAGGTTCGGATTGGTGAAGATTCAGACGAATTCCAGATGTCTTACTGTAATAAGTGGATTCTGGAAAAAGGTATGTTCGTTACCGAAGAGCGTCTGGAGCGGATGTACGACCAGTCTATGGGGATTGTCAAGCAGTGGTGGCGTACGCCCATCGTCGTGGGTATTGACGTAGCCCGCTCTAATGACTCCACAGTGGCAACCGCCGTCTGGATTGACTGGGATCACCCAGACGGATTTGGTTTTTATGAACACCGTGTTCTCAACTGGTTGGAGATCAATAACCAGGAGTGGGAGCAACAGTACTTTGAGATTGTCGACTTCTTGAGGAATTACGATGTACTCCGTGTTGGAGTCGACTCTCAGGGCGTCGGTGGTGCTGTTGCCGAGCGCCTTCAGATTCTTTTACCCCATATCGAAGTATTACCAGTGTCCTCCGACGCCAAGGCCCAGAACGAACGGTGGGTTCACCTCACCGAACTGATCCAGCGAGATCAACTTATTGTTCCTGGACATTCTAAAGCGCGTCGTACCAGGCCCTGGAAGCGTTTCAACCAACAGATGTCAGATCTTGAGAAAGTGTACAGAGGACCTTATCTTCTAGCCGCCGCCCCCGAGGAACGTGGGGCCTTTGACGACTACCCAGACAGTCTGGCCATAGCATGCGCTATGTCAGTTCAGGATACAATGCCAATGGTCACTATTTCGGAGAACCCCTTTTATAGTTAGGGTCGTAAGAATGGGCGCACAAAAAGTGATAATCTGTATCTATCAGCAACTCCTTTAGGAGGATTACTTTATGAATGTTGCTCCCAATCCGATGTTCCCCGAGAAGTCACCGAACGTCTTTGAGCGTTCGATGGCTCCGAGCATCCCGATGAACCGTGGTCCCAAGCGCTTCATGGAGGGCGTAGCCAACGACACCGACGTGCCGAACGATTTCGGCCAGGGTGCGTACGCTGACACCGCTCCATCGGGTCGCCGCATGAATCACAACAACCCGGAGATGTTCTACAAGTACCCAGAGCAGACCATGCAGGAGCGCGCCCATGTCGGTTCGGCCTCATGGATCGAGGCTCCGGCCATGCTCGGTGACTTTGTTCAGGGTTCCATGTCAGGCGACGGTATGCCTACGTTTGAGTACGCATACAACTCGGGCGCACACGCAAATCGCCCAGCCGCCGCTCGCATTAGCGGCTGATAATGGGGCCTGACGCTGGGTCAGGTGTCGCCACTGGTGCGGAGGGTGGGGTAACAGAGGTTGCCTCACCCTCTGCTTTAACGTCGTCCGATGACCTTCCGATTGCGCCTGTGTACTCATCCGGGTGTGGCTGTACGAGATGTCGGCGTTGTAGTTTTTATGATTCGGTTCGCGCATGTCGGGGAGATAAGTGATGGCTAAGCGCAAAGCGAAAGATAATAAGCCGGTAGCCACCGGTAGCCCGGAGTACGCCGGTACCTTCTTAGAAAACTACGTTTCTTGGCGTGGTCCTGAACTTCAGGGACAGACAGCCAAAATCGATAAAACTATGGGGAAGGTACGAGGAGGTAATGCCCGCTCTGGCCTCCCATTCACAGCACAACGTCTTCGTAAAATCGTAGATAAACCTGAAAGCGCCCCTGGAGTTCGCCATCGCGCGGGGATCAACCTCGGGACTGCTGAATTGATGATGAAGGACAAAGGCGTTAAGAATAAGCCAACTACTATTGAAACTATAAAGGGAAACTACGAATCCCTTCTTGGGTCTGCTGTCCAACGCGGTATTGACGACAACACGGCTATTCCTGGTACTGGTTTTTATTTTGATGCTAGACGCTTTCAAGAAAGCGAAGTTGACAAAAACGCTAACCTTTCCAATCGCCAGATAACAGCAATGAGTGCTCGGTTATCGCCAGGTAAGAAACCTAAGGATGAGATCGCAAGTCTTGGTGGTGTTTCTCGCCTGGTCTCATCAGAGAGCGAGCAGACCATTAATGGTCGACGCATCAAAGATATTCAGTCAGCAGATCTTGGCCGTCTTGCGGCACATGCTAGTTCTTGGAATGCCTATGAGGAACGCCCTAACGCCAAGATTCGTCCTGAGGCTCCAAAACCAGAAGTAAGTTCCCCGTCAGCCTCAGAGGCCCTTATTAAAGCCGGGCGCGCGCACAGTTCTAATGTAACTGAAGCCTTAAGAATTGCTCGTAACGAAACAACTCCTCTTGAGTCCTTTGGCAAAACAACCCCTAAGACTGCCGCATACGGAGAAATGTTTGCCCAATCCGATCCTAACTCCGCAATAGAACAGGATTACCGTAATATTTCGGCACATTATCGTGATGTTGTTGAAGGTAAAGTAAGTAAAGATCAAGGAATGCTCATGTTCAGCCAGGGGCATGAAGGACCCCGTCCACATGCCCTGCGGTCAGACGCCCCAACTGCGATTGATACCTGGATGGTGGCGGCTGGGTCTGGGCAACCTCTCAAGGCTAAACGCCCAGATACTGGCCGCCCGTACTCACCAGCCAAGCGCCTAGTTGACAAGATGTTTCCTCTTGATCCAGCCGCTTATGGTAAGCGCCGCCTTGGTGCTGGTAAGACCCCAGCAAATGTGGATGCCCCGGCACTTGTATCGGCCCAGCATAATGAGGCTATCCGTCAGTTAAGTGAAGAGCGGATCGGAGCCATTTCCTTCGATCAGTTTGGTCAGAATATACATCTTCCCTCATCTGTAATTCAGGAAACTGTATGGACTGAGGCACGTCGCCAAGCAGGTGGAGACCCCGAATTCAATAAGGCCCAGGGGGCAAAATCCAAGGCCGATAGGCAATCAGCAAAAGAAGAAAAAGCCAATGCTAAAATTGCTAGTAAACAACAAAACGACCAACTTAAACTATTCTAGGAGTTGACCATGGCTGAAAGACCGTATAGTCGTAAGTACCGTAAGGTTCGTGCTCGTGGTGAACTCACGGCTGGCGCTCCCCTATACGGTCCCATGGGCGAGATTAACCGTAACCTTCCAAAACCCGGTGAAGGCTTCTCAATTCGCACCACAGGACCTGGGGTAGGTAAGCCTGCTCGTAATTCGCTGGCTGTTGCGTTTGCCCCAGAAGAGGGACGTGGTGCTGAAGTTCCCATGGATTCAACCAAGAGCATTGGCTGGCAGATGCGAGAGTTTAATGACACCCGCCTTCACATCCTTGGTGCTAAAGGTGCTTCGATGGCGCAAGGTGGTTGGGTAGACCCAGAAACAAACGTGGTTCAACAAGATGCTTCTGTAATTCTCCCACGCACCAAAGAAGGTATGCGGGCGGCTATGCATATAGGAGTACAAGGTAGGCAAGAAGCAATCGGCAACCTTGGCCATAAGGGCTATTTGGGCGACATCAATATCCCGCATTACCTACAGAAGGATCAATACCACGGGCCGTTGGGCCATGAACCGCGGGTTGAGAATCTCGGGGTTTCTGAAACCGGTCGTCAACGTGTTCGGATTACCCCAGGATTGCAAGAATCCATTGAAGTTGAAGCGGACATTATCTCATCCAATAAAAGATTTAAGGATAAAATACCGAAGGAAAAGGGCGCTGGGCAGTATGTCAAGGAATCACTTGCGTTCCTTCGCAGAACTCGTAAACCAGCGCGCTGAGGTGTATCGAGGTACTTGACGCCTCTGATAAAGTCGTGTTCCGTCAATCATCAGGAGGACACGATGTCACCATCAGAGGCACAGATTGCCCTGCATTTTCTTTCTCGTATCGCCCCACGTGGAGTCGACGAGGAGCGTCAACTATTCAAAATAATCCAGTCATTGAATACACTTGCCAACGCACGCAAGAACACCTATAATGGTCGGAGCGCAACTGCGGCGTAAATCCTCCCACCTATAGGAGTATCACATGTCGAACAACGGCCTTGTGTCGGATCTGTCTGGGCGTGGTCCTGATGCCACAAAGACCTCATGTGGTCTAACTAGGTTAGTTAACTCTCTGGAAGGTGCTGAACGTACCTCGTTGGAGAACGCTATAACCAAGATCAAAGAGGATAGGGGCCTTGGACGTGCCAAGGTTTACTCATCATCGTGGCTCGCTGGCGTTCTACGCAAGAACGGTTACAACATCAGTGCGAGCACTATCACGCGCCACATAAAAGGTGGTTGCAACTGTGAGTAACTTGTCCAAGGAAATCGACAACCACGACGACCCACGTAAGAAATTGGGTCGTCTAGCGGAACTTCTTGAACGACACGACATCAATGTCGAAGACATCGGGAATATCCAGAAAGTATCGCTGTACCAGACCATCACTAAAAATGAAGATGGTGAGGCAGAGGTCCACGACCTTACTGCGATTGCGTTTTCTCCTTCCTGGGAAACAGGGCCGCAGTGGCCGGTTGTCCAACCATGTAAGCCCACCATTGTTAAACCGACGGTTAAACCTGACCCCAAAAGGGCGGAGCAAATCATCTTTATTGCGCCTGATCCTCAGATCGGTTACCGCAAATACGAAGATGGTCAACTTGATCCATTCCATGATGAGGTCGCCATCAACGTCGCGCTTCAATTGATTCGTGACAGCAAACCGAACACAATTGTCAACCTGGGTGATACCTGTGACTTCCCGGAATGGTCATCGAAGTTCTTGGTCAGCCCCGAGTTCGTGATGACCACACAGCCAACGATTGACCGAACGCATCAGTACTTAGCGGATCAGAAGGCTGAAGCCCCTATCGGGTGTGATGTCCATATGATGGAAGGTAACCACGATAACCGTCTACCTATAGCCATCACTAAGAACGCCATGGCGGCTCTCCGTTTGCGTCGGGCCAATGCCCCCGAGGAATGGCCGGTGCTGTCGCTTCAGTCGCTTCTCCGTCTGGACGACCTAGGGGTGAAGTATCACGACGGTTATCCTGCTGGTCGTATCAAACTGGCGCAGGGTGGCGACCATCAGACACCGCTGTACGCCGTACACGGAGAGCGGCTTACTGTTTCGGCAGTCGCCAAGAACGAACGCCAGTCGATGGTCCAGGGTCATATACACCGTATACAAGACCACTACGAGACCTTTGAGGTTGACGGGGAGCCGGTCGTGGTCAACGCATGGTCCCCTGGGTGCCTTTCCCGCGTAGACGGCAGTATCCCATCCACCAAGGGCGGAACCACGATTACAGGGCGTCCTGTGAAGCGCTGGGAGAACTGGCAACAAGGGGTCGGTATTGTCACCGTCATGCCAGACGGGTCCTGGTCGAAGGAGATCGTACAAATACGAAACGGTCGGGCCATCTGGAGGGGCAACGAATACACCGCCAAATGACGTATTATTGGCGAATGGCTCGACAAAAGCGTGCACAAAATTCATTTGACTTAGTAATCGTTAAATGGGTTGACGCCTTTGATGGCCCGAATGGTTGGTTCGACCCCAAGGACTACAAGCCCGAAGCGGCTAAACCGGTTACTACTGGCTGGTTAATCCCAAACTTCATGCCGGGGTATATCACTGTTGTGTCGACATATCTCTACGATGACGACGATCTCACACTGAGCAACCCTGTCCACATCCCGGACAAATGGGTAGAATCGCTCACAGTAATACCAGTTCCTGCTAATATAAAGAAGTAATTCATCTACACGTAGGGTGTCTGAATGCCTATTGATTTCTGGTCACCAAGTTACCGTGCGTCGTCAAGCGACCTGACCGTCGCCATTTCCCCCCTTGGTCTCGTCGAGTTGGCTGACGAGGAGTTTGAGGTACACGGCCCCCGCCTTAACCGTTACAGCGCTTGCTGGGCTTGGTATTTGGGCCATCATTGGTCATACCGCCGTGAAATGGGCGAAAACAATGTGACCCTGAACTACGTCCGAACAATGTCGGACTACATCACTAACTTCTCCTTTGGTAAGGGTGTTCAGTGGAAAGTGCCCGAGCAAAACGGTGCGATCATCCCCCACCTTCTCCATAAGGTCTGGGAACAGCACAATAACAAGCAACACGTGCTGTGGGAAATGGGGCAGTTAGCCGGTGTTACAGGGGATTGCTTTGTAAAGGTTGCTTATGAGGAACCATACGTCGATCCTCTCGGCATCCCACATGAGGGCCGTGTCCGCATCATTCCGTTGAACCCTGCCCACTGTTTTCCTGAATACCATCCACACGACCGCGACCGACTTCTCCGATTCAAGTTGAAATATCGGTTCTGGGGAACTTCCCCTGAGGGAACCCGACAGGTCTACACGTTCACTGAAATCTTGACCGATGACAACATCGAGCAGTACATCAATGACGAGTTGATCGACCAGTACCCAAACCCAATTGGGCAGATCCCAGTCGTACACATCCCGAATATGACGATCTCATCGTCACCCTGGGGCCAATCGGACATCTGGGACATCATTCCGTTGAACCGCGAACTCAATGAGAAGATGACCGAGGTATCAGACATCATCAACTACCATGCCGCCCCCGTAACGATCATTACGGGTGCTAAGGCGAGCCAGTTGGAGCGTGGCCCCAAGAAGGTGTGGGCGGGTCTGCCCAAGGACTCTCAGGTGTTCAACCTTGAGTCCCGTGGAAACATGGCTGGTGCCTTGGAATACATCACGTTCTTGAAGCGTGCCATGCACGAGATCACAGGAGTACCCGAGACTGCGCTTGGTCAATTCCAGCCAGTTTCTAATACCTCTGGCGTGGCTTTGGCTATCCAATACCAACCCTTGATGAACCGCTATCAGATGAAACGGATTCACTTCACTAAGGGTCTTGAGCGGGTCAATGAACTGGTGATCAAGACCGCCGCTGTATTCCAGCCCGAGATGCTGGTCTACAACCCCTCGATTGCTGAAGTCCCCGAACCAGATCAGTTGACGCAACTAGACCCGGCTGACCCGTTGACCTACCAAACCACCGTACATTGGCCTGAGCCACTGCCCGTTGATGTTCTTATTAAACTTAACGAAGTACAGGCTAAGATGGCCATTGGTCTGGAGTCGAAGCGAGGCGCTCTACGCCTCCTCGGTGAGGAGTTCCCCAATGAAAAAATGGGTGAGATCTTTGAAGAACTTCGTGACGATGCGCTTGATCAGGGTGCACTGGACCTTCTACGCGCCCAGATCCAGCAAGCCGTTATGATGATGACTGGGCTACTGCCCGGTGCAGATGGCAATGCTAGCGTAGTGTCCGCTGGTGGTGCTAATGTAACAAACGCAGGACAAGACCAGTCTGGTGGAGTCCTGCCGGGTACCGCCGTTGGCGGTCCTGAAGTAGATACGATGAACAAGATTGTACAACGGGCATACGGAGCAAGGTTCGCCCAGCGCCGTGTGCCTGACGAAGAATAATTAGAAGTCGCCTAAAACAAGTCAATACACGCCAAACCAAGTGAGGTAAACCCATGGCAAAGCAAACCATCGAAGATGGTATTCAGATTCCTATTGATCCAACCCCACAGGTTGAGACCAAACAGGAAACACAGCGTCTTTTCACTGAGGACGACATCCAGCGGGTGCGTCAGCAGGAGAAGGACAAACTGTACAAGCGTCTTGAGGATGCTGACACCCGTGTTAAGACCATGGAAGAGCAGTTGGCTCTCCTGGCCCAAGAGCGCGAACAGGCCATCAAGCAGGCTGAGGAACGGGCTAAGGCAGAAGCCGAGGCACTCCGTCAGCGTGAGATGGAAGAGTTGTCAGCCAAAGACCTTCTCCTCAAGAAAGAGGATGAGTTCACACAGCGCATCAATCAGGTTGAGGAAGAGTGGCGCACCAAGTTCAATGAACTGGAAACCCAGCGCCAGGCCCAGGAGGCCCTCCTTGAAAAAGAGCGCTACCTACAGTCTCTGGAGTCATTCCGCCAGCGGAGGCTCCACGAGGAACAGGAGACCATTATCCCCGAATTGCGGGATTTGGTGTCCGGCAATAATGAAGAAGAGATTGAAAACTCTATTGCCGTGCTTCGTGATCGAAGTAGTGCTATTATAGAGTCAATCCAGCAGGCGAGTCAGCAGACTCGTCTGCGGGGGGCACCGGTAACGGCTCCCCCCACTGGGCCACTGGAAAACCAGCAGGAATACCAAACGATGACAGCGGAGGACATCCGCAATATGCCGATGGATCAATACGTGAAGATGCGTGAGCGGCTCTTACAGGCACGGTCTCCCCGAGGCCGGTTCTAAAACCCATCAACAACTATCCATCGGAGGATAAACAATGGCTATTCCCGCCCCCGCAGGAGGTGCGATCACCGGAGCCGGTCTCGGAAGCATTACCACGACCGGTTACTCGTCTGACAGCACCCTCTCACCCGCAATCCAGCAGATTTGGTCCAAGGAAATCCTTTTCCAGGCCATGCCCGTACTTCGGTTTGAGCAGTTTGCTGTAAAGAAGACCGAACTTGGCGTCATGCCCGGTTTGACCATCAACTTCATGCGTTACAACAACCTCTCGACCAGTGAGACTTCCGCCGCGGAACTCACCGAAGGTGTCCGCATGGAGCCAGTGGCTCTTTCAGCAAGCCAGATTCAGATCACCGTGAAGGAACAAGGTCAGGCAGTAGCAGTCACCGAACTGCTCCTCAACGCCTCGTTCGATGACGTTATGGCCTCGGCCTCGCGTCTCCTCGGTCGTCACATGGCTCAGAGCATGGACATCCAGGCCCGCAACACCCTCTACGCCAACGGCGTCCCCTTCGGTGGTGGCTCCGCTGTCGCTCCGAGCGTCGTGTTCGGTCGTACCGCCGCCACCACCCGTGGCGCTATCAGCCCCTACGATGCCGGTACCCTCGGCTCGGCAAGCGCTCCTGGCTACCTCAGCCCGGCTTCCATCAAGGACGCCGTCGAAGTGCTCGCCGGTCAGAACATCCCGCGTCTGGGCGACACCTACGTGTGCTTCGTCCACCCGTCGCAGAGCCGTTCGCTCCGTGACTGGCCGGAATTCATCGAAGTCACCAAGTACGCCGCCCCCGGCAACTTCATGCTTGGTGAAATCGGTCGTCTCTACGACGTGGTGTTCATCGAGACCACCCAGGTCAAGAAGGGTCTCAGCATCCCCGCTGACCTCGATCCGGTTACCAGCGGCGCACAGGCCCCCGATGCCGACTCCTACAGCGCGATCATGATCGGTGACAACGCCTTCGGTCATGCCATCTCGCTCCCAGTGGAACTCCGTGACGGCGGTGTCATCGACTTCGGTCGTGAGCACGGTCTCGCATGGTACGCCATCTGGGGCTTCGGTGTCATCACCCACGAGTCCCGCGTCG
>Ga0129333_10006935_pt1 | contig 10724 bp, 26 predicted proteins | sample CPB6_08_DNA_FD_94474 | JGI IMG/M metagenome (GOLD analysis project Ga0129333, IMG submission 94474) | Freshwater to marine salinity gradient microbial communities from Chesapeake Bay, USA - CPBay_Sum_0.6_0.8_DNA | ecosystem: Environmental > Aquatic > Marine > Coastal | place: USA: Chesapeake...
CAACTGTTATCACGGACTTTAAAGCCAAGGCTGGACAAAAAGTCTTCAAGATTCAGCCTGCCGCCGTAGTCTCTGCATCCATTAATGGCAAGCCCGTTCCTTCAGCCAAGATTGAGGCAACCCCTCGGGGTGATGTGCGTCTGAATGTTCCAATCGAAGAAGGCGATCTGGTGGTATTCCAGACCAGCCGTGAGATTGAGAACATGATTGACAACATGACGCGCAACGTAATGCGCATGACCATGAATGGCATCCGTCAGTATGCAGCTCAAAGGATTGTGAATGAGTATGCAACGCGAGACGAAGATGAAAAGATCATGGTCTTCCCATCGGCTGATCGCAACAAAGGCCGGTTCAATTTCGTTGCCAATGGCCAGAAGATTGTTGTTGAAATTTCAGATCCTCTGGTAGCTGAGTCTGTGTTTGGCATGGAAACCTTGAACCTGACCATGTGGAAGCCGTTGTCTATAGCTTCAAACTTTGTGCGCAGGACTATCACGCTGTCAGGCGCATTCCAAGTAGCGCAGTTGTTCCAAGACTCCGCTACCGCAGCCTGGGTAACTGGCGTCAAAAATCCCGTGGCGTTGTTTGGCGGCGTGTACAAAGGGTTTGCAACCTCCCTGACCAATACCGATCCAGTTGTGGACATCCTGAAAGCGGCTGGCATCGGTGGTTTTCAGTCTCTTGCGCGTACGCCTGAAGCAGAAATTAAGCAGCGACTTGGCGTAATGAACAAGAACGCCTATAGCTTTGTGATGCGCGGACTGGATCATATTGGCGATGCTTCTGATATGGCGCAGCGCGTGGCTGTATATAAGCGCGTACTGGCTGAAACCGGGGATGAGATGCAAGCCCTGTATCAGGCGGCTAATGTAATCAACTTTAACCGGCACGGGTCGGGCGCTGCGGCGCAAGCGATTGTTAAGACGGTAGCGTTTGTCAATGCCTACGCTCAGTCCATCGAAGTTCTATTCCAAGCGTTAGCTGGCGGTGGACTCAAAGGGGTAAGCCGAACCAAAGCGCTCCAACGCATAGCCATAACAGGCGGCTTGCTGGCTTCGACCACGCTGTTGTATTGCATGCTGGTTGGTGGAGATGACGAGTACGATAAGCTGGACGATCAAACCAAGCTCAAGAACTACATCATCCCCGGCACCAAGATTGCCTTGCCGATGCATACCTCGGCGGCTTACTTCTTCAAAGCAATTCCAGAGGCAATTTACAACTACGTAACAAAGCAAGGCACGGAAACTCCGGTGGACAGGAAGCGTTTGGTAGATTCCCTGCAAAAGTCGGCGATGGACATGCTGCTTGGGCCAACGCCAGTTCCTACTGGTGCGCGACCAATCATTGAGATAGCCATCGACCACGACTTCTTCACTGGACGCAGCATCACGCCGTCCAGGTTGAAGAGTTTGAAAGCGGCAGAGCAGTACACCGCCACCACTTCAGAGGCTGGAAAGTTCCTAAGCAACCTGACCGGCACAGATGAAAAGCGTCTGCTTACACCAATCGAGGCAGATCATTTGATTCGTGGAATTTTTGGCTCTGCCGGAGCGTCGGTGCAGTGGGCGACTAATGTTATGGGTGAGGCTGCCAACAACAGGGTTGCCATGACGCCAAAACAATACCCATTGGTTGGCCGGTTCATGCTTCCCACCGTGGCCACTGGGCGTGAGCGTCTTTTCTATGATCTCAAAGAGCAGGTGGATAAGGAATACAACACCATGCAAACGCAGATCAAGCGAGAGAAAATTCAGAAGCTACAAGCCTTGACGCCGGAAAACAAGAAACTGATTGGCTTGCATGACTACGTTAGCCAAATGGACGATCAGCTCAAAGAGCTCAACAGCCTGATACAACAGATTGGCGAGAGCGAGAGCAAGCGGTTTTCGCCAGAAGACAGGCGAGAAAAGATCGACAAGTTGATGACGGCCAAGCAGAAGATTCTGACCGGCATAGAGCGGATACGCGATTTTTCGCAGCAGCCTTAAGCTAGAGTCAAGATCAGGATGGAGCAGCCGCCGCCTTGGCGGTTGCCCTGCCTGACGATGTGCAGCTCATCGATCTGGGAGTCTGAGGCGTAGCATCCAGCATGTTCGCAGGCATCCAGCAGGCTCTTCAGGATGTTGTCTATATCGCGCTTACGCTTGTCTGGCGGGAACAGGGTTACATGGACAGCCAGCCGTCCTTCTAGGGGCTGTACGGCCTGTTCTTGGCACGCCTGAAGCACCGCAGCGCGGAAGTCCACGCCCTTCTTGGCAATGAACCGGCGCTTACCAAACTGCCCCCAGTAATGGTTGACGCTTGGTGGCCAGGGCAGGTTGAGCTCTATGTGGGTCATGGTTCAGTGTAACACTGTTACACTGACTAGGTACAAATATACTGGCATGGATTGAAAAAAACCCCCAGCCTTTTGAGCCGGGGGTTTAGTGGCGCGAGGAGGGAGCGCCTGAATGGCGACCTGGACCACTGCTAGGAGGTTGGTCAAAACGAACTATACCACGCTCCTAATGCCAGCAACCGCTTAATTGTGTCGTTCAAAACATTCAGCTCTGTTTTCTTAAGGGTGTTCCAGATAGCCTTGCGGCCGTGGATTCCGTTGTGCCCGCCCTGGTGGCAGTCTCGGCACAGCGGGATACAGGTGTACTGAAGTCCTTGCTCTATGTGATGGGCATCGCTTGGACCATGCGCTCCGCATACGCCACAAGACAGCTCCTTGACCACAGCCAGATATTTTCTCTCTGCTGCGGTCAGCTTGTTGTTCATGACTTGACAGCGCCCAAACAAAACTTTTGCAGATCCTCAGCCGCTTCTTTCAAATCCGTTGCCAGCTTGAATGCCTCGGGATAATCGCTCTTCAACAGCTGTTCATGCAGGGATTTCTCCAATTGCTTTACTTTGATGATGCTCTCGCCGTAGTCGATCATATTTTGTCCTTTGATTTGTTGTGGGGGGGATATGCAGATTCCGCGCCCCCCGTCGCGGGTCGAAGTTTTGTCAGCGCAACTAATCCCATCCGCAACGACGCTGACAAAAACAATAGCGCCACATCTGCAAGGCAACGATATTGCCAAAGTATGAACGCTGCGGATGTCAAACCAGGTTATTGTAGTACCAATTTAAGTATGTTGAAGAACATGTACAGGGTGATGGCTGCAAACAAGCCAAGCCCAAACCCTGTCTCTACGCCACGCTTGTACGCTTTCTCGGTGTAGCGCAGCCGTATCTCATTCTTGCGGTACTGGTCAGGAATCCACTGCATCATCCACATCCCCCCTTATCTCCAACACCATTCTCTTCTCCTCCTCGTCGTAGTAGTACCCATGTACTACAAAATCAACGTCTCCCCCAGTGATTTTTATGTCTTGCATCATGGCTTCGGCTATTTCATACACCGGTGTATTTGGTGCACTGTCACCTTCGTACACTACAAAATCAATCGGCCTCATCACTTCTCCTTCGGCACGTAGCCAAGCTTCTCAAGCAGGGCGGGTTCAATCAGCAGTCGGTTCTGCGCGATCTCAGGCGGCTCGGCATACATGGCAAAGGTTCGCGTGTCAGACTTCTTGCCCATCGTCACCGTTTCGTACACACCAAAGATGAAGCCTTGCAGTTCGTTCGGGTCACAGTAGATCACCGGCAGCTTGGCTTCCTGTTGTGCTTTAAGTAGTGCGTCCATCGTTCTTCTCCTTCAGGTCTTTGATTTCTTGGTTCATCTGAAAGTTCTCGGCGTACAACTTGGCGATCACTTGTTTGTTGTCCTTGTCCCGCTTCGACATTATGAAAACAAACTCTTCAAGCTGATTTTGCAGCGACTTCATTTTGGCAAGCATTGATTTTGCTTCGCGCCAAATATAGTCTTCGGTGATGCCTTTACTTACAATCTCTTCGTTCATTCTTCAACTCCGAAATGTTTTTTAATCTGATTCATAAAAACTTCAATGCCCATCTCTCTGCCAGCATTGTATTCTTCTGATCCGTTGACCACTGTTTGCGATTGAGTCAACTTACCATGTGCTAAACATTCCCACACAATCAACTCGGCGAACTTTTCTATATCTTCTGCTGATTCTACCCAGTAATAACTGTAGTCCTTCTGACTCAAAGATATACCAGCCTGTTCAGCCAGTTCGTTAATTCGTTCAGTATTCATAGTTCACCGTCTCCTCATTCGCTTGTAATAAACGCGCTCCGTTTTTGTAGTGAAAGTTTCTTGCCATCTCCGTCTTCGGACTCATCGTGATCACGCGCTTGATGGGAGAGCCTTCAAACCGAGTTATTTCAAGATACTCCCGCACCAATGTACTGCCCGCACCTTTCTTGTATGACCAGATGCTGTACAAGATGGCGTTGTCAAATGTGACTTTCTTCGGGTCAGACAGCAACTCAGCTTCGGTGGTGGGTATCGTGTCTTTGAACGCTACGCACAGAATCGCTGCCAGCTGCTTGTCTTCGATCCACATCCACACACCCCGTGTGCAAAGTGCCAACCGCTCCTCCGGCCAAATGCCCGGACGCACTGGGTCCTCCAACAATATTGGGTCAGGCTTTACCAGTTGGACTAGCATGAGTTCTTTTCCCTCAACTTGGCTTCAATGGCTTTGGCGAAGTTAAAACCCTGTTGACGAATAACAAGCTTCATAATTTGCGCTGTCGGGTCTTTCATTTCATCAATTGCTTTAACAGATGTGTGAAACTGAGCCAACAATACTTTGTCATCCTTGCCGATTGTTTCAATTTCCTCATCGGTCAGGCTTTGCCATTCGCGCTTTAGTGCTTCGTCTTTATCCACCATTCTTCTCCCTCAGCTTGCGTTCTGCCCACCTAGCCCCATAAAGCAAATCAAAATTTGCGTCCCTCAGTTCTTTCATGTCTTCATCGTCTAGCCCCACCCATGTGCGTTGTGGTGCTTGTAAATGTTTTGGTTCTTTGCAAGACAAATCACAAAAATGCGAAAGACATTTGTAACAAGGTTTATCCCACTTAATCATGTGTTCTTCTCCCTCAACTTGGCTTCAACGTCTTCCATCAGTTGATGTGACTCAGGTTTAGCCAAGCACTCGCAAGGATCAGCGCTCACCAAACAATCGTTCCTGTCCTCATCCGTCAGCCCAACCCATTCTCGGCGCGGCAAAAGCGCCAACACATCACTACACATCACCTTGACCGAGTTGTAGCCTTCGCTGTCGTTGCGGTCTGCGAGGTCATACGCTTCCTGCATGATGCGGACACGGATTTTTTCTGCTATGTCATCCACCGTTTTTCTCCCGCAACTTGGCTTCGATGGCCTTGGCAAAATCGTCTACATAGATTTCGATCTCCGATCCGCACTCATAGCCCTCGTCATATTCTCCGTAGCTTACATAGGGTCCACTCTCATCAGAGCCGTATCTAATGTTTTTGTATTCCTCCTCCGTCAGCCCAACCCATTCGCGTTGTGGTGGGGCGGTGTAGAGGGGTTCTTCGGTGTAAGGACGTTTTGCCAAAGGACTTTTTGGATGCACAGGGTGAGAAAACCAAGCAATTTGTGGAATTCCTTCATCATTAAGGTATTTGACCTGCCATGCCTCAGGCTCTTGCTTCGGCTGTGCCAATGGGTATTTGACCTGCCATGCCTCAGGCTCTTGCTCCGGCTGTTCAGATGCCGTCAGTGTGTTGTTGACAACGCGCCATTTTTTTCCGCAAGAACAGTCAATACCATTCAACACAAATTCCGGCTGTGCCAAGGCTTCTTTAATGGCATTGATTGCTTTTAGCTCCAATGTTGGTAGAGGCTCCCCTCCCCAGTTCCACTGCAACGCTTCCAATGCAAGCTTCAATGCTTCGTCTTTATCCACCGTTCTTCTCCCTCAACTTGGCTTCAACTTCCAAGCACAGGTCATACGATCCGAGTTTTGCATCGGAAAATTCAGCCAACTCCTCATCCGTCAGCCCAACCCACTCGCGCCCGACCAGTCCTAATAAGTATTCAATTGCTTGCGCGGCGTGTTCTGCCGTGTTTGCTCTTGTTTTATCTCTGAGTTGTTTGGCATAAGACTCGCACTCTTCTACGCTCCACGGCTTCATGTGTTTTTCTCCCTTTCCTTTATGCCGTGGGCGGCTTCGATGGCTCGGGCAAACACAATCGGGTTGATGCCTGTCTTGCCAAACACGGGAATGGTGTGACCATCCCAAAGACCGCTTATCCGCTCATCAGTCAGCGGCTTGCGCTGTGGTGGGGTGGTATAGAGGGGTTCGGCATTTTTAATTTTTTCTTTCCAATTACTGCCGCTGCCGTTGTCAATGTAAAGCCAACCATATCCATCAAAGTCGTAGCGCATAGCCACCGGCTCTTGCTCTGGCTGCGGCGCATCTTTGTTTTTACCGGCATGAAATCCAGCCATATAAGCAATAGTCAGATCGTCAGATTCTTGCTCCGGCTTGCGTTGTGGTGGGGTGGTGTAGAGAGGCACAACTTCTTCTAAACTGGCTTTCCAATCATGCGCTCGTTGCGGGTTGTTGGTAATTTCAATCAGCACTCGATCCGTTTTTCCTGCGCGTAACTCCCATGCCACCGGCTCTTGCTTCGGCTGTGCCAAGGCTGCTTTGATTGCGGTGATGACGTTTGCATCCACTTTTTCTTTATACAGGTCATAATAAAATTCCAACACCCCAAGCGCCATCCATAATGCTTCGTCTTTATCCACTGTTTTTCTCCTTCAGCTTAGCTTCGATCTTGTCGAACAGTTCGCGTGTGTAGCCTTTGATCGGTCCTGCGTATGACCCAACGATTTCTTTGATCTCGTCATCAGTCAGGCTTTGCCACTCGCGCTGCGGAACATTATTTAATAATGTTTTCTCAAACTCCTCTTTACTGCTATACCTATCGCAATTACTGAAATCAAACCACACCTGCGGCTTTGGCTCTGGTGGGGTGGTGTCGAGCGGGACCTTTTTTACTAGCGTTTTCTCAAACTCCTCTTTTCTCCATCCGTTATCCGTCCTAAAAAACACCACCGGCTTTTGCTTCGGCTTGGGCTGTGCCAAAGCTTCGTGAATGGCGGATGGCGGTAATGCGTGACCGTCAATCAGGTAAACATCGGTCACTTGACCGTCAAAAAGGGCGTCAGATTGTTCTTTCTTCTCACTCGGTATCCACTGCATAACTTGCCTCTTTCTCCATCCGTTAGCTGTCACAGAACGATCCCGGTCATCGGATCACGAACCACGTCCATCTCCCACTTGCCATCCTTGTCACGCCGCCCATCAATCGGCCAGTAGTACGCACAATCCTCCGGCGCTTGTTGCACCTGCACTTGATACGGGCGTCTCGGTGTAGCGGTGTGTCGGTAGCACGTATCTTTTTTGTTGCACCCAGCGCCGGGGCACATTGTGATATCAGGCACTGCTCTTCTCCTTGAATTTGGCAATTGAAAACCTGCCGATCATTCGCCACTTGTACTCATCAGAATCAAACATTGCGCTTTTTGTGCAGACCGGCGCGGTACGAACGAACAAGAATTTTCCCTGCGCTTTTTGCGCCAACTCTGCAAACTGCACAGCAAAAGCATTGATGGCATCTTGCTCTGTGTCCCAATATCCATGTTCAATGTCATCAGGATTGCCGCCTATCAAGTAGTGTCCAGTGAATTCCAGCGGATAATCATCCACCGTTAGCTTTCACAGAACGATCCCGGGCGGTGTGGCAGAATCTTCTCCCGCGCTTCCATCTCCCGAATGTCCATCGCTGCATCAGCCACGCCGTGCCAATCACGCTGCTTCACCTTGAGCATAAGGTACGCAATCATCACTTCAATATCACTCATGCCAGTACACTCCCGATCCACAACACCGCACCAATTAACGCGATGATCAAGCCAGCGAACAAAACAAACCCACATACGTCTTCAATCACAGTCCGCGATTTGGTGCTCGTGTCACACAGAATCATGAAACAACCAAAGCCAACAGCCGCCGTAATTAGTCCAGCACAAAACATGGTCGATCCCATCATGTCTTCTCCTTGTTTAAATGGTGACGCATACGCGCATCTTCCTTCACACATTCCTTACACCAACTGTTGAGCGTTCTGTACTTGGTCTTGTGGTACTCGCTTGGTTGCTTGACTACCTTGCACATCGTGCATCGGGCCGGTTGATCCATCGGCCTCTTCGTTCTTGTCGTTTGCGGCACTTGCCTCTGCCTCCAGTTTGCGTACGTACAATGTATTGATCCGCCACAGCATGTTCTTTGCGCGGTTCTTGCCATCGAACTGCAAGATCATGCCGTGTCTGCGGATCAACCCCTCGCGTAACATCTTCTGCAAGTTTGCTCCCACGGTCTGCGCCTTGACCCCAAGTAGGGCCGCGATGTTGTGCGTGGTGACCTCTTTGTTTAAATGTCGCAGCACACGCATTGCATCAATCACAAGCTTAGCGGCGGTTCTCATAAACTTCCCTCAATTCCGGGTGTTGACAAAAGATATCTTCTATTTCAAATCGCATCTCCGCTACTTTCCTTTCTGCTTTTCGCAAAGCATCTGTGTGCTCAAGTTTTTTCTTTGCGCGTTCGACAAAGTGTTTCCTAACTTCGGACTCCGGATCGTTGACCAGCAGCAGGTCTATCACACGCTGCGCCGTGCTTAAATCATGCTCAAGATTCCATACCGCTTTTTCCAGCTTTTGTAGTCGCTCATCTATGTCGTTCACAGCGCACCCCTCTTCATGTATCCATATACGGTCAGGCCGCGCCACTTTTTGATGCGGGGTGACTGGATGTTCCACCCACGATAGGGATGCCACCCAACAAGAACGGTGAAATCACAATCAAGCAATTCGATAACGCACTCATACAGTCCCGGACGCACGGGCTTGTGTTTTGATGTAAACCATTCTGTTCTGTCGTTCATTTGCACAACTCCCATACCAGTATCAAACAAGTCATGTGGATAGCTTGATCCAAGCCAATGACAACAAAGAACCAATGTCGCTCACCTTTTTTCCACAACGCAGAACATGCGCGGCTTGAGAAAAAGTCAGTGATGAAGTGCAGCAATGCAGTCAAAATGCAAAACTGAACGCATTGGTACAGAGGCAACCACGCGGCACAAACAGGAATGAACGCTGCGGAGTAGATCGCTACATGCTCAAACAAAATACCCGTCTCGCGGCTTTTATTTAAAGCAACTCTGTCCGTTTGCAAGATGAAGTCGGCAATGAAATGCGCCCATATCAACGCAAGTATTTCAATCATTTGAACCCCGGCAAGCAAGTGACTTCCACAACAGCTGGCACAGTCTGATTGTTGATTTTGCGTTTGGCATTGATGATGATCGGCCGCATGCCAGCCTTCTCGCATTCACTGATTCCGGCAATGACCTCTGCTCGTGTCAGCGTTTGGACCTTGTCTTCAACAGACAATGATGATGTGGCATCTTGAAGGCCGGTACACCCGCCCAGGATTAATGCAAGCACACAAAGCAAAGTTTTCATTTGGCTACCTGTATGAGAGTCTCGCCGATTCTGCTACGCTCGCGGTTGAACACTGCGGTGATATCAGTGTTCGCCGCCTTGGTTGGTGTGAATTTGCCGTCCAAAATAAACAGATTGCGCTCACGCAAATACTTCACACACGCCTTACGGCGCTCGTCATACCGACGCGGGTCGCTTGGCTTGCAGTTAGATACGTCAATCAGGTCCGGTTGCAATGCGTCATACACAAACAACGAATTGATCAGGTCAGCTAGTCGCATCATCACCCTCCTTAATAAAGACTCCATCGACCATTTTGCCTTTGCGATATCGGATTTGTTCCCATGCCAAATCAATACATTCTTCTACCGGAATGTCAATTTGCGCGGCAATGATGGTCAGCACAACGATAATGTCGCCAATTGAATCAACAATTTTGTCCGTGTCTTTTCTAGCGACGCCCGCTGCCAGCTCGCCAGACTCTTCCAGCAATTTAACAACCTGAGCCTGGAGAGTGCTTCCGTCTATTAAGTTGCGATCCGATGCCCATTTACGAATCACGCGAAAATAGTCATAGTTCATTGTTGCTCCTCAAATTGGTGGGGTACTCGCTGCACAAGTTAACTTCATCTAAGCCGGTGCGTACTCATACGTTACGCAGCTCCGGCACTTGCATCCGCTTTTCCCCGTTGATTAAATAGTTATAGTGAATTTGTTAAGTTGATACTGCTCAAAGCCGTAACCATGACCGTTTCCTAAGGCATGCCCAACTCTTTGGTGTATACCTGCACCATAACCCCAGCCAGTGTGCCAGCCGTGGAGATAGCCAAAGCCATAACCATCGCCGTCTATAGATTCATAGGAAAAAGTGTGCAGCCAGTGATAACGAGGGGATGTGCCATAACCGCTACCTTTTCCAAACTCCCAATTTTCACAGACTGGATACATTAAACGGTCATTCGACATACGCTTTACTCCGGTGACCAAAAAGTTGCAATGAATGCGAAACCGTAGCCAAAGCCGTAGATGCTGTGGTATTCGTGTCCCTTACCCCAACCATCGCCGATAGAGTCTCCGTATCCGAAACCTTTGCCTTCGCCGTTGAGGTTGCCGTAGTTGTAGCCGCAGCCGTGGCCACCGCCGTAGGAGTCGCCTAAATGCAAGCCAAAACCGTAGCCGTCATCGTAGCCTCTGTATCCACCTTCACCTATCAAATACATCACAGCCCCCGTTGTTAAATAGTCACGGTTTTGTGGCCGATGCCATCGCCGC
>Ga0129333_10006938_pt1 | contig 10723 bp, 8 predicted proteins | sample CPB6_08_DNA_FD_94474 | JGI IMG/M metagenome (GOLD analysis project Ga0129333, IMG submission 94474) | Freshwater to marine salinity gradient microbial communities from Chesapeake Bay, USA - CPBay_Sum_0.6_0.8_DNA | ecosystem: Environmental > Aquatic > Marine > Coastal | place: USA: Chesapeake Bay...
GGTACGATTACCAATACCACTGAAACACTTCCTGCGTTTACTATAGCCTACGACATCCGTGAAAACTACTGGAGCACGAGGTATTCGTACATACCTGAGCAAATTGTATCACTATCTGATGCACTCTACACCTTCAAGAACGGAATCATTTACGAACATAATCCTACTGCTCCTCGCAACACATTTTATGGCGTTGCTGCTCCAAGTATCGTTGAAGTGATTTCAAACTTCAATCCATCCATGATTAAGGTCTACGAGGCGGTTAGTCTGGAAGGCAATAGTCCCGCATGGTCTTGTACGATGAACAACTCATCTCAGACATCTGCTATTGCAAGCACCATCTGGCAGGACAAGGAAGGTTTCTACTATGCGCCAATCCATCAGGATTCGACGATGGGAGCCATCTCCACCACTTCGACAGCTAACATCACGTCGGTAGATGGAACGTCTCAGTTCTTCTCTTTGGGTGTAGTAAACTCTGCGTCTGGTAGCGTCATCAACTTCAAGAACGCAATCAACAACATTCCGTTCCCAGTTGGCAGCACTACGGCACTCTACAAACTCAATGCGGCATCAAACCGTCTTGAGCCACTTGGATATCGTGCCAACAGCAAGAGTGGGGAGAAGCAAATCACCTGCAATGCAACGACATCAGGCCTTGTTCAGAACGATGTAGTCGTTCTTGTTGCTACTCCGTCTATCGAGGGAGACCCAATGCGCGACTACTACTTGCAGTTGACTTTGACCAACTCGGTTACTACTCCGCACGAGTTGTACGCCATCAATTTGATATACTCTAAGTCTAACCTACATAACCAGGAAGGTCAGTAAAAAACGCTACTTTTGTAATATGGCTAAACCCAAGAAATTTGTTGTAGGAGGTCTGTTGAACCTCGGCTATGGTCTCGCCACTGCTGGAGCTTCGTATGCTCAGCGTCAGAAAGCTCTGCGTCAGATGGCTCAGCTTGACCAGTCAGAGCAAGGCATCGTAATGTCAGAAGCTGCTCGCCGTCGTGTTGCTCGTCAAGAGACCGATGCACAGATGGCTCTTGACCAGGCAGCCCGCTCTTCGGCATCTTCGCTGGCCGCGGCCCAAGAGGCCGGCGGCTCTCGTGCTGTTAGTGCAATCAACCCTTCTGTTGCTCGTGCACAAGAAGAGGCTACTGCTCGTGCGCTTCAAGCGTTTGGGTCATACGGCGCACAGATGAGCCAACAGCAGGATTCTGACTTGCTGAACATAAGCCGTAGCCGCATTGGACAGGAGCGCGGCGCCCTAAGGGCAGCCGCCGACGCAGCAACCCAGAACATGGTTTCTGGATTGGGAATGGCTGCCGGAGGATTCGCAGAAACGCTAGGAAGCCTTCCCAAACTAGGCAAAAAGGATAAGACTGAGGGAACGGAAAGTAACTTGGGCACTCGGAGCTTGGGGACGCAGCTCAACTTTCCAAATGTGAAGAAACCAGCTCCTCTATTTGGAGCTGCCGAAGTAAGCGAATACGAAGCCCCAGCCGGAAATATCGTCCTTGATGAAGTGGCCGTAACGCCAAAGCCACGGATGGCTCAAGGCGGTAAGGCCATAAAGACACCTGGCGCATTTTCTCACAAGACCAATCCTATTGACGTCATGAAAGACGGAAAGAAGATTGCAGAAATGACTGGTGGCGAGTATATCTTTAACCCTAAGCAGTCCGAACAAATGCGAAACCTTTCCAAGCAAGGAAACTCTGCGCTACATAAGTTCGTTCGTGACTTGCTGAGCAAACGTCAGTTCAAATAATGCGCAACGCAGATTTCATACCTGTTGGCCAGATTCCGATGGTCGACCTTGGCGCCAAGTATGAGGCGGCCAAGGCTCGACGTGAAGAAGCTGAATTACGGAAACTAGAGTACCTAAGCCAGTTCAAGAAGGTCCGCGGACAGATTGCACCAGGGGTTTTGCCAGAGCTTGAGAAGTACTGGAATGAAATCCAGCAGAGCCTTGATTCTGGCGATATGTCTTTTGAGGCAAAGAAGAAGCGTCAGCAATTGCTCAGCGCCTATCAGGACATCGGCGCAAACTACCTTGACTGGACCAAAGAGCTTGACGAGCGAGAGGCTAGCATCTTAGCCGAGCCAGAGAAGTTCAACAACCCGGCTGAGCTTATCAAGCAAATTGATGCTGATAGAAATAGGTACATACCTGCAGACCTAATTCAAACCGAGATATCTACTCTTCCCAAGATGGGTAGCTTTTACCGCTACAAAATGCGGGAGATGTCTCCAGTGAAGGCCGCAGAAGGTCTTCTTGCATCGCTTAAGCAAGGCGGTGGCCTTAGTAATGTCTACGACCCGAATACTGGCAAGATAAACCGCGAGGCTCTTGCCCGCACGGTAAACGCATACTTTGATATGAATCAGCTCACCCAAGAAGAGGAAGACCAGGCGATTGCATCTGTCGCTCAAGACCTTGGAGTGGGCATTGAGCAGTTTGGAAACTTGCAAAACCTATCTTCCGACAAGAGGAAAGAGTATCTGGGTATGTTCGGAGAGAACCTTCTCAATGCCTTGAATACGTTGGTTGCAAACGACATCACTACAGAGAAAGAAGAAGATGCTCGCCAGCTTGCTATATATCGCGCAAAAGCAAAGATTGAGCAGTCAATGAAGGAATCGGGAACTCAAATGCCCACCTTTAACCTATTCACTGGAAGCGTTCCATTGGTTCAGGTTGACAAGCGAGATAAGAAGGGCACTCCTATATCAACTTCGTCTGGTGATGCAAATTTTGTATTTCACTATACGGTCCCAGGAGAGAAGCCTTCTTTCATTGACCCAAGAACTAATACGAAGTTCACCATTACAAACGCTGGTGTTACTAGTGATGGAAGGCCAATGCTTGTAGGAACTCGGAGCCTAAAATTGGCGAACAAAGACACGGAAGTCGTGAGTGAGCTGATTCCAGTAACTCAAGAAATTCTGTCATCATTGAGCAACGTAAAGCAATCACAGGCAATTGCTGCTGCGATACAACAGCTAAACGCTACATACAATGAACTTGCCTCAACCCCAGCGGGTCAGGCATCATTGATGCAAATGCTTGGACAAATGCCAGCAACTCCAGGAGCCCTCGGCTCTATCGGTGTCCCGGCTACCAATGCACTTACCGACCCCATTTTAGCTCAGACATACAAAAACCTTTACGGTATCGACTACTAAGTATATGGAAGACGAATTGATTCTCTCCCCGGCAGACCAGGCCAAACTTGCCGACGTCTTGAACAAGATGCGGGAAAAGGGCGCCCCAGAGTCTGCGATTGATTTCGTTACTAAAGACTTCACTCAGAAGTATGCTCAGCCGGCAGTAGCGGAAGAGGTTAAAAAAAAAAGCACTGGCGAATTTCCATCACAGTTGGAAACTTCTCCTGCGGCTTTTTCGTGGAGAGACCTCTATGAGACTCCCAAAAGTGACGTTCCAAAGATATTTGGTAGCCTAAGCGAACTTAGGAAGTCTCCATCTACGGCTTACGGAGCTACGTCTTTCAAGGCAGACGAGAAGTTCACGTATCCGTTCTTCCATGGGGAGAAGAAGGAAAAAGAAGACGCTAGCGGATTTTTCCCGTCGTTCAAGGAAGAGAAACCACTTGCTGGGCTAGATGCTGGTGTATTTGCTGCACCTGATAAGCTTATCGTAGATGAATCTCCTAATGAGCTTCAGCGTCTTTACAACCGCTCGGTTGCGCGAGGACTACGCGGACAGATTGCAACAGGCGTTTCTCGCCCTGGAAACCGCATTGAAGACCTTGCTTACCTGAACTACATTGAGCAGCGCGATGCTCCTCGTAAAGGAGATTGGCTTGCTGCTGCACCCGGAACATTTGTTGGGGCCCCTGCATTCCTTCTTGATGCTATTCGTAGCTCAGCAGAGAGCCTTATCTCTCAGTTCGCCGCATCTCCAGTCGGTATCGCTGGAGCTGTTGCTGGTGCGGGTGCCGGAGCTGGAACTGGTGCTGCGCTTGGCGCAGCTGGGGGTCCGCTTGCTGGCGCAACCGCAGCTGGAGGCGCCACCCTTGGTGCTCTTGGTGGATTTTCGGCAGCCACATCTGCGGCTATTGAGTACGGAAGCAAGATAAATGAGGTATTGGCCGAGAACGGAGTAGACGTTACAAACGAAGAACAGCTAACCAAAGCATTCGCCGACGAAGAACTGATGGCCAAGGCCAAAGAAATGGGTCTTCGCAGAGCTATCCCAGTTGCCGCATTTGATGCCATTGCCGGAATGGTAGGTGGTAAGCTGATAGCTCCCGCTTTGGCAGGAGCTACCGCTAAGCAGGTAGCGAAAGTAGCAGCCAAAGAGGCAGGCATTCAAGCCGGCCTCGGTGCGGCTGGAGAGCTGTCTGGACAGGTTGCCGCAGGAGAAGAAATCAAGCCGCGAGAAATCGCTCTTGAGGCCTTTTCGGAGGTTCTTACGCCTGGTCTATCCACTGCCTACAACATCATCAAGGAGAAGGCTCCTACGGAGGCCGAGCGCCAGTATGCGCAGTTTGCATCGGAGCAAGACCAAAAGCGTCTTGCTGAAATCCGTAACCTCACATTTGCAGTAAACAACGCTGAGATTGCGAATCTTGATGACCAGATAAGCGACCTTCGCCGTAGTCGAATCGAAGAGGGCCGCCCTGAGCGGAAGGCGATTGATGAAAAAATCAAGAGCCTGGTGGAGCAGAAGTACACTCGTATGCGCTCAATTCAGGAAGACCTTCTTGGTGTTCTGTCCGATGAGGAAATAGCACGGGCTAACACTTTGGTCGGAGATGTCATCAACGCAAGCGATGCGCTAAAGAAAAACCCCGACCTATCGGAAGCTGAGCGAACTGCTATTGAAGAGCAGTTCAACTCAGCCGCACAGCAACTTCAAGACATCTATGACTTTGCTGCTCAATCACGTCAACAACAAGCACCTCAACCAAGTGATACGGAAACTGTCGCCCAAGAAGTACAGAGTAGAATCCCAGAAGGGCAAGAACCTGGGGGAGTATTCCAGCCTAGAGCAGGCCAAGAAGCGACTACAGCAGGTAGAGCTCTTCAAAAAGCTAGAGAAGAAATAGTAAGCACGAACATCCTTGGAAGAGTGTTTCCTGGGACTACCCGTCTTTCTGATGAGCAGCGAAGCGAATTGGCTAAAACAAAGGCTCAAGAGGGCCTTACTCCAGACGAAGAGTCTTGGCTTTCAAACATTGAAACCACGGCCTTAGACCAATTCAAAAAGCGTGAGTTCGCAAACCTATTTGACCCATACCAACGCCTTGCGTACATCAAGGAGATGGAGTCTCAAACTCCATCGTTTCGTCGTGAGATGGAGAAGCTCTTGCTTGCGTTTGACGCATTCAAAAGTATTGCTCCAAATGCTCAGTACTTCAATGTTGGATTTGGAAAGAAGGGATATTCAAAAGCGGCAAGAGATGCTGGGTTTTCTGCACAGGCGGTCAAGGATAGCCTTGGAGTCACTTCTGCCGCTTTAGGCGACAGGGTAGTTGTTCAGTTCAGCCCACAGAAAGAAGACGTTAGGGGAGTTGGATATAAGGGAAGCAAAACGCCATTTAAGACCGCCGCACACGAGATATTTCACAATGTGTGGAGCCAGCATTTCGACAAAAATCTCAATGACTTCAACCAATTTCGCGAATTAGTCATACGCAGACTGAAAGAAAGTGATGTCAAGAGATTGAATGACTTTGCTAATCTATACGAGGAACGCGAAGACTCGCGTTCTGGTGGAGCGTATAGGTCAGAAGAATTCATGACAGACCTTGGTGCATTGCTTGCCGATGACCAGGTTACGTTCGAGAACAATTTTCTAGAGGAACTCAAAGCCTTCTTGAACAACATCGTAGCAAAGCTCACTGGTCAGCGAGTTCAAATTTTCGAGGACTCTGCACTTGCTAGGGATATTGCTTCATACATGACTGGCGTTTCTCAGACCATTAAAACAGGTGGAGATGTGTCGGCTGTTCCGGTATCCGCGCGCCTCAAGTCCGACAGATTCCGCCGTGCAAATAAATCAACATTTGAGGCCGACGGTGCAGTCACTGATATTCGTTACGAAAACATGGCTGGGCGACCTGAGCCAACGACATACGAACGTCAACTGCGTTCAGATGAAAAGTTCATTCGGAAAGTTGGGGCGCTTGGCGATGATGTGTTATTGCGCATAGAAAAATTCCTTAAGAGCGACCGCCTTCGTGGAATTCCAAAAGCAATTGTTCAGGCTATGGAAGTAGCTGAGTCGATGAACATTCAGCACATGAACCGCTTGTTCTTGGCTATGAGCCGGATTCGGAAAGAAATCAGAGGAACTGTCCTGCAAAAGGGGCTTAGTCCAGAACAGACAGAAAGGGTAAATAAGCTTACCTATGACGTGATGTTTTCTGAAGATGAAGCTGTCCGCGCCGAAGCAGCGGCACAGCTTCAAGAAGAATACCCCAAGATAGCGTCCGACGTATCAATACTTGTTTCTATTCGAGCTGCTCTTCAGGACACGTTAATGAATAGCACTGCTTTTGACAACCTCAGCGATGTACTTCGTGAGACAATCAAGGACAGAAACCAATACTATGGAACGCGTACTTATCGTCTATTCACCGACCCAAACTTCAAGGTAGATGAGTCTCTACGTGAACAGGCTATTAACGATATCATTCTTCTGGAAACAGAGCGAATCGCCGAGGAGATGTTCATGAACGGTGATGAGATATTCATTCGCGAGCCTCTTACGGGTAAAAAAATTCCATTTGATGAAGTCAATCCAGGCAGAGAGCCAGATGAGGATGACTACATGGCCTTCGTGCAGCAGGAAATGAGCAAGAAGATTTCAGACGATGCTCGAAAGAAAGTCAATGGAATTCTTGAACTAAAGGGACAAAGCAAGTCAATGGGTGACTCGAAGCTTGGTGAGCTCCGCGTTCCTACAAAGCAGTTCAAACAGCGCAGCGACTTACCAGAAAGCCTTCGCAAGCTTATGGGCGAAGAGACAAATCCGTTTATCAAATTCAGCCAGACCGTAACAAATCTTACCTCAATCATTGAGCGATACACGCTCGTTGATAGGGTCAACCAGGCTGCTAGAAATTCAGGCCTAAACGCATTGATTGTTCCTCAGTCAGTAGTAAAGGCACTGAAAGATGCAAAGCTCAGCTTTGACAGGATGAATTCTCTTGCTGTGCAAATGCGTCTTATTGACCCGGATGACACAACGGCAAACAAGAAGCGTACTGTTGCTCAGCTTCGGAATATGATTATGGACAAGCTTCGAGCTGACTACACCGAGATTAAAGAGCCGAAGTCACCGATGTACGGAAAGTGGGCGGCCAATGACTTCTTAACGCTTTTTGAGCAGACGCCACTTTACGATTCAAGCAACGTACTTCTTAAGATATACTTTAAGCAGCTTCTGCAGCTTCGTCGTATTCGTGTGCTATACAATCTCCCTACCTGGCCCAAGAACATCATGGGCGGTTGGTACTTCCTGTTTGCTAATGGCGTGCTCCCATACAACGGCGCTCGCGGTGGGGTCACTTTGTTTAAGGATTTTGCTAACCGCATGAGAAAATGGAAAACCGGTCAGTATGATGCAGACACGGAGGCGGTATTCGACGAGCTCGCAGAACTAGGACTTCTTGGCGCATCAATATATGCTGGTCTTCTTGGCTCAATCAACCAGTCGTACATGGATATGTACAACGATGTAAACCCTAACAAGGCTTGGTCATGGTTGAATCGTTTGAACACAAAGGGTGCTCGTATTGGATATCAGTATGGTGCTATTGACGACTATACCAAGATGATTGCATACCTCTATAAGCGAGAGAACTTTGCCAAGCGTCTTGCGTCAAATCCAGAGGGTAAGTCGTATGCCGAGTTGAGCCCAGAACAGCAAGCTGAGGTGCGTCAAATGACTGCAGAGCGAATCAAGCAGACGTTCCCAACAATGTCTCGTTTGCACCCATCGTTCCGCCAGATATCTAAGCTTCCGTTTGGAGACTTCCTTTCGTTCCGCCTTGAGGCATTCCGTTCGTACTACGGAATCTTTGAGAACGCTATTGCGGACATCAATGAGGGAATCAATAATACAAACCTCTCAGCATCTCAGCGCCAGGCATACATGGTAGATGGTCTTAAGTCGTTGTCGGCTTTGATTATCCAGTCTACGATGTCAAACATTGGATACATCGCCATTGCTCAGTCATTCTTCGATGATGAGGAAGAAAAGGAGCTTGCTGTCAAGATGCGTGGCGTTCCATTCTTGATGCCTGATTGGATGAAGGGCTCTAACGTCGTGCCAGTATCTATGAAGGAAGATGGTACTATCCGTTACGTCAATATATCATCTGAAGACCCATACGATGAAGTTTCTTCTTTGATTTTCGGAAGAGATGGCATAGCCAGAAGTGAAAGTCTCCAGTCGTTACTTGGAAACTTCGCTGAGCCTAACATCTCAGTGAAACTTTGGTACAATCTTCTTGTTGATGGAAAAGACAGTTACGGAAAGCCAATCATTGACAATAAGGACGCAACTTGGCTTGCTAAAACTCTTGGATATGGCGGATATCTTGGCCGTCAATACTTTGTACCTCCTAACATTGACTTCATCCGCCGAGAGATTGTAAAGCGTATAGAGGCCAGGGCAGAAGACCCAGAAATTGACCTTCGTCCACTAGAGACCACCGCACAGCTTTCTCAGAACCTGGTATTCCGCGACTACCCAGTCAACATCGGACAGCAGTTCTACTACAACCTTAAGGACCAGAAGTTTGAGGATTCGGATTTGGCTCCGTGGGTTGAGCTTGGCGAGGCAGAGCGCGCTAACAGGCGCGCTCGCTTAGACCAGGTGAAGGAGGCATACCAGACAATCGTTCAGTATGGTGAGCATTTTGAGAACTACGAGCTTATTGACAAGGCTCAAAAGAACCTAAATACCTCATTTAGAAACGATGACGATGCGCTCTACTACGTGCTCTACGACATTCCGTTGCCCGAGTAGACCAGCGCTTTCACCACTAAATCACTTCTTTAACCCATGTATTTTTGCTGCATGGGATGGACGGAGATTTTCAAGAATAGCAACGACTACAACGAGAAGAATGTACTTGGTGCATTGTCGTTTGCGGTAATGGTTATGGTGATGATTGCTGACCTCGTAACTGGAGTTATGGGTACGCATCTTCCCCTCAACGAATACGTATACAACAGCTTTGTAATAGTAACTCTGGGATGCTTTGGCATCTCCGGCATAGAGAAGTTTGCTAAGTGATGAAAATGCCCGTATCGTTCGACCAGTTCCAAAAGAACCCGGTCGCCGCCATCGCCTTCATTGCCCTTGTTGCAATCGGTTACCTTTACGTGGACCAGAAGATGACTAATGGCAAAATAGATGACCGATGCCAGGGAAGGGTAAATGAGCTCGAGGTCAAAGTTGACAAATATGTTGAGCATATTCGTCGTCTTGATTCAGCTCTTGCCTATACCAGCGCTAAAAACGAAATGCTCCTACAGACCAAATGACACGCTCAATCCTCCTCCTAATTTCTGGAATCACCGTTGGTGTCCTTGTCGCCAAGAAGAATGAACCAGAGAAGCCGATTGACCCAGTTGATTTGATTATTGAGAAATCAAATCAAACCATGCGCAAAGCCAGCGCAGTATCGGCAAAAGCAGACCAACAGGTTGCTAAGAGTATTGGAGAGATGAAGCAAACTATCCAGGTATTGGAAGAGGAGAAGGAACAATTGGTCGAACAAGTAAAGGTCATGCAAGATGAGATTGTGGCTGTTAAGTCTGCTCCTGTGCAGCACTTCGATGTACTCGCAATCGGCGTATCCGATTCAGCGAGTAGAAAATAAGGACACAGTAGTTGTAATGACCAAAGCACAAGCGATTGCCATGAACAATCGCTTTCTTTCCATGGACTCAACAATCAAAGCATACAATGAAGCCTACAAACTCAAGTATTTTCAGCATCATCAAGCAAGCCAAACTGTGGCTAGCCAAGATTCAGTCATTGCTGAACTCAATCGACAGCTCCTCATCAAGCCCTCGTTCAAAAGAATGACGCAAACGGATATATTCATATCCACTTATTTCGTCATTTTCTCTTCTGCACTATTCTATTTAACTGTATTTTAGCGTGGTGAAATGGTTCTCAATCGCTATCGTAATCCAATTGCTGGCTGGGTGCTCAGCAGAATGGCACCTAAAAAAGGCCATCAAGAAGAATCCCGCGTTATTGTCGGAGCCCACGGTTGTTACGAGATGGGACACGATTACGATGCCCCCGATAACCATTATGGACACGCTGGAAATACCAGCCGTTGGCGACAGCTCCGTAATAGAAAACGATTCACTTCAAGTAGTCGTTAAGACCGTAGTCGACAGGAACGGAAACAAGAAGCTGTCCGTTTCTGCCAAGACTAAGACTATTCAAATACCCCATTACATCAAGGTGGACTGCCCTCCGCAGGTCAAGCTCTTGGCGATTCCTTGGTATTACAAAGTATACAAGATGTCATTTTTCATCTTGATATTCCTTCTGATTGTGGCTCTTGCTCGGCGCATCAGTTCCCGCTTTGTTTAACCAAAAAATCTAACTACCTTTGAATCAGGAAGTAACGGCTATTGCCAAAAAGAAACTACCAATGGAATGGGAATACTACACCAATCCGAGCAAGAAAATTCAAATTGACGGCCTTCTTGA
>Ga0129333_10006939_pt1 | contig 10723 bp, 10 predicted proteins | sample CPB6_08_DNA_FD_94474 | JGI IMG/M metagenome (GOLD analysis project Ga0129333, IMG submission 94474) | Freshwater to marine salinity gradient microbial communities from Chesapeake Bay, USA - CPBay_Sum_0.6_0.8_DNA | ecosystem: Environmental > Aquatic > Marine > Coastal | place: USA: Chesapeake...
TCAAAAAGACCGAACTTCCTTACTGCATGTTCTGTCATTAAAAACAAATCCCAACTACCTAAGTTAAAGTCCCCGGCATTGGGATGAATAAAATCCACTGAAGAGTCTTCTTGGTATTTTGCTATTATTTCACGCAATAACCCTGGGGTAAATGCCACATCATCATTGACGATTAGCCAGTAAGGGTGAATAACAAACGATTTTATAATTAAATTCCATGCACCACTGCAGCCTATGTTACTTGGCATGTTGGTAATTATAATTTTTTTAACCCACTTATGTTTGATTTTTTTGAGATTTTCTAGTTGATCATCTAAATCTCCACGACCATTATTATTGATAATAACAAAGTTATCAACCGGATAATCAATGCTCATCAACAGTCTTGTGACCCAATGACAGCTATTGACCACAGCGGTACCGATCACAGGAATAGCCGGTTTTACTAAATCGTCTATAGTCAACTGATAACCAATGGTTTTCCACCAATTTTTTGCTTGATATTCACTGAATTGATTGGGAATCTTAACTGAATTTTCGCCGCCATGCAAATGAAATGTTGATACAAAATCAACGTTTTCAGTCAACACAGGAAATGTGTAATCGTTAGGCTTGGCCATTTGGAATAGTATATTTTCTGCCACAGGAGAAACATCATTATGGCAGGGAATAGTTAATTCATATTTTTCTACACCTTTTATATATGAATCAATTAACACTTTGGCGTACGATCTGGTGATTAGATAAGCTGCTGCTGACCAATTGTGCTGTGTGCGTTTTTGTAATCTATAATTGGAAATTGGCGTTTCTTTGACTAATACCATTTGTACACTGGACCAATCTGCTGGTAACGAATTAACATATTCATCCCATGTAAAGTTCCAATGCTGTACACAATCGAAATTTATGTCATCTTCACAAAATAAACCAAATGGTTCGCTGGTTGTGTCATACCATTGTTTGATCATTTTTAAATGACTCAAACTTATGATAATTTCCAACGGTTTGAGTTTATCAACATGTTTGCCTGTGACACTGGTTTTTAACAGTTCATCGTCGATACCAAGTTCATAGCCGTTGTGCCATACAGCTGACAATCCGAGATTTTTTATTTGCTGGTCTAAAATTTTTTGACGATCAGTGGTTGATTTTATAGTCAAAATATTTAGATTAGGAAAATTTAATAATTTTTTATGCATTTTTAGTCAGTAGATAATCTTCGGCAAATTTAGTTGAATCATCATCAGTTAAAAATTTATTTAAAATTTCAGCATCAATTAAATCAGGATGTACATACCAGTCTTCGTAATTTCTCCAGTTATCGGGTGCAATGTTTCCTGCCACTAGTTTATATCCGTATGACTGTAGATATTTTCGTGATTTTTCTCTAAAAGATTTACTTTCATCGCAATAGTAATCATGCTCGTAGGTAATAACAGCAAATTTTCTTGTTTCAAAAGGTATAGAAAGTAAAACTTTATAAGTAACGCCCGGGGGATCGCAATCTAGTTGCAGATAATCAATTTCCGCAGGTAAATCCAGCCCAGTTAAAAATGATTCATAATTTACTGTAGTAGCGTCTCTGAGTACACAAGGATTAGCACGCTCGGTGGCAAATGCTGATACAAATTTTTCGTCGATATCCAGACTGATTCCGCGCCATTTAAAATCTTTTTCCAGTAACGCAGTGTTATTTCCGTGAAAAGTATTTCCTGCTCCTATTTCTAAGTATGTACCTTGTTCTTTACCATTTAATAAACTTAGTACAAACATGTCTTGATAGGCTTCGCTGAAATTTTTTTCTATGCGATCTGACCCTGGAAATTTATGTCGCAGTCTAGAATGTTTTGATTTGTCATAGGCCACAATTTTGTGAGTTATAAACTCATTTAGCCGTCGAAGATTTGAAATTACTGCAGATCTATGACTGTGATCTAGGTCGTAATTATTCAATAGATCTTTGAGCAGGTCTTTGGATTCAGCGCAAAGACCACACCACCAACTGCTGACAGCTTTTTCGAATAGTAAACCGTACTTACCGGGATAATCGATTATGGTTCTCAGCGGTGCCAAATTTTCAAAATTAGCTACGTCTAGGCCAATCGAAGAAAAAGTATAACAATAGAACCAACTTTCGGGTTCGTTGGCCTTTTCGTAGTATCTACTCAGTAAATAGTATCCTTCTGGTCTTCGTGGCATTAGGCTAATAGCATGTTGCAACATAGTTCTAACTGACAGTCCTCTTGTGCCTTGGGTATAAAAGTTCATACTGGCACGAAGTAAACATTCGTATTGAAACAATTTATCGTTGGATCGTTCAGCAGCACGAATATAATAAGAAATAGCACTGGCACATTGACCTAATTTATCATAGTGATAGGCCATATTCCAGTTAGTTTCGGGGTCGGTTGGGTTGTCTATATAGGCTAATAAAAATGAATCTAATGTAGTATCTTTCATGATTTTGACTTTAGTATACTGTTAGTTATAGGTTCTCGGTAGGAGTTAAAAAATAATTATTGTTGATGTTGAATTCGATCTAGAACGGTCTTGGCCAAAGATTGTGTGGTACAATGGGTACGTAAATAATCAAAAAACTTAGATTGAAGCTCTAAGTAGAGATCGGGATCGGTATATACCCAGGTCAATCCCTTTTGTCTGACCAATTGATTTACCTGTTCTAATAGATTTTTAGGCAGATGATCAATAATTTTATCGGGCACAAAATCTAATTGTCGATAAAATGGTATTGAGTAGTTGGCCATTGTTTCGTACAGTAGCATTGAATTCCATCCCAAACTTACATCAATTTCAGTAAAATAACTGGATTGAATTTCGGAATAGAATCGTTTTTCGATGTCATAATCGGTTAAAATTTCGCTGCGAGCCAGAAATTTATTTTTTAAAAATATCGGGTTGATTTTGATTTTTTCTTCCGGAATAGCCAAGCTGATAGACATAGTGCCGTCACAACCGGATTCGATTTCTTTTTTAAAATAAATTCCTTTTTCGATATAATATTCTGGAAATACCGAGTCTGATCCGTCGATCCATATCAGACGTTGACTGGGTATCAGTTCAATTGTTTCTGTTAGTACAGAATTAACAGTGCGTGGATCAGAAACAAAAACATAATCAAAATAGTTATTTTTAACTTTGTTGATTAGGTCCGATCGATCAGCATTGTCACTGTCAAATATACCAAATAAATTTCTAATTTGCGCAGGTGTTTTCAGACTGAATGGATTGTTAACGTCAAATTTACCATACATATAGTTTGATCTGGGATACTCTACTGCTTCGTTGACTGTTGATTTCAGTCCATGCAAAAGTAGATCGCTTTGAAGTGTAGATTTTTTAAGATCGTTTAAAAATAGTATTTTCATTTTTTAAACCAATACCAAACATCATTTGTTCCGACATAGATTTTTTCAATCTGCAATGATTGTGCAAATTCATTCACTGCTTGTTTGACACCGGAAATTATATTGTAGTCATGTCCAGCAAACAATCCTCCGGGTCGTACTTTATTCCAATAATTGTTGCAGTCTTTGAGCACTTGATCATAGGTATGCAGTCCATCAACGAAGATAAAATCCAAACTGTGATCGGCGAATTTATTGTGAACATTGTCACTGTAATCTTTTATATGCACAAATCTATCACCAAATCGGTCAACTTTTTCTCTAAATTTATCATAGGCGTATTGATGTACCCCTTCGTGTATATTAACACCATTCCAATCCACAAACGGAGTATATGGATCTATACCATATAATCTTAGATTCTTAAATAGCTCAAGATAACATTCTGTAGTGGTTCCTTCGGCGCAGCCTATTTCTATTCCTACTAAATTACCGTGAAAATTTTGTTGAATATGACGTACTAGTTCGTATCCTGATGCATGTTCAAAACTTTTCAAAACTGCCTCATTACGTTAAAAAAACTTCTGCAAATTTATTCATTACTGCTCTTGGATTGTATTTTTCGATTAGATATTCGGTGTTAAAATAGCTTTTTTTCTCTAAGTTCATCAATATATTGTTCAATGATGTTTCGGAATTATATCTAAAGCAATTGTCCCCTAGATATAAATGATGATTACGTCCCCCATAAAAATTATCAAAAACAATGATATTTTTTCCACGTATCGCGAATTCCAATATGGCCAATCCAAAAGTTTCTCCCCTGTACCCGGCATGAATCATTGCATCAGCGGTGTTGACAAATTTGGTTTTTTCTTTTTGATCAACCACAGGATCCAGGAAAATACATCTTGGGTGATCTATTTCTCTTGGGGTATTCATAAAAATATACCAGAGATCATTGCGTTGATTCAATGATTGCAGAATTGATTGCCAGACAAACGGAACATCAAATGTATCCAGGCCTCCATATCGGCCCAGAACCACAGCCGATTTGGGTATACCTAATTGTTCTCTTAGATCGGCATTTTCGTCAATGGGATAGATCATGTGTGGAACATAGGGAATAGTAAAATTGACCAAACTCGATTGATACTCGGATACAGTGGCATATCTATGTCCATGCACATGAACGGGATCACTTACATAGACTGAGTGTACAAGATTTTTTGCATTACTGACTAACTCATCAGACACAGTTCCAAACTTTATTGCATAAAAATAGTCTGCTGCCTCTTGATCGATGTAAGATTCAAGTTCTCGATGATTGTGATAAGGGATAGTCTTGAACTGATCAGAGAATCTCCGAATAGCTATACTGCTATTATATTCATGATTTGATTTATAAAGTATCACTGGTTCTATGTTAAAGTACTCTCTAACATAGTATGCATAATCATATATAGCTACTGCGGTGCCTCGCTCATTCAGCGGATTGCCATGAAATACTATTTTGATCATTCTGGTAATAGAAAATCTTTAACGTGCGGAAGTTCGAAAATTTTTGCTGGTAACTGGTCGATTGGATATTTTTGTAATATGTGATTAGCTCGACCCAAGGGATCGGTACTGCCCTCTTTGGCGACATATGTATCCATAAAGGTAAACAATTCTGGACTGCCCATTTGTCCAGCAGCATACATTACAAAATCACCTACGTGCATACTGGCAAGACTTTTTTGTTTTAGTTGATCGACTTTGCCCATCCAACTAAAATGCCACCCAGCAGAGGTTACAATTCCGTTATCGGTAATGAAAATATCTGTGTATTCAATATTGTTAAGGTTCATTGCATGACTTTCTCGAATTTCACTTAGTGTATATTTTTGTACTTGATTAGATAAACAAATAAACCCCGAATTCCAATTTTTAGGACTACCATCTTCATTACAGACACGCAGATCGGCACGACAGTTTAGATATGCCATCGGAATGCGTAATATATTGTTCGGATACTTTTGTGCCATCCAGGTATAATAAGGGACTAAATCGGGTCGAATAATTTCATCGCAGTCTGTGACTATAGCCACAGTGTCTTGATCGATAAATTCTGCTGCTGCATTGCGTTGATTACGCTCTCGTACCCAATGATTGGGTTCCTCAACAACATTGGGTAAATTGACTTCTACAACACGAATTTTATCAGTATTTAGGCCCAGTTGTTTAATAGTTTCGCGACAGGTGTATTCTTTTTGAATGCCACTTTGAGTATAGTTAGCTTCGCAAATTACAAATAGATCTACAGTATTTTCCAATAACTTGATTCTAAGTTCCAGTAATTCTTTTTCGTTAAAATAAGGAAAACAATCAATAATCCTCATACTGTATACTCCTCATTGATAAATTTTTCAAATACCGTCATTGGCATTCTCAGCACATATGCAGCATTGTCCTGCCAACCAAAACTAATTAAAAGTTCGTTGTTTTTATATTTGCACATACCAACCGCAAATTCAACTTTGGCATCCATAAATGCAAATTCGTTACTGTATTTGATCAGTTTCCAATCTTTATCCCAGACAATAAATCTATGTCTATAGATACCATCTTTGCGACCTACTTCGCTTTTTTGAAATACAACTTCATGTGTGATAGTAACATTGAGATCTCCAAAATTTAAGACTTGACTGCCGCCTCGCAGATCTCTGTTTAATGGGATCGTGTTAGTAAGTGCAATTGTTTCACTGGTTTGATTTTCGGGATTAACACGTACTACTTCTGTGGGATTGCACCATTTAATAAAAATATAGGGCTGATCCAGCACTGGCATCCAGTTTTTTTCACAATAGGAATTTGGATCTTTGGGCGGCGGAATTCTAAACCTCGACACTTCTGTGACTGCCGAATCTGTGACTTCAATTTCGCAGAGTTCCATGCGTCCTTGCCCATTGGGTGTAGTGTCTCTGCGCACACCGCAGGTGTAAAGTTTTCCTTCCCATCGAAACAGTCTAGCATCCTCTAATCCCACAAAATCCCACTTGGGTTCATAGGTGTCGAATCGACTAGTATCGATTTTAGTGTAGCGTGAGATATTAAGATCGTCGTCTAGTTCCAAATACCAATTCCAGGTACGAAGATGCATGTCGTTTTCTGGGTGTACATAGGTCAATGGTCCCCAGGTATGTTGAAACAGTTTTTCTTCGCTGTGATAGAAGGTATAGTTTACATGTCTCAATATACAAATAATTTTACCGTTGTCATTGTAGATACTGGGATTCATTAATCCAGTACCACCGGTTAAGTTTGATGGAATTACCAGTGGATGCAATGATCCGCCGTTTGCTAAAGCAAATTTTACAAGATTATTCATAAGTTAGTTGATTGATGTGTGTTAGTTGATAAGTCTATTTAAAGACTTTACTGTGGCGGAAATAAAAATCTGTTGAATCAGCTGTCATTTCAATTGTAAACGTTTTGTGTTCTCCACAGGTCTACATATCTGTTAGTACCAGCAAATCCAAATTGGTCTATTCTACTTATATATTCGTATTTTTTGTATTCGGCAAATTTGCGATTATCAATTTCATACCATCTTTCGCTGGCTTCATCGTTGTAATTTTTGTAAGTATACGATCCATAATGTATACTTTTTTTTACTGTTCTGTCTAACGAATCGAATGCAGTAGTCAGAATTTGTGGTCCGGTAATATCCAATGGATTTTCGCCGTAAGATCTATTTTTGATCTTTGTTACAGACAAATTTATAGAAGACATCATCAATGAATGCTTTGGTTGGCAATAGAAAATACTGTTCTCTATAATTTTTTTATTTTTATTAAAAAATAATAGGGTAGATTTATTTGTTTCAAACTTAAAAAGCGGTGTTACGGATATATCAAAATACCATCCACCAAACTGATATAATAAACAATAACGAGCTAAGTCAGCTCGAAAAGCATATGGTTTTAAACTAGTAAAGCAATCAAATACCTCACGATTAAATTCAAATAAAAAATCTTTTATTGTATCATTGGTATAAAGTTGATAATCGGCATCAGGATACATTTCTAATATTTTTTGCTTTTTATTTTCAAATATTTGGCTGCAATTAGTTAAGTTCCATGATAGCCATTCGTCGTCACAAAGAAAAATCTGAAAAATGTTCATATTGTTGAATTAAAATTATTTTCTATATAGAATTTTTTAACTATTTCGGGATGTAAATTCCGAATTATAAATTGACGGTCGGATTTTGATACCAACGACTGAGAACAATTATTTTGTTTATATCGATCTAAATAATCGGGTTCGTAATGATACTGTTTATTACTCCATGGTATAGTTCCCATAGGTGGTATTTTTAAAGTTTCTTTGCAGGACAAGTTGACTTTTTTAAAAAAGTCTCTAATGCCCGTTTCGTTAAGTAACTCTTCGTAAATTACCGAAATTATTTTTTCACTGAATAGATTCGGGGTTAAGATCCAATTTTCATAATGATAATTATAAGTTTGGACTAATGAAAGAAGATTAAAATTTTGTGGTCCTACATACCTAGCATCATCGCTTCTGTGATATACATCAAATTTTTTTTGTGTTACGTCAAAATCCATACCGTCTCGAAAAGCAATAGATTCTATCCAATTTATCGGAGTTTTATAAATCATTAATACTTGATCAATGTAACGATCAATCCCGTTTAATGGTACTTCTATACTGTGTTTCCAAAAGCCTCGGTTAGCATTGGTTTTATCTAGTGCATGTGGTAAAAAAATGCCTGACAGTACTTTGACATTGTCAGACGAGTTTAGCCGAATTAACCATTCTAAATAGTTAGTACCCGATCTTTGTAATCCTGCTATTTGAATTTTTCTCATCTTTGTAGTATCTTTTTTCTCTTTTCTATAATAGATTGAGTTTTGTCTTTTACCCGTGACAATTTATGTTTTAACATTTCAGGAGAATTACCAAACAAAAATCTTTGAACATGTTTAAAAATTTCGTCTCGATTGAAAATTTCGTCCCAGTTTTCATATTGATGTTTACCAGTCCATCCTATATTATGTATAAATTTACTTTTTATCTCAGGGTGAAGAAACGTACAGGTTGGATCACTTTGAATTCCACCTCGGCCATGTCCTTGATTTAAATTTGTATATGACAGCCGAGACATTAACAACGACCTGAATACCACAAAGCCATCATAGGGTTGTCCCATAGGCACTAGCTCTTTTACTGAATAATTATATTTGAATAATTCATTGAATTTTTTAGTATCAGGATGTCTATTATTGAATATCAGTATACCGCTTTCCACATGATTTAAATCCCAATTTTCTTCAATCTGACAGGCCAAAAAATTGTCGTCTAGCACAGATCGAGGAAAGTTGCTGTAATCAGCGGGTTTGAATACACAGTCTCCGTCTAACCATATCAAATAGTGATTATTATATTTTTCCAATACATCTTGGATCACAAATGATTTAAAACTAAATCTCACGGTCATAGTTTTGACATATTCATCATGATGACTTTGTCTAAGAAATTGATCCCGCCAACTTTTGTGCCCGGGTATTTCTCGACGAAAATCCACAGTGGTTAGATTAGGATGTTTGTAATCTATGTGCTTGACATCTTCTAAATATATCAGTGCTCGTACGGAAGGATATAAATTAGCTATTCGTATAAAACTTTCGATCCATTGACGCCCGTACAGTTCATAGCCATTTTGATTAAATGTAGTAAAAAATAGAATATCGCTGGCTTGAGATCTTTTTTCTTGTAGCGCACGATCATAGTCTCGCCAAGATTGATACTGTTGAGATCCAGTAAGACTGGCCATGACATGAACCAGTTTATTTTCTGCCTTTAGTTGTTCATTGTTGAGAATTTGAACTTGATCTGTGTTGGGATAATCTGTGCCCGTAACTTGATAATATTCTCTTACTGCACGGTGTAAACTGTGCATACCATAGCTTTGAGTTTCTTTGTCGGTGATATGATGTGCTTCTTGAATCATATAATCCAAGGCCAATTTAATCACTGGATGTCGGGCAGTGGCACCAAAAAAGAAATTAGCAATATTGTTTAATTCACGTATAAAAACTGCTGTCGCTGTAGGACGAATAATAGAATCTAAAGGTACATTACAGGCTAAGTCTAGATCACCGTAATATCCACCATTAACGTAGACCATGGCCACACGCCAAAAGTCGGCTCGCATAATTGGATGCGGTAGTGAGGAATATAAAAAATAAACGTCTGAGCCAAACTCTTTTTGAATAAAGGTGGCGCAGTCTCGGTCCGAGAATAACTGTATAGTTAAATCGGGATTAGACTGCTGCCAAGATTCTCTATATGATTTTAGTTCACTGGGTACAGAGTATGTTTTCCAAGTTTGCCATAGCGTTTTTGATATCATCACCGTTGTTGATTATTTAATTTAAATTTAAAACTTTACGTCTTGAATTTTTACAATTAGTTCCGCCGGCTTCAAAAGTTCTACACACAAGAGGACGATTTTCATATATTGTACAAGATACACATTTTCCTATTTGCCCATCTAATGCAATACATTTTCCTTCTATAGAAAACTTCATCTTATAATTTTCACCATCTGGAAGAGTAAATTGTTTAATATGCTTACCATGTGGGAATTTATTTTCGTCAAATTCTACTTTAAATACCACAACTTTGTTTGTAACTGTAGTACAGCAAGCCCCACATGTCAAGCAATCATATTCCTGCATTGTTTAATCTCGTTTCAAGCGCAGATATTTTTTCCTTTAAAGTTTTATTTTCTTCGGATAGTTCTTTTATGGCGTTAACTAATACGGGCAATATATCATCTTTATCCATAAACAGTTTATCAGAATTAGTAGCCGACACAATGACAGGGTCTTCACCTTCGGCGCTAAGAACTTCTTGAGCACTAAAACCATAACGTTTTTTTGTGTCGGTTATCTCACATGTATGTCTATTTTTAAATTGATATGTAATGGGTGTAATTTTTTCTAAAAACCCTCTACCGTGAGGAACTGTACCTAAGATACATTTGTCGCGAATATCAGAAACTGTGGTCCATCCAACTTGAATTAGGGCGCACGAATGTAAACAATTGCCCATTATAATATAATTATTTAAATTTGACCCATCGCAGAAAGATAAATCACCTTTGCCTGTTACAGGGCCTCCTGCACAATATCCTATTGCAATGTTGTTACTGCAAGAATAACTAGCAGTACATTTTCCAATAGCGATATTACAACTGGCAGCTGAATAACCACTGCCACCAAAAGCATAGCTTCCTAAAATAATATTATCGGTTCCTACCGAAATTTGAGTTCCTGCGTTTGCTCCAA
>Ga0129333_10006940_pt1 | contig 10722 bp, 11 predicted proteins | sample CPB6_08_DNA_FD_94474 | JGI IMG/M metagenome (GOLD analysis project Ga0129333, IMG submission 94474) | Freshwater to marine salinity gradient microbial communities from Chesapeake Bay, USA - CPBay_Sum_0.6_0.8_DNA | ecosystem: Environmental > Aquatic > Marine > Coastal | place: USA: Chesapeake...
CTCAAAATAAAGTTACAGCAGCTTATGCCGTAGATAACTTTAGCTACGATCCGAGAGCTTTTTATACTAATCCAGAAACAGGAGTTAATTCTAATTATAATCCTGAAGGCTGGATCAATGTTAAAATGAATCTAATCGAAAACTTAGAAAAATTAGGATTAGATAAATCTGTAAAATTATTTGCAGATAATTGGGATAAAATCACTATTAATTCTATTAAAACCAAGCTGAATATTATTCATGTAGATATACCAGAGAACATTGATAAAATACTAGATATGTATTCTTTAAAATTTGAAGATACAGTAATTTTAGTAATATCTAACTATAACGAAACATATATTAGAGAGCAGTTTCACTCGTTCATTAATAACAACCCTCTGAGATTTGATATTAAATATAGTATAATTAATTTCTCTCATTCGAATGCAGATACTGATGGTTGGTGGAATGGATTAGGGTTATTTGTAATAGAGAGAAAGATAGTATCTATATGATTAAAAAATCTGTTATAAGTCTAATTAGTTACGATGCAGAATATTTGCCTAAAAGTATTAAAACATATTATGATTATGTAGATGAAATAATATTAGGACTTGATGAAGATAGGATTTCTTGGAGTGGGAACAAATTTTCTTTTGATGAAGGAAAATTATATTCAGAACTAAAAACTCTAGATCAAGATAACAAAATATCTATAATTGAAAGTAATTTTCATTCAAGCAAGGTTGCCTTAGAGAATGATAACTTTGAAAGAAACTATCTAAAAAGTCAATGTACACATGATTGGATATTCAGTTTTGATGCCGATGAAGAGTTAATAAACGCTAAAGACTTTTTTTTACGTTTTACGCCTAATGCTGAAAAATATTATAAGTCTGTAGACTTTTCTTTTACTTGGTTTCTTCCTTATAAGGAGTTTGATTCCTGTTACTTAATGATTGCTAACGATGATAATAGTTGGAGTAATGGCGATACTCAAGGATTCGCTACTTATAAAGATAATCAATTTACTTATTGTAGATGGACTAATAATAAACGAGTACTATTCACACCACTAGCAATTATGCACTGGAGTTTCTGTAGAAAAGAAATAAATTTAAACCAAAAATTAAATAATTTTGGTCATAGCGATAAATCTAGTTCTGATCCTTTTTTTAACATATGGAAGCAAGTTAATTTGAATAACTATAATGAATTAAGAAATTTTAAAACTAGCGGTTTTGGCAAAAATCAATGGAATAAACTTATTGTAATCCCTAAAACTGAATTAGAAGAACGTGCAAAGGAAGAAGCAAAGAGATTATATCTATGATAAATATTGAAATTGTTGGAAAATTCTATGACAATCATAGTCTTTCTATTATAAATAGAAATTTACTATTTGAATTACTTAAGTCAGATAAATATAAAGTTACTATTAGTTGCCTAGATGAGTTAACGGAGTCTTGTACTCTTACAAAAGACGAACTTAAAATAATTAATAATTTAGAAAAATCAGATATAGGCGACATTGATATACAATTTAGGCATTTTTATCCCCCTATTTGGAGATGGCCCACTTCTGATAAGACTAAATTAGTGTTTATTCAAGGTTGGGAATTCTCTAGAACACCTTCTGAATGGCAGTATAAGTTTGAAACTTTTGCAGATCATGTAGTTACTTATAGTAAATGGTCTAAAGATAGATTTGTAGAGGCAGGGTTAAACCCTAAAAAAATATCTAGCATCAATCCAGGATATAATCCTACTATATTTAATACAAATAATAGAGAGCCTAGAGATAAAAGAAAATTTACATTTACTTTCGTAGGTTGCGGGCAATATAGAAAAGGTATTGATATACTAATTACTGCTTATCAAACTACTTTTAAAAAAGCTGATCAAGTAAAACTTATCATTAAAGATGCTCCCCGCATATATGGAGAAAATAATCTTCTTAGTGAGATACTAAGACTACAGTATATACATAATACTGCAGACATTGAGTTTATAGATAATGATCTCTCTGAAAAAGAAATGGCGAATCTATATAAGAGAACAGATGTCTTAGTACATCCATATCGTGGAGAAGGGTTTGGTATGCATGTACAAGAAGCTATGGCGTGTGGGGCGTTTCCTCTAGTCACAGGAAATGGTGCCACTGACGATTTTGTAAATGAGAGTTGTGGATTACGCATCAACTCCATTAAACGATTTTTTAATATAACAGATCCAAAAATTTTTGCAGTTAAACCAGGAGATAGTCTTTCAAATATGGGAGCTCATGCTTGGATTATTGAGCCTAATGATAAAGATCTTATGCAGAAGATGAGTTTTTTATATCATCATCACGAAAAAGATAATATTCTTGATAGAGTAAATAATGCAAAATTAACTACTTGGAACCTAATGGCTAAAAATTATGAAGATGTAATTGATAAACTATTTTTAGATATTAGAACTCCTATTAGGCTTAGATGAATTACGATTTTGGAATAGCATATATTAGAAAAGATGAACACGCTGTCAAAGTTACGATGAGCGAATTTCGTGGACAAAATTATATACACATAAGAGAATATCTATATGATGGAGACGAAGAGATTTGGTTTCCTACTAAAAAAGGATATGCATTAATAGCAGAAGAAGTAGACTCTGTAATCTATTTATTGCAACAAGCAAGTAAACAATTGGCTCGTAATTTTAAACCTAGCGACCAATTAGAATTAATCTTTGAGGAGTTAGAATGAGTACAAAAGCCTGGTCAGAAGAAGAAGAAACAAAGTTAAAAGATTTATACTTAAATAACACGCAAGATATAGAGGAGATAGCGCAGGAGTTTCCTCACAAAGGATATAGAAGTATAATCTCTAAACTTGTACAGCTTAAAATATATCAAAAAGCGGAAGAGGCTCTGCCAGATAAAACTAAAACAGTAAAACTTATGTTGAGAGACTTAGAAACCATGTTAAATATAGAAATAGAAGGTACTAATCTTAATAAAAAAGAAAATCTTAAAAATTTAGTCGAATCTGTCACTAAATTATTTAATCTTGCTTACCCTACCTCTTCTACCACATGATTATAGGAATAAGTGGCAAACTTTATAGCGGTAAGGATACTCTCGCTAAGTTTCTTCTAAAACACATAGAAGAAATAGATGAGGGTCAATATCGTTATGACTTACAATCGTTTGCATACAAACTTAAAAAAATGGGCGCATTCTTGACTAACACACCTCAAGAATGGTGGTTTACTCAAGAAGGTAAAAATAAATATCTTCCTAGCTGGGAGATGACCGTAGGACAGTTTCAGCAGAAACTAGGTACTGAGGCTATGAGAGATGGTCTACATAAGAACGGTTGGGTTATTTCTTTAATGAGTGAATATCAATTTTATTCTAAATGGATTATTACGGATGTTAGATTTTTAAACGAAGCGGAAGCCATAAAAGATAAAGGTGGAGTTATAATCAGAATAGAAGGCGATCCTACTGGAGAAAGAAAAAAATCTACTAGAGACCTAAATCACCCCAGCGAAACATCTTTAGACCAATATCCTAATTTTGACTACAAAATACTAAACATAACTCCACTTTCATACCTAGATCAGCAAGCTAAAAGTATTATTGTAAATTTGCATCAATCTGGTAAATTATAATATAATATAAAAATGAAGTATCAAGAACTAAAAGAGATAGTTAAAAAGCACTGTCGTCTTTATTATGACCTTAATCGTCCGGAAATATCAGACCAAGAGTTTGATAATCTTTATGACGTTTTAGAAGCTTTAGAGATTAAACAAGGATGGGCTGATTATGATTCTCCTACACGTAAAGTAGGCGGATTAAAGGGTAAAGTAAAACACCCTTGTAAGCTATATTCTCTTAAGAAGGTCTATGACTTAGAAGAAGTAGACTCTGACTTCAAAGTAGAAGTGCCTAAAATTGACGGTGCTAACATTACTATTATTTATCGTAATGGTAATTTGAAACTAGCCCTTACTCGTGGCGATGGAGAATTTGGCGAAGATGTAACTCATCTAGCGAAACATATTTCTAATATACCTACCAAGATTAGAACCTCACAACAGGAAGTTATTATCAATGGCGAGTGTGTAACTGATAATAAAGTTAATAATTTTAGAAACTATGTGTCTGGAGCTCTAGGTCTAGATTCTGAAGAGGAGTTTAAAACTCGCAATATTAAATTCTTAGCGCATGATTGGTTAAAAGTCGAAATCGATTATTCAGCAAGAATGTCTATTGTTAAGAGTTTTGGTTTCGATACAGTATTCGATGTCAAATTATGCAAACAATATCCACAAGATGGAGTAGTTTACCGTCTTGATTCTTATAAAGAAAGCGTTAAACTCGGATGGACTGCTAAGTATCCGCGGTTTGCAACAGCTCTAAAACCACGTGAGGTCTTAACTAAAGTCTGTACTTTAGAAGATATTACTTGGGTTATTGGAAGAACTGGGACTGTCAATCCCGTAGGAATTGTCTCTCCTACTACTCTAGATGGAGCTGTGATTACCCGAGTAACTCTTCATAACATTGGTATTATTGAAGAACATGGCTTATCTCTGGGAGATAAAATTGAGATAGAGCGAGCGGGTGGTGTTATTCCAAAGTTCCTTCGAATAGTAGATAAAGCTATAAGTAATAATTTAATTACTGCTCGTCATGCGGAAGAACAGTTAAATATCAAGACTTATAGGAGTGGACCTAAGTTATTTTGCAAAGATCATGAAAATTATACCTCTACTAAGATTTTGGAACACTTTATTAAAGTTATGGGCATCAAAGGGTTAGGTCCAGCAAGCGTCAAGAAAATTGGTATCTCTCATCCTTTAGATCTTTACAAAGATCAAAATTGGGTAGCCCTTCTAGGAGCTAATGGTAACAAGATTAAAGCTGAAATTGATAAAAGTAAGGAAAAACCTTATAGGGTAGTTTTAGCTGCTTTAGGCATCCCTCAGATCGGATTAACAGCAGCAGATAAAATTGTTAAGCAGATTCCTAGATTTGACCGCCTTCGAGACATTGAACACATCAAAGTAGACGGAATAGCTGAAAAAAGTATAGAAAGCATCTTGTCTTGGCTAGATGTAAATGAAGAGTGGGTGTCTGAATTACCCGTTAATCTTTTTCAAGAGATTACTCATGAAGATATTATTTCTCCTAAGAAAAATAAAAAAATCTGTTTTACCGGAAAAATGGATATAACTCGGGAAGAGCTTGCAAAAATCTTAAACGATTTTGGTTTCGACATTCGTCCTAAGGTAACTAGAGATCTATATGCTTTAATATCTGGAGATGATACGACATCTAACAAATATCTTAAAGCAGAAGAGTACGGTATACAAATTTTAGATTATCAGACCAATAAAACCAAAATTCTTTCTGGTCAAATCTAATTTTAACAATTTTTTAACAGCTACCAAGCAACAACCTTAGTTTTACTTTAATCTTGCTTAGCTGTTTTTTGATTGATATAATCTGAACATAATCAATTGGGAATAGTCCTGATTGAAATTACACAAAGAGGAAAAAATAAATAAATGTCAAAGTTCGAATACACTGATGAGATGGTTTCTCGTATGCAGACTCTCTGCGCCAATGGGGTTACCGAAGAAGTCGTTGAGGTCATTTGCAACGAGTTCGAGTTCCCTCGTCGTTCTGTAACCGCTAAGCTACGCAAGCTAGGTTACGATGTACCAAAGAAGCCAGGTGCTGCTCCTGTCTTTACACCAGAAGAGACTTCTGCTCTACAGAAGTTCCTTACCGATAACAGCGGTAATTATACTGCTGAAGAAGTTGCTTCTAATTTCGCAGGTAGTAAGTTTAATGCTCGTCAGATTAATGGCAAGGCACTCTCTCTAGAGATGACCCAACATATTAAGCCTGCCGAAAAGAAGGTTGTACCTAAGAGCTATACCGAAGCCGAAGAGGTTCTGGTTCGTAAGATGGTTGATGCAGGTGCTTTCCTTGAAGATATCGCTACCAAGCTAAATAAGCCAGTTAATTCTGTTCGCGGTAAGCTTCTATCAATGGAGTTAAAGGCACCACAACGCGACAAAAAGGCTGCCAAGACTGATCCATACGAGGGCATTGAAGATATGATGGACAAGACTGTAGCAGAAATTGCTGCACACTTCGGTAAAACCGAGCGTGGTGTCCGTACTGTACTAACTCGTCGTGGAGTTACGTGTGCAGACTACACCCCAAAAGCTGAGTGATAAACTCAATACTTTGTGAGGGGAAGGAGCGGCGGGTTAAATAACCCGCCGCTTTTTATTTTTGTGAAAGATTTAGCACCTTTTGAACTATATAATTTAGAAGAAGAAACATTAAACTATGTTCTCTCTTTACCAGACGAAGAGAAGACTGGGTATTTTCATAATTTAATAACTAGATTCTACAGTGAACAAGAGTTAAGTAGTGAAAAATACAAAGAGCTACAATTAGCCTATAGAGCTAGTTTTATGTTGGAAAAGATATATAGAAATAATAGATACTTAAAAGACGGGTTCAGGCCAGTTTATTCTAAAACTGGATTAATTCGTGATTTAACTAATAGTTTATATTTTATACCTCAGCATCTACATGTTCACTAAACATCGAGCTAGCTAAATACTTATAGATAATCTACAATAATATTATGACTGATGTAACTGGATATTGGCTATCTGATAAGCCAACTTATAGACTTGCAACTTGTTGCATGTTTGATAAAGCACCTTTAGATGCGATGAACATGGGTACTACTACCAAAACTAGTGCTCTTTCTAGCTATCGTAAAGCACTAGATAAGGCTGTCTATAATTCAAAAAAACTTGTAGAACAGCTTTCATTTATTGCAAAACAACCACAGGAGTTAAGATATTGGCGTATTAGTTCAGAGCTTTTTCCTTGTTATACTGTAAAAGAGATTAAACCATACTATGAAGAAATTAAAGAGCAGCTGTCAAGCATATTGTCAGAAGCTGGTCGTATTGCTGTTACTAACCGTATTCGTCTTAGTAGCCATCCTGGACAGTATACTGTTCTGGCATCTAATCGTAAAGAAGTGGTTGATAATTCTATAGAAGATCTGCATTATCATGCACAAATATTCAAATGGATGAATATTCCTGCAAGAGAAGCAATTATTAACATCCATCTACAAGGTCTCTATGGTGGTAAACATATAGACGGAATTAATAGATTTGCCACGCACTATCAATACTTGGATGACTATACGCAGTTAGCCTTAACTGTTGAAAATGAAGATAAACCTAATGGCTATGACATCGAACATACTCTAGAACTGGCTAGTAAGATACCGATCAGATGTATGTTAGACGTGCATCATTATTACTGTTACCGTAAAGGTGAAAGTTATATCACACATACTCATCCATATTTCAAACAATTTTTAAAAACATGGTACCCTATTAGACCAGCTATGCACAAAAGTCAAAGTAAACTTGACTCTTCTAGAATGAACGAACACTCAGATGAATTTCATGATGAGTTTTTTTCTAGTATCGCTGTACCTATGTTAGAGTATACGGATATTGAATGCGAACTCAAAAATAAATGGACAGGTGTTCAAAATTTTTACAACTTTGTAAAAACTGAAGAAGAGTTAGCAGGAGAAAAACTACAGTTTAAGACTGTATAAATATAAAATCAATTAGATAAGTTAATGCGTTAGTTTCAATTTAGGTTGACTAACGCATTTTTATTTGCTAGAATATAACAGATTAAGGATTTAATATGGCTGTAAAAAAAGAAATTCCAGAATCTAAAATTAGACAAGTTATGTGGATGTTAAAAGTTGGCAAAACAAAGAAAGAGTGTTGCCAACATTTAGGCATTTCATATAACACTAAAAGATTAGATTCTATTATAGAAGACTTCAAAATAGGGCTTGAGAAAGAAGAGCAATTAAAAAAAGAAGCTCGTGCAAAGCCTATTGATGATGCGACAAAAAGCTTTATAATCAGCTCTTATCAAGAGGGTATTTCTGTATCTGCTATCGCAGAAAAACTGTTTTTAACTCCTCAAAAAATTAAAAAAGTTTTAGTAGATGGAAACGTACCTATCCGTGGTAGATCTAAAAAAACCGGAGCTAATGTTGATCATGTTGTTCAAGACCTAGACAAAAAGTTCTCTATAGGAGAGAAAGTATTTGTTCCGCGTACTAACGACTTTGCTATTGTAAAAAAAGTCTATGACGAAGATTACTTAGAAAAATTTGAAAATGCTCCTCTAAAATCTATAGAATTGCATCCTTGGAAAGATCTTAAGCCAGATGAAGAGCCTAGAGAAAGTATTCATTTCGAATCTTATTATATGCTAGATAACGGAGAAATGTGGAAGCGCGGAGCCGTGCAATCGCACCTTAACAGAATTAATAAGGTAATCGAAGACACGGGTAGAGAATCATATTTAGTATATCACGTTGGAGAGTATCAGCATTTTGCTGAATACTTTAGGAGAGATCTATATCCTGTTGTAGGAGTGCCAGGTGCTTGATTTACAAAAATTAACTTTAGGTAGAATTTTGGTTAACCAAAATCACGATTTCTACTCTAAATTGCTGCCTGAGTATTTCTCAGGCATGAATCTTGCTTTATACGATAAGATAAAAACTTTTTACAAAGCTAATACCCGTCTTCCGTCTAAAGAAGAACTACTACTAATTCACAAAGATGTATCTCTGCAAGATTATATAGAAACACAAATCTTAGTCAAAGATAATACTTATGATCAAATAGCTGATGAATTTTTAGTAAGTCAGTTACAAGATCACTATGTTAGGGAAGAAACTCTTAAGTTTTTAGATAAATTCATGGATGACTATGAAAATCTAGAAAAAGTAGAGATAGTAGATAAACTACAAGATCATGTATTACAGTTAAATAGAACGGCAGGTGCAAGTGATGAATTGTTTGATGCAGGAGAGCTTGATTTCTTTCCAAAAAGTGACGATTTTATCTTATTTCCGTCAGGACTTAATAATGAATACGATTCTGTAAATGGTGGTTTTGCCTTGCAAGAGTTAGTTCTTTTAGGCGGTAGAAGAGGAAGTGGAAAATCTATTCTCAGTTTAAATTGCGCTTTAAAAAGATTTCTTGAAGGATCTACTGTAGCTTTTTTCAGTATTGAAATGAGATATAAAGAGGTATATGATAGGCTAATATCTATTATTAGTGAAGTACCTTTTCTAGATATTTACAAAAATCAACTTACCGTTGAACAAAAACTTAGAATTATAGACGCTAAGGTTAAAACTTTTTATCAACCTACGGACGAGCTGTTAAAGTTAGTTAGTGATACTTATCATACTAAAGATTTTGATAAATTTCAAAAGGGAATAAGAGATAAAAAGTTCCCTATGAAAGATCACAGATTTTTCTTAGTAGATAAAGAAGACTTAAATCTTTCTAGACTGGATCATTACTGCACAGATTTTAGTAGTAAATATCCAAGATTTACGATGGCAGTAGTGGATTACATAAATATTATTAATATCCCAGATCAAAAAGAGTGGAAATCTCAAGTAATACTTGCAGATACCTTAAAAAGTATGTCTAGAAAACATAATCTTACACTATTATCTCCGTATCAAATTGATGCTTCGGGAGAGGCAAGGTTCGCAAAAGGCATTCTTGATAGCGCAGATAGATCCTTTATTTTTACTCCCGCAGACGTAGACAAAGATCCTAATATTTTAAAAATGTATACGTCTAAAATTAGAAACGGCAAGGCTATGAACTTTGAAATAAATATGAACTGGTCTTGCGTAAAAGTAGATCTCTCCCAGAGTAAATCCATAAATGAAAGACTATTACCAGCCACCAAGTATGGAAGTGATGAAAACCATAAAGTAGAGGTTGCAAAAGACATATAATGGATATACTCTCAATTTTGAGCGATAAAAATATACCTTATAAAAAGACTAATAATCCAAGCACTATCTTAGTTCAATGTACTTCTGGACTGCACGAAGATAAAGATCCAAGTCTAAGTTATCACTTAGGTAAAAATTTATTTCAGTGCTGGAGTTGTGGATTCAGAGGGGCTGGGGCTAAGTTCTTACAGTCTATAGGTATAGTAACAAAAGTACCTATCGAAACTAAACAAACCTTTAAAATAGAAAAGATGCGCCAAAAGATAAATAACCTCCTTAACGAAGGAGAAATAAGACTGCCTGCAATTAGGCACGCTGTAGAGTTTCCTTTTAAAGGAATTTCAGAAGAAACTTTACAAGATTTCGAGGTATTTTTAACACCTGAGTTAGGTTTAGAAGATTATGTTTGCATTCCGGTTTATCAATTTGGTAAACTTAAATTTATTGAAGGTAGGCTAAGGCTCAAAGACCCTAAACGTAGTAAGTATTACAGGCGTCCTACAGGAGTATCTGCTAGTCAAATTTTGTTTCCTTTAGATCGTTTAGAAAAAACTAAAGAGATAATCTTAGTTGAGGGTATATTTGATATGTTAAATATGTGGCAACACGGATTTAGAAATGTTTTGTGCATATTTGGTACCCAAAACTTTGGACAGAAAAAAATTGAACTACTAGATCAGATAGGCGTTACCAGAGTCCATGTAATGATGGACGGAGATTCTGCAGGTGCAAGAGCTAATAGCACTATTCAAAAAATACTAGAATCTAATAACATTCAAACAAGAGTAGTAAATCTACCAGAAGGAAAAGATCCAGGTGAACTTTCAAGATATGA
>Ga0129333_10006941_pt1 | contig 10721 bp, 4 predicted proteins | sample CPB6_08_DNA_FD_94474 | JGI IMG/M metagenome (GOLD analysis project Ga0129333, IMG submission 94474) | Freshwater to marine salinity gradient microbial communities from Chesapeake Bay, USA - CPBay_Sum_0.6_0.8_DNA | ecosystem: Environmental > Aquatic > Marine > Coastal | place: USA: Chesapeake Bay...
CACTCAAGGACTTCAGGGCAATCAAGGGTTACAGGGAAGACAAGGAACTCAAGGTGCTCAGGGAACCCAAGGATTGCAAGGAGCTCAAGGAACTCAAGGTAATCAAGGTCTTCAAGGTAATCAGGGACAGCAAGGAACTCAGGGTAACCAAGGCAATCAAGGACTTCAAGGAAATCAAGGATTAAGTAATCAGGGTGTTCAAGGAAATCAAGGAACCCAAGGCAATCAAGGAAATCAAGGACTACAGGGTAATCAGGGAAGACAGGGAACTCAAGGTCTACAAGGTGCTCAAGGAACTCAAGGATTACAGGGCGCCCAAGGGACACAAGGTAATCAAGGATTACAAGGTAATCAAGGAAGACAAGGAACTCAAGGAAATCAGGGTCTACAGGGTGCTCAAGGTACTCAAGGCAACCAAGGAACTCAAGGATTACAGGGTGCTCAAGGAACTCAAGGATTGCAAGGAAGACAAGGAACTCAAGGAGTTCAAGGATTACAAGGAGATCAGGGAACTCAAGGAAGACAGGGTTCTCAGGGACTTCAAGGTAATCAAGGTAATCAAGGACTTCAAGGTAACCAAGGAACCCAAGGAATTCAGGGTCTTCAGGGTAATCAAGGACTTCAAGGTAACCAAGGGTTAAGTAACCAGGGTGTACAAGGACTTCAAGGAAGACAGGGTCTTCAAGGAAATCAAGGGACTCAGGGTAATCAAGGATTACAAGGAATTCAAGGTCTACAAGGCAATCAAGGTAATCAAGGAAATCAAGGTACTCAGGGTAATCAAGGTCTACAGGGTAATCAAGGACTTCAAGGAAGACAGGGTCTTCAGGGTAATCAAGGAACTCAAGGAAATCAAGGTCTTCAGGGTAATCAAGGAATACAAGGTAACCAAGGAACTCAAGGTAACCAAGGAACTCAAGGTAATCAAGGATTACAAGGAAATCAAGGAAGACAAGGAACTCAAGGTCTACAAGGTGTTCAGGGTCTTCAGGGTAATCAAGGTCTAAGTAATCAAGGAGTTCAAGGTAATCAAGGTAATCAAGGTCTTCAAGGAGTTCAAGGAACTCAAGGTAATCAAGGTTTACAGGGCAATCAAGGAAGACAAGGAACTCAAGGATTACAAGGAAATCAAGGCACTCAAGGTACTCAAGGTTTACAGGGCACCCAAGGGCAGCAAGGAACTCAAGGTAATCAAGGTGTTCAGGGTCTTCAGGGTAATCAAGGTAGACAGGGTACTCAAGGTCTTCAGGGGCAACAGGGAACTCAAGGACTACAAGGTGCCCAAGGAACTCAAGGTGTTCAAGGTCTTCAGGGTAATCAAGGTAGACAGGGTACTCAAGGTCTTCAGGGGCAACAGGGAACTCAAGGTAATCAAGGACTAAGTAACCAGGGTGTTCAAGGAAATCAAGGCAATCAAGGTCTCCAAGGTAACCAAGGAACCCAGGGCGTTCAAGGTCTTCAGGGTAACCAGGGAGTTCAGGGAAGACAAGGAACTCAAGGAAATCAAGGAACCCAAGGCAATCAAGGTTTAAGTAACCAAGGTGTTCAAGGTACTCAAGGAAACCAAGGACTCCAAGGTAACCAAGGTAATCAAGGTAATCAGGGACTTCAGGGTACTCAAGGAAGACAAGGAACTCAAGGACTACAAGGTGCTCAAGGACTTCAAGGAACTCAAGGAAATCAAGGCACTCAAGGTAATCAGGGGCAACAGGGAACTCAAGGACTACAAGGTGCCCAAGGAACTCAAGGTGTTCAAGGTCTTCAGGGTAATCAAGGTAGACAGGGTACTCAAGGTCTTCAGGGTGTCCAAGGTAACCAAGGCAATCAAGGATTACAAGGAAATCAAGGAAGACAAGGTACTCAAGGACTACAAGGTGTTCAAGGACTTCAAGGTAACCAAGGATTAAGTAATCAGGGTGTTCAAGGAAATCAAGGCAATCAAGGACTTCAGGGAAATCAAGGCACTCAAGGTAATCAAGGACTTCAAGGAACTCAAGGAAGACAAGGAACTCAAGGACTACAAGGTGCTCAAGGTCTTCAGGGTAATCAGGGGCAGCAAGGTACTCAAGGTAATCAGGGACAACAAGGAACTCAAGGTCTCCAAGGTAACCAAGGAACCCAGGGCGTTCAAGGTCTTCAGGGTAATCAAGGTAGACAGGGTACTCAAGGTCTTCAGGGGCAACAGGGAACTCAAGGTAATCAGGGTTTAAGTAACCAGGGTGTTCAAGGAAATCAAGGCAATCAAGGTCTCCAAGGTAATCAAGGTAATCAAGGTAATCAAGGACTTCAAGGAACTCAAGGAAGACAAGGAACTCAAGGACTACAAGGTGCTCAAGCAAATCAGGGAGTTCAAGGTAATCAAGGACTTCAAGGAACTCAAGGAAGACAAGGAACTCAAGGACTACAAGGTGCTCAAGCAACTCAAGGTAATCAAGGATTAAGCAATCAGGGTGTTCAGGGCACTCAAGGAACTCAGGGAAGACAGGGATCTCAAGGTACTCAAGGTAATCAAGGACTAAGTAACCAGGGTGTTCAAGGAGCTCAAGGTGCTCAAGGATTACAGGGTGCCCAGGGAACTCAAGGTAATCAAGGTCTACAAGGTAATCAAGGAGCTCAAGGAAGACAAGGAACTCAAGGTGCTCAGGGAACTCAAGGTAATCAAGGACTAAGTAACCAGGGTGTTCAAGGCGCTCAAGGTACTCAAGGTCTACAGGGTGCTCAGGGAAATCAGGGTAATCAAGGTCTACAGGGAAGACAAGGAACTCAGGGAGTTCAGGGATTACAAGGTGGTAGTGGAGTTCAGGGTACTCAAGGTAATCAAGGAACTCAAGGTGTTCAAGGTAATCAAGGTAATCAAGGATTACAAGGTAATCAAGGAAGACAAGGAACTCAAGGTATTCAGGGATTAAGTAATCAAGGAACTCAAGGTGTTCAGGGAACTCAGGCAAATCAAGGTAATCAAGGACTTCAAGGTAACCAAGGATTAAGTAATCAAGGTATTCAAGGAACTCAAGGAAGACAGGGATCTCAAGGACTCCAAGGAAATCAAGGTTTAAGTAATCAGGGTGTTCAGGGTGCTCAAGGATTACAGGGTGCTCAAGGTGTTCAGGGATTACAAGGTAATCAAGGATTAAGCAATCAGGGTGTTCAAGGAACTCAAGGAAGACAGGGATCTCAAGGACTCCAAGGAAATCAAGGTTTAAGTAATCAGGGTGTTCAAGGAACTCAGGGACAACAAGGATTACAAGGTGCTCAGGGAACTCAGGGAGTTCAGGGAAATCAAGGAACTCAGGGTATTCAAGGTCTTCAGGGTAATCAAGGAAGACAAGGTCTTCAGGGTGGAGGTAATCAAGGTAATCAGGGAACTCAAGCAACTCAAGGAACTCAAGGATTAAGTAATCAAGGTGTTCAGGGAACTCAGGCAAATCAAGGTAATCAAGGTACTCAAGGTGCTCAAGGATTGAGTAATCAGGGACTTCAGGGCACTCAAGGAAGACAGGGATCTCAAGGCACTCAAGGTACTCAGGGTGTTCAAGGTCTTCAGGGTAATCAAGGACCTATAGCAAATAACCAAGGAACTCAGGGCAACCAAGGTGTTCAGGGTGTTCAAGGTCTTCAGGGTAATCAAGGACCTATAGCAAATAACCAAGGAACTCAAGGTAATCAAGGATTACAAGGCAATCAAGGAAGACAAGGAACTCAGGGAACTCAGGGAACTCAAGGAGTTGTTGGTGCTAATGGATCTCCAGTTCCAATTGGTACGGTCATATGGTATACGAGAAATACTGCTCCTACAGATTTCTTATATTGTAATGGAGCTTCTCTTTCTACAACTACATTTGCAACATTATTCAATGCTATCGGTTATACATTTGGAGGAGCTGGCGCTAGTTTTTCTCTCCCAGATTTAAGAGGAAGATTTGTTCGTGGGTGGAATGATGGAACTGGAGCTCTTGACACTGGAAGAGCATTTGGTTCTCAACAGGGTACTAGAAATCTGGCGCATAATCACCCAGGATCAACGGCTACCATGAATGCCCACTCTCACCCATATGATTTTTCACACGCACACCCAAATACCTCTTCATTAACAGGTGATGGGGCTAATGCTCAAAATGCTCCACATAGTCATCCTCACGGACACAGCGCCAACTACGGTACTGGTAGAAATAATGCCGCCAATAATCCGACGCAGAGACTTGTGCTTGACACTCCAGGTGCAGGTAATGCATACACTGGGCCAGTAACTGTAACCGCAGATAATGCGACAGGTAATGCCCCCCACTCTCACCCACATAGCCACACACTTAGTGTTACAGTTAATAACCAACCTATAAGTGGAAATCTTGGAAATCCAAGTAATAATACAATATCTTTAACTGTTGCAACTGACCCATCAGCTGGTACAGCACCAGATGAATCTAGACCTCATAACCTTGCATTATTACCTTGTATTAAGTATCAATAAGATATATATTGTATATAAGTTTTTTATAAAATGAGAGAATATAATTACGATCCACAGTACAAATATTACATTTCATCATCAGAGTGTTTTAAATCACCAGTTGATGAAAATGAATACTTAGTTTCTTCATCTGCAACTTTAGTTCCACCGCCTCAAGTCCAAAAAAATCAAATTCAAATTTTTGATACAAATAATGAGACCTGGAATATTATAGATGACTTAAGAGGAACTTATTATGATATTTTCACTGGAAACTCATTATACAACGAAAATCCTTTCGAAAAACCTAACTATCATACTGAAATTAAACCTCCTTTAGATTATAATCAGGATAATTATAAATGGAATTTTGATTATAATTCGTGGGAAAGACTACATCCAGTTTATAAAACTACAGAAAATCAAGTTGAAAAATTATCAATTGAAGAAAAACTTAATATACTTGATATTTCAGTAGATGATCTTAAAGAATTGCTCCAAAATAATGTTGAAAATAACCCTGTTCTTGAATTAGAAACTAAGATTAAAACTTTTATTGAAAGTTCTTTAATTGAAAAAATAAATTTAATTAATATTGATATAGACAATTTTAAAGATATTTTAGGAGTTAACAATGTTTTTAAGATTGAAGATCTAAATTCTCTTTCTTTGGATGAAAAATTTAAATTATTAAATATTGATATTGGTGAAGTTAAGCAACTTTTGAGAATTGGAGATTTAGAATTAAAAATTAAAGATTGTTTATGTGAACTAACTTTAATTACTCACCAAATTCAAAATTTTAGAAGCATCATTACTAATTCATTTTCAAATATACCGATCAGATATATCACACCCGTCAATGTTTCCGAAATAACAATACTAAGACCTACAGAAATTATCAGTACTTCTCAAAAGTTTGAATATGATAATGAAATCTTACCTTCTGGATTTGTTTCAATATGTATAGATACTGGAGATAGAAAATTTGGAGATGGGATTACCAGATGGAAAGATCTTCCTATTATTCTAGGATCTCAAAGATATAGATTTTCTAGAAATTTAGAAACTTGGCAAAATGAAAATCCAATTCCAGGTGAAGGAATAGAATGCTACGAAACTGATACAGGAAATCTCAAGGTTGGAAATGGATTCTCAACTTGGGACAAACTGCCTTACGAGAATGCTTGACAACCACCCCAAGACCCCCTATAATATGGGGGTAATCAAGGAAACGACCGAATGAGCGCCACACAAGAATGCGTAGAAGGTATTGTGATTGATCTTTGTACTCGTACTTTCCTGCTTTTGAGTGATCAAGGCGGTGAGCGTCTGGTAGAATGTGATACTGTTCAAGAATTTATGAACGTGCTAGAGGTTGTAACTGCTAATCTTAAACCAGACCAGATCGAATACGCTGATCTCGCTATCTATGAAAACGCTAACGATTGAGGAACTTCAAGAAAACTTCGAAGAATATCTTGATAAGGTAGAGGCAGGTGAGTCTTTCCTTATCAAGAGCAAATATGGAAATGTGATGATGATTCCTTATAAGGAATATGAAGAAGTTGACGACCTCATCCGAATACACAGGGATCACGAAGAAGGTTGTTGACAAAGAGTTCCAGATCCTCTATAATTGACCTGGTTACGGGAATATAGCTTAATGGTTAGAGCGGCCTGCTTATAACGGGTTAGTCTGGGTTCAACTCCCAGTATTCCTATTTGCTCCTTTAGCAATCTGGTGAATGCAGCGAACTCATAATTCGCCTGAGGCGTGTTCGATCCACGCAAGGAGCATAAAATAAATATAAGATATGGGAATTTCCTATGTCTTTAAAATACAAAATTACTCAGGCATACTGTTGGTATAATCAGGGTAGTATGATAGTAAAGATGTATTTCATCAATGAGATTCCATTTACTTTTGATGAGTTGCCTGAAGGGCATTTATATGATTTAGATCTAATTAAGTTGGCAGATCAACAAAGAACGTTTGAACCTGAAGATTTATATAGAAGTTCTTTCTATTTGATAGATGAAGAGGTACATCCTTGTCTATTTCCAGTTGAATTAGAAAACCCAGAAGATATGCCAGATGATTTAGAATTTGATTATGATGAAGAAGATTTGATGAGCTAAATAAGACATAGAAATATTTGGCCGATATATAGCGATGCCTCTTAATAAGCTAGAGAATTTTATTAAGAATACAGAAGGTCGTATTCTTTATGTTAATCCAAATGACCTTGATGCAACTGATAGTATTGAAAATCAAGGTAATTCATTAACAAAGCCTTTCAAAACAATACAAAGAGCCCTTATTGAGAGTGCAAGATTTTCTTATTTGAGGGGTAATGATAACGATATAACTGAGAAAACTACAATTCTATTATTCCCTGGCGAATATGTTGTAGATAATCGCCCAGGATATGGAATAAAAAATGTTTCATCTACAGCAAAAGCAGTTTCTCCCGCTGGAGTCGAATCTGATGCTATTTCTGAATTTGATTTAAACTTAGTTACTAATTTTGATCTTACTCAAGAAAATAATGTTTTATATAAGTTCAACAGTATCTACGGTGGAGTAATTGTTCCTAGAGGAACTTCTATTGTTGGACTAGATTTAAGAAAGACAAAAATAAGAGCAAAGTACGTTCCAAATCCAACTGATCCTAATGTAAAAAATAGTGCAATTTTTAGAATTACTGGAGCTTGCTACTTCTGGCAAATGTCATTCTTCGATGGCATTGAGATTGAAAATGTTTATACAGACCCCGTTGATTTCTCAATCAACAATCGTGCTAAACCAACATTTTCACACCACAAATTAACTTGTTTTGAATATGCAGATGGAGTAAACATTCCATCTCAATTTGATACTACTGATTTAGATATGTACTATCATAAGCTCACAAGAGCTTATAATAATTCTTCTGGAAGAAATGTAGATCAAAAATATCCAGATGAACCTGGTGGACTGGCAAAGCAAAGACCTGAATGGGAAATTGTCGGAGCATTTGCCACGGATCCGATTAATATTGGATCTATAATTTCGGGAGATGGATCAACTCCAGGTCAAGTTGTTACTGTAACTACAAACTTTGCACATAATCTAACAACCAATACTCCTATCAAAATTCGTGGAGTTAATGTAGATGATTATAATATTTCCACAAAGGTCCAGAGTGTCATTAATGACAATACATTCACATATCTTCTCCCTTTTGTAAGAGATAATCTTCCTGCTGGATCTGCAGCTGGATTGAGTGCTTCTTCGGCAACAGTTACAATTGAAACGGATACTGTTTCTGGTGCTTCACCATATATCTTCAACTGTTCTCTTAGATCAGTATGGGGAATGAACGGAATGCATGCAGATGGATCAATTGCATCTGGATTCCGTTCTATGGTTGTTGCTCAGTTTACTGGTGTTTCTCTGCAAAAAGATGACAGAGCGTTTGTAAAATATAATGAGCAAAGTAGAACTTATGATGGAATTAATATATCAAAGGTAACTGGTTCTAAATTATCTTCGGGATCTGCATCAACTAATATCGCAACAGTTTATCACCTTGATTCTGGAGCAGTATACAGAAAGGGTTGGCAAACTTCTCACATTAAAATCACCAATGATTCATTTATTCAGGTAGTTTCTGTATTTGCTATTGGTTTTCATAAGCATTTTGATTCTAGATCTGGTGGAGATGGAAGTATTACAAACTCCAACTCAAACTTTGGTCAACACTCTTTAGGGTGTGATGGATTTAAAAATGAATCTTTTGATAAGGACGATAAAGCATTTATTACATCTATAGTTACTCCAAGAGCAATAACAACCGAAGAATCTGATATTGATTGGATTGCTCTTGATGTCAATAAAACAAAAAATGTTGGCATTTCTAGTCACTTATATCTCTTCGGATTTGATAAGCAAGATGATATTCCACCAGTAATTACTCAAGGATATCGTATTGGTTCTAGAGTATCCGATCAACTCTATGTTGATGTTGATATTGATGAAACAACAACCAATACATATTCTGCACCAATTTTGATGGTTGATAATATTATTTCAGGAGTTTCATATGGTGTAGATAGTTCACAAAAGTCTTATTCCGCTTCTGGTCCAGATAATCAATTTAGAATTACAATTGGAACAAACAATATTCAAAATGGAGAGAGAATAAGAGTTATTAGTGAAACTGGAGATCTTCCCGAAAATATAACAAACAATAGAGTTTATTATGCTATCACTAGTGAGGCAAATGCCACTAGATCTGATGGAATTTCTTTAGCAGTTGATCAAATTCAAATAGCATCTTCTAAGACAAACGCAGATTCTGCTACTCCACAATATCTTAGAATTTATGGTGGAGTTCAACTTAAAGTTTTAAGTTTAGTATCGGACAAAGAAGCAGGAAACATTGGGTCACCAATTCAGTGGGACTCTTCTAACTCAAATTGGTACATACATGTTGGTACAAATAACGACATCTATAATGCAATTTCAACTTTAAGTTCTGAAATATTAACTGAAAGAACAGACGTATCTTACATAAAAAGATTTGAAGACAATAGAAGTATTGATGAGAAGATTTATAAAGTTCGTATAGTTATTCCTAAAGAACTTCAAAATGCAAGAGATCCATCTGATGGATTTATTATTCAAGAATCTAGTACTACTGGAGCAAGAGGTAATTCAGATTTTAGTCTTACTTCTATTACTGGTGCAGACTACTTATATAATAGAAATCCTAGATTTATTAGTAAGTGCTCATATGATTCTGTAAACAAAATAGTTACAGTAATTAGTGATTTGCCACATAATTTAAGAGTAGGGCATAAGATTACTGTTAAAAATGTTACTAGTTCCTCCAATCCTGGTGCAGCATTGAATAGAGGATATAATGGTGTCTTCACAGTATTATCAATTGTTGATGATAAATCTTTTACATATAGTGCTACTGATGTTTATGGTATACTACACAATGTAGGAACGTTTACTAATAACACTAATTCTAGAACAATTGCCTTACCTAGATTTGAAAGAACAGATAATACTGGAAACTTTATACTTTATAGAAAAGAAGTTATAAAACCTTACATTTATAATGTCCAAGATGGTGTTTATTATGCATATTTAATTAATGCTTCTAATGGAATAGAAAGTGAATTTACAGACGCATTCTATTCTCAGAGTATTGTTGATTTATACCCACAATTAGATAGAGATAATAAGAACGATAATCCTCAAGCATCAGTTTCTTATGCCAAGAGAAGTCCTCTTGGTGAAGTTGTAACTAATGATCTGAAGAAAAGTGTAACTAAAGAAACGGTAGATAAATTTAATACGTTATTTGGAATCTCTCCAGTTATTACTAGTGTAACATCTTCATCAACATCAGCGACTCTAACACTCGATAAAGAGCACGGACTTGGTGGAGTTGTTACTGGAACAGTGACTGGTGGGAGTGGTCATACTGATGGAACTTATTATAATGTTAAGTTATATAATAATAGTTTCCTTTCTAGTTGGGACGGAGCAACGGCAAAAGTAGTAGTTGGAGCAGGTGGAAATGTAACTTCCGCAGACATTATTTCTGGAGGTTCTGGGTATAATGATGGTGAGCAATTATACTTTGATAGTACAGTAATCGGTGGAGCACCAAGTGCATACTATACTATCGCAACTTCTGGTATTTCTACTGCTGTTGGAAATACAATTCAATTGACTGGTATTACAACTGTTACTGATAGTGTTTATAGAATTACTTCGTTACCTGCGAAAAATCAAATAACAATTGCCAAATCTTCTGGAGATGTAACTCCTGTTATTGGTCAGTATGTTGTTAATAGTCACCCCAGAATTGATGTAACATCAACTTCTTACGATTCAACGACAGGAATAACCACATTTACATGCGCTGCCAGACACGGTCTAGTTTCTGGGAATAGATTTAGATCTGTAAATTCGAGTAATGTTAATCTTGGTGATTTTATTGTATTGACAAGTAATTCGGTCACAGAATTTACTGCAAAAACTTCTTTACTTGCTTCTACACCAAGATATATTCTCAAACATGCATTAAATGCAAATGATGGAGTTGCGGATGATACTGGAGAAAGTCTTGCCGCAAGAGATGCATTTTTCTATGATAATGAAATATTAGAATTGGTAACTAGTATACAAAATGAGCAAACTTTTGCTATTCAGGCATTTAATGGTGCAACAGCAATAACAAAACGATTCCCATTAGGATGCTATATTCAG
>Ga0129333_10006942_pt1 | contig 10720 bp, 1 predicted proteins | sample CPB6_08_DNA_FD_94474 | JGI IMG/M metagenome (GOLD analysis project Ga0129333, IMG submission 94474) | Freshwater to marine salinity gradient microbial communities from Chesapeake Bay, USA - CPBay_Sum_0.6_0.8_DNA | ecosystem: Environmental > Aquatic > Marine > Coastal | place: USA: Chesapeake Bay...
ACCTCTTACGCGAAGTTCTGAATTAGTATCACTGTTTGGAACCAATCTCATACTTTCGTATAATGTTCCTCCGCTTGGATTATGTGTCCAACGGAAGTATTCATTATTATTATCAGTAGTTTGGAACTCTAATCTGCTATCAGTATCCCCATCTGCAGTATTATAAAACTTAATAGAAGCACCATCACTGTTCACATTCCAAACAACACCTAGATTTGTGGCAGTCCAGTTAAGGTTGCCAGTCATCGTATCGCCTGCTTTCAATACGTTGTTTGAAGCAGAACCAGTTAAGCTCGCAGTGATTGTGCCAGCAGCAAAGTTACCAGAAGCATCACGGAGAACAACAGTATTAGCAACGTTATTGGTTGCTGGAGTTAGGTTGCCAGCGTTCCAGATGGCGTTGTTGTTTATCGTTACAGCATTAGCAGAACCAGCAACGATGTTGAGGTTGCCACTACCATCTGTGTTGCTACCAGCAGAAGCAATCATAGCAACGTTGTAGTTGGATGCTGCTGAAGCACTGCTACTGAAGTAGATAGCGGGAGATGATGCTGTACCATCTTTTCTTCCTAATCTAAGTAATCCTGTTCCAGTTACGCTCTCAAGAGAAGCAGCTTCAAATGTTCCAGCAGAGTTTAGTGTATAATCTTGGAAAGCAACACGGTTGGATGCTGTACCAATTGTCTGAGCATTATTAAATGTACCAGTTGTTAGAATACCAGTGATGATGGTATAATCCATCGCATCATCGGCATCATTGTATGTGGAAACATTTGTGATTAAGATGCTTCCAGTTCCCTGTGAATTAACATCATATAGATTAACCGTTTGTCCAGCAAGATATGGAGATGCTGTTAGAACAAATCCTGTAATATAAATTTGATAATATGGATTATTTGTTGTTGATAGAATTTTTACGCTATTGTTAAAAGTTTTTGCTGTTAGATATGAAGATAAACGATTATCACTCAGAATACCAGCATTGATATTATAAGCATTCTGATAGAATACGCCTTGTCTATTGTCTAGTTTATCAGCGTCTAATCCAGTTCCAGGACCATCATTGAGATCAGTCCAGATCTTTGCCCAAGAACCAAATGTAGTAACACCAGTTCCTGATCCACGAAGATACATGTTGTTATTATCAGTGAATGCAAGTTGTCTTACACCACCAAAAGTAGCATCAAAACCAGACGAACCGTTTCTAAGTGTAAGTACTAAGTGCTTAGTTCCACCATCATCCAAACTATCTGCTGTATTGTTTCTTGTATCAGCAATAATACCCTCAGCAAATGCGTTAGGCGAAGGAGATGATGTTGGGTTGTTTGTGGAAGTAATCAGACGCAGTGTGTTACCTGACTGACCAGAGATTGAGATGTTGTAAGTTCCAGCAAGACGATCAACTGACAATGTTCCTTGATTTAGGTTACTAGCGTTCAAGTAGTAAGCGCCTTGTGCTCCATCAAGTAAGTCAGCATCCAATCCGCTATCAGCACCAGTGTTAAGTGTTACGGAACCATTTCCAGCAGCACCGAGAGTGAATTGTGACTTCTGGAAACGACACACACCAACTGAACCAAAAGGATCAGCAGAGATTGTGAGATCATCAACTCTCTTGATGTCTATAGCAGCATTTGCATAACTCTTATTTGTTGTAGCAGTTTTTGCTAAAAGAACTAAACTGGATCCAGTACCAATGATTGCTGGAGCAGATGTTACGCTAAAATCACTTGTATATCCTGTTCCACCACTTGTTACAGTAACAACAGTAACTGCATTTCCAGAAACAGTAATATTGGCTTTTAATCCAGTGCCAGTTCCACCAGTTAGTGGAACATCGTAATACGTTCCGTTTGTAAATCCACTACCACCATTTGAAACCACAACACTATCAATGAAATTACCAATAGTATATGAAGTATCAATAATTAGTGGTGACGCTGGGCGAGTAAATTGAATAATAGTTCCAGCAGAAATGTTTGCTGTTACTGGATTATTCAACTGTACTGTAGTAAATCCAGCAGCAGTTATTACTGAATTGACTAATGTTCCTATTGGAATTCCAGTAACATCATTAACAATTCCATGTCCCTTAAGAACGTTAGCATTTGTTGTGAAGACAAATGTGCTAGATCCAGAAGAAACAGCATTATTCAACTTAGCAAAATATCTTGTTTCGGTTCCTTTTAGAGATTGAAGAACTGGTGCATATGCTTGGTCACCTCTGAGGAAAGTATATGAGTTTGCTTCAGCAGAGTTTTGTGCTAAACGAGTTGTGGCAATAATACCAGAAGTAATAGAATCAGCAGAAATCTGATTAGATGATAGAGATACCCAGTTAGAATTTAACTTAGACGAAGTATTGACAACGCGAGTAATATCAACAACCGTTCCAGTCGGGGTATTATTTGATGTAACTGTATCGGTATCTACAATCTTAATCTGATTTACGATATCCCCATACAATCTACTCTCAATCAAAGCTGAACCAGTAGCAGTTACTCCAGCACCACCAGGACCAGTGAAAGTTACTGTTGGTTGTGTAGTATATCCTTTACCACCAATATATCCATTATTTTCTGTAATTGTTACGGATACAACCTGACCATTAGCAATCGTACAAGTAGCAGTTGCTGAAACCGCACCTGCTTGTGGATTTCCACCAGAGATAACAATATTTGGTGCAACTGTATAACCAGAACCAGGATTAGTGATATTGATTTTCCAAACAACACCTTCTCTATATTCTGTTGCCTGAATTTGACCAGTAGATCCAGATCCAGTGAAGATATTACCCACATTAAATACAAGTGCCGTATCTACTGGGAATCCAAGATACAAGCTAGTTAAATCATTGTTCAAGATGTACGATACTGATGTATCTGCTTGAATAGCAATGTCTCCAGCGAGTGCCCCTTCCAATGCAAGACGTGCCGTTTGATTAGCAACTGTGAATACGTTAAATGGACGTAGAGCAGGGATCTGGTCAATAGAGATCTTACCGCTGTCTGTGAGTTCTACAAGCGCCCTAGGGACGGCATTAGTGGAGTATGGTTTATTGATGTATGGTCCAAGGTTATTTGAGATATAATCCTTAACTGCCTTTTGTGTGGGTAGTTTAGAGTCTGTTGCAAAAGCACCACCAAGAGTATTAGAAGCATCAAAACCAGTAACAACAACGTCGCCGCCCTTCAGTTTGAGGAATTCAACTTCTGAGATTGTAACTGTACCAGTAAAGGTAATAGCACCAGTTCTGTTCTCGATACGAGCAAAGTAACCTACTTTAAAGTCACCAAGTTCGTCAGTACCAGAGGTATATACACGACCATAGTTTTCAGAAACTTGCTCATATGCCTCAATTTTAAGACCACCATTTTCTGGTAAAGCATTGTAGTTTGTTCCAGATCCAGCAAATTCCCATGTATGTGATGATGAGTTGACAATAGAAGGTCTATGAAGTTTTAAAGTCTTTCCTACAAATTCTGCGTTAGAATTTCCAACTGGAACTCCAGTAGAAGTTTTTGTCAAATCAATATTATCATTTAGTACTAGTGTTGCTGTGAATGGGGGACCAACAGTTACATTTCTAACAGCATCTACAAAATACTCTATATTTGTATTTGTGTTTGTGTATCCATCAACTTTGAGAATATAATGCTCAAATGGTCTTCTTCCCAAACCACTAACTGTAATCTCAGTTTTATTAGTTACTGATGTAGTTATATTAGTAATAGTTCCAATATCAAATGTATATGGATCTTTTCTATATCCTCTGGCTCTTAAAGCATAGATACCAAAGTTTGTGGCAGAGTTTGTGATAGAAGCATAACCACCACTATCAGCATATACGCCATCGGCACAGAATAGTACGAATACCGAAACCAATTGAACATAACCATCATTAACTATTTTATATCCTGTTCCACCAAACGACACAATAGTGAATTGTGCCGCAACCATAGATTTACCTTGGTTTGGATATGATGCCGCTCCATTGAGTTCCAATCCAGGGAATGGTGAGTTTGGTTGAGTTACTTTATCACCATCAACTTCACAACCACCACCACCTAAGAAAGAAATTACAGAAGCGTTTTGAACATATGGCGAAGCTTCAATGATTGGAAGATCATCCCATACCGCTCTTGGAGTAAAATACTTATTATTTGCATCATACAATACACCATCTGGATATGTAATAGTTGGTGAATACAATGTACCATAAGTTTTATTTGTTGTTCCAGCAACTGTTGTTCCAGAAAGAATATCATCCAACAATTGCATTTCTGTAGTAATTGCTGAAGCAACATTAGCGCATAATGGATTACTGCCATATAAAAGAATATTCCAATTCTCAACCCATGGAATTGAAGTTTCATATGTTAAAGTTACGGAATCATATATGATGATGGTTCCATTTGCTAATGCACTTACAAATGTATGTGCTACACCAGCAGCAGTACCAGCGTTACCAACATCTACAGTAACAGTAGTATTACCACCAGAAGATGATACGTTAGTAATTGCTAGACTCTTGCCGTAATTACGATCCGTTGGTTGGGGACTTGCAAGGTTTCCTCCACCATTGGAAGAACAACTAAATGTTAATGCTCCTTCTTTGAAGGCAAGTTTATGACTTGTGGTAACAGTAGTTGTTGGATTTGGGAATGTTACTGTAAGAACACCAGTTGTTGAGTTATATGTTGCTCCTGTTGGCGTTCTTGTTGCTACAGTACCATTCGTTCCATTACGAATTGCCTGAATCGCTAAATCTTTAACCTTTGTAAATGCATAGCGAGTTGCAGCTAATTCTCCAGATGGAATACCAGTCAGTGCAGTTCCAGTGAAATATGATTCGGCAGCAGTTACAATGCCAGCATTACCGCCTAAAACTAAATCTCTTCTTAGACCAGCGAGGATATAACGAATATCTCTCTTACATTTTCTTTCTTGATCTGCTGTCAATCCAAGCGAAGGATAAAGTGCTTGAGCATATCCCAATGCTTCTGATGCAATTAGATCTGCGTTGCGAGCAATTTGAATAGCAGCATCTGTATATGTTCCCTCAGCATTGTTTGCTAATGTATCAGTGTATAGATATGCTAATGTTGTAATTGCAGATGCTACATCATTACATGCTGGATTTGATGTATCTTGAACTACTGAAGTATCAAAATAACGTGCTACGTTGGAATATAGTGGTGTATATAATGGATCTGTTACCTGACCATTTCTTGTTCTCCAACGACGCATCGCAAGAATGCATAATTGTCTGGTCAATTCAACTGATCTAATTGTTTCAGCAATTTCGTTACTGACATATCCAATTTGAGTGCCATTTACATAGGTTTTAGCAGCTTCAATAACATTATAGTTTCCACCATATTCAAGATCCATGAGAATGGCATTTATAACATGACCGATATCTCTACGACACTTGGATTCACTTGGAATTGTAAATGCTCTTTGAACATAAGCACTTGAAGATAGAGCAGGAGTTGAACTTGTAGTATAAATTGTTCCAGAAGTTAATCCAAGAGTAGCAATTACACCCAACCACTTGACTTCAAATACAGTGGCGCTAACTCTATTGGTTACGGTAAATGTTCCATTGATATTGTTGTTTAATCCATTTTTGAAAATGGTTACAGTATCATTTAAATAGAATCCATGATTACCAGTTGTTGTAACTCTAAAGATTACATATCCAGCATCTGCCCCTGTTCCAGAAGTTGTCTGAATAGATGATATTGAGAAATTTGGACTAAACTCATCTTGAATTTGTAAATATACTTCATCCTTAATAAACTCAATATTATTGCGAATTAAGTTACATGCGTCTTGATAACGTCTTAAAACGAAGTTTGGTAGTGGAAACTTGTTTGGTGAGTTTAGTAATGATAGTGTAATATAGTTGTTTGCTGATTTTACACTGGCATTTGATGGGATGTAATTAACATCAGTAAATGCCGCAAGTTGTTTATAAAGAACAATACGTCTTGATCTTCCGTCAGCATCACGAATAATTTTATAAACTCTTTGCTTACCATTTAAAGATGAAAGATCTGGACTTGAAGTTGGCAAACCAGAAATTTCAATCTCTTGGTTTTCTTTAAAGTTGTGGAAGTTTGTTCTTCCTACCAATGGGTTTGTATAAAGAACAATACCACCAACTGTTGGATCTGCCTGCAAAGATCCATCAACTCTGGTAATCGGTAATGTTGTAGTTACATCTGTAATATGATCTACAACTTCACCCTCTGCTCTGATTGACTCAACTTGAATAGCGATTAAATTATATACATTGCGAATCCAAGTTAATGTGGCAGTTCCATTTGGTTCTGCACCAGTAGTGTGAGTTGGAGAAGATGAACCAGAAGTACCAGCAGTAGTTACCGAATAAACATTATTAGCATTGTAGATAATAGTGTTTAATGCATAAACAGTATTTGCCTGCCAAGATCTAGCTCCATCTCCAGGATAAGTAAATGTTTCACCTGTCTGAAAAGATCCGCTCAGAACTCGAACATCAATAGTTCCGCTTACAGTACCAGATGTAAATGTTCTAGCAGTTACAAGACCAACAGCGCCAGTATTAACACCAGTTACGTATTCATTGTCAGCGATTGCTGTTCCACCAGTATTTGTTTGGAAAGAAACTCTAATCTTTGCTGGTCCAAAAATCTGATGACCGATTGGAAAACTTCTCTTAAAATCTCCACCAGAAGCTGGATCATAGTAAATTCTTTGCTTATCATCAAACACACAAGCAAATTTCCAGGTAGCAATTGGATCACCATTACTATCAATTTTATCCCTAAACACCATTCCAGTGATATAGTTTTTATCAGCAAACTTGAAAAAGTGTTTATTTGGATTGTTTGGGCGAACAATAACAATACGTAGAGAATCTCCAACAACCGAACAATCTGGAGGAATAGAAATTGGGTTATCTTCTACATATTCTCCACCAGAAACAATAACAGTTTCTTTAACACCTTTTGTTTGAGAAGCAATCTGACATGCTCTTTTTATTGTTCTTACAGGAGCAGCAGCAGATCTACCATTATTTGAATCGTTACCAATCTCAGCAGAAACATAAACACGACCACCAACATCGTTTGTGGCAAGATTTAGAACGTATTCGGTAGTTGCAATTTTATCTGAGTCATCACCAAAAGGAGGAGTTATCGAACGAGGATAACTCATTGGTTCATTATATCCTTTTAGAAGAGGACTAGATACCCTATAACCAATATGCTTTAAACTTACGGTTCCATTTAAAACTGTACCATCGATATGAGTTGGTGGTGCGCTTCCACTGAGACCAGTGTTTAATGCCTGGTAAATATTATTTCCAAAGTATAAAACAGAATTAATACTTATAGATGTAGAAGATGCCCATAATGTACCAGTATTATTTGCATAAGTTTTTAATGATGGAGCACGAAACTTAGCATCTGCAGTTACAAAATTGTCAATATCTAGGTTTAAAATTCTTGCAGTATCTGAAATGATAGAAGTAGATGTACGAATAGCACCATTAACATCTAATTCATAATCTACAGTATCAAGAAATGCTGTGGCCGCTGCACCCTGACCATTTCCTCCAGTGATAGTTACAGAAGGAGCAGAAGTATAACCAGAACCAACATTATCAACAACGATTGCAACTATAGATCCAGCTGAAATAATTGCAGAAGCTTGCGCCTGAATACCACCAGGAATATTTGGAGGTCCAATCAATACCGATGGTTGAGTTGTATATCCACTACCATTAAAACCTTCGTTAATAGTAATTTTTTCAATTTTTTGACCAGTACGATTAACACCAATACGTGGTAATTTTGTGGTTGGATCTAATTGGACTCTAAAAATTTCCTTTTCGTCGGAACCAGTACCAGATCGAATAGTGAGTTCATCACTACCAATAAGTCGAGGATTTGTTGATTTGATTATCTGCTTGTCAGCATTAAATTCTAAACTCATTTTATTATAATGCCTCTGGAGTTCTGTTTTTCTTCTATTTTATTTAGTATCACGACCAAGAAACTGTCACAACCTGAGTGTTAGCAATCCATTTAATTGTATCGGTAGTTCCTCCTCTTGTTGTTGTGTAACTAAACTGATTTGGAGATCCAGAATCATAGCTAGAGACAGTCCAGGTTTCTAAACTTGGAATGCTATCCTTTATAGTCGTAAAGAGTTCCGATAAAACTTGAACATCTCCAGAAGAACTGCAAGTAACTGCGGATTCAATTTTTACCGAATAATGACCTGCTCCAGTTGGATTTACCGCAACAATGTATCCAGTAATAAAATTAATTGTATTTGATGCTAAAATAATAGGAAATGTTCCATCCAAAGTGAGAACAGATGTGTTCAATCCTCTTAAGATATAATCTGTTCGTGAGGCATCCGTATAATTTGAATTTTTTAAGTTGAATGTATTGACATTTTGAATGTCTAATTTATCAGTAACAAGTGTGACTTGATTTACACCAAACCCACCTTCGGAATTGAAAGTTTTAATAGTAGTTGCCATTTTTTATTACTTCTTGATTTGAGTTTTGGTAGTTGTAATCACAACGTTATTACCTGTAGCAACAGCGGCGTCTAATGTATATGTAATACGAACATTTCCCGAACCATCAAAATCAAATACTGCTGCAAATTGCTCAGTACCTGTATCTAAATTGCCATACTCATTAACATATATATTTGAGTTTTTATGGATCACATTATACTCAACAATATGCCTATCTCCAGTTGTAATATTATCAGCAACTGCAATAACTTTGGCGCCTTTGTGAGAAGTTACATTATAAACAATTACCGCAGCTGTGTTACTAGATCCTTTTGTTAATGAAGAATCTGCAGTTGAAATAATCACATCATCCAATTCAATATATTTTAGAGTTTTATCTAAAATAATTTGATTATCTGTTGAACCAGCAGTATCATAATTTCTATTTACTTTTAATGTTCCTGTATAATCAATTGTGAAGAACGTATCTGGAACTCCAACTGTATTTCCAAATGCAAATTGAAAATTATTAACTTGATTTTCAAAAATTAAATTATTGGTGCTATAAGAATACAATGAAAGTTTATCATTAACATTCAATCTAATGCCAACCTTAACCTCATCTGCTCTTATTTCAAGATTAGTATATACATCACTATAATATTCAAGTACCGCTGTTCCATCCGTAACTGATCCAGACGTGTGAGTTGGTGCTTGTGTTGAAGTAGTTCCAGCAGTTGTTACTTTGTATATATTCTCTCCATAATAAACGTAAGCATTTAATAGATAAGCAGTATTTGCTTTCCATGCAAACTTACCATCAGTATCTTTTGCCGTAATTTTATTTGCAGTTGTTAATTCTAATTCTGTTCTGTTTAATCTTGCTGAATTATAGTTATCATTGTAGAAATATAAAATGTTATCATTTGCACCTACGGTTTCTTCAGCGATGATATAAGTATTTCCATCAACATCTCTTACACCACCAAGAGAGATGAAATTGACACCATTCGAACCTTCGTATTGTGATGTTTGACTGTTGTATCTAACAATACCAGCTGTAGAAGCAGAAGGTCTATTAGTTGAATTACCTACAGGAAGTTTTACACCGCCAGTTCCAGAAACGGAAAGAATTCTTGATGAAGCGCCAGGAGCAATTATGATATCTTCATTTTGAGTAGAAGAAATTGTAACTCCATCGATAGATAGGTTGTTATCTATAAGAATACCAGAACCCAGTGTTCTTAAAGATTGGGTGGTAATTAGTCCAGTATCTTTATTAATTGTAACGTTAGTAGTTGTGGAAGTAGTTTTAATTAATAATGCAGCGGATACAGTTGGTGTTCCTGGAACGAAACTAAAGTTTAATACATCTCCATTAATATATCCTTCTCCGTAATTCGTGATCGTTACTTTTGTAACGGCACCAAGAGCATCTATTTTTAAAGAAGCAACAGTAGTGGGTGCTGCAGATGTTATTATACTACCACCAACAATCGTCGTTAATGAAGTATGATTGAATGAAATACTATCATTCAAGGCATATCCAGTTCCAGCAGATGTAACAACTACATTCGTAACTTTACCTCCAGATATTGTAATCGTTGCGGAAGCTCCATTCCCAGAACCTCCTGTTAAAGCGACGTTATCATAAACAGCATCAGTATATCCAGCACCAGGATTTGCTGTCAATGTACTAACAGTAAATGTTAAGTCTGCTGGTGGAGTTAATGAACCTGGAGCAGCAAATGTGTTTCCAGCAACAGTAATTGTGTCACCAATAACATATCCAGATCCACCAGATGTAACTGATACAGTTGCAGCACCTGAACCATTAATTGTAATACTAAATGTCGCTGATTTACCAGATCCACTTGTGGTGAATGTGCTTACCGCATATGTTCCTGCAACTCTAGATGCATCTGCAGAAGAAATTGAACCAACTGAAAGAATAGATCCAAGTGGTAAAGTAAAAGCAACTGTAACGTTTGCTGCTAATCCACTTCCAGTTCCTCCACCCAATAAAACTCCAGAATAAGTGCCATTTGTATAACCAGAACCATTTGTTAGTTCTGTTTCTGTAATGTTTAAAGAATCAAAATTTGTGTTTCTATAATTGGTGATTGTAGAAGGGGCAAATTTTATAATTTCTCCGCTTTCTCCAATAATAGATAATGTTTTATCTACAGAATTTGA
>Ga0129333_10006943_pt1 | contig 10718 bp, 5 predicted proteins | sample CPB6_08_DNA_FD_94474 | JGI IMG/M metagenome (GOLD analysis project Ga0129333, IMG submission 94474) | Freshwater to marine salinity gradient microbial communities from Chesapeake Bay, USA - CPBay_Sum_0.6_0.8_DNA | ecosystem: Environmental > Aquatic > Marine > Coastal | place: USA: Chesapeake Bay...
CGTAGCCGAATCACCGTGGGCAGCGGAAAACCTGCATAGACGACCTTGCCGTTATGCTCTAGTTGCTCTGCTTTGCCTTTAATCAGCAGCACGATCGCCCGTCGCCAACTGGTAATATTCATTGGCTCATAGGAGGCGTTCAATACCAGAACTTTACCCATACACAAGGAGCCTAGCCTAATTTGGGGTGGACTTGGGGTGGACTTGGGGGAAACCCACAAGAACAGGAGCGGGAAACTCAGGGGATGATCAGGAGTCTTGAGGGAGGTCCAGTTACGTCGTAGACTGTCCCGATGGTAGCACAGGCTTTTGAGGATGGGGGTGAGTTCGCCCAACCCAGGGCGGGGGAGATCAAGGGGCTTTTTAGCAAACTGTAGCCCATCCATGGGGCTTAGGGGAGCAATGGGGGGGGATCCTCCCCAGCCGTTGACCGGGAGGCTAGGTTTTACAAGACTCTACAAAATTCTACGAAATCCTACGAAATCCTACGAAATCTTACGAATATTCTCGCAAGGGTGAGCAAAATGGTCAATTCCCTAGGGCAGGGTATGGATCAAATTTTGGCAGGGCTAAGACCGGGGCAACAGGCCATGGCCCGCTGGGAAGGGGGTGAGTTGGCGGTGTCGGCGGTGCCGGGGGCGGGCAAGTCCACGGGGATGGCGGCGGCGGCGGCGCTCACGGTGGCTCGCCAGGGGCTGAATCTGCGGCGCTATTTGGTGGTGGTCACTTTTACACGATCGGCAGCCCAAAACATCAAAGCCAAGATCCGCCAAAACCTGGAAACCTGTGGCCTGCCGCCCCTGGGCTTCACGGTCAATACCATTCATAGCCTCGCCCTGCAAGTTGCCACCCGCCATCCCGATCGGGCTGGTTTGGATCTAGAGGGCTTGACCCTCATCGCCCCCCATGCAGGTCATCGCATCATCCGCGCTTGCGTCGATCGTTGGATTGCCACCCACAGCAGCCTCTATCAACAGTTGCTGGAAGGACAACACTTTGACGGGGGAGAAACGGAGCGATTGCGGCGGCAGTCTGTGTTACGGACGGATGTTTTACCCCGCTTAGCCCATACGGTCATTAGCGAGGCCAAGAGTTCAGGTATTTTCCCGGAGGATTTGCGACGTATGGCGCAAGAAAGCTCCCCAGAAGTTCATGGCGATCGTGATGGAGCCACATCCCCCCTTTCCTATGGGGTTCTGACCATTGCCGCCGGACTCTATGAAGAGTACCAAGCCCAACTCTACAGCCAAGATCTCATCGACTATCAGGACATGATCCTAGGGGCTTTGCGGGTGCTGCGGGATCCGGAGGTGCGGCACTATTGGCAAGATCAGGTGTTTGGCGTTTTTGAAGACGAAGCCCAGGACTCCAGCCCCCTGCAAAGCGAACTCCTGGAAATCCTCGCCCGCCAGCCCCAAACCCAAGAACCCGAAGCCCTGGAAACCCAGACCCCTGGCCCCATCAATCTGGTGCGGGTGGGGGATCCCAATCAGGCCATCAATTCCACCTTTACCCCAGCGGATCCCCGGTTTTTCAAAGCCTTTTGTGAGCGGTGCCAGCGCCAAGGTCGGCTCGTGGAAATGACCCAGGCCGGACGCAGCAGCCCCCGGATTATGGCAGCGGCTAACTTTGCCCTGTATTGGGCGTTTAACAAATTCCAGCCCCCCATTCCCCCAACCCCTGGCCCCACCGCTCCTGCCCCCACTCCCCCCAGGGAAGCCCCCTTCCGCCTCCAATATATCCAGCCTGTGGATCCTGGGGATCCCCAGCCGGGAGCTAATCCTCCCCCGGAAGGGCTAGGGCTAGAAATTGTCCGCCCCCTCCGCATTGAGGACACCGTGATCCAAATGCGCCAACGCATTGAGGCCCTCGTCAGCCAGGATTCTGAGGCGCAAATTGCCATTTTGGTGCGAGAAAGCCGTCAGGGGGAGTATTTGGTGCCCCGGCTGGGCAACCTGGAAAAGGATCTGGGGATCCGTCTGTATGATGTGGGGCAACAGCAGCGGCAAAACCATGTGCCCCTGGAACTGTGGCGATTGGTGCGGTTTTTGTTGCAACCCCATTCCCCGGATGCCCTCAAGGAGGCGTTGGGGGTGTTGGGCGATCGCCATTTAATTCCCCTTCAGGATTTCAATGCCCTTGCGGCTAGCCCAGAGCAGTTCCTTTACCCGGCTTTTGGGGAACTGGATCCGCCCTGGGGGGGGAGTTGGGGGGGGGAGTTGAGCGGGACGGCATGGCAAGGGCAACAGCAGGCCCGTGGTTTTTGTGGGCAATTGTTGCGGGCGCGGCTGGAGTTGCCGTTGGGGGATTTGCTGAGTTTTTTGGCGGCGAGTTTGGGCTATGACCGGGCGGAGTTGGCCACGGCGGACAAGTTGGCGGAGCAAGCGGTGATGCTGGGGGGGAGCCGTTCTTTGGCGCATCTGGAAAGTATTTTGGGGGAGGTGGTGAATTCTGAGCGGTTTGAGGGGGTGGAGATTGAGGATTCGGACTCGGTTTATGTGCGGCGGGGGCAGGTGACGGTGATTACGATGCACAAGGCGAAGGGGTTGGATTGGGATTATGTGTTGGTGCCGTTTTTGCACGATCGCATGATTCCGGGGGATCTCTGGGTGCCTCCTCCGGCGCGGTTTTTGGGGGATTTCAGTTTGCCGGATGTGGCGCGGGTGCAGGTGCGATCGGCGTTGGGGACTGGGCGATCGTTGCCGTTGGTGGGGGAGGCTTTGGCTTGGGGGGAGGCGCAATATTTGAAGCAGGCGGAGGAGTATCGGTTGCTGTATGTGGCGATGACTCGTGCTAAGCGTTTGTTATGGCTGAGTGCGGCGCACCAAGCTCCCTATACTTGGTCGAAACCCCATAAGCTCGATCGTGCGAATCCCTGTCCTTTGATTCCGGCGCTGGTGCAATATTTGAGCGATCGTCCCCCAGGTTCACCCAGTTAGCTCTGATGCGCTAAAGGTTAAAGTATTTGCAAATTCATGAGCAGTGGTTGATGAGTATCCCCCTAGAGAACTAATGGCTTCACAATAGTTACTTGGGAGCATTTCACTTTAGCCCATTGACCGATCCGGTAGGGGCAATCCCCCCGTGGTTGCCCCGAACCCTCCGCGATCGTTCCAAAGTGAAATGCTCCCTATTTATTAATATTTAAATAGTTTTAATAGGGTGAATTAGGATCGTTTCTACTAGGGTGGGGGTCAAGGAAAAAACCCACGATCGATGGCTGAATCTCTCATTTTAATTTTGATATTCAAGGCTTTAAGTCCCACAACCATAGGGAACCTCGAAAAATAAAAACCTCGCCCCCAAATTTCACGACAAAACTAGGTTTGTAGTGGCCAATAAATTGGCAATATTAATTAATCAAGCTGCCCCATAATATTTCCCTGAAACCCCAGCCGTTAGCCCTGCTCTAGTCAAGGGAAGATTTACAGTTTGCCCAGATATTTTGCCTAGAATTTTGCCCAGATATTTTGCTGAGAATTACGCCCAGAAGTTTGCCCCAAAAATATCCCCTTGCCGATCGCAATTAAACCCTAAAAAAATCATAAATATTTTGAAGAATTATCAAGGAATCTTTGCATTTTTAAGAAATGTAGCGATCGCCTGAGAACCCTTGCCATCCTCCCCCAGAAGGTAAAGAAATAATAGGATTTTCCCCCCTGCTCCGTCCCTGCCCCCTACAGTGAACCCTAGCGCCTTTCTGTAGTCCCTTTCTGTCACGGCATTGAGCGCTATTTTGCCAACCCTTTCCCATCCAGTAGAGCAGAATCCATGGCACCCCTTAAAGTAGCAATCAACGGCTTTGGTCGCATTGGTCGCCTCGTGTTACGCGCTGGTGCGAACAACCCTGACATTGAATTTGTTGGCATCAATGACCTCGTACCCCCTGATAACCTGGCCTACTTGCTCAAATATGACTCCACCCAAGGGCGCTTCGGGGGGGAGGTCATCGCCAAAGAGGATGGCATGGTGGTTAATGGCACCTTTATCCCCTGCTTTGCGGAGCGAGACCCCGCCAAACTCCCCTGGGGTAACCTGGAAGTTGACTATGTGGTGGAAGCCACAGGGCTGTTCACCGACTACGACGGAGCCGCCAAACACCTCCAAGCGGGGGCCAAGCGCGTGGTGATTTCTGCCCCCACGAAGGAAAAAGATCCCGCCAAAGTCCCGACCCTCCTGGTGGGCGTGAACCACGATCAATTTGACCCCGCCCGCCATACGGTGGTGTCCAATGCCAGTTGTACCACCAATTGCCTCGCCCCGGTAGCCAAGGTAATTGTCGATAACTTCGGCCTAGAAGAAGGGCTAATGGCCACGGTACACGCCATGACCGCCACTCAGCCCACGGTGGACGGCCCCAGCAAAAAAGACTTGCGGGGGGGACGGGGCGCAGCCCAAAATATTATCCCCGCTTCCACGGGGGCAGCTAAGGCGGTGGCCCTGGTGTTGCCGGAACTCAAGGGCAAGCTCACGGGGATGGCCTTCCGGGTGCCTACGCCGGATGTGTCCGTGGTGGATTTGACGTTCCGCACCAGCCAGCCCACCAGTTATGCCGCCATCTGCGAGGCCATGAAGGCAGCGGCAGAGGGCCCCATGAAGGGGATCCTGGGCTATACGGATGAGCCGGTGGCCTCCAGTGATTTCATTGGCGATCCCCGATCGAGCATTTTTGATGCTGGGGCGGGCATTGAATTGAACGATCGCTTCTTCAAGGTGGTGGCCTGGTATGACAATGAGTGGGGCTATTCCAACCGCATGGTGGATTTGATGTTGTCCATGGCTGCGAAGGAAGGCTAACCCATGCCCCCTGGGGGGAGGGATTGCCGTGGGGGGCCTACCCCAGAATCCCGCCCCCCGATCCTGGCATTCTATCCTGACATTCTATACCTAGGATTCTATCCCCCTTCCCTCTCCAGGGTTCATCATTAGACCCTAGCTCCTGGCTGCTGCCTCCCCACCCTGCTTCCTCCCATTTTCTCCTCTTTCCTCAATTGATTTCACCCAGAGAAAATCCCCATGACACAAGCGATCGATCCCACGACCACCCACTCCGGAACCCTCCCTGAACCCCATGGCTCCGAAGCGTCTTTGGGGAATGCCCCGGAGGCGGTCAAGGTTTATGTGGAGGACGATCGCACGGGCATGAGCTTGGCCACCCTCAAGCGTGCCTTTGCGGATCACCTGTTCTATCTCCAAGGGCGGGATGCCTCCTCCGCCAAGCCTGCGGATTACTACAGCGCCCTCGCCTACACCGTGCGCGATCGTCTGTTACACCGTTGGCTGGCCACCCAAGAAGTCTATGCCTGCCGTGCTGTCAAACGGGTTTGCTATCTGTCCGCCGAGTTCCTCATGGGGCGACATTTGGGCAATAGTTTAATTAACTTAGATCTTTATGAAAAGATTGATCAGGCTGTTCATGAATCTGGACTAAATTTAGGGGATTTATTGGAACAAGAAGAGGATCCAGGGTTAGGAAATGGGGGCTTGGGTCGCCTTGCGGCCTGTTTCTTGGATTCCTTGGCAACCCTGGAAATCCCTGCCATTGGCTATGGGATTCGCTACGAATTTGGGATTTTTCACCAGGAAATTCGGGACGGCTGGCAAGTGGAAATCCCCGATCAATGGTTGCGATTGGGCAATGTGTGGGAAATTTTGCGCCGGGATGAGGCCGTAGAAGTGAAACTAGGGGGCTATACGGAAGGCTACCATGACCCCAAGGGCAATTATCGGGTGTCCTGGATTCCATCCCGCACCATTCTCGCCATTCCCTACGATACCCCCGTGCCCGGTTATGACACCAATGTGGTGAATGTGTTGCGGTTGTGGAAGGCAGAAGCGGGGGATGAATTTAATTTTGATGCCTTTAATGCGGGCAATTACGATCGGGCCGTTGCCGATAAAATGAGTTCCGAAAATATCTCTAAGGTTCTCTATCCCAACGACAACACCCCCCAAGGCCGCGCCCTACGATTGGAGCAGCAATATTTCTTTGTGTCTGCTTCCTTGCAGGACATGATCCGCAAACATTTGAGCCTCAATCCAACCCTAGATAATTTCCAAGATAGCTTTGCCATCCAACTCAATGACACCCATCCTACGGTGGCCATTCCTGAGTTAATGCGCCTGTTTGTGGATGACCATGGCATGGATTGGGCCACGGCTTGGAACATTACCCAGCGCACGTTTGCCTACACCAACCATACCCTCATGCCGGAAGCCTTGGAGCGCTGGCCCGTGCGTTTGCTAGAGCCAACCTTGCCCCGGGTTTTGGAAATTATCTATGAAATTAACCGGCGCTTTTTGGAGGATGTGCGCAGTTGGTATCCAGGGGATGACGATCGTTTGTCCCGCCTGTCGATTATTGAAGAATATCCCGAAAAATCCGTGCGCATGGCCTATTTAGCCTGCGTGGCCAGTCATGCCATCAATGGGGTGGCGGCACTCCATACGGACTTGCTGAAACAGGACACCCTGCGGGACTTTTATGATCTGTGGCCCCAGAAGTTTTTCAATAAAACCAATGGAGTGACCCCCCGCCGTTGGATTCTGCTGAGCAATCCCCAATTGGCGGATCTCTACACCTCGAAAATTGGTAAGGATTGGCTCTCCAAGCTGGATCAATTGCGACAGTTGGAACCCTATGCAGAGGATCCAGAATTCCGTGCCCAATGGCGGAAAATCAAGCTCCATAATAAGCAAGTGTTGGCGGAAAAAATCTACCAACGCACGGGGATTGAGGTGAACCCAGAATCTCTATTTGATATTCAGGTCAAGCGGATCCATGAGTACAAACGCCAGCATTTGGCCGTGTTGCACATTGTTAGTTTGTACAATCTGATTAAGCACAATCCCACCCTGGATATTCAGCCCCGCACCTTTATTTTTGCGGGTAAGGCGGCTCCGGGCTACTACATGGCCAAGCTGATTATTAAGCTGATTAATGCGGTGGGGACGATCGTCAACCGGGATCCCGATGTGCGGGGACGGCTTAAGGTGGTGTTTTTGCCCAACTTTAGTGTGTCCTTGGCCCAACATATTTATCCCGCAGCGGATTTGTCCGAGCAAATTTCCACCGCTGGCAAGGAAGCTTCGGGCACGGGCAACATGAAGTTTTCCATGAATGGAGCGCTGACCATTGGCACCTTGGATGGAGCCAATATTGAAATCCGCGAGGAAGTTCACCCGGAAAACTTTTTCCTGTTTGGTCTGACGGCTGAAGAGGTGGCCAATCTCAAACAAAAAGGCTACCGTCCCCGCGACTATTACAACAGCAATTTGGAACTTAAGGAAGTTCTAGAACAGATTGCGGGCGGCACATTTTCTCCCAGTGAGCCGGATTTATTTAAGCCCATTGTGGATTCTTTGCTGCAACAGGATGAATATATGTTGTTGGCGGATTACCAAGCCTATATGGACTGCCAACATCAGGTGAGCAAAGCCTACCGGGATCAGGAAAATTGGACGCGCATGGCGATTTTGAATGCGGTGCGCATGGACAAGTTTTCTTCCGATCGCACGATCGCCGAATATGCCCAGGAAATCTGGAAAGTGGATTCGGTGCCCGTGTCTTTGGGATCCTATGATCCAGAAAAAGCGGGTTTGGGCTGGGGCAAAACCTGCGACATTGAGTAACCCCTCACCCCCGGCCCCTCTCCCATTAGGGGCGAGGGGAGGAAGAAGACTCTTTCTTTAAAAGTCCCTCGCCCAACTTGGGAGAGGGATTTAGGGTGAGGGTCTTCGCAAACACCCCAGAGGGCGGGTTTAGAAAATTTTGGCTCGATCGCCCCATTCTCTGGGGTAAACCCGCCCCTACGCCTTGGGGGAATTTTGACGAAATTGGCAAATTTTCTGGAATAAAACCAAATAAGCCGCATTTTACGGGAAGTAGGGGCAGGTTTTCGAGACAATTCAGGCGATTGACCCTGAACTTATCTAAACCTGCCCTGGGTTTTGGGGACTAGGCTAGGGCCTTGAGGATTTCCTCGTCCGTGGAAAAGTCCAGGGTGCTGAGGGCCGGGGGGTTGGCTTGGTAGTCCTGGTGGAACGAGTCCCGCAGGCCGCTCACCAAGTCAAACTGGGGTTCCCAGCCCAACTGGTGACGGGCTTTGTCGATGCTGGCAAAAAAGTGTTGGGGCCGCAGGGGGAAGGCTTTGCGCTTGCCAAAATCAAAGGCTTTGGGGTCGTAGTGTACCAATTTCACCCCAGCGGGATCCTTGCCCATGGCTTCGGCACAGGCTTGGGCCAGACCATCAAAGGTGACAAAGCGATCGCCGGAAATATTGTAGGTTTGGCCGATGGCCCGATCGTGGCCCACCATGGCCACCAGAGCCGCCGCCAGATCTTGGCAGTGCCCCAGTTGGGTCAGGTGCTGGCCATGGCCGGGGATGGGAATGGGACGATCGTGGACTAGGCGATCGAAAAACCAGGATTCCAGGGGGTTGTAATTTTGGGGGCCGTAGATATACACCGGGCGCACGGAGGTGTAGGGCACCCCCTGCTCTGCCAAGTAAGCTTCTGTTTCAAACTTGCCCCGGTGGCGGCTCTTGGGATCCACCGCATCCCCTTCCTGGTGGGGCATTTGGGCCGACTTGAGATAAACCCCCGCCGAACTGATATAGATAAACTGCTGGATTTTTCCGGCAAAAATTTCCACCAGGGGCTGAGTATCCGCCAGTTCCCGCCCATTGTTGTCAAAAATCACATCAAAGCGCTCTCCCTGGAGCTTGGCCTTGAGTTGGCTGGCATCCGTGCGATCGCCGTGAATTTGGGTCACCCCCTCCACAGGACTAGGCCGGTTCCCCCGGTTAAATAGCACCACTTCATGGCCTGCGGCCACCAGCATTCGGGTCAAATACACCCCAATAAATCGGGTTCCCCCCATCACTAAAATACGCATAAATCCACTGTTTCCTCGGTGTTGGCTCAGCCTTCATCCTACGGGATTTCCGCAACCTTAGGAAATCCCTTCCCCGGATCCCACGGCCATGGGTTCGGGAGCCTGCCGGGGGGAAGACACATCGGAAATAATCTGGCCATCCCGAAAGGTGACAATGCGATCGGCGCGGTGGGCCACATCCATTTCATGGGTCACCACCATGATGGTCATGCCGCTACTGTGCAACTCCTCAAAAATACCCAGCACCTCTTGGGTGGTGTGGGAATCCAAAGCCCCCGTGGGTTCATCCGCCAGCAGCAGCACCGGCTGATTCACGATAGCGCGGGCAATGGCCACCCGTTGCTGTTGCCCCCCAGAGAGTTGGTTGGGGCGATTGCGCAAGCGGTTACCCAGGCCCACCCGTTCCAGGGCAATTTGCGCCCGCTGTTGGCGATCGGCCTTGGGGACATTGCCATAAATCATGGGCAAAATCACATTTTCCAGGGCCGTGAGTTGGGGCAACAAATGAAACTGCTGGAACACAAAACCAATTTTGCGATTACGCACCTTAGCCAAGGCTAAATCATCTAAAGTTTCCACCCCAATACCATCAAGATAATATTGCCCATCCGTGGGGCGATCCAAACAGCCCACCACATTCATCAAGGTGGATTTACCGGATCCAGAAGCCCCAATCACCGCGCAATATTCCCCCGCATTCAGGGTGAAGTTAACCTGATTTAAGGCATGGACTAAGGTATCTCCCAGGCCATAGGTTTTACTGATTTGATTTAACTGAATAATCGGAACAGTCATAGGGCACAAAAAGCAGGGATTAAAAGAGTTTCAAGACCCACTAAACAAGGTTTTTTGGTGGGGCATTTCACTGAGGCGGGTTCACCGATTTTGGTAGGGGCAATCCCCCTGTGGTTGCCCCAGTTGTGGGTCGCCCAACCGATTTGGGTAGGGGCACGCTTTTCCTACTCCATGCAGCACCTTTGGTTTGTCAGTCAGCTAGAGGGGAGCAACCCATAGGGGATCTTCCCCCACAAGAGAAGTGGCAAAATCTGGATGGAGAGGCTTGGCAAAGAAATAACCTTGGCCAAATTCACAGTGCAGCGATCGTAGCTGAATTAATTGTGACCAGTTTTCCACCCCCTCAGCAATGACATTCATCCGTAAATTATGGGCCAACGCAATAATTGTGCGAATAATTTCTAGATCTTCTTCCTGGGTGCCCAGGCGAAACACAAAGGATTTGTCAATTTTGAGGGTGTGAACGGGGAAACGCCGCAGGTAATTCAGGGAAGAGTAACCCGTGCCAAAGTCATCCATGGCCAATTGCACCCCCGCACGATCGAGTTGATCCAGAATGGATGCCGCTAACTCTGGATTTTCCATCAGTGAGGTTTCTGTAATTTCCAGCTTCAAGCTGTGGGGATTTAAGCCGGTGCTGTCCAAAATATTGAGAATAGAAGACACCAATTGGGGCTGGGAAAACTGACGACTGGAAATATTGACACTAATCATCAAATTTTCATAGCCGGGGAAGTTCTCCTGCCAAAATTGGGTTTGGCGGCAGGCTTCTGTTAAGACATATTGCCCCACGGCAATAATGAGGCCGGTTTCCTCAGCAATGGGAATAAAGCGATCGGGGGGTACCAGTCCTTGGGTGGCGTGTTGCCAACGCACTAAGGCTTCAAAACCCATGAGTTTCCCGGTGGTTAAGGAGACAATGGGCTGATAGTAAACCGAGAGTTCTTTGCGATCGAGGGCACGGCGTAAATCTAACTCTAAATGGAGGCGATCGAGGGCCTGTTGGTGCATCTGGGCATCAAACACC
>Ga0129333_10006944_pt1 | contig 10717 bp, 7 predicted proteins | sample CPB6_08_DNA_FD_94474 | JGI IMG/M metagenome (GOLD analysis project Ga0129333, IMG submission 94474) | Freshwater to marine salinity gradient microbial communities from Chesapeake Bay, USA - CPBay_Sum_0.6_0.8_DNA | ecosystem: Environmental > Aquatic > Marine > Coastal | place: USA: Chesapeake Bay...
TGCCAGCAAATCCAACTGGTAAATTTAACTCAGGTAATAACATGATTAGTTATCGTACATTCTACATTCTAATGCGTTCGGATTATCATTACAATATAATTCTAATGGTGTTGGATCATGATCATCGTTAGGATGTGCTTCATGATACCTTTCCAAAGATTCTAACTCATCCTTTACATGCCTTCTTTGTTGTGGAGATGCCTGAACATCACCTATAATTTTTTTATCGTGTTCTATATGTTGTTGAATGTTTTCCATAATTAACTCCCTAAGTTATCTCTGATAAGTTCTATATTACAGACGGCGATCAATCCTTTATCAGCATCTCTTGTAATATCATAAGATATTTTCTTCACCAAATACAATCCACTATTTTTCTTATCATATTTTTCTTTTTCTCTTTCAGAAGATACTGATGTATTTGGTAGTTTTACATTCAGTTTATCACCCGCCCTTATATTAAAATTAATGGGTATAGTGATATTTAGCACCTGATTATTGAGTATCATATTTCTACTGATAGACTGTGCCATCCATTGTTTACGAAAGTCTGGATACTGTGTTCCTCCTTGACCCTGTGCTATCTGAGGATCTGCAATAGTGGTTCCTGTATGAAACGTTTCATGATCATAAAACTGACACATAATCCTAGAAGGATATTGTGATAACTTTTTAATGTTTGCTGGAATGTCTTCATCCTTTCCAAGATGAACCATCTTTGGATACTCTTTACTCAAATCAAAAAAGTATTCTTCGTAATTTAAATTAGATGGATTAAAGAAAGATATCATTGATGAATACACACCATATCTCATCTTCTGTAAGATGTTTTCTTGAGAACCAAATGCATAATTTAGAATCAAATACGAGTTCTTTTGTGCATCAGAATAATCTGTCTGTGCCATACCATAAACATATTCCTGATGCTTGTTCTGATTCTCTTTAATCAAAGCGTCAATAGATTTAAATACATATCCATCGTATGTTTCGAAAAACATATATCCAGCTGATCCAGAAATAACTTTAGCATTATTTGCTGTAGGTGCTTCTGTCTTTCCTCCTTGTGCGCTAGAAGATGATGATCCTTTTGCTACAGATGAGGAAGATGATGCAGGTGTTTTAGTTGATGAAGAAACACATTCGGGTAGCATTGAAGTAATAACATCAAAAGGTCTTTTTAATGCTGGAATTTGTTTAAATTTATACTTACAGGTTTCTGTTGCTAATTGTTTTTTTGTATCCAAATAATTTTTTAAAATTTGATTAACTATAGAATCACCTGTTCCTTCTAATGCTTTACCAATTCTTAACGTTTCATTTCTCAATGCTTCTGGAGAGAATAAATCGAGAACATATATTTGAACGTTCTTTGATACAACTCTGTTTCTTATTCCGTAAACAACGAACTTCCATTTGTATACCTGATCGGAAATGTTTGGAGCAGACATTTCAATTTCAACAGTCTCAGTTCCCACGATAGGTAAAGAACCAATCAAGTTAATTGCTGTATCAACAATTTGTAATTCTGCTGCAATTGTATTCAACTCAATGCTTTCGTAAATTTTAATAGCATTGATCTGTGCTTCTGGATTCTGACCCGTTAGAAAATGTTTCTTTCCTTTAGTGTCGGTAAGAATAACCTTTTTTACTTCTGCATTAAGATCTAACATTTAGACTACACTCCAAGGAGACGTGCATACAACGCCAGCTAATCCCCCTGGCCAAGGATTACTTATATAGTCAGTAGTTGTTTGTGCAGACTCAGAGGAACCAACAGGAATAGAACCACCGCCACCAGGAGCAATCACATTAATAATTGCAGCAGAACTCATATCAGAACTCTCCTGATTTGTTGCCGCTACTGGCGTAGCGGATGGTCTGGTTGTTGGTGCTTTTGGTTTTACTTCGGGTGGTTTTGATTTTAACTGAAGTTCTGCAAATGTTTCTAGAACTTTAACTCTTTTTTCTAGTTTATCTATTGGTGTTAGATTAGATCCTTCAACACCAAACATTGATCCACCCTTTTCATATCCAAGTTCTTTCATCATAGCATTTGTTCTAGCAGTATTTTCCGCCATTCTTCCCATTGGAGAGTTGGAATACACACCAGTCTTTCCTTGCTCCACTGATTTCATACCAGTAACCCAACCAAGAAAATCCCACCATGGTTTTTGAACACCACCACCCTTATCAAACTTAGGTTCTGGTTTTACTGTTCCGCCAAGTTGCTGATTACCATTAGATCGTGCTTTATTAGCATTAGAAATGTCTGTATCTGTCACCCAATTGAATGTATTTTTAGCAGTCTCTGGCATATTAATACGCATGAAAGCTCTCACTTCATTAAATGCTTCTGATGCTATCTGATTATTTTGTATCTGCCCTTTATTATCTTTCTTGCCTTGGAATATCATCTTGGGAACCAAATTTAATATGCCAGGTTTCTCCCAGATTTGGAAAGAACCATTAGCAGCATCAAGTAGTATATGATACTTATCATGCCACTTGGAGTCTGGTCTGAAAGGTAAGAAATGTTGATTGGTTTTCTTATTTTTCAATTGTTCTCCTGTTGCTGCACTTACATCTGGTATTGCTGTTCCTGCGCCACTTCTTGGATCAGTATATCTACCATTCTCCATAGGTTCTCCTGGTTTTGATGAACTAGGATTAGAAGATGGTTTTGCGGGAGTGGTGGGGTTTGATGCTGGTGGTGTAACTCCAGGTGGTGTAGGTTTATCTGTTGTTGGATTTGGTTTTTCTGTTGCTTTTTCTTTTGTTTTCTTCTTAGCATCTAGAGATTTTAATGATCCTGCAATCAGATCTTCTAAAAACTTATCTCTATTTTTCTTAGCGTTTCCATCTTCCTTAAATTTTCCGCCACCAATTCTTAGGTTAGGTAGAGTCTGAGACATGCCAAATGTTCTGGAAAGATTTGCAATGTCTGGTGCTAATGATTGAGATACAGGAGCACCTAATGGCCCCATACCTTTGATAAATTGATCAACAACAGCAAGAGTAGAAGCACCTGATGCTTTCATACCAGGATCGACGTTAGATGGTGAAGATTTTAGCATGTTGCGTGCTGATCTATCATTAAGATCAACCACTACTTCTTTTCCTGCTTCTCCAATCATACTATTGGTTGTTCCACCAGCAGCAAAATTAACTACACCCGAAGAATAATTTACAACACCACCTTCGCTATACATTCCACCAGGAGAAGGTAATCCTATTTGATTAGAAGGACCTTGTGGCGAACTTAATGCTTGACCAGCAAACATGTTACCTAATTTTTTATACCAAGGAGTATCAGATTTTGAATTTTCTGTTTGAATTTGTTGACTGGTCTGATCAACAAATGGTTTCATTTTTTCAACTTCTTTCATTCTCATATATGAACCAACAGCAGCAAGCAAATACATGTAAGTTGATGGGTTAGTAAGAGCGCCTCTTAAAGCACTACCTGCTAAACCTCCAGCTCCAACTCCAGCTGCTTGTTTTATAGCTTCATTTACTTTTGCAGAAATGAATCCCGTTAATGTATCATTCGAAACTCCTCTAGACTTAGAGGTTCCAAACATACTTCTACCACCCTTTCCACCTCCGCCAGGTCTCAGTGATTTTACTCCTGAGATTATTGATGATTGATTTTCAACCTGATCTGATAATATACCAGTGATTGTTTGAACACCAGTAGCAGTGAAGGATTGTGCTTTGAGTTGCTGATTTAATATATCAGTTATAGATGCAAGACCACTCGCCAACCCAAGTGTATCAGCAGTTAGGGAACCAAATCCATGTGTTAATATCTTCGCTAAACCAGTAGCCCCACCAGAAGTTCTAGGTTTCTGTGTCTTTACTTCTTCTGGTTTTCCTTTATCTGGTTTGAATATATTCGTGATGGAAGATAAAGCACCACCCAACAAATCTGAAGATGCTTTCTGCTGAGACTTACCCCTAGCACCTTCAGTTTTCTTTTTCTTTTTCTTATCTTTTCTGTCTCGTTTCTTCGCTTCTTTGCGTGATTGAAAAGCTTTTGATACTATCAATCCAGCGAGAGTTGTTCCTCCAGAATCTGATTTTCCGCTTTCAGTTCCAAAAGACATCTAATTACCCTACCTATTAAAAGTATTTATTACACACGCTTCAAGATTATTTCTTTTTTAACCTTGTGTGGATTGAAAATCATATTGGTAATCTGAACCATCGCTCTCTGTGTTTGTTGAATTATATTTGGGGAAGATGAAGATCCTATTTTATTCACAATTACTTTTGGTTGAACTCTATTACTTGATGCTACGGTTCTCATCTGCGATGCAATCATCTGTGGAACTGGTGCAGCTTTAGGTAACTTAGCATCATAGAACCAACCATGGAAATTGTATCCTGGCCCTCTAGTAACATCTCCTGGTTTCATGTTAGGTTTCTGACTCTCTCCCATAAAATCAGTTCTACCACCAACAAATCGTTGTGCTTCTTTTTGTAGGGATGGATTTGTAATTGATTTAGCAGCCATATCAAGTTTAGATGCACTACCAGTAGCAGCAATAGCAGATTTTCTATCTCGTATTCCTGCCCACGCTCCTGCATTATGAAATGTGGGTTCAAATTGACCTGGCGCAGTTACAATAGATCCCAAAGATCTTCCACCAGGATATGAACCTATAGCAGCACGATTGTATAATGCTTGCGCCACATCTGCTTGACCCTGAGGATGTAATGAATCTTCTTTTGATGTAAGAGCAGCTACCTTCCAGAAGTCTGAAGATCCACCAGAAGAAAATGAAGTGACATTCTGTGTGTTAGCTCCCTGTGCAATTTCTTTCCATCTCTTTGCAACACCAATAGGATCTTCGAAGATATTATACTTTCTATTTTTGATAGGATAAACTTGGAATCCACCTGCGGATGGAACAACAATCTCAGCACCGTGTAATGTGACTGGCATTCCTTGAATGAATGCATCATAACCACCTTCAGATCCAGACATCATGTATGGAACTGAACCAAACATAGGTGCTTTTTGCACACCACCTATTTCAAATCCTTGTATTTTAAAAGCCTTTGCAGATTTTTTAAGTTCTTCTTCTAAATCATACAGTGTAATTTTTCCATCACTGTTATCATCTAATCCTATATTAGCATCATAATATGCTTCTCCAGATACTGTCAATATTGTTCCCATTCTTTCTGGAGAACCGTATGCGCCACTTGCTCTATCAGCATATCTTCCTGGCAAGAACACCAACGCATAGATATCTGCTGGCGTCATTCCTTTTTTTACACCAGCATTTTCAAGATACTTTATGACATAAGGCATTTGTTCCGCTCTAGTCATTTTTTTCAGATCTTCTTTTGTTGATCCAACACCAGAAGGATTTGTTATTTGAATTAAACCAACTGCATGTGATGATGAATTCTCTGCATCAGGTCTCAATCCACTTTCTCTTGCCATCAATGCAAGCAATCCAGGAGCAGAGAGTTGATACTCTTCGGCAAATTTATTTACAGCATCAACAAATTCTGGATCTTGATCCCACTTTGCTGGAACATATCCTGGTGGTCTGTTCGGATCTAATACACGATCAATAAATTGTTGAATGAAAGTTTCATCACCTAAGAACTTACCCCAAGTTTTTCCAAAGTCTCTTTGCTGAGTCTTTAAATCTAATGTTGCTGCTTGAACTGACCCACCTATTAGTGTATTAATAATATTTCCAGATACTCCTAATGCCAATGCAAATGGTTTAACCATTGTCTGAACATAAGGAGCAAAGAATCCTCCCAGTGATCCTGTTCCTTTTATAAAATCACCAAGCACAGTAAGAGATGCAATACCAGATGCTTTTAATGGCAGTGTTAATATTTCTTCGTATGGTATTATTTTTTTATCTTTTTCTTTTTGCCCAGTATTTCCCAACGTAGCACCACCTGCTGCCATCTTCTTTGGTGGTTGTGTTTGTTGGGGTGGTGTTGGAGGTGGAGGTGGTGTAGCAAGTTGTTCTTGAGTTTTCTTGGGAAACTTAGAAAGTTTTTCTTCTACCTTTGCATAATATAAGTTCTCTAACAATGCATTCTTAGAAAACATCGCTGCAATAACGCCAACTTTATTAGCGATACCATTTTCTAATTTTGATGTCTTGTTTAACAATTCAATCTGATCATTTACTTTTATAATATTCTCATTACTTTTTGCTTGCAACGATTCAAATTCTAAAGCAAGAGAGTCTTCAAACTCCAATGCTTCTTCTCTAGTTTGTTTTGCTTTGTTAGTAATTTGATCGTTGAGTAACATATTACATACGCCTCATCTGTGTGACAGACATAACAGTTATAGTAGGAATATCTATATCTATAAACTGTGGTTTAGGTTTTGTTGGAACAATTGTAGGAATGCTGCCATCACTAGGTCTTGCTCCTGCTCCAGATGGAACGAGCTGTTGCAATCTCTGTTGTTGTGCTTCTCTTCTTTGCTTGGCAAGATTGATAGCAAGAGGTGTAAGCAACTGACCACCAGTAATACCCCAACCAATAGGATTCGATGCCTCAGCAATACCACTCACTACTCTTATTAATGCCGCACCTCTTCCCAATCCAGAAAATCTTGTCATTGTCTGAACTGCTTCCCCAGAAGTTAATTGCTGACGCAATCTATTTGCTAATGGGCTTTTAGACCATTCACCTTTCAACAATTTATCAGCAAGTAATTTTCCTTTATCAAAACTTGCTGCAGAAACTCTCGATTGTGGTTCAATTATATCAATCAAAGAACTTCTGGCTGCTCCTCTTGGAACAATAGTTTTAATTATACCACCAGGAGTTTGTGCTCCACCCATCGATCCAGCAGCACCAGCATATCTTGCGGCACCTCTAACTGTCGGTGCGTTGTATGCTCCACGACCAAGTAATTGTGGTTTCCATCTACCAAGTTTAAACTTATCACCACTCATGATGGCATCAAATCCTTCCTTTGACATACCAGTAAATCCAGCACGAACTCCTTTGGTGCTGAGACTTCCTCTACCTTTGAATAGTTGTTGTATTCCTCTTAGTAATACATTACCACCAGTATCAAAACTTGGTTTGTTATCTTGCGTCCACTGCACTGGATCTATTTGACCACCACCAGATTGAGTTCTAACTTCCCAGTGTAAATGAGGTCCTGTAGATCTACCACTATTTCCAAGAGTTCCTATAACTTCACCCGCTTTTACTTTATATCCTGTCTGTATAGATTGTGCTATGTCTTTCATGTGCCCATAAAATGTAAATATTTTAGGAGCATCGTGTTGTATCTCAACATAGTTTCCATATCCACTGCCATTTGTATCATGATCAACATCAGATACTTTACCCGCAAAAGGAGATATGATTTTAATTCCTGGGTCACCAGCTAAATCTATACCAGTATGGGGTTTTCCCGAACGCATTCCAAACCCAGAAGAATACTCTAACCTACCATAAGCATCTTTAGAAAAAGGAATCCAAGCAGGAGGATTAGATACATTAGATCCACCCATTCTACTCAATCCTTCACCACCAGCACCAATCGTAAGAATATCTTTTGCTATTTCTCCTGATGGTAATGGGGCACCACCAAATGGTCCGCTTGCTCCTGGAAAATATAGATTATTTTTATCCATATAAACACGCCAGGATTTATAAAAATATTCAAGATCTTTTGTGTTTTCTATTATGCCAGCATAAGCAGGCCCACCAAACATATCGATAACTGTTGTTCTAGATACTCCAAGAATAGCAGAAACATTTGATATAACTCCTGGTATGCCAGCATTGAAGTATCCTGCTAATGGTCCCAAAGAACGAAGAACAGAACCATAAACAGATACAGCAGCACCAAGTAAAACACTAATTGGTTTTTTTAATACATCGCCAAGTGCTTGATTGTATTGTTGCTGATCATATTGATTTAAAATTTGTTTACCATAATTCCTATTCAAAGGAATGACTGCAGTTCCTGGAGCAAGATTTCCTCTTGTAGGATTGTCATATATTCCTGGTCGAATAATATTGCTGTTTCTATTTGTCACAGAAATTCCACCAGCAGCAAATCCTGGTATGCCACCAGTGGGATAGTTTGTGATACCACCATCAGCAAGACCTGGAATAGGTGTGCCAGGATAACTAACAACACCTTCCGAATATGCAACAGGATAATTTGTATTTAAAAATCCACCTTGAGAAAGTTTCTTAGTAGTCTTTGGTGGTTCTTTTTTTCTTTTGAAAGGAGAAGTTAAACGAGCAACAAGTTTTTTCCTTGCATCTTTTTTTCTTTCCTCCATTTCAAAATCATCAAGTGCTTCTTGATAATTCTCACTCATCTGCTCAAGCAAGAGCTTAGCATCATCTAAGTCTTCATCTATTCGTCTGAGATATCCAAGACCTCTTTGAATTCTAAAATTTTGTTTTGATAATTCATTGCCAACTTTATCCAAAGCCATGCCATATTTTGTCATGGATCTTTGAACATTTGATGGCATTGTATATGGAGGAATTAAATCCTTATCTGTCAATAATTTTTTCTTTGGTTTCTCTGGTTCTGATTGAACAACTGGTTGTGGTATTTCTGGTATTAATTCTGCCTTTGGTTCTGGTGGAATCTCTGGAATTATTTCAACCTTTGGTGCAGCATCTGGTGCTGGTTTTCTTTCTTTAGGTGGTATTAAAGGAGTTGTTGGTTTTACTTTAGTCTCTCTTCTTTGATTAACTAAACGATCTATCTCTGCTTCCTCTATTTTTGCATCTACTTTCTTGCGAAAAGGTTTCTCAAGATACTCTTCTACCAACCATTCCTGGTATTTTTGCTGCCTCTCCATCCACTGAACTGGAGTGCCACTGGTCTGATCTAAAGAAGGATAACCGCGAGGATCCTTCTTTAGATTCTCAATTAACTTATCCGCTTCTGCTTCTGTTATATTTACATACGAAGAATAATGCTCGCCATCAGTAGGTCTTCCAGTAAGACGAGCCTTTAGAGTTACCCACAAACGAGATTTTGGGCTAACATAAGACCAAGGAATCTGGGGATCTAATACTCCCTCGGGTGCTTGTGGTAAATCTAAGTCTTCTGGGTTCATTTATTTTTATTGTTCTGTTCTTCTATGTGTTGATTTAACATAGTAACATAGACAATTCTTTCCCAAGGAAGCATGTTCTCCAATTCACTCAAAGAAAATTTATGTATATACATTAGATTGAAATTTGACTGATAGTAATTAGCCAAGTTATCATGGAACATGCTCACCCGAAAAAATTTACAAGACCCTCAATTGTGTATTCAGATTCTACTTTAGTGTTTGGGTTTGTAATCTTAAATGTGTGTGAAAGTTTTGGCATCGTAGCAAAGAAGTTTTTGATTTGTTCAAACTGCTTTGATGTCATTCCTCCCAACCATTCTTCAATCTCTTTTCTTGGAGTTGTCTTTGCTTCGTACACATCTTCACCTGCAAAGATTTGATATACAGAATCAACAATGATATCAAATACTTCTTCAGCATTCAAAGTTTTCATCATGATTTGTGTTTGAATAAATTGTTCCATTCCTGGATACTTCATGACAATACCAGTGGTATCATCTAACATAATCTTATTTGTGTGAGTAGAATCCTTTTGAACTTTAACTTCAGCAATGTTTAAAGTGTAATCAACTTCAGTTTCATTGTCATCACTGCAAGTGATTTTCATTTGCACTTCTTCACCAACAGACTTTCCACGAATGTTGAGAAACAAATATTCAATATCAAACGAAGCAAGATCTTCTACTTTAATACCTTTCGTAAGAACACATGCCTTTACAATATCTTTAACGGCATCTGTAATTTGTTTCTCATCTGAGGATTCCATTGCCATGAGAAGAATTTTTTCTTCACTGACTAGAAAGGGTCTATATTTAACTGTCTTACCTGTTGATGGTAATTCCAATTCATAAGTAGGAACTGGTGGTTTTGGTAAAGCCATGATTACTCCAAAGAAAATAATATGTCGTAAAAATATTTAGGTGTAGGCTGGGATAGGAGTAAATCTCGATTCCCAATTTCTATAATAGAAGTTAGCAGTTACTTTAACAAGTTGAGATGACCCATAGGATAAAGGAACTGCATCGATTGAATATGGCCATGCTTTGTAGATGGTATATTTTGCTGGCGTGTAACCTACTTCAGAGTTTCTATTTCTTTCATTCTTTTCAATATACATATCACATTCAAACTCTTCTGGATATTGAACTTGATACGATCTACCAACTTTGTTATAGATTTTTTCATGCCATCTTGTCAACATTTTAAGTGCTTGCATTTCCGAATCGCACATAAAAGAAAGTTGGAGATCTGTATATAAAGGATTAGTAGGATAATAAATTGGGTTTGCACCTGGATGTCTCACTACTGAAGATGCATTTGATTGCACACCAGGAAGAGAAACTTCATCACACATTATTAAAACTCTTTCTCCTACTCTTGATATAGTTCCCCCAACTTTAGAGGTAAGACCACCAAATCCACCACCATTTTCAGATGACAAATAACTAATTATTTTACTAGCCCCATCAAAGTAAACAGAATAGAGATTGCTTTTTGCCATCCCTCTTCCATTCGATATCGCTTGTATGTAAGCCTGAACTCCCATCGAATAAATACCTTGAGAAGTTATATTTATATTTATGGCATACTCGGGATTTTATCGCCCCATAAATCCCACA
>Ga0129333_10006945_pt1 | contig 10717 bp, 8 predicted proteins | sample CPB6_08_DNA_FD_94474 | JGI IMG/M metagenome (GOLD analysis project Ga0129333, IMG submission 94474) | Freshwater to marine salinity gradient microbial communities from Chesapeake Bay, USA - CPBay_Sum_0.6_0.8_DNA | ecosystem: Environmental > Aquatic > Marine > Coastal | place: USA: Chesapeake Bay...
CAACTGGTGGAGCGCCACGGAGTGGTCACCCGTGAGGCCGTGCTGGCCGAGGGCATCTCGGGCGGCTTCGCCGGCGTGTACGGGGTGCTGAAGGTGCTCGAGGAGCGCGGACAGGTCCGTCGCGGCTACTTCGTCGACGGCCTCGGTGCTGCGCAGTTCGCCATCCCCGGTGCGGTCGACCGACTCCGTGCACTGCGCGAACCCCAGCACGAGGCCGCTCCGCTCGTGCTCGCAGCCACCGATCCTGCGCAGCCGTTCGGGGCAGCGCTCTCGTGGCCGGAGAACGGTGGGCGCCCGGCGCGCAGTGCGGGTGCGCTCGTGGTGATCGCATCGGGTTCCCCGCTTGCGTGGTACGACCGGCGCGGTCACCACCTTGTGCTCTTCACGGCGGGGCGGACCGACGAACGGTGGGCCGACTCGCTCGCCTCGCTCGTGAAGGACGGTCGACTCCGCTCGCTCGAGGTCCGCAAGGTGAACGGGCACCCGGTCGCCGAGGCCGACCCCGAGGCACTTGTGGCGCTCAAGCGCGTCGGTTTCCTCGACGGCTATCGCGGTCTGGTACTTCGGGGGTGACCCCCGCTCAGACCGCCGCCACGCGGCGGCGCACCGCTCCGGCAAGCGCAGCGAGCGCTGACGGCTTGAAACGGTGCTGGGCCTGACGTGCGACCGGTAGCCCGGCCCACATGAACCAGCGTGCGGGCCGCGACACAGCGCGGATCGACCCGTGCACCTCACCGGTCCGGGCGTTCAGGTACACCAAGAACTGCTCCTCGCCCCGGGCCGCATGCCCGCCGACGGTGGCATAGACGAAGCCGAACCGGCGACTGCCGTCGGGATCGGTCTCGTCGAATACCGAGACCACCCTGCAGCCGAAGGTCATCCACACAGCGGCGATCCGAACGGAGTACGACACCAACTCGCCCGGTGCGAGTGGGGTGCCGTCCGGGCGGTGGACACGGAACCACGGAAGGTCCATCTGTTCCCAGTGCCGGAGCGCATCGCAGGCCGCCTCGAAGGCAGCACTCCCCACGCCGAGGATTGCGTCCTCCTCATCGACGAACCAGCCTCGGGGGGCGCGTCCGGTAGCGATGCCCAAGGGGGTGTTGTAGGCGCGACCCGATGTGGAGCGAACGAAGCGATCCATCTCGCTCACCGTTGGTTTGCGGAGCGACAGCATCTGCACATCATCTCGCCCACGGGGAGGGTTCACCACCTGTTTGTCAAGCCAAAGTACTTTTGAGGTTGTGCCGGAGGGGGACACGATCTATCGGGCGGCCGCAGCACTGCGCACTGCCCTGGTTGGGCGGCCGATGCAATCGTTCGAGGCCCCCTACCTCGTGGGGCTCCAACCGGGTGTCGGTCGGGTGATCGAGGAGATCGAGAGTTTCGGCAAGCACCTCGAGTTCGCGTGGGACGACGGTGTCGTGCTGCACACCCACCTGCGCATGACGGGCTCGTGGCACCTCTACCACCCGGGCGAGCGGTGGCGTCGTCCGCAGCGCGAGATGGTGGTGTCGATCACCGTCGACCAGTGGCAGGCCGTCTGCTTCAACGCACCACTGGTCGAGACCTACCGGAGTTTCGACAAGCGTCGGCATCCGGGGTTCGGGCACCTCGGCCCCGACCTCACCAAGGACAACCCGAACATCGATGAGTGTCTCGACCGCATCGACCGTTTCGCCGATCAGGACGAGCCGATCGCCGAGGTCCTCCTCGATCAGCGCATTGCGTGCGGGGTCGGCAACGTGTTCAAGAGCGAGGTGCTCTGGATCTGCGGCGTGAGCCCGTTCCGGGCCGTGAGCGAACTCGACGCCGCCACGCGTCGCACCATCCTCGAGACAGCGTCTGCGCAGTTGCGCGAGAACCGGATGCGCGTCCGGAGGGTCACCGTGGCCAACGCCCCGGGTGGGCATGCGGTGTACGGCCGCAACGGACTCCCGTGTCCCCGTTGCCACGAGGCCGTTCGTGTGCGCCGCACCGGCCAGCACCTGCGTGCAACGTATTGGTGCCCAACCTGCCAAGCGGCCCCGAAGTCGGCGATGCTCACCGAGGTCACCCCAACCGGTCTCGTGCGGCCGAGGCTGATGGACGCAGAGCAGGAGGCGGCCGAGCGCTACCTCGACGAGCACGATCAGCGTTGGGCGCGAACGCACCGACTGCGCAACGACGTCGGTCAGCACCGCCCCATGACGTGGTCGACACGTATCTCGAGCGCCACGCGGTCGTCGCGCTCGGCCGGCGGCCGGTAGCGACTCGAATACCCCTGCACCGCGAGTGCAATGGTCTCGGCGTCGTTAGCCACGCGTGCGACACCCTCGAGCGTCAGCCAACGTCCGCCGTCGACCTGCGACAGCGCGGCACGCGCCGTGCCACTGGACAGGTTGCGGACCTTGGTGGAGTGGGCCCGGGTGATGACCCGGGCAGTCTTGGTGCGGTCGTCCCACGAGAACCCCACTGGCACGACGTGCAGGGTGCCGTCGGCGCGGAGTGTGGAGAGCGTTGCGAGGTGTCGCTCCGTGAGGAAGTCGAGGACGGATTGCGGGAGGTGGTTGGGGTCGAATCGCATCGCGGCACCTACACGGTGGAGATCGCGTCGAGCACGTTGACCTTGGTGGCACGTCTCGCAGGGATGATGGCAGCGAGCACACCGAGGATGATTGCCACCACGAAGATCAGCACCATGCGGGAGATCGGCACGGAGAACTGGTCGACGCCCTGGTCTCGCAGGGCAGCAATCACGGCGAACCCGAGCATCAGTCCGATGACCAGGCCCTCGATGGCACCGATGAGGGTGACGATGAGGGCCTCCCACCTGATGCTGGAGCGCACCTGTGAGCGCGTCATGCCGATGGCGCGCAGCAGGCCGAGTTCGCGACGGCGTTCGTAGACCGAGAGCAACAGGGTGATGACGATGCCGATCGCTGCGATCACCACCGAGAGGGCGAGCAGTCCGTAGACGAGGTTGAGCAGTGGGTCCACCTGCTTGGCCTGATCGCTGATGAACTCGTTGCGCGTCTGTGTCTTGCCGGCCGGTGCGCTCTCGCGCACGATGGCATCGACTGCCTCCTTGGCTGCAGCGTCGGAGACACCGTCCTCCTTCAGCATGAAGATGCCGAAGTCGTAGAGGTTCTCGTTCGACCCGGCGAACACCTCCCGCGACACCGTGAAGGAGCCAGCAAGGGTGTCCTCCTCGTAGATCGCCACCACCGTGAGGTCCTGCGCGCGGCCGGCGAGGGAGTCGAAGGAGACCGTGCCGCCGAGTGCTACATCGAGTCGGTTGGCACGCTTGCGGCTCACCGCAATGGACTCCGGCCCGAGGTCGGTGATGGCCCCCTCGGAGACCTCGAGGTCGAAGAGTTCGGCGATGCTCGAGGGGTCGACCACCGTGAGGTTGCTGCCCTTGGTGCGATCGGCGAGTCGTGCGGTTGCCACCCCGACACCGGTTGCCACCTTGATCTCGTCGAGCGCGTCGAGCTGTGGTGCGAGCGAGATGGGCAGGCCGCCGAAGCCGAACGACCGGGACGACACCGTGAGGTCACCCTGGAACTGCTCGCCGTAGACGGCGCGCACGGATGCCTTCACCGAGCTAGCCATCACCGTGACGGCCACAACGAGTGCTGCGCCGACGAGCAGCGCCGCCGCCGTCCGGGCGGTGCGCTTCGGGTTGCGTGACGCGTTGTCGGCGCCCATCTGTCCGGTGATGCCCCGGGCGACGCGCAACGGACCCCGTGCCGCAAGTGCGAGCGGTCGTGCAAGCAGCGGACCGAGCACGAAAAGACCGATGAACAGCCCGAGGGCACCCGGCCCGAGCAGCGCGAGTTCCTCGCCGAACAGCGCAGCGAGCACTCCCGCGACCCCGATCGCCATGATGACAAGACCCCAGACGAGGCGGCCGCGGGACCACCCCGTCGGCTCGGCGGCCTCCTCGCGAAGCGCCGCAACGGGAGGGACCTTGCTCGAGCGGATCGCCGGGAGCAGGGCCGACGCAATGGTGACGAGAATGCCGACCAAGAGTGTTGTGGTGACGGTCGTGCCGCGGAGGTTGACGCCGGTAGAGGGGATGTCGATGCCCGAGGCGCTCAGCACACCACGGAGCCCGACGGCGAGGCCGACGCCCGAGAAGAGGCCGATGACCGAGCCGACAACGCCGATGGTGGTGGCCTCCACGAGCAACGCTGCCGTCACCTGCTTGCGACTGGCGCCCACGGCTCGCAACAGGGCGTTCTCGCGGCGCCGTTGGGCAACGGTGATGGAAAAGAGGTTGTAGATGACGAACGTCGCCACGAAGAGCGCAATCAGGGCGAACACCGTGAGGAAGATGGAGAAGAAGCTCAGTCCCCGCTGGATGTCGCTCTGGGCCTCCTCCTCGATGGCGGTGCCGGTGATGGTCTCGATCCCCTCGGTGCCGATCGCCGCCGTGACGCGGGTGACGAGTTCTTCCTCGCTCGCGGACCCGTCGCCCCGGATGACGATGGCGTCGTAGGTGTCGGGCTTGCCGTTGAGGAACTCCGATGCGGTCTCGTCGTTGAAGAGCGCGAAGGTGGCGCCACCCGGCGAGGCGACATCGCCGAACTTGGCTGCACCGACGAGCGTGAACTCGCGGGTCCCGGCCTGGGCGGTGACGCGAATTCGGTCACCGATGGCGAAATTGCCCCGCTCGAACGACTTGATGTCGATCGCGACCTCGGACTCGCTCCCCGGCGACCGGCCGGGGTCGAAGCGCCAGAAGTCGTCGTTCACGGTGCCGCCGAATGTCGGCGGGCCACTGCCCACTCGTCCGACTGGCTTGCCGTCCTTGCCGATGATCACCGCGAACTGCTGCACGAAGACCTCGGCCTCGCGGACCCCGGGCACCGAACGGATCTCGTCGAGGAGGGACGAGGAGATCTTGCCGCGCTGTTCGTCGCCGAAGTCCTGTTCGATGACCTCGCTCGATCGCACGTAGGCATCGACGCTCTCGAACGCGCTGGAGAACAGTTCGTTGAACGTGCTGCGAATGGTGTCGGTGAACACCGTTGTCCCCGACAGGAACGCGGTGCCGATGAGCACGGCCAGCGACGTGAGCAACAGGCGGGTCTTGCGCGCCAGCACGCCCTTCAGCGCAATGCGCAGCACGTCAGGCCCCCAGTTGCTTGAGGTGATCGAGGATGCGTTCGGCGGTCGGGGCCGACATCTCGCTCACGACTCGACCATCGGCGAGGAACACCACCCGGTCCGCGCGACTGGCAGCAGCGGCGTCGTGGGTGACCATCACGATGGTCTGGCCGAAGGCATCGACGGCGTGCCGCATGAACGAGAGCACCTCGCCGCTGGACCGGGAGTCGAGGTTGCCGGTCGGCTCGTCGGCGAAGATGATCTCGGGTCGGGTGACCAGTGCACGCGCCACGGCGACACGCTGCTGCTGCCCGCCGGACAACTCGTTGGGCCGGTGCGACAGGCGTGACCGCAGGTTCACCGCATCGACAACCTCGTCGAGCCACGCCGTATCGGGCTTGCGGCCACCGAGGGCAAGGGGGAGCGTGATGTTCTCGAGTGCCGAGAGCGTGGGTACGAGGTTGAACGCCTGGAAGACGAAGCCGATGCGGTCGCGGCGGAGCACGGTGAGTTCGCGGTCGTTCAGTTTCGACACGTCGGTGTCGCCGATGAACACGGTGCCCGACGTGAGCCGATCGAGTCCGGCCAGACAGTGCATGAGCGTGGACTTGCCGGAACCGGAGGGGCCCATGATGGCGGTGAACCGACCGCGCTCGAACGAGACGGTGACCCCGTCGAGTGCACGGACCTCGGTGCCGCCCTTTCCGTAGACCTTGACGGCATCCACGGCACCCGCCGCCGCCGTTCCCGAACCAGGGGTCGTGCCGGTGCCAGCGTCGGAGGGGGCAGCAGGGGTCGACATGGCGGACAGTCTCGCCCGTCGGGCGGGGAACGGGGCAGGGAAGGCGGATTTTCTGCGCAACCGACCTACCGGCGACCGCCTACGCTCAGTCACCGTGTTGACCTGCTCCGCCTGCTCGTCGGTAGCACCCGACGGTGCGAGGTTCTGCCCCAACTGTGGGTCGGAGATCGCCGGGGTGCTCCCCGAGGAGCGGCGGGTCGTCACCGTGCTGTTCGCCGACATCGTCGGCTTCACCACCCTCTCGGAACACGCCGACCCGGAGCAGGTCAAGCGACTGGTCGACGGCGTGTTCCAGCGACTCGTCGAGGACGTCGTGCTCTTCGGCGGACACGTCGACAAGATCATCGGTGACTGCATCGTTGCGTTGTTCGGCGCGCCGGTCACCCACGACGACGATGCCGAGCGCGCGGTTCGGGCCGGGCTGAAGATGCATCAGTCCCTGATGGAGCACAACAAGCACATCGGCTCCGACCTCCAGATGCGTATCGGCATCAATACCGGCGAGGTGCTCGTCGGGGCGCTTCGTGCGGGTGGCGCCTACACCGCGATGGGCGACGTCGTGAACACTGCGTCGAGACTGCAGTCGGAGGCACCCCCGGGTCGGGTGCTGGTGGGCCAGCCCACGAAGGCACTCACCGACCGCCCCATTCGGTACTCGTGGTTCGCGACGCTCACGCCGCGCGGCAGGGAGCAGTCCATCGACGCATGGCTCGCCGAGGAAGTGAGCCAGCGGCCGGGCCGGCAGCGCCGCAACCACTCAACGCCTCTCGTTGGGCGCAACGAGGAGGCAAGCGTGCTTCTTGCCGGGATCGCATATGCGGTCGCACGCCGAAAGGCACTCCTCGTCGCCATCGATGGTGAGGGTGGCGTGGGCAAGAGCCGTCTTGCCGAGGACATCGTCCGCAAGGCACGTCACGAACACGATCTCGCCGTGCTCGTCGGTGCCTGTGTTGCCTACGGCGAGGCCAACGTGTGGTGGCCCATCGCCATGGCACTCACCGAGGCGCTCCAGATCGAGGAGATCGATGCCGACAGCATCCGCCGCACCGGGATGGAGCGAGCCGCGGTGCTGCTGGGTCGCGGCGAGGACGACCCGGAGATCACGCGCATCGGCGAGGCCTTCCTGCACCTGCTCGGACAGCCATCGGCACTCGACCGCCTCGATGCCGTGCGTGCCCGCGAAGAGCTCACGCGGGCGCTCGTGATGGTGCTGCAGGCTCGCTGCCGCAAGGGCCCGCTGCTCATGGTGGTTGCCGACGTCCACTGGGGCGACACCGTGGTGCACACGCTGCTCGAGCAGCTGCTCTCCAACCTCGCCAACCTCCCGTTTGTACTGCTCACGACCTCGAGGCCCGACGCCGACGTGCTGTGGCCGCCGAACAGCCCGCTGTTCACCTCCGTGCACCTGCGTCTCGAACCGCTCGATCGGGAGTCCACCGAGCAGCTCGCAGCAGCAATCCTGGGCGACGGCGCGGAGCCGGGCATCATCGCCGCGCTCTATGACCGCAGTGGGGGCAACCCGCTGTTCCTCGAGGAACTCGCCACGCTGGTCGCCGAGGGCGGGAAGGTCGGCGACCTGCCCGACTCGTTGCGCACGCTCGTGTCCGCCCGCCTCGACCAACTCACCGTCGAGCAGCGGGCAATGCTCGACAACGCCGCCGTGCTCGGCTCGTCGGGCTCGCTCACTGCACTGCTGCAGTTCGCGCAGGCGCTCAACCAGCAGGCCGACAGCTCGACACTCGACGCGCTGGTGGAGGCCGGTCTGCTCACCCGCGAGGGGCGACGCTGGCGCTTCCGCTCCCAATCGGTACGTGACGTTGCCTACAACACGCTCACGAAGGCGGTGCGCGCCGTCCGACACAACGGCATCGCCGAGGCCCTCGAGAAGATCTACGACAGGTTCGTCAGCGCTGGTGCCACCGCCACGAGCGAGCCATCCCGAGAGGGAACGGCGAGCCGCGACGAGATCGCGCACCACTACGCCACCACGGCCGAACTCGTTGCCGAGCTCGGACCAGTTGGTGGGGTCCCCGCCGACATCGTCGAACGTGCCATCAAGTGGTTGACCCTCGCTGCGGAGCGTGCATCCGAACAGCACTACATGAAGTCGGCGGTGCGACTCTCCACCCGAGCCCTCGACCTCCTCGGTGAGGAGGTCGAGGAACGCCATGTGCCGTCGATGCTGCGCCTCTGCCTCATCCGTGCGTCGTCGTTCCTCGAGATGCGCAATACGGCGCGCGCACGTGCCGACCTCGACCGGGTGCTGCACTCCAGCGCCCTGCTCGGCGACCTTGCGTCGGAGGCCGAGGCGCGCCGCATTCTGGGCACCGTCGTCCGGCTCAGCGGCAACCTGCCGGGCGCTCGTGGCGAACTCTCCGAGGCAGTCCGTCTCTTCCGCCTGGTCGACCGTCCGCTCCGGCTGGCGCGTGCGCTGCGCGACCGGGCCTTCGTCGAACTGTTGGGTGGCGATCTCGTGCTTGCGGAGCAGTTGCTCAACGAGGCCGAGCAGTTGTCACAGGGCGGCGTCGATGCCGTCGGTCTCGCCTGGGTCGAGTGGCACCGGGCGTGGCTGTCGTTCGTGTCGGGCGACCTCGTGGAGGCCGAGGCGCGACTCACGCGTGCCGAGCAGACGATGACCGCCAACGGCGACGTGGGCGGCCTCGGCTGGGTGCTCGGGTTGCTTGCCTACGTTCGCCACTACCAGGGCCGGGCCGACGAAGCCGCTGCCCTCGCCGATCGTGTGCTCGAGGAAGCGCTCGACCGCGGTGACGAATGGGCGGTCGGGATGATGCAGTCGCTGCAGTCGAACCTGTGGCTCTGGAGGGGTCGTACCGAGGAGGCCGTACGCCTCGGTGAGGCGGCGCGCGCCCGGTTCCGCAGGATGGGTGACGGTTTCTGCGAGTTGTTGGCGCTTGCGCCCCTCACACGTGCCATCGCCGCACTCGGACGTGGCTCGGCGTTCCAGCGCAGTGTCGAGGAGATGCACATGCTGGGCGTCTCGTACCAGCGACAGGGTCTGGTGCTCCTCACCGAGGCGGCATGTGCCGCCGAACTCGGCGAGTCGGAGCGCGCCGTGAAGGCGGCCGACCTCGCGATCGACAACGACCGCAACCGGGCCGGCTTCTCCACGGAGGCATGGGTGGCGCGCGCACTCGGGTTGGTGCAACTCGGGCATGCGGAGGAGGCGAGGGACTGCCTCGAGCGTGCACAGTTGGCCTCCGGCGGCCTCACCACTGCGTACGTCCGCTCGGTAGGCGTGCTCGTCGACGTGGCGCTCGAGAGGTACGAGTCTGCGCTCGAGCAGGCGGTCGAGGTCTCCGGCGACACCACGGCCAGCTACCTCGACCATGTCTATGCCGGGGTCGGTGCTGCCCTTGCGCAGGTACGGCTTGGGTCGCCACGCGCTGCCATGAATGCGCTGGACCGCGCAGATGCGCTGGCGATCCGCACGGAGGACGTTGCCGCGAAGGCGGTCATCGCCCTAGCACGCACACTTATCGACGACGAATGGGAGAGCGGCCAGCGTCTCGACCTCGACATGCCGTTGCACGGCTGGAAGCGATACCTCGCTCGCGCGCTGGACCGCGGCTGATCTCCGCCTGCCATGAGTGCCAACACGGAGTGGTTGATCACCGGCGACGACGGTCGACGACGTTGCATGTGGGGCGCAGGCCCCGATGCCGAGTACCAGCGGTATCACGACCAGGAATGGGGTCGGCCGGTGGTGGACGACATCCGACTGTTCGAGAAACTCTGCCTCGAGGGCTTCCAGTCGGGACTGTCGTGGCTCACGATCCTGCGCAAGCGCGAGAACTTCCGCACAGCGTTCGCCGGCTTCGACCCCGAGGTCGTGGCGCGCTTCGGTGCTGCCGATGTCGGGCGCCTGCTCGGTAATGCCGGCATCGTGCGGCACCGCGGGAAGATCGAGTCGACCGTCAACAATGCGCAGCGCGCGCTCGAACTGCAGGACGAGTTCGGGTCCATCGCCGCCTACGTGTGGCGCTACGAGTCCCCGCCGCATCGCCCGGCGGACAACCCGTTCCCGATCCCGTCGACATCGCCCGCCTCGACCGCGATGTCGAAGGACCTGAAGCGTCGCGGTTGGTCGTTCGTCGGGCCAACAACTGTGTACGCGTTCATGCAGGCGATGGGCCTCACCAACGATCACTTCGAGGGTTGTTGGGTCCGCGAGACCTGTGACGTCGACCGCCGCCGTCTCTCCGTCCCGATTCCGCCACCTGCGTCGTCGGGTTGAGGGCAGCCGGGTTGACGGGTGCCCGGACCAAGCATCCGACGCCGTGCAGCACTACCATCGCCGCCGTGGGGAACACGTGGATTCAGGGCGCACCGGACGCATCGCGCGAGGGGCTGCTCAGCCTCCGTCCCGATCTTGCCGAGCACGTCGAGGCATACGACAACCAGGCGCGGGCAAGTATCGGTGAGCGCCTGCGATCGCTGCTCGAGATCCGTGGGGCCCAGTTGCTTCGTGATGAGGTCACCGTTCGCTCGGCAGACCCGAATCTCGTCGAGCAGGCAACGCGTTGGCACGATCACCCGGACGTCTCCGAGGTGGAGCGTGCCGCACTCGAGGTGTGCGAGACGTTCCTTCTCGATCACCACTCGATGACCGATGAGCAGGTGGTTCGCCTCCAGCGACTGGTCGGCGAGCAGGGAACGGTTGCGATCCTCATGAACATTTCCATGATCGACGGGTTCACCAAGTTCCGTCGCGTCTTCACCGAAGGGACCTTCTGATGTCCACCTCACCTCGCCTGCGCGATGCAAGCGGTGCTCCCATCGACGCCGTGTCGGAGTACTTCG
>Ga0129333_10006949_pt1 | contig 10715 bp, 9 predicted proteins | sample CPB6_08_DNA_FD_94474 | JGI IMG/M metagenome (GOLD analysis project Ga0129333, IMG submission 94474) | Freshwater to marine salinity gradient microbial communities from Chesapeake Bay, USA - CPBay_Sum_0.6_0.8_DNA | ecosystem: Environmental > Aquatic > Marine > Coastal | place: USA: Chesapeake Bay...
AAAGGAGTTCCAGCAGATTTTCCAAAAGCACCTCCGGTAAAAGCAAGTGCATTGGATGTTGCTGAAATGTTAATTCCAGCATATGTTTATAATACGTCTTCAATTTTTATAAGAACTAAGAAACATAAGAGATATCGAATGAAAGATATTTCTTTACTTGAAGATCGTATTGATACAATTGAAGAGTTTACAACTCTCAATATGCTGGAGAAAAAAGCATCATCTTTGACCATTAAGGACGCAGCAACTGGACTTGATATGTTCAAATCTGGATTATTTGCTGATGATTTTACAGATAATAAGTTAATCGATTATAACATTTCACAAGTATCTCAAGATCCAACAAGTGGAACTATAAGACCATTGGTATTCCAACCACTCATTTCATTGGAACTTGGATCGGAAGTTATTGCCAACTTCAACGAAACTACAACTCCCAACGCCGATAAAGAATACATTACCGACATTGGAGATAACATCAAAAAAACTGGTAATATTGTTACTCTCGATTATCTTGAGCAAGAGTATCTTACTCAAAATAAAGCAACAAGAACAGAAAACGTAACGGCATTCCTTATTTCATTCTATCTTGGAACTTTAACCCTCAATCCAACTATTGCGAAAGCAGATCAGATTGTTGTTGGAGAGACTAAATTTGAAACTAAACAAATTGTAACTAATAACGAGAAACCAGAAGATCAAACTTACAAGACTCAACCATATCAAAAATTTACAACTGTAGATAAAGTCGTAGTCCTTAAAGAACCAAAAGTATTACCAACAGTTGGTTCAGAAACAAGTTTTAAGGCTAATCTAATATCTATTGTGAATTCTGGCAATGGTAAAAAGGGAACAATCATTGGTAGTAAAGGTGCTAAGATAACTGTTACACTTCAGAAAAATGGTCAGTTTAAGTTTGCCGTCAATCAAGGCAAAAAGAACAGCAAACCATTACAATACGAAGATGTAAGTGATCTCTTACCACCTTTAGAGGCAACTGCTCTTGTCAATGAAGTTAAGAAGAAGAAATTTAGTTTTAAAATATTTGATCCAGGAAAATACTTTACTTCTACTGAGCAAGGAGTTGAGGTAACAGAAACCACCGATTTTGGAGTAAACGATCTTGGTGGTGATGTTATTGTAGAGAGTAAGATAATACCTCAAAAAATAGATATTGAACAGTCCGAATCTGAAGAGGTAGTAGAAACTGATGAAGATGCTAAGTATCTTCTTAGCAGAAATATTGAATTTAGTGCTAAAGCACTGAAACCATCAACGCAACACTTTGCGTTCTTTGGTCCCAATAAAATGCTTGGGAAAAACATTAATGTTGGTCAGACATTTGTAATTCCAAAACTGTTGGAAATTCAAATGCAGTCTGGAACTTTTGAGGTTGGTGAGACTGTAAAGACTAAGGCAACAGAAGCTGGAAAACCATATATTGCATTCAGAGTTGCTATTCCAAATCACAAAGAAGGACCATACAATGACAATTCAACATTAAAAAGTGCAGACAATCCAAATGGATTTGAATCATATACAATTAACCCATATACTTTAGGGGAAATTGAATCTGCATATAGCACAGCATCCACAATCTTGAATGTTGACACATATTCATTGCAAGATGACACTTCAAAGACATTTGAAGGTAATATTTCACCAAATATGCTGTTAGTCGGTGAGTCTTCTGGTGCTATTGCACAAATTACTAATATCAGACTTGTAACTGATAATAAAGGAACAGTTCAAGGTGCTTTCTTTATTCCAGACTCCCAAAAAGCATCAAATCCATCGTTCTTTGTTGGAGAATCTGTTGTAACCATAACTGATGTTGAAGATCAAAGTTTACCACCGGGAACAATTGGACCTGGAGGAACATACTTAAATCAAAGTATTGCAACTGCGGTCTTTACTTCAAGTGGAACTATAACAACACAAACAACTGTTAAGACTACAACGATTAATACGAAGATTACACCATCTTACAAGCAAAATTGGGTTCAACAACAAAATATAACAGTTAATACAACAACGATTCAACCAACGGTTCAAGATGTTAATACTCAACTTGGAGGAATCTATAAGTTCCCAGCAAAACTCAATAAAGCGGTAAAAAATGTCGGAGATGCTTTTGCTAATAATGTAGCTTTAGCTGCGAATGGAGATCCTGCTGCTAAAGCTTCATTAAACTTAAATCCAACTCTTTCAGCAGGTTGTCCATATGACCCTCTCGCACAAACATTCTACATCGCAGAATACAGTGGTGCATTTGTAACTTCTGTTGAGGTCTTCTTTAAGACAAAACCAGCTGGTACTGGAGACAACATCACAATGCAACTTCGTCCCGTTGAAAATGGGACTCCGACAAGTTCTGTTCTTCCATATGCGGAAGTTTCATTGACTCCAGATGAAGTTAATGTTTCTGTTGATGGAACTGTGGGCACTAAGTTTACATTCCCATCTCCAATTTACTTGAATGGTCCAACTCAATTATCATACTCTGGTGCTCCTAGTGTCAAGAATCAATTTACAGAATATGCAATTGTTCTTCTTTCAAATAGTAAAGATTATACAGTATTCATTGCAAGACTTGGAGAACCTCTTCTGACTGATCCAACTCAGACATTTGAAGTTCCAACATTGACTCAAGAAGTTTATGGAAGTCTCTTCAAATCTCAAAATGGATATACTTGGACTCCATCTCAACTTGACGATCTTAAGTTTAGCATTAACAGAGCCCAGTTTGTTGAAGAAGGAACTGTTACTTTATTCAATGCGGAACTTGGAGATAATAACTCCACAGTATTGGCAGAAAACAAATTAATTCCACTGTCTAAGAAAATTATTGTTGGACTTGGATCTACTGGATACGATGCCACAAACGTCGTTTCTGGAGTTAGCATTGTTCAACCAAGCACTGGTGCGACTGGAACTCTTACAGGAATTGCAGATTCTATTGCAAAGGGAACATCATCAACCACTATCACAAATGCTGGTGTTGGTTACACTAATGGAACATTTACAAACATTAGTTTGGTAACTGATACTGGAGTTGGTCAGGGTGCTGTTGCTAATGTCACAGTTTCTGGAAATGTCATTTCTCAGGTTAACATTACTGATGGCGGATTTGCTTATGAAGTTGGAGATTCTCTACTCATTCCAGAACTTGGACAAAATGTTGGATTTGGTGGTCAAATAACAGTTGCTACTCTTGGATCTACTCTTCAAGGAGATACTTTCATAATCGAAGATGTTCAGGGACAGTTTACTGTTGGTGCAGCATCCACATTACACTATTTGAATTCTGCTGGTGTCAGTACACATATTGGTCTTGGATGTACAGTTTCCACAATATCCAATGATTCTTATAATGATGGATTGCACATGAGAGTGATCCAACCAAATCACTCAATGCACGCATCAAACAACTTCGTTAAGATCTCTGAGTTGAGACCAATGGATAATGATCTCAATAGCGAATTGACTGTAAATGTAACTGCTGAGGAAACAACCGAACTTCCACTTGTAGATGCAACAGGATTTGATGTATTTGAAGGAGTTACTGTTTCGGCAAATAATCCTGGATATGTAATTGTTGGAGATGAAGTTATTAAGTATGAAGCAGTTTCTGGAAACTCCCTAACAACTCTCACTAGAGCACAAGATGGTACTCAAGCAACAACTTATGTAACTGGAGATCCAGTTTATAGATATCAGTTTAATGGAATATCTTTGAGAAGATTGAATAAAATCCATAGTTTTGCTGAAGTTGATCTTGCAACTCACCCAATTGATAGTAACACTTATTATATTAAGGTTGATACTGGTGCAACCGACTTCGATGGTGTTGGAATTGGTTCTGATAGAGAAAACAATCTGTACTTTGCAACGACAGAAACAACCGGTGAGTACGGAACAGTTGTAAGTAGAAACATTCAGTTTGATGCAATCAAACCAGCATTCAATGGTTATGTTGTTACTGGTACAAATATTACAGGACAAGTAAGAACTACCAGTGGTACTAGCATTGGTGGAAATGAAGTATCATTTGAAGATGAGGGATTTGAGGAATTTGATATTGCATCAACAACGTTCTTTGATACTCCTAGACTGATTGCATCCGAGGTTAATGCTGATAGATTCTCTCTTCCTGCTCCAGGAAATAGATCGCTATCTATTAATCTTCTGATGAATACCACCAATAATTTTGTAAGTCCCTTTATTGATATTAACAACATTACAAGTTTGCAAGGATCTTCAAATATTATCAACAATCCAATTGGAATTGACAATCCTATCTCATATGCAAACGATGATTCAGTCAGAAGTCTTTTTGAAGATAACCACGATGCAATATATGTCTCTAAGGCAGTAAGTCTTAAGATTCCTGCAAACTCTTTAAAAGTTATTGTAACTGCTGCACTTACTGATCAAAATGATATTAGAGTTCTTTACAGATTGTTTAGATCCGATTCTCCAGCTCTTTCTCAAAACTTTGAATTGTTCCCAGGTTACTCTAACTATTATATTGATGGTATTGGCAATAAAAAGGTTATTGATCCATCCAAAAATGATGGAACTCCGGATCTGAAACCACTTAAGTCTGCAAAACCAGAAGATAAGTCTTATACTTATACAGTTGGTGATCTTCCAGACTTTGATGGATTTGCTGTTAAGATTGTGATGGCATCCAAGAATCAAGCTGTTCCACCAATCATCTATGATGTAAGTGCTATTGCAACCGTGAAACCTGTATTGTAATTTATGAAGTACCTTAGAGTTAAAGATGACCCAAACCTGGTCAGAGACACAGAATCAAATGGTATTCTGAATACTGACCAGGAAGGTTACAAAAAATACATTGACAATTATAAAAGGATCTATAATCAGAATGATAAGATAAAAACTCTGGAAAATGATGTGAATCAAATGAAAGATGATTTGACAGAAATCAAAAATTTACTAAGGAGATTGGCAAATGGAAATTGATCATGAAAAGATTGAACTTGAAACTCTTGGAAAACTCTTTGAGTTTGAAAAACTTTCTAGAGATATAGATAGTATAGATGATGTTAAAATTTTGAGAAATTTGGTCAAATCATACGTCAAACTTTATTATAAACAACAAGAAGTTATTGCACAACTATAATGGCACAACCATCTACGAGACAAGAACTTATTGATTATTGCAAAAGAAAACTGGGATATCCAGTTTTAGAGATCAACGTTGCTGATGAACAGATTGAAGATCTTGTAGATGATGCAATACAGTTCTTCCAAGAAAGACACTTTGATGGCGTTTATCAAACATATTTAAAATATAAGTTAACGCAGGACGACATTGATAGGGGAAGAGCAACCACTGGTGGAGTTGGAATTGCTACAACTTCAGTAACTCACTCTGTTGGCAACACAACATCGTTTACATACGATGAATCTGGAAATTATCTTGCTGTTCCTCCATCAGTTATTGGTGTTAACAAAATATTTCACTTTGATGGAACAAACACTATAACAAATAATATGTTTAGTGTAAAATACCAAATGTTCCTCAATGACATTTATTATTGGGGATCTACAGAAATTTTAACTTATGCAATGGTAAAAACTTACCTTGAAGATATGGAGTTTTTACTGACAACGCAAAAACAAATTCGCTTCAATAAACGACAAGATAGATTATATTTGGATATTGATTGGGCGAGTATGTCTGTTGGAAATTATATTATTATCGATTGCTATAGAACTCTCGATCCAAATGATTACTCAAGAGTTTATAATGATTCATTCTTAAAACAATATCTAACATCTTTAATTAAACGTCAGTGGGGACAGAATTTAATCAAGTTCCAAGGAGTAAAACTTCCTGGTGGTATTGAACTGAATGGAAGACAATTTTATGAGGATGCTCAAAGAGAGCTTGACATCATCATGGAAAAAATGTCAAATACTTATGAACTTCCACCATTAGATATGATCGGATAATAATATGGCATTAAATCCATTCTTTCTTCAGGGATCACAAACAGAACAATCATTGGTTCAGGATTTGATCAATGAACAACTTCGCATGTATGGAGTTGAGGTATATTATATTCCAAGACAATATGTAACGACAACTTCTGTCATAAAAGAAGTCATTGAATCGGAATTTAAAAATGCATATCCATTAGAAGCATATGTTGACACTTATGATGGATATGAGGGTCAAGGAACACTATTATCAAAGTTTGGTATTCAACCGCTTACTGATCTGACGCTTACGATTTCAAAAGAAAGATATGAAACTTATATAACTCCATTAATTAAAGATCTTCCCAACATTCAATTAGCAACACGACCAAAAGAAGGAGATTTAATTTATTTCCCACTTGGAGATAGAATCTTTGAAATTAAATTTGTTGAGCATGAGCAACCATTTTATCAATTACAAAAAACTTATGTATACCAACTGAAGTGTGAACTCTTTAGATATGAAGATGAAATTCTTGATACTGGAGTTGATGATATAGATGATAATGTGACTGATGATGTAGGTTACGTTCAAACTCTCACTTTAGTGGGCGTAGGATCGACTGCAATAGCAACTGCTGCCATTGTTAATGGTGGAGTAAGGGTCATTACACTTTCCAATAGAGGAAACGATTATACGTCTTCTCCAAGAGTTGCAATTTCCTCGGCACCTTCTGGTGGACTTACGGCAGTTGGAATTGCTACACTTATTTCTGGATTGATTGATTGTAAGGGTGCTAAGTCTGACAAAGTTCAGGGCGTTGAAATTGTAAATGCTGGTTACGGTTATACAATAGCACCAGCAGTAGCATTTGTTGGCGGTGGTGGTGCAGGAGCAGCTGGAACTACATTAATTGGAGATGGTGTTGTTGGAGTTATTACAGTAACTGGTTATGGAAGTGGATACGCAGTTGCCCCAACAGTCACAATTTCTGCTCCAACTGGAATTGGAACAACTGTAACAGCAACCGCAGTTGCTGTTATAAACTCTGCCGGAATTGTAACATCCATTAGACTTACAAATGCTGGATTAGGATATACAGAAGCACCAACTATAACTATAAGTAACCCATATCTATCTGGAATTGGAACTTACACTGATAATGAAGTTGTAACTGGTAGTGTCAGTGGTGCAACAGCAAGAGTTAGAAGTTGGAATGCAACTACCAACATACTCAAAATTTCAAATATTGATGGAGAGTTCGTTGCTACAGATGTTATTGTCGGTTCAGCATCTTCTGCATCATACAAAGTAAGAAATGTGAATACAAATAACTTGTATGATACATTTGCAGAAAATGTTGCTATTGAGACTGCTGCAGACGCGATTCTTGATTTTACCGAAAAAAATCCCTTTGGAACACCATAAATAGTGCAATTGTATTTTTGTTAAATAGTATATAAGGGTTTCATAACATGTTTGAATATTTTTATCACGAGATTCTAAGAAGGACGATCATTGGATTCGGAACTCTTTTTAATGGAATAGCAATTAAACATTCTCACGATGATGGGGGAGAGAGTGTAGTTAAGGTTCCATTAGCATACAGTCCAACACAAAAGTTCCTAGCAAGATTAGAACAATCTGCGGATTTAAACAAACCTGTTCAAATTACATTGCCAAGAATGTCATTTGAATTTACTGGTTTAAATTATGATCCGAGTAGAAAAGTTACAACAACTCAAACATTTTTATCTGCACTCGATTCCGATAAGAGGCAGATAAGAAAAACATACATGCCAGTTCCATACAACATGCAGTTTGAACTGAGCATCTATACAAAATTAAATGATGACATGCTTCAAATCATTGAACAGATCATTCCATATTTTCAACCAGCATTCAATTTAACAATTGATTTGGTTGATGCTATTGGTGAAAAGAGAGATATTCCTGTTGTACTTGAAGGAATTAGTATGGATGATAGTTATGAAGGAAATTTTGATACGAGAAGAGCATTAATTTACACTCTTAGATTTACAGCAAAAACATACTTGTTTGGACCAGTTGCAGACGTTTCCAAAGATATTATCAAAAAAGTTACTATTGGATATGTTGCAGGAAGTGTTACTTCCTCTCCAGTTAGAGATGTTACTTATTCTGTTGAACCAAGAGCAACTAAGAATTATGATGGCGATTCTGCCACAACCTTGGCAGAAAATCTTACAATATCAGATACACAAGTAACTGTTGTAGATGCTTCAACTATATCAGTAGAGTCTTATATCGTTATTGATAATGAGAATATGTACGTCAAGTCTAAGTCTGGAAATACTTTGACTGTTGATCGCAACGTTGATGGAACAAGTCCAGCAACTCATGTTCTTGGTACTTCTGTTGGATTAATTACAGCAGCAGATAATGCTCTGATTGAAATGGGAGACGACTTTGGATTTAATGGAACATTAATCTAGAAAAATGAAAATGACTAAAAAATTTGAGAGTCTGGATGAAACCTTTAACGTTTCCGGAGAGATTGTCTCTAGAGAAGTTGATACTATCGAGCAAAAAATTGAAAAAGTTGCTCAGGTTTCAGACGATATAAGAAAAGATTATGAATATACTAGAGGGAATTTATATTCTATTATAGAAAAGGGACAAGAAGCAATTAATGGTATTCTTGAATTGGCACAAGAAAGTGAGATGCCAAGAGCATATGAAGTTGCTGGTCAACTCATCAAGAGTGTTTCTGATGCAACTGACAAATTAATGGATCTTCAGAAGAAACTGAAAGACATTGATGAGACGAAGGTTAAAGGTCCAACTAATGTTACCAATGCATTGTTTGTTGGTTCCACAGCAGAATTGTCCAAGCTTCTTAAAAATGGACTGAATCAAGAAAATAAATAGTTAAAAAAGAGCGATGGCATCAAATCCAGTAGTTAATATTGTTATTCCTCAAGGATCAGATTTTACGGAAACTTTTGTTTCTACAGAATCTGATGGAACTGCTACGAACTTAGATTCATACTCTGGAGTGGCATTATTGAAAAAACATCCAACTGCAACTTCTTCATCATCGTTTAGTGTGGTTGTTTCTGGATCTAACGGAGAAGTTGCGATTGCAATGACTTCAGGAATAACAGCAAATTTAAATCCCGGAAGATATTATTATGATGTAAGAGTTACCTCTCCAGCAGGTGCGGTTTCTAGATTAGTTGAAGGAATGGCTTTAGTTACAGCAGGAATTACCACCTAAGAAAAATGCCAGTAATTGTACAGGGACAATCCGGTTCAGTTGTTGCAAAGAAAAAACCAGTAGCAGTATCATCGATTAATGCCACTGCCGATGCAAGACTTTTGGCAGAAATGGGTGATACTGAGTTTGGCACATTGGATGCAACAAAGAATAATCAATTTGTTGCATATAATTCATCAACTGATAGATTCAATTTACAAACATCTAGTGATTTGTTAGTTGCTGCTTCCAGTACAGATTTGCCAAATATCTTTGTTACACAATTAGAGCAGCAATTAAATTTAGCAGGTGTTCTAACAAATCTTGATGGAGGAACATTCTAATGCCCATCAGAACTAGAGATTTGAATGATACGGATTTTGGAACATTGGATGTGAACAAAGATAATAATGTAATTAATTACAGTTCAACTCCAGATAAGTTTGAATTGAAAAGTTCTGGTGGAATTTTAGAAATTGCTGGAGAAGATACTCTTCCAAACCAATTTGTAGAGTCTTGCAATACCGAAATAAATATCAATGAAATTTCCAAATTTGATGCGGGTACATTTTAATAGATAAATAGTTTATTGATGAGGGTTTACAGGTAAATGACAGCTGTAATTCAACTAAAAAGAGGATTATTACAAAATCTTCCTGGATTACAGTCCGGAGAACCCGGATTTACTACAGATAGTTATGATTTATATATTGGATTAACATCTTCAACTGCCACAAATCAACTTGTAGGTTCTGGAAGATTTTGGACTAATAATACAACCACTAAAGGTAGTGGTGTAAATCTTGTAGAAGGGACTGATAACGGAACCAGTTACATTACAATTGCATCTCCAGATTCTCTGGCGGGAATTGTAACTTACTATATGCCAGGCACTCAAGGTGCCACATCATCTGTATTGACTAATGATGGAAGTGGAAATTTAGCATGGGGTAGCGGATCTGCTAATCCAATTTTCAGCGGAATTTCCACATTTAGTGACACAACAGATAATATCCTTGGAGATTCAAATACTGGATCTGTTCAATTTGATGGTGGAATTGGAGTTGATAAAAATGTAACCGTTGGGGCTGCATTATCTGTTGTTGGTGGGTCTTATTATAGTGGTATTGCAACATTTTTTGATAAGGTTATTTTTGACAATACAAATTCAATTCAGATCCCTGTAGGCAACACATCTCAGAGAGATTCTGTTGGCACTGCTATAACTGGACAGATTAGATATAATAATGAATTAGCAACTTTTGAAGGTTATGGTCCTGGTGGAAATTGGGGATCTCTTGGTGGAGTTAAAGATGTAAATGGAAATACTTATATTATTCCGGAAGCTTCACCTGGAGCAGATGATAATACATTATATTTTTATAATAATGCAACTTTAACAGAAACTTTAACTGAGTATCAAGCAACTTTTAATGTTAATGTGAATGTTGTTGGTATATTGACTGCAACAACTGTTTTTGCTAATCAACTATTAAAAAAATTTCCATCCGGAGATTGGGG
>Ga0129333_10006950_pt1 | contig 10715 bp, 4 predicted proteins | sample CPB6_08_DNA_FD_94474 | JGI IMG/M metagenome (GOLD analysis project Ga0129333, IMG submission 94474) | Freshwater to marine salinity gradient microbial communities from Chesapeake Bay, USA - CPBay_Sum_0.6_0.8_DNA | ecosystem: Environmental > Aquatic > Marine > Coastal | place: USA: Chesapeake Bay...
CGAGGAAATCGGGGCCGAGGCGCCACGGTGAGAGATCCAGACCGCCGAGTTCGACGACGGCGAGCGGCGCGGCGGCGGCAGGCGTGGCCGGCTGCAGCGGCACTGCAGTCCATTGCCGGTCCGTGACGACGTCGTGCGCCTCGTCTCCGATGCGGATGCGCAGGTAGGCGAGCAGTCCGGCAGGATTATCGATCTTGTGGGCGGGGATCGGGTCACCGCGATGATCGTCGGGCGGTAGGTTTTCGGCGATGAGCTCGATGACATTCTCGCCGGCGCAGAGATGGGGCGTCACGTCGTAGTGATCGGCGCTGGTGCTGGCGCGGCGGGCGGAGTTGCCCAGCTGGGAACCATTGATGCGCAGCGTGTAGTTGTCGTCGGCGGCGACGGCCAGCGTGGCGACCGTCGGGCCGGCCGGCAGGGTGAAGGTGCGCTTGAACACGTAGCCCGCCGGGGCGGCGGCGCGCTCGGCGCCGGCGGTGGGCCAGATCCACGAGGGCCGCAGCGGCAGAGCGTCGCCGAGGTCGCTGAGGCCGACATTGCGGTTGTAGCGCGTCGCGGCCTTGCCGTAGTCACCCAGCGTGATGAAGCGCAGCGAATCCGAGAACTGTTCGGCGCTGAGGCGGCGCACCACCGGGCCCCGGAAGACGAAAGTCTCGGGCTTCTCGCTCAGGCCGACGGATTCGAGCTGGTAGGTGCGGGACGTTAGGATGCGCGTCAGCAGATGCTTCAGATCGTAGCCGTGGGCGACGAAGTCCTCGGCCAGCCAGTCGATGATCTCGGGTGACCAGGCGGGCCGATCCATCTCGTCGACGGGCTCGACCAAGCCGTGGCCGAGGAGACGCTGCCAGAAACGGTTGACGATCGTGCGCGGCAGGCGGCCGTTGCTCTGGCCGGTGATCAGTTCGACCAACCGCTGCTTTCGTGCCTCCGGGCTCGCCTTCGGATCGATGCCCCCGAGCTCGGCGTAAAGAAATTTCACCTGGGCGAATTCGCCGGTCGGCTTGTCGCACTCGGCGACTTCGAGCGGTTCGTCGGCGTAGACGCTCGCGAGCCCGTAGGCGTCGGCCAGCGTGTACTCGTTGATGAAGCTGTCGTGGCAGGAGGCGCACTTCAGGTTCACGCCGAGGAAGACCTGGGCGACATTCTGCGACGCCTGCATCGCGGGGATCATGCTGGCGTTGACCGCGCCGCGCCAGAGGATGCCGCGGGTGAAACCCTCGGCCTCGGCGTTGGGGTGGATCAGCTGCGCGACGAATTGATCATACGGCACATTGCGGGCCAGGGCGGTGTAGAGCCAGCCGGTGATCTGCTTGCGGCCACCGTCGATGTACCCGGTGCCGCGATAGTCGTTGCGGAGGAGATCATTCCAGAAACTCAGCCAATGCTCGGCGTAGCCCTGGTCGTCGGCGAGGAGACGCTGGACGAGGCGTTCGCGGCGATTCGGTGCGGGGTCGCTGAGGAACTCGGCCAGCGCGTCGGGAGGCGGCGGCAGCCCGATGGTATCGAACCAGACCCGGCGGGCGAACGTCCGATCATCGACCACGGCGGGCCACGCCGCGCCCTGCGCGCGGAAGTAACGGTCCACCCAGCGATCCAGCGGATGCTCGAGCCCCGGTGCGGCGGCCGGCGTACCGACCTCGCGCGGGCGGAGATTGGCCGGCTCATGCCGATGAAAATTCACCGAGTCCGGCCAGGCCAGACCCTGATCGATCCACGCGCGGAACAGCGCAACCTGCTCGGCGGTGAGCCGCTTGCCCTTTTCCGGCATGACGTCGTCCGGTGACAGCCCGGAGATCATCTCGACGACGAGACTGTGGGCGCTGTCGCCGGGGACGATCGGTTCGCCGCGGTCTCCGCCGGCGAGGAAGTCGGCGCGGGTCTCGATGCTGAAACTGCCCTTGGCCTTGCCGCGCCCATGGCATTGCACGCAACTGGCCTCGAAGATCGGCTGGATATCGCGGACGAAGTCGACGGGGCGGGTTGCGGCGGGCGGCAACGTGGCGCGTTGTTCCGCGGTGAGCAGGGAGGCGTGGAGTGACGGTGCGGCGAGCGCGAGTGCGAGCGTCAGGCTGAACGCCGCACCCGCGGTGCGCGCGGCGTGGAGGGTCGGGGAGGAGTGAGCCGGAAGCGGGGAAGGGGAAAGGACGGCGGGCACGTTGTCAGCGAAGGAGATTTTTCGCGCTGAGCAAGCTGTTGCCGACGGGTGCGGCGGCGGATGGAAATCGCGGGTGGCATTCCACTGCGGCGAAAAGATTCTCTGATCTGAAACTCCGGTTTGAAATGCCGCGTGGCTCGCGCTTAAATCTACCACCGCCTCATGCTTACCCTGCGTGTTCCGATCGCATCCTTGGTCTTGCTCCTCACGGCGGCGTCGCTCCGCGCCGAGGTGCAGCGACCGTTGAGTTTTAACCGCGACATTCGGCCGATCCTCTCGGACCGCTGTTACCTGTGTCATGGTCCCGACGAAGGCACGCGCGAAGCGGACCTGCGGCTCGACCTCCGCGGCGAGAGTGCGCTGGCGGTGCTGTCGCCGGGCAAGGCGGAGGCGAGCGAAGTGGTGAAGCGGATTTTTTCGACGGATGCGGATGAAGTGATGCCGCCGCCGGAGAGCCACAAGGCGCTGACGCCGGCGGAGCGCGACACGATCCGCCGCTGGGTTGACGAAGGGGCGAAGTACGAGACCCACTGGGCCTACCAGCCCCTGGAGCGTCCGGCCGTGCCGACGGTCGGAGAGGCGCATCCGATCGACGCGTTCGTGGTCGAGAAGCTGCGCGCGAAGGGGGCAGACCTCTCGCCTGAGGCGTCGCCGGAGCGGCTCCTGCGACGACTCTCGCTCGATCTCACGGGCCTGCCGCCGACGGAGGCGGAGCGGGCGGCGTTCCTCGCGGACCGCGCGCCCGGGGCTTACGAGCGCCAGATCGATCGCTTGTTGGCGTCGCCCCGCTTCGGCGAGCGCATGGCGGTGTGGTGGTTGGATGTCGCGCGGTTCGCCGACACGGTCGGCTTCCACGGCGACCAGAATCAGCGCATCTTCCCGTACCGCGATTACGTCATCGACGCCTTCAACGCCAACAAGCCCTTCGACCGTTTCACGACTGAGCAGCTGGCGGGCGACCTGTTGCCCGACGCGACGCCGGAGCAGCGCGTCGCGACTGGCTACAACCGGCTGAACATGATGACCCGTGAAGGCGGTGCGCAGTCGAAGGAGTATCTGGCGAAGTACGGTGCCGAGCGCGTCCGCTCCGTCTCCACCGCATGGCTCGGCAGCACCTTCGGCTGTGCGGAGTGCCACGATCACAAGTTCGACCCGATTCCGGCGCGTGACTTCTACGAACTGCAGGCGTTCTTCGCGGACGTGAAGCAGTGGGGCATCTACCATGACTACGGGTACACCCCGAATCCGGAGCTCAAGGGATTCAGCAACGATCACCCCTTCCCGCCGGAACTGCTGGTCGAAAGCCCGTACCTGCAGGCGCGCGACCGCGAGGCGCGGGCCGCGTTGCTCGCCTATCTCGACGGCCTTGCGCCGACGACGCGGGATCCGTTGTTCGCCGCCTGGCGAGCCGAGACGCAGGCGTGGCTTTCGCGTCACGGCGAAGGCTGGGCCTTCCCGGAACTGTCGGCGACGCGGTGGATCAAGCCCCGCGCCCTCGACGAGCCCCCGCTCGAGCGCGATGCGACGGGTGGCCTGCGGCTCGGCCGTGCGACGAAGTCCGGTGAGTACGTCAGGTTGGTCCTCAAGCCCGAGGCTGGCCGCATCGCGTCGCTGCGCGTCCGCTTGGAAGGCGTCCCCTTTCCGGTGCGGGCCGATGCCGGCGGCTTCCGCATCATGGAGATTGAGCACGCCTCGGGTGAAACGACGACGCGGGCTTCGCTGCACTTTGCGGAGGCGAATCATCGCCGCCCGCGTTACCGCAACGGTTATGAACTCGATGGCGTGACCTACGGATGGCGCCTGCCGGAGTCGGATCCAGGCGAGACGCTGGAGTCCGTCTGGGTGTTGAGTGAACCCCTGGAGGTCCGCGCGGGAGACGAACTCCGGCTGCGCATTGGCTACGACATCGAAGGCGTCGCGCGCATCGGCGTCTCGCCGCTCGCCGCCCTGGATCCGCGCGACCTGGTCAATGGACGTGTGTTGGCGGCGCTGGCGGCGGCGGACGGCGCGTCGACTGCGACTACGACCGCGGCCGCGGCGAACGCGCGCCGGGCGGCTGACGCCGAAGGGGCTTCGGCGCGGCTCCGGTTGGAAACGTGGTTGGTCTCGCGGACGGATGACCGCGCGCGCCGCGATCACCTTCGTGCGGAGGTGGCGCGGATCCGGAGCTTGAACGGCGGCAAAGCGTGGACCCTCGTGACCGAAAGCGCGCCGCCCCTGGACGTGCGGGTGCTGCCCCGCGGCAACTGGCAGGATGAAAGCGGCCCGCTGGTCCTGCCGGCCACGCCGAGCTTCCTGCCGGGACGACGCGAAAGCACCCCCGAGCGCCGCCTGACCCGTCTGGACCTCGCGGAGTGGCTGCTCTCGCGGGACAATCCCCTGACGGCGCGGACGGTGGCGAATCGCCTGTGGCTCCCCTTCTTCGGCACCGCGCTCAGCGCGGTGGTGGACGACCTTGGCTCGCAAGGCGAACTCCCCTCGCATCCCGAGTTGCTCGACTGGCTGGCGGTGGAGTTCCGGGAAGGCGGCTGGGACGTGAAGCGCTTCGTGCGCCTGCTCGTGACCAGCCGGACCTACCGGCAGTCCACGCAGTACCGTCCCGAATTGCGCGAGGCGGATCCGGCGAACCGACTCCTCGCGGCGCAGAACCCGCGCCGTCTGGATGCGGAATTCGTGCGGGACAACGCGCTCTTCGTGGCCGGATTGCTCGACGTCAGCCTGATTGGCGGCCCCAGTGCGCGACCGTACCAGCCGGCCGGGCATTATGCGGCGCTGCAATTCCCGGATCGCGAGTACCTCAACAGCGAGCCGGACGAGCAGTGGCGCCGCGGCGTGTACATGCACTGGCAGCGCACCTTCCTGCATCCCATGCTGGTGAACTTCGACGCGCCGAACCGCGACGAGTGCACGGCGCAGCGCAGCGCGAGCAACACCCCGCAGCAGGCGCTCACCCTCTTGAACGACCCGACCTTCGTGGAGGCGGCGCGGGTCTTTGCGCTGCGCCTGTTGGAGAGCCCGGCCACGAACGACGCGGAGCGGGTTGACCGGGCCTTCGTGCTCGCGGTGGGTCGCACGCCGGCGCCGGCGGACCGGGAGCGTCTGCTCACCTTCCTCAAGGCCCAGCAGGAACACTATGCGGCGAATCCGGACGAGGCGAAGCGCGTCCTCGCGGTCGGCCTGCACCGCGCCCCGGCGGCGGAGAGTATCCCCGCGTCGACCCTCGCGGCCTGGACGCAACTCGGCCGCGTCCTGCTCAACGCCCAGGAAACCATCACCCGCTACTGATCCCGCGCCCCGGTCAAATCGCTCCCTCCCGGCCGTGCCGTTTGCGCCCCGCCGGAAACCCTCCCCTCCGATGACCTTCCTGACTCCCGAACAGATCAACCGCCGCACCTTCGTCACGCGGAGTGCCTACGGCCTCGGCGGCCTCGCCTTCGCGCTGCTGGCCCAACGCTCCCTGCTTGGAGCGGGGTCGGGTGAACTCCCGCCGGATCCCAGCTGGCGCGGGGCGCTGGCGCGCCCGCACTTTCCGGTGAAGGCGCGGCGCATCATTTACCTCTGCATGGCCGGAGGCCCCTCGCATCTCGAGACCTTCGATTACAAGCCGGAGCTGGCGCGCCTGGACGGCCAGGCCTTCCCGGAATCGTTCACCCGCGGCCAGCAGCTAGCTCAGCTGCAGAACACCGTGCTCAAAGCGCGCGGCCCGATCGCCCCCTTCAGCCGCCGCGGGCAGAGCGGCATCGAGGTGTGCGACCTCTTTCCCCAGATCGGCGGCATCGTGGACGACCTCTGCGTCGTGCGCTCGATGAAGACCGAGCAGATCAATCATGACACGGCGCACGCCTTCATGAACACCGGGAGCATCATCAAGGGCCGGCCCAGCATGGGTTCGTGGCTGCTCTACGGACTCGGCGCCGAGACGGAGAACCTGCCCGGCTTCGTGGTGCTGACCTCGAAAGGCCGCAACGGCGTGCAGCCCGTGTCGGCGCGCCAGTGGAGCAGCGGCGTGCTGCCGAGCCGCTTCCAGGGCATCCAGTTTCAGTCGCAAGGCGACGCCGTGCACTACATCGGCAACCCCGAGGGCGTCTGCCAGAGCACCCAGCGACAAGTCATCGAGGAGATCATGCGGCTCAATGGGAGTCTGGCGGACGAAACCCGGGACCCGGAGATCGCGACCCGGATCGCGCAGTACGAACTCGCGTTCAAGATGCAGGCGAGCGTGCCGGAGCTGACGGATTTCCGGAGCGAGTCGCCGGCGATGCTGGAGCGTTACGGCGTGAAGGAGCCGGGTGATGGTTCCTTTGCCTCGAACTGTCTCCTCGCGCGCCGCCTCGCCGAGCGCGGCGTGCGCATGATCCAGCTTTATCACCGCGGCTGGGATCACCACGACGACATCGTTGGCGGCATGAAGGAAGGTGCGCAGGCGGTGGACCGCGCGACGGCGGCGCTGATCACCGACCTCAAGGAGCGCGGCATGCTCGACGACACGCTGGTGCTGTGGGGTGGTGAGTTCGGGCGCACTCCGATGGGGCAGGGCACCGGGCGCGATCACCACATCCTCGGCTTCAGCCTCTTCATGGCCGGTGGCGGCGTGCGCAAGGGCACGGTCTACGGCAGCACGGACGAGCTCGGCTATCGCGCGACGGACAACGTCGTGGACGTCCACGACCTCCACGCGACGATGCTCGCGCTGATGGGCGTGGATCACCTCCGGCTGAATACCAAGTTCCAGGGACTCGACATCCGCCTCACGGGCGTCGCCGGCAAGGTGGTGCGCGGGCTCATGGCCTGATTTCCGCCGTCTCCGCGCCGCTGCTTTTTCGTCGCCGGGCGCGACGCGAACCGCCTAGGCTCCGGCCCTCTTCCCTCAGCCTCAGACACCCTTCCCAACCCCTCCTCCCACCATGCGCATCGGACTGAACACGTTCCTCTACACCTCACCCTTCACCACCAAGAGCGTGTCGCTCTTCCCGAAGTTCAAGCGCTGGGGTTTTGAGACGGTGGAGATCCCGGTCGAGGATCCGAGCCACATCGATCCCGTGAAGGTGCGCGAAGCTGCGAAGAAGGCCGGCATCGCGATTGGCAGCATCTGCGCGGCGATGGGACCGGGCCGTGACTTCCGCGGTACGCCGGCCGAGCAGAAGAACGCGATGGCGTACTGCACCGCGCTGATCGACCAAGCGGCGATCATGGGCTGCCCGTCGCTGATTGGCCCGATCTACTCGGTGGTCGGCAAGGCCGACGCCGTGCCCGCCGCCCAGCAGAAGGTGGAGTGGGCGCTCGTGGTGAAGAACCTCAAGCGCCTCGCGGCCCATGCCGAGGCCAAGGGCGTCACGCTCTGCATCGAGCCGCTCAACCGCTTCGAGACCGATTTCCTGAACACCTGCGAGCAGGGCCTGCGGTTGGTCAAGGCCGTGAATTCCCCCGCGGTGAAGCTCCACCTCGATACGTTCCACATGAACATCGAGGAGAAGAACCAGGCCGCGGCGATCCGGAAGGCCGGCAAGCTGCTCGGGCACTTCCACGCCTGCGGCAGCGACCGCGGCACGCCGGGTGGCGATCACATCGCCTGGCCGGAGATCGTGAAGGCGCTCAAGGCCATCGGTTACAAGGGCGATGTGGTGATCGAATCCTTCACGACCGACGTGAAGGTCATCGCCCGCGCCGCCGCCATCTGGCGCAAGATTGAGCCGAAGCGCGACAACATCGCGGTCGACGGCATCAAGTTCCTCCGCCGGGTGCTCAAGTAAGCGGACCCCGGCTCAAGGTCCGGCGTTTTTGCGCCGCGTCGATTCCGACGCGGCGCTTTCTTTTAGGGCGCGTTGCGCACGCGGTCGGTGATCGTCACCGCCCGCGCGTCGAGCACGCGCTCCAGAGAGCCGTGGGTGATCACGAGGCGCTGTGAGTTCAGCTCCGCATTCAGGTAGGGGCCCTCGAAGAGTTTCCACGTCATCGGATCTACGGGGCGACCGTTGATGACCGGCGCTGCGCCGTAGGTCATGTAGAGCGTGTTACCCCGCAGCGTGCGGAACGTGACGGTCGGGCGCGGCTCGAGGCTGAAGCGCAGCGGCAGCGCGCGGATCGCGGCCTGGAAGGAGGCGAAGTCCGAAAACTCCGACGCACTGGCGGCCTGCACGATCGTGCCGTTGCGGAGGTGCTCGCTCACCAGCAGGCGGCCGCCGAGCTCTTTCGGCACCTTGGCCCAGCCGGTGTTGTAGTGTCGGTAAGGAATCCACCGATACGGAGCGAGCGGCCGGTAGGCGAGGAAGGCGTTGCCTCCCCGGGCAAAGATCCAACCGGACGCATCCTCGGTGACCTCGCGCAGATCCTTCGAGAAGAAACCATTCACCTGCGGGTAGTCCTCGCCCACCGGGATGTCGTAGAGCGCGATCACGGTGTCGAGGTCCTGCACCACCTGCTCGTAGGGTGAGCAGCCCATGACCTTGTCGGCGGAGTCGTAGGACGGCTTTCCCTCGAACTTCACCCCGGTGACCATCGGTTCCGGGTAGGTGGCGAAGTAAGTCTGCATGACCCGCGACGACGCGTGTGGGTGGAGGGAGAACATCGTGTTGTGTTTCCCGCGGGGCTCGGCCTCGGCCCAGGTCACGTCCCAGACATGCGACTGGATCGGGTCGACGAGACCGCCTTGGTAGGAACCGACGGCGTAGTCGCGGCGCATGTAGCTCGTCTTGTAGGTGCGGCCCCATTCGCGGTCGTCGAAGCGGAAGCGACGGGCGGTGCGCTTGTGGTCGCGTTGGACGAAGTCGGGCCCCTGCTCAAGAGCGAGACGGTAGATCACCTCCGGCACCTCGTAGTGTTCGGCGGCGAAGGCGAAGTAGACGCCCCAGATTGCGTAGGCGGCGGGCGGGGGCACGTTGCCGAAGAGCTGCCAGTTAAAGTGCGACGACATCGCGTTCCAGCGCTCGATGACGGAGCCCTCGTCAGTGCGGGCGTGCGGGCCCCGCAGCGTGCCGTGGAGGGAGCTGACGGCGAGCTCGGCGAAGATCCAGTCGAGCATGATCTGCCCGCGCCGGCTCATTTCGGGGTCCTTGGCCCAGGCCTTGAGGAAGACCAGCGGGATCGCGTACTCGGCGATGTAGTGGGTCGCGTTGAACTCGCCCTGGCCGATGGTGGTGGCGAGGTTCATCCAGTTCACCAGGAAGTCGCGGGCCTCGCGGCGGTTTTCGGCGGAGCTCAGGCCGTTGTACCACGACTCCGGCGGATCGTCGGGGTAGAGCTCGGTCATGAGGTACAGCGACGTGTAGTACATCACGAAGTGGTTCTCGGTGTTGCCGCGCATCTGGCGGGTGGTGCGCCAGGCCTCGCGGATGGCGGCGCGGGCCTCCGGGCTGAGCCGGTCGCGGCCGACGAAGGCGGCGCAGGTGGTCGGGAACATCCAGAACGGCCCGTGGCCGGGTTCGCGCATCAATTCGATGATGCGACGGGAGCAGCCCTCGAGGTCCTGATTGAGGAGCATCTTGGCGATGACCTCGGCGAGGTCGAAGTTCGCCGGATCATCGGTGCGGTACTTCGTGTTGCCGGCGACCCAGGTGATCGCCTCGTTCGCCCGCGCGAGGTACGCGGTGCGGCGCGCGGCGGCGTCGGACACGGGCACCGTCGACGGCATCGGGCCGGAGAACGAAGGCTGGGCCGCGAGAGGGGCGGCGAGGGTGAGCAGCAGCGCGGCGGTGCGGAGCAGGGAAGAGGAAAGGAAACGCGTCATGACGGAAGAGACGGCGGACTGTGAAAGGGCTTAGCGGATTGGGGCCGGGGCGTGGCGGGGGATCGTGATGAAGGCGTTGACCCGCGCGCCTTCCAGCCGGTCCGTGTTCCACGTGCGGCCGAAGTCGTCGGAACGGTAAAGAGTCTTGCCCGAGACGCTGGCGTAGAGCCGGCCGGTGAGGGGGTGCATGCCCACGCGCCAGACCAGCGCGGGCTGGGGAAGACCCGCGTTCCGGGCCTCCCAGGTCGCGCCGCCGTCCTCGGTGACCAGCGCGCCGTGCGCCCAACCACCGATCACGCGCCGCCGCGGGTTCGTGGGATCAAACGAGAGATTGTACGAGGGGCCCGGATGCGGGACGCCGGCGAGCCGGGTCCACGTCTTCCCACCGTCCCGCGAGGACCACGCGCCGTCGGCGTCAGTGGCGGCGAGCCACTCTTGCGGATCGTGCGGTGATTGCTGGACGTCATTGACCGTCCCGGACGTCGCGAGCACCCGCTCCCAGAGGCGGCCGGCGTTGGTGGTAAGGTAGATTCCACGCTCGCCGCCGATCACCACGCGGCCGGCGGTCGTGCGGTCCACCTCGACGGTGGCGACGTAGTTGGCTTGCGAGGGAAGTCCGGTCTCGCGCTTCGTCCACGTGCGTCCGTGGTCGGAGGAGAAGGCGAGTCCGTCGACGTAGGCGAAGTACACGTGACCCGGCGCGTGCGGGTCGGCGGCCACGTCGCGCCCGTCGGTGATGGCCCAGCCCGTGTTGATCTGCCACGACTTGCCGCCGTCGAGTGATCGCCAGCAGCCGTTCAGGGCCGCGGCGTAGACGACCTTGGGATCTCCGGCATC
>Ga0129333_10006951_pt1 | contig 10715 bp, 6 predicted proteins | sample CPB6_08_DNA_FD_94474 | JGI IMG/M metagenome (GOLD analysis project Ga0129333, IMG submission 94474) | Freshwater to marine salinity gradient microbial communities from Chesapeake Bay, USA - CPBay_Sum_0.6_0.8_DNA | ecosystem: Environmental > Aquatic > Marine > Coastal | place: USA: Chesapeake Bay...
CAAGATTCGTCAGCCTAGATTTTTTTGGTTGTTTTTTTATCAATGGAAAAAATGAACAGAATGAATTTCAGTAAAGGATTGATGAATTTTAGCTACCTTCTTCAGTAAAAATGGAAAAGAAGATAATCAAGATTTTCGCTCATTCTATTGTAATTATAAGAGAACACCGTATATTAGCGGGCTGAGTTCATTAACATAATAGCGTTATCAAGAAAGGTTGAGGGATTAGACCCGGTGAAACCTTAGCAACCCTCTGTGTATTATAGAGAAGGTGCTACCTTCTACTACGTTTTTTTCGTAGATAGATAACATCAAGACTTCCTTTTTCTTCTTTTTTGATAGCGTTTAGAACAGAATAACATGTCGAAATTAGAAGAATTACTAGCCGAAAAAATATTAATCCTTGATGGAGCAATGGGAACCATGCTTCAGGAATATAAATTTACTGAAGAAGACTTCCGTGGCGATCGTTTTAAAGATTGGCCGGTGTCATTACAGGGAAATAATGATCTCCTTTCTATCACCCAACCCGAGGCAATAGCCACAATCCATAAGAAATACTTTCAGGCAGGAGCCGATATTGTGGAAACTAATACATTTTCGGGAACTACCATTGCTATGGCCGATTATCAAATGGAAGAACTCGTTGATGAATTAAATTACGAGTCGGCTAAAATCGCTAAACAAGTAGCTACAGAATTAACTGAAGCAAATCCCGATCAACCTAAATTTGTTGCCGGAGCGATGGGACCTACAAACAAAACAGCAAGTATGTCTCCAGATGTAAATGATCCCGGCTATCGGGCAATTTCTTTTGACGAACTTAGAGTCGCGTATAAACAACAAGCAAGAGCCTTAATAAAAGGAGGAGTAGACATTTTGTTGGTAGAGACCGTATTCGATACTTTAAATGCTAAAGCAGCTCTTTTTGCAATAGATGAACTTAAAGAAGAATTAGATTTGGATATTCCGGTGATGGTAAGCGGTACGATTACCGATGCTTCAGGTAGAACCTTATCTGGGCAAACCGCAGAAGCTTTTCTTATATCAGTTTCACATATTCCATTATTAAGTATTGGTTTTAATTGTGCATTGGGGGCAAAACAGCTAACTCCGCATTTAGAAGTATTGTCTTATAAAACACAATATGGTGTTTCGGCCTATCCCAATGCCGGTTTGCCAAACGCTTTTGGAGAGTACGATGAATCTCCCGATGAAATGGCGATTCAAACTAAAGAATATCTCGATAAAAGTTTAGTTAACATCTTAGGAGGATGTTGCGGTACAACACCAGATCATATAAAAGCAATTGCAAATATTGCTAAAGATTACAAACCTAGACCTATAAAAAGTCTTCAACATAAAAAAGCTTCGGCCTAAAAATGGAAGGATTAGATCATAATTTAGCCAATAATACTTCAGGAAAAACCGATTATCGACCATTACAATTGTCGGGTCTGGAACCTTTAATTATTACTCCAGATAGCAATTTTGTAAACGTAGGAGAACGTACTAATGTAGCCGGTTCTAAACGATTTTTAAGGTTAATCAAGGAAGAAAAATTTGATGAAGCTTTAGATGTGGCCAGAGATCAGGTAGATGGTGGTGCACAGATTATCGATATTAATATGGACGACGGACTTATCGATGGTAAAGAAGCCATGGTAAAGTTCCTAAATTTGATTGTAGCCGAGCCTGATATTGCTCGTGTTCCGATAATGATAGATAGTTCCAAATGGGAAATTATCGAGGCTGGTTTGCAAGTGGTACAAGGGAAATGCGTAGTGAATTCTATTTCATTAAAAGAAGGTGAAGCGCAATTCATAGAACATGCAAGGAAAATAAAGCGTTATGGTGCTGCTGTTATCGTTATGGCTTTTGATGAGGTTGGGCAAGCCGATAATTACGATCGCAGAATTGAAATTTCAAAACGTTCCTACGACGTCCTTGTAGATAAAGTAAATTTTCCGCCAGAGGATATTATTTTCGACTTAAATATCTTTCCTGTAGGAACAGGTATGGATGAGCATCGTAGAAATGCGATAGATTTTATTGAGGCAACGGCATGGGTAAAAGAAAACTTACCGTATTGCAGCGTAAGCGGTGGGGTAAGTAATGTATCTTTTTCTTTTCGGGGAAATAATCCTGTACGGGAAGCTATGCACTCTGTGTTTCTTTATTATGCCATAAAGGCCGGAATGAATATGGGAATTGTAAACCCCGCATTATTGGAAGTTTACGATCAAATTCCAAAAGATTTACTGGAGCATGTAGAAGATGTAATTTTAGATCGTAGAGACGATGCTACCGAGCGTTTGTTGGATTTTGCTGAAACAGTAAAAGGAACCGCAAAAACCAGTAAAGTCGATTTAAGTTGGCGAGAGGGTAGTATTCAAGACCGGATAACCCATGCGCTTGTTAAAGGAGTAGATGCCTATATTGTTGAAGATGTAGAAGCAGCAAGACTGGAAGCAGAGCGGCCTATCGATGTAATTGAAGGCTCGTTGATGATAGGGATGAATGTGGTTGGAGATCTCTTTGGAAGTGGGAAAATGTTTCTCCCACAGGTAGTAAAATCGGCACGGGTAATGAAAAAAGCCGTAGCTTATTTATTACCTTTTATTGAAAATGATAAAACCAGTAAACGAGAACCTGCCGGAAAAGTGTTGATGGCCACCGTAAAAGGAGATGTTCACGATATTGGTAAAAATATTGTAAGCGTAGTTTTAGGATGTAATAATTACGAAATTATTGATCTTGGCGTAATGGTACCGCCAGAGAAAATTATTGATGCAGCAAAAGCGAATAATGTTGATGCTATAGGTTTAAGCGGACTAATAACGCCTTCTTTAGATGAGATGGTTTTTTTGGCTAAAGAAATGCAACGACAAAACTTTAATGTGCCTCTGCTTATTGGCGGAGCCACAACTTCTAAAGCGCATACCGCAGTAAAAATAGATCCGCAATACATGCACGCAGTCGCTCACGTTAACGATGCTTCACGAGCAGTTACGGTTGTTGGGGATTTATTGAATAAAAAAACAAGGGAAGCTTACAAAGAAAATTTAAAAACAGAATATGAGGTTTTTCGAAACAATTTTGGAAAACGAAGTAAAGTAAAAAGTTTTCTGTCTATTGAAGAAGCTCGAGAAAACAATTATAAAATAGATTGGAAAACAACCAATATCACGAAACCAAATCGTTTAGGAATTCAAATTCTGGAAGATTTCGATTTAAATGAATTAGTACCTTATATCGATTGGAGTCCGTTTTTTAGAAGTTGGGATCTACATGGACGTTACCCTAATATTTTGGAAGATAAAGTAGTAGGAGAGCAGGCAACATCGCTTTTTGAAGATGCTAAAGTTTTGTTGAAGCGTATTTTAGATGAAAAACTGCTAAAGGCGAAAGCAATTTACGGTTTATTTGCAGCCAATACCATCAATCATGACGATATAGAGGTGTATTATCATCAAGATTCTGAAGAAAAAACAGCCATTTTTAGAACGCTACGACAACAATTAAAAAAGCATGCCGGAAAACCTAATTTCGCGCTTTCAGATTATATCGCGCCAAAGGATAGCGGCATTAAAGATTATATGGGTTGTTTTTGTGTTTCTACGGGATTCGGAACGCAGGAATTAGCAGCCGAATTTGAGAAAAATCATGACGATTATAATTCGATTATGATCAAAGCGCTAGCCGATCGTTTTGCCGAAGCCTTTGCTGAGTATTTGCACAAAAAAATCAGAAAAGAAGATTGGGGATATGCTTCCGAAGAAAATCTAACTAACGAAGAACTTATTAAGGAAAATTATAAAGGTATTCGTCCGGCACCTGGATATCCGGCCTGTCCAGATCATTTAGAGAAATTAACCATTTGGGATATTTTAAAGGTTGAAGAGCGCATTGGCGTAAAACTTACTGAAAGTTTAGCCATGTGGCCCGCAGCTAGCGTAAGTGGTTATTATTTTGCAAATCCTGAAGCGAGGTATTTTGGACTAGGAAAGATAAAAGAAGATCAGGTTAAAGATTTTGCCGAACGTAAAGGCATTGATTATAAAAAGGCCGAAAAATGGCTTAACCCAAATATTGCAGATTAAAAATGAGCTGACGGCTAACAGCTATCAGCGATTAGCAGCTTAAGACAATGAAAGTAACCGAGCATATAGAAAACGCAAAAGGAAAAACTCTTTTTTCATTTGAAATTGTTCCTCCACAAAAGGGAAAAAATATTCAGGAATTATACGATAATATCGATCCTTTAATGGAATTTAATCCCCCGTTTATAGATGTAACGACTTCTAGAGAAGAGCATATCTACATTAAGCGGGAAGATGGATTGCTAGAACGTAAAATTACCAGAATGCGTCCCGGTACAGTTGGTATTTGTGCGGCAATAAAGCAAAAGTACGATGTAGATACTATTCCGCATGTGCTTTGCGGTGGGTTTACAAAAGAAGAAACCGAATATGTGTTAGTAGACTGTCATTATTTAGGAATCGAAAATGTGATGGCATTACGAGGTGATGCGATGAAACATCAGCGTTATTTTGAACCTACAACTGGTGGACACTGTTATGCCAATGAGCTTGTAGGTCAAATTAAAGACCTATCCAAAGGAAAATATTTAAATGAAGTTATTGATTCTGATAATCATGCCGATTTTTGTGTTGGGGTGGCCGGTTATCCTGAGAAGCATTTAGAATCACCTTCTTTAGAAACCGATCTTAAAAAATTAAAAGCAAAGGTAGATGCCGGCGCCGATTATGTGGTGACTCAAATGTTTTTTAATAATCAGGCGTATTTTGAGTTTGTAGAGAAAGCAAAGCAAATGGGCATAAATGTGCCTATAATCCCTGGTATTAAACCTATTGCTGTAAAGAAGCATTTACAATTGCTACCGCATGTATTTAGCATTGATCTGCCACAAGACCTAATTGATAATGTAGAGGCTTGTAAGAATAATAAAGAAGTCAGAGAAGTGGGAATCGAATGGGCGATTCAACAAACAAAAGAATTGAAAGAAGCGGGAGTACCGGTACTACATTTCTATTCGATGGGAAAAAGCTCGAATATTAAAAAGATTGCTGAAGCGGTATTTTAGTAGTTAGACCGCTAAAGCTGTTAGTAGTTAGAATTTAGATCGCTGCGCTTTTAGATTTGGAGAATCAAGAGTCAGGACTTAATTATTTTGAGTGCTGAAGGTTGAATTGAAAAATAGCTTTTTCAAAGCAATCAAAAAGAAAGAAACTAAGAATCAGTATTATCCAAAAGTTTTAATTAAATCTAATATCGTCCTACTTTTTGTTATCGTAGTAAAAACAATGAAGAATTGCGCGGCTGGTAGTGGAGTTCTGCCTAGCGGAGCGGTTGCAGAACGCATGTGTAATTTTTCAGCAGTTTTTCAAGATATCAAAAATAAGACTAGACTTTTTGTTTCTTTTTATGGCAATGATAAAAAGAAAGTATATTGAATTCTTATTAGTCTTGAATTTTGCTAACAGGCAAGTGAAGCATAGCCGAACGGCGAAATCTTTCCGCTGATAGCTCAAGGCTGAAAGCTAAAATTCTCACTACTAAATACTAATTGAAAAAAATGTTGGTTGATCGTAAATTATTACCGTAATTTGTGGTTACAAAGTTCAGAAACTTACTGATTGTTATCAAGAAAGGCTGAGGGAATAGACCCGCAGAAGCCTTAGCAACCCTTTGCAAACAAAGAAGGTGCTACGTTCTACCGATTTTCGGATAGATAACAGAATGATTCTTCACCGAATTAATCGCAAAAACTTTTCTTGATCGTAACAAAGCGCACTCCTATCACAAGGATGTATGCTGATGTCAGTCTGTTTTAAGCTTTAAAAGTTTAAAAAATAGAAAAGTTGAAACAAGATCTATTACAATTACAGCTTAAAGATTTTACCACATTAAGTGGCAGTACACAAGACATTATCCTGTCGTATCATATATTTGGTCAGCCGTTACATTCGGCACCTATTGTGATGATTAATCATGCGCTTACAGGGAATTCTGAGGTTGCCGGTGAAACCGGTTGGTGGAAAGATGTGGTTGGTAAAGAAAAATGTATAGATACCGATAAATATACCATCCTGGCATTTAATGTTCCAGGAAATGGTTATGACGGTATTTTAATCGAGAACTATAAAGACTTTGTCGCAAGAGATATTGCCAGAATATTTCTTTTAGGTTTAGATTCATTAAAAATCGATCATCTTTTTGCCTTAGTTGGTGGTTCTTTGGGTGGCGGAATTGCATGGGAAATGGCGGCGCTTAGTCCAGAAATTACCGATAATTTAATCACGGTGGCCACAGATTGGAAATCGACCGACTGGCTTATCGCCAATTGCCAGATTCAGGAATTGTTTTTAAATAATTCTAAAAATCCGGTGCATGATGCGCGCATGCATGCGATGCTGTGTTACCGAACCCCGGAGTCGTTTAAATCCCGTTTTAAAAGAACCACAAATGAGGAACTTCAGGTTTTTAATGTAGAAAGCTGGTTGCTACATCACGGCGCGAAACTTCAGGAACGTTTTCAGGTGGGAGCGTACAAATTAATGAATCAACTTTTAAAAACGATAGATGTTTCCCGTGGCCGTCCAGAATTGGACAAAGTACTGGAGAGTATTAAAGCCAATATTTGTATTATAGGAGTAGACTCAGATCTCTTTTTTACAGCAGAAGAAAACAGGGAAACTTATAAGCAGCTGGCACAAAGCAGCAATAAAGTGACGTATGGCGAAATTCATTCATTACACGGTCATGATGCATTTTTAATCGAATTTAAACAACTGGAGAATATAATTGCAGGCATTTTTCAAAAAGCAAATAAAATGAAAGTAGTAAAGTTTGGCGGAAAATCTCTAGCCAACGGAGAAGGTATCAATAGGGTTTTAGAAATTATAGAAGAAAAGATTCAAAATGAAGAGCGTATTGCGGTGGTGGTTTCAGCACGAGGAAAAACCACAGATCAGCTTGAAAATTTACTGGAGAAAGCATCAGAGAACGAAGATTTTGCTTCAGCTTTCGAGAAGTTTAAAGCCTATCAGATTTCCGAATATGATTTTGTAGATTTTTCCGAAGAATTTAAAAGTATCGAGAAGCTACTTGAAGGTGTTCGTTTGCTTGGTGATTATAGCCCTAAAATTAAGGATCAGTTACTTTCTCAGGGAGAACTAATGTCGGCTAAATTGATTACTGAAATTTTAAAAAAACGTGGTTATAAAGCCAATTTTACCGATAGCCGCCAGTTGATAAAAACCGATGATATTTTTGGAAATGCTCAGCCTTTAGAGGCGCTTTCTAAAGAAAATGTCGTAAAGCATTTTGAAGAGTTCAATGGTAAAACGGTGAATATCGTGACTGGTTTTATTGGGTCGAATGCTAAAAATGAAACCACCACTTTGGGGAGGAATGGTAGTAATTATACGGCTTCTTTAATCGCGAATTACCTGGATGCCGAAGAGTTACAAAATTATACGCATGTAGATGGAATTTATACAGCAAATCCAGATTTAGTGCCAAGTGCACAACGCATCGAACAGCTGTCTTATAACGAAGCGAATGAGCTTGCGAATTTTGGAGCGACGATTTTACATGCAAAAACAATAATTCCGTTAATCGAAAAGAATATTCCTCTTCGTATCCTGAATACCTTTAATAATGATAATCAGGGCACTTTGATCACGGCAAAACCAAATAAAGAAGGAATGAAATCCCTTTCGGTTTTGGAGCATACAGCCTTGCTAAATCTAGAAGGTCGTGGTCTACTCGGGAAATCTGGTGTGGATGCAAGGATTTTTCGCGCGCTTGGGGATGCACAAATAAGTGTAAGTATTATTTCCCAGGGTTCTTCGGAAAGAGGGATTGGTTTGGTGGTTGATGCTGAAAATGCCATACGGGCCGTAAAAGCTTTAGAACGAGAATTTGAAAGTGATTTTTATTCTAAAGACGTCAACAAAATTTCAGTAGTCGATGATGTTTCGGTGATCTCAATCGTTGGTCAGGATCTAAGTACTTTCCATAAACCATACGATGCCTTAATCAGGAACCAGATCGTGCCGTTGCTTTTCAATAATACGGTAACGGGGAAAAACGTGAGTTTGGTGGTGAAAAAATCTCAGCTTAACAAAGCCTTAAACGTAATTCACGGAGAGATCTTTGAGATTTGTAAAAAGATTAATATCGCGATTTTTGGTCACGGAACGGTTGGGGGCACTCTAATAAGTCAGATTTTAGATTCGGCTGCTTCAATCGAGGAGCGTAAAAAGGTAAAACTGAATATTTTTGCTGTTTCGAATTCCAGAAAATTATTGCTTCATGCTACCGGAATTGGTTCAGAATGGAAAACGCAACTGGAAGAGGCGCAGCAAGAAGCTTCAATTGATGAAGTAATTAAATACGCGAAATTATTCCACCTGGAAAACCTGATTGCGGTAGATAATACGGCCAGTAAGGAGTTTGTTCAGCATTATAATAAACTGGTAGATCATGGTTTTGATTTGGTCTCTTCCAATAAGATTGCAAATACTTTAGATTTTGATTTTTATGCAGCACTGCGCGAAAACTTAGAGAAAAATCAGAAACAATATCTATATGAAACCAATGTTGGTGCAGGTTTACCTTTAATTGATACCATAAGAATTTTACATCTTTCCGGAGAGAATATTACCAGGATTCGTGGTGTTTTTTCAGGAACTCTAAGTTATTTATTCAATACTTTTTCTGCGGAAGATCGATCCTTTAGTAGTGTGTTGAAAGAAGCTATCGACAAAGGATTTACTGAGCCGGATCCTCGGGAAGATTTAAACGGAAATGATGTTGGTCGAAAATTATTGATTTTGGCCAGGGAACTTGACCTTCATAATGAGTTTACTGATGTGAAAATAAATAATCTGGTGCCGGAAGATTTACGTGGTGGTGATGCAAAAACATTTGTAGCGAAATTGGAAGAATTAGATGAGACTTATCAGAAAATAAAAGAAGAGCAAAAACCTAATCATGTTTTACGATATATAGGTGATTTGTCGGGAGATTTGCAGCAGGATAAAGGAGAGTTAGAAGTAAAACTGGTTTCTGTGCCTGATGAAAGTAGTTTAGGGCAGGTAAAAGGAGCCGATTCTATTTTTGAAATTTATACCGAATCCTATGGCGATCGCCCAATCGTGATTCAGGGAGCTGGCGCGGGTGCTGCCGTAACTGCTCGCGGTGTATTTGGTGATATTTTAAAACTTTCAGAAAAGAAATAGTAGGCTTTAATTGCTGAAAATTGAAATGGAAAAGTCTCATATTTTATGAAATATGAGGCTTTTTTTGTAACAAATCTTCTTTTAATTCGTGGAATAATAAAGAGGAAGTTATGAAGAAAGGATTTTTACTAGTTACATTTTTATTGTTTTCAATTGTTTTTTACGCACAGCATTATACCAAGGAAAAGATTGAAATTCCGTTTAAACTGAGTCCTAATGGGCATATTATGATAAAAGCAAGCGTAAATGGCATTCCCGGTAATTTTGTTTTCGATACTGGTGCTGGTATGAATTTGCTCACCAAAGATTTTGCCGATAAAATCGATAATCTTGAAAAAACAACTCATTTTTATACTGGTCATCGCGCCACCGGTGAAGCGATAACTTCAGATTTATATCAATCTGAGGTACTAAAAATAGCAGACTTCAGCATAGAAGATGAGCAATTTGCAGTGTATGATATCGATTTTCCGTTAGATGGATTAATTTCTTTAACCCCACTTCAGCAAAAAGCTTTTACGGTCAATTTTGAAGAAAATAAACTGGTTATTGAATCCGAAGAATCACTTCGGCGAAGGAAAGAGAATATAAAGTTCGAAATGCCATTGGAAATTAATAATGACAGAAATGTAAAAGTGAGTGTTGGAACAATTGTACAACTGGATTCTTTAGAATTACATGTTGGTTTAGATAGCGGTGCCGGTTTTGATGTTTATCGTTTTAATTCCAGATTTATGGAAGCCCTTGGGATTGATTCTACACAGGTAGAATCTAAATATATCCCGAGTTCTTTTAAGCCCGAACAAGGAAATCAGTATTATTTTGCGGAAGTATCCAGGCTTAGTGATTTAAAAGTAAATGCTGAGCAGATTGATTTTCGAGCAACATTTATCGACGGACTAATCTACGAAGGGATTATGGGAATTAACTGGATTGGTGAAATAATTACTTTTGATATCCCAGCCAAACGTATACTGGTCAATTAAGTTTAGTTTTTAATATAGGTTAAGGTGTTTCCCCTTTCTAAATAGATTAATGAAATAATAGTGTCGTTCCACTCATTAACGATATATTGAAGGGCGGAGGAGTCGTTCTTTAAGGTTAAAAATGGACCTTTTTTTAGAAGTGTACCGTCTTTATATAAAGTATCGGAAAAATTCATTTGATAATGGTCTGAAGCTTTAGTTGTGTTACCTGTATAAAACATGATGAGCGAATCTTTTTTAACTTCAATACCAGCTAAAGAATCCTGACTACTATAATAGGTTGTAGAATGTTGTGACGGTAAAGTAGATTTTAAAGTGTCTCTCTTAACTTTTTGAATAGGTGTAGAAACATTATCTACTGTAGTTTCTGATTTTTTTGAAGCGTTTTGCTGATTCTGGTTATTGCAGCTAACCGATATCATCAAAAGGGAAATCAAGTAGAAAAAGTGTTTTGTCA
>Ga0129333_10006952_pt1 | contig 10715 bp, 8 predicted proteins | sample CPB6_08_DNA_FD_94474 | JGI IMG/M metagenome (GOLD analysis project Ga0129333, IMG submission 94474) | Freshwater to marine salinity gradient microbial communities from Chesapeake Bay, USA - CPBay_Sum_0.6_0.8_DNA | ecosystem: Environmental > Aquatic > Marine > Coastal | place: USA: Chesapeake Bay...
AACATACCGCTGCCATATGGCCATAGGTTAGGTCGGCGACAGTGTTTTCAGCATGGAAGATATAATGTTTTGGTGCTTGTAATTTGTCTGGATGCCAATGCCACGGAAATTCTGGATTGACTTGTAGTTTAGCTGGTATAAAAAAGTACCAAGCAGACTCCACAGAGTTAGCTGCTGCTAATTGACTTGCTTTGCGACCTTTGATCCCCTGTACTCGGAATATTTCGTTAGGTAAAACTTCTTTGGCGTACTCATAGTTTTCATCCGCACATGACTCGCCGTTGTCAACAAAAACTGCTGGTAGGTATGACTTGTATGAACTGGTTTTTTTGATTATAAAAGGATAGTCGTACAATTGAGTCTTAATGTGGCCTTGCACTTCTCGTGGAACAATGATAGTGTTTGAACATTCAGTGGCAACTACAAGGGTTTTTGTTTCTGGTGCCCATAAACTTACGGTGACTTTTTTCCAAGACTGAAGGTAATTGAAATTTGTGAATACTTCTATTGGAGCAGTAAAGTTATGATTTTGTACTGGAATAACATGAGTGTCGGCATTATGTACATTAATGGGCATTGGTTTTCTATAAACACCTAAGTAATCAATGAAGTTAAGGTTTGCCCATTCAAGTAATTTTGTATTTTTTAATTTTTCTCTTGCAGTGGGCACATGTATGTAAAATGTATCTCCAAATTTTTGCTCATCGCTTGGAAAAACATGTATTAATTCTTGTTGCCACTCATCTGGGTGCCAACTAAAATCAAATTCTTTGTAGTCACAGATACTGCTTATCACCCAAATCCAATCATCATCCCCGTTCCATTTATTAACAATTCGTTGTAGAGTTTCTAAATAACTGTTTACATATCTTGTTTTGAATTGATAAGCATGAAGATTGTTATCTACATTTCCATGATCAATTAAAACTACATTGTTGGGTGCATTTCTATGTACCACTTTACAATGATAATTTGTATCAGTATAACCGTTTTTGGGCACAAGCCATGTACCACCATCTTGTTGCCATTGACTTGGCCAAACGTGGCGTTGATGTGATTCCCATGGCACAGGTTCGTAAAGAAAGTCAAAGCCTGTATAGTCCGATAAGTAGTTTACGATCCAAAAATAACGAGTTTTACATAGTTCATACGCTTCATTTATACTAGTAACTTGTCTAGCATGGGTAACACTATCAGGTTTTGGTCCTAAATAAAATATATCGTACATGATTAGAATTGATGAGATTTATTCATCTGTATTTGAGCCTTGGTTAAAATTAAATCGTCCGGGTTTACGAATGGTTTGGTTTGACCCTTTTGGTACAACTGGTATAGAAAATCTTCAAACCAGTAATAAGTTATACACCAATGATCATAATTATATACTATTCTTTGACCAAGAACCAATAGATATTGACAGACATGAAAAAGTTTTTTCACATGTTAAAGAACACTATGTAAGCTTTGCACCAGAAAAAAGTATTATAGTCACTAGCGAATTTAACAGTAAAAATGTTAACAATATTTGTAATATCTTTAACTGGCAGTCTCGATACTACTTCTTTCATGGATGGGCTGCACTGGATTGGTTCCGAGGTTATAATCACTCTTACTTAATGACTCAACCAGCGGATCGTAAAATAAAACAAACTTTTCTATGCCCTATGCGGATTATAGGTGGACAACGTAGCCACAGAGTTATAATGATGAGCTTACTTGTTCGCTACGGACTACATCATAATCATATCAGTTTTCCTAGACATTGTCCGGTTGAAAATAAAGATTGGGGAGAAATTGCCTATAGTCTTAAATCAATTTATCCTGATATCGCGGAACCATTCCATGCTCAAAAAGTTGAAAATTTGTTTCCAAAAAAATTTAAAAACGAACACAATCACCCAATGACAAGTTATACCCTTGATCTATTTGAGGAGGCAACAGAAAGTCTTTGTTATCTAGTTAGCGAGACAATTGCAGATGGAGAACGTTGTCATCTAACAGAAAAAACTTTTAAACCTATATGCCTGGGTATGCCTTTTTTAATTCTAAGTTCACAGCACAGTTTAAAATATTTAAAAACTTACGGGTTTAGAACATTTGACAAATTTTGGGATGAAAGTTATGATGAGGAACCAAATTTGATTCTTAGAGCTGAAAAAATAGCTAAAGTATTACACTCACTTGATAGACTAACAAACAAACAAAAAAATGAACTTTGGCAAGAATTGGTACCAACAGTAATACACAACTTTAATCACTTTTACAACGGTGCCTTTGAAAAAACGTTAAAAGAAGAACTAGACTTGTTATTAGCCAGCATATGAAGATATTGAATTTTGTTTACGATAATTTTTATCAAGGTAAGCCACATCCAAATCTTGTCCCCGTACAAGATTTAAGCAAAGGTTATGAGCATTTATGGCACACTGAGCCAAATGTTGTTCCTATTAGATTAAACTATTATGCAGAAAAATTTGATTACAAAATTAACCATTACGCAATAGATGAAGATTGGCCAAGCATAAGTTTTTATCCAATTGCCATTGGATGGTTCAACTTTGATGTAGATTATTTTGGTTACCTATCAAACAAAGTTAAAAATTTTCTTAAAGACGGACATTTAAAAATTTTGTTTTACTATCACGAAGGCGACGATCCAATTAAACAAAAACAAGCTTTAGATCAACAGTGTAGTAAACACCAATTGAGTAATACATGTTACGTATTTGTTACCGGCAACACCAGAGCACATGAAATACCTAACTTTACTTGGTTTCCTGATCATGAATTGTTTTATTGGAAGGCAAATTTACCGCATGCGCCAGTGCCTTGTCATCATTTTGAACGTCAATATAATTTTACAATTTTAAGTAGAGTTCATAAGTGGTGGCGTGCCACTGTTATGGCCGATTTACACCAACTAAAATTGTTAGATAAAGCACTTTGGAGTTATAATTTAATTGACGTTGGAGATAAGTTTGAAGACAATCCAATTGAAATTGACTCTTTAGGGTTAAGAGATAAAGTCAACACATTTTTGCAAGGAGCTCCGTATAAATGTGACGACCTTGATGACACTAGTCATAATAGGCATAATATACAAATCAACAGCCATTTTAGAAATAGCTACATCAACATAGTTATAGAAACATTCTTTTGTGTTGATGGAGGGCAGGGTACCTTTTTAACAGAAAAAACTTTTAAACCTATAAAACACGGACAACTATTTCTGCTTGTTGCTCCACCGGGTAGTCTACAGACGCTTAAAAATTTAGGTTATAGAACCTTTGATACCTTAATTGATCCTAGCTATGATAAAATTCAAAATCACACAGAGCGATGGCGTAGATTAAGAAGCATAATTGCTCATTTAAACACTTGCAATTTGCATGAAATATATCTACAGGCATTACCAGACTTAATACATAATCAAGAACTTTTTTGTGCTTCAAAATCAAATCGGATAGATAATTTAAAGGATAACATTTATGAAACTTGTTAATAGTTTTACCAGTTGGCAACCACTTGAGGAAGTTATCGTTGGTAGAGCTTACACGCCAGAGTATTTTGATTTTATTGATAATACCCAAGTCAAATATCAACTTCAACAAATCTTGTCAGAGACTGAAGAAGATTTGCAAAATTTAAGTAATACTATACGTCAATATGGAGCAGTGGTAAAGCGTCCAGACTTACCAAACATACACCAGTTTCAGCAGCAACAAATTACTGGCGTTGGAGTTCCCTTGCCACCACTGACTCCGCGTGATTGGCAAATAACTCTAGGTAACACATTATTGCGAATACTGCCAATGGCAGAACTTAATGAAGTATGCAAAGAATATGGAACACATGTTGTAAATCCACACGGTAATTTAAATTGGGATCCTAATTGTATCTTAAATGGAGCATCGGCTAGTTGCATAGTAAGAGTCGGGCGCGACATTTTTTTTGATAACAGTGATTTTTTAAAACCAGAACAAAGTCGTTGGATAGTTGATAACATACTAGGTTCTGAGTACAGAATACATGAAGCTGTAACTGATGGTCATGGCGATGCTGTGTTTGCAATTTTAAAACCTGGTGTTATATTGTCTAGTAAACATGATGTGAATTTACATTTTGATCAAGACCTTCCAGGGTGGGAAGTTTGCAAAATTTGGGATACAAGTATTCATGCGGCCATGGCAGTAGGTAAGTTTAGATATGAAGAATCACCTGGAGCATGGTACGTACAAGGACAAACGCCTACACCAGAGTTTACTGAGTATGTAAACACCTATTTGACTAAGTGGACAGGATTTGTAGCAGAAACTGTATTTGATGTAAACTGTCTAGTGCTTGACGAAGAAAATGTAATTTTTAGTGCCTATAACAAAACTGTATTTGAATTTTGTGAACGACACAAAATCAATCCTATCATCTGCGAATTGAGACATAGTTATTTTTGGGATGGCGGCGTAAGTTGTTGCACACAAGATATTAGACGTCGCGGATCTTTAGAAACATACCTCTAAAGAAATCTATTACAACTGTCAGTAGGACCTAATACTTCATACCCAGTCAAGATGTCCTGTGGCGCCTGCGGTGGCCACGCAACAATACTGTATAGAGCGGTATTATCAAAAATATTATTTGAATTTTTTTTAAAATTGTCTGCATTGAAATTCAAACATTGTAACCAAACTAACTTATACTTTAGATTTTTTAAATAGTTGTATATCTCACTGAAATGTTCAGTTTCGTGTGCTTCGTAAACAATCACAGGCAAGTTGTTGACTATTTTTCTTTCTAGTCCCCGAAGTACACTCAACTCTGATCCTTCAACATCAATTTTAATCATTGTTGGATCAGCAATTGCTAAAGTGTCTAAAGGAATCATGTCTACTAGTGTTCCGCTATTGTTACTTAGGTTAAGAGCTCCAAAATTTCCTTCTACAGATTCGTCAAAATTAGCGCAATATATTTTTTTTACTTCATTTCCAGCCGCAGCATAAAACGGTTGTACATTTTTTAAATGACTTGTGTTTTTACAAAGCAACGTGTAATTTTTTGGATTAGCTTCAAATGAAAATACCTGTGCTCCAGAGCTGGCGAATGCCACTGAGTAAGCACCAATGTTGGCTCCTATATCATATATGACATGATCCTTATTAGCAAGCCATAAAAAGAAATTTATTTCATGTTGGCCGTATTCACCATACAATTCTAGGCTTTTTCCTATTACACTGTCATTAGTGTAATAAGCAAAGTTTTCATGGTATCTAGTTTTAGTTGTTGATATTAGGGTTTGCACTGTAAGGTCCTAATCTAGTATAACTTGTAAATCTAAATTGTGTAATAGGTTTAAACATTCCGTGCCATTGTAAGGGTTGGTAGTTGTCCTGCGGTAAATTTAACATTAAATAACCAGTATTAGGTTTAAATTCAAATTGGTGTCTTAGATCGTCCTTAGACTTGGTCCATAAAAAAGTAGTACCAGTGTTTGATTCTCCGTACCAATACATTTGCCATGCGCATGGTATCCATAAATCAGTGTGTATTGGTATTTTCCAACCAGGTTTATCTAACCAATAATCAGTATAGTAATAACTAAAATCTAGTTTAAGTTGCTGGGCAATTTCTAAACTTTGTTTTCGTAACTGTTTATCTAATTCTTTAAGAACCGATGAGTTTGATATATCTATGGCTCTACGAGCATTTTTCGCGTAGTCTTTGTCAGGTTGGTGCAAAAATAATGGACCAGTTTGATCTTGCCATTTAATTAACTGAATTTTTTCAAGTAAGGTATCAGAAATAACATCTTCAACATAAAATAAACGGTTTGATTCATCAACTGGAACTACACGCATTATGAATGGACCTTAACTTTGTATTGTTCTTCAAATCTATCTGCGTCACTACGATCATTAACCATGGGCTCACCTCTAATATTTAATGAAGTATTCAGTAGCATAGGACAGTCCGTTAGCACAAACCATCTTTCTAATAATTCTCTTATACCTGATCCGTCTTTTGGTACGGTCTGCACTCGGCTTGTGCCATCAACATGACAGATAGCAGGAAAGTTATGCGGTTCTTTACACAAGGCTACAAACTGCATATACTCAGTATTCCATCCTGACTTTAGATAAAAATATCTATCGGCCATCTCTTCTAATATTACAGGAGCGAAAGGTCTAAACTTTTGTCTGCGTTTTATTTCATTGACACGATCTTTAATATCAGGACGTCTAGGATCAGCTAGTAAGCTCCGGTTCCCCAAAGCACGTGGACCAAACTCAGCGCGGCCACTAGCAACACCACAAATACCGTCAGATAGTAAACTATCAAGTACGGGTGTAATCGGATACGATCCTGATATATTGTGGCCAAGGTAAGCATTGACCCAATTAAGACGACGCCCATATTTAAGCGCGGCAGCACCAAGGCTACTACCAGCGTCACCAGGATTAGGCATAATCCAAATGTTTTCAAAATAATCTCCTAAGTTTCTGTTAGCTGAACAGTTTAATGCTACACCGCCCATATAGACAAGATTGCTGCTCCAACCAAAATCTCTAGCTTTAGACATTACTCGATAAACTAATTTTTCTAATAATTGTTGAGCGGCCGCAGCTAAGTTTACATCATCAAGCTCAGGTTCAAAAGTGTTTGAAACTCCAATATGAAAATTTTCTTTAAAAGTTACCTTAGCTAAATTGTCTACTAAATTATCAACTAGTAACTTTGTATAACTATATCCTTGGTCAGTATGTTTACCATAAGCAGCCATACCCATAAGAACATATTCATCTTCATTAGGTTTTAACCCAACTCTTTGAGTCATAGCTGAATAAAATAGTCCTATGCTGTGTGGATATTGTTGACTCCATAGTTTTTTATACTGCACTTGACCTTGAGCATTATACTCTGCTGCCCATATGCTTATTGTGTCCCATTCACCTATGGCATCAATAACAACCACTGTAGCACGATCATATGGACTTGTTTGAAATCCCGCTGCTGCATGACTTAAGTGATGATTGTGGCAGCTAAACCTTGGCATTACTGCTCTAAGTTTTTTGTTAGACAACTCATTGGCTAATATTTGCGACAGCGTTAATTTATTCCACTCTACGCCTTCACCACTGTATAGTCTACGTGCTTGTTTTTTCCAAGGAACTTCGTAATAGGCTACATGACCAATAGGTCCGTACCTATTGACATCTTGTATTAAGTTATTATGAATATGTGGATCGTTTTTAACTTTACTATATCGTTCGCTATGTCCGGCAAACAATATGTCACCGTTATGACTTATGACTGCGGCAGCAGCATCATGAAAGCCGGCGCTTATTCCTAAGATATTCATTTATAGATAAAAGGATCACGTTTTCTGAGCTCACGCAATTTTTTCCTATATCTAATTTCTAACGTGATTCTTCTCCAAATTGCAGTTAACCAACTCATGTGTAGTCCTTATAGTTCATATCCAGATTGAAGTTTAATCATTTGCTTTTGTTTGTAGTCGTTGTCTGTCCAAACTTCTGGATACTCGGCTCTTATTCCATCTACTTCTATTGCATATATATCTAGATACTGTTCAAGTAAATTATGAACTTCAAACATGTCTGTAGTACCAAAACTTTTTTCTAACAAAACATCACCAATTGGCAAATATCCAAGACTGTTCTTTGCATCAGTTATATCAACCCCCTGTGATAATAACCAATCGTAATATTTTCCTATAAATTCGTCCCACCAAGACTGTCCATTATATAACTTTATATCTTGCCCCCATTCAATATCAAACTCGCCACTGTAATACTTCAACTCAGTAATAGCATCACAAATAGTTTCATTTAATTCTGGTGCCCCTTCGTCACGCCAAACCTCAAAATATGTTTTTCCAATTTGTGTCCAGTGCATATAGACTGTGCCAAAACATCTATCATATCCGTTTTCAAGAAAAAGCTGTCTATGTTGATCAGTTAATAGATATCTTGGAGCAGATAACCATGTTGTAATTTGGCTAGGCCTAACCCATTCGGGCATTGTTTTCTTTTTGCGTTTAGCAAGAATTAAATTTTCAAGTTCGTGGCATAATGTGTTTAACTGTCTAATTGCATACTTTGTTTCAACATCGGCTGTTCTATAGTAACTGCTTAGTGATTCAACGGTACCTTGTAAAACTTCAAAATGGTTGTGAAGACGATTCATCAATCCGTGTTTAATCTGCATACCAGGATTATTCTTATCATCGCCACCAAGTTTATCAAACACAAGATATTCTTCCGGATACATGACACTTTCATTTGAAAACCATTCTTCAATAAAATATGGTTCAAGCCCTGCTCTTTGCCATATATTAGTAAAATTAAATCTATTAATTATATCAACTGCTTTGTTAAGTTCATTGCATATAAAATCAACATCTCTAGCATTGCCTGGAAAGCCTAGAAAGCAAAAGTTTTTTTCAAGCATTAGGCCATTTGAAAGCAACTCCTTTAAAGCTACAATCCAGTCTTTGGCTAATTGATTATCTCTTGGTTGAATAAAATAATCAAGTGTCCGATGTTGTTGCAATGGATTACGTAGAGTAACTTTAATCAATTTGTTGCCACCATTTTAAAATATTAGGCCACTGTTTAAGAATAGTTTCCATATTTGTGTCACATTTGCGTATACTTTCTAACCGTAATACTCTTTGTTTACCTCTAATAATAGCTTGTTTATACTGGTCTGGCCAGCGTTCTTCAAACGTTGGTTGAAGTAAAAGTTGATGCAAAAAATCTCGCACTGTTGATGTGTTAGCGTTGTCTAGTAATACTGTGACAGTGTCCTCTAGCAGAGTTCTTGGCAGTGCCAGTGGGCTCATAATAATGTCTGGACTAAAAGCAAAGATGTTTTTTACTAATAGTTTTGTTTTAAGTTCTAAGCTTAAATCCTCAACTGTGATTATTTCAGAAAGCCCTGGAAGCGTAAGAGTAAAATCAATACGCATTTGTTTAGGATAAGTTTGATATTTTAAACCTTCTTTATAATTTTGTAACCATCGCGAGTAATTAAGACCTGTTCTGATATATTCTCCGATCCAGCTCGTTCCATCAAGGCTTGCACAGATTTGCCAATCTCTACATTGGCTGAGAATATCCTCAAAAAGATGGACACCACGAAAGTTGATACTACTAAGATTAGTATTGTAGCGAGCATATAACTTTGGTCCGTCCCCTAATTCAATTATTCTTTGCATATACCGCCAATGCTGTTCATACATTAGAGGTTCGCCGCCTACCCAGTAAATTTCTTCAATTCTATGTTCTTCAACTGCTTGAGCAAATTCGGCTTCAATTTGGGTATTCTGAAAATTACTTATTTCATTTCTTATCTTGGGCAGCATCCATGTGTTTTTAGGATTATCCCAATCAATCATGTTGTGCTGCCTTTGTTCGCTTTCCCATGAACTTGAAAGCATATCACCACAGGTTCTGCATTTGAAATTACACAGATTGCTAAACCTGTAATCCCAAGAAATTGGTTTCATGGTAGTTGCTCCGGCAGCATCAGTGCAAGACCATATTTCATCATAATGATGTTTAAACATGTTCCAAAAATAATCACGGTAAACATCAACATTTAATAACTTGTTGTCGCAGACTTCGCATTCAGAAAGACGTTCTCCGTTCATCATTCTCTTACGAACATTTCGCATATGATCACTGTTCCAGTGTTCATCAAGAGTGATAGGAATATAACTTCCACTGCCTGCGTTTGTATCAATGTACTGTTGAAAATTTTGTGCAGGTTCTCTACTTGCACAACACATACGTCGCTCAGTTTGTGGACTTAGATAGGTATGTACCCATGGAGCCATACACAAAGAATCAGGCTTTGGTCTAGTCATTGTATGGACCATTGTAATGTATCAATCGAGCTAATAAAGGTGCTACTGTTTTTAAACTTTGTCCTCTTAATTTGTCAAAATGGTCTATTTCGTATGTCAAGGTTCCCCCACGACCGCATCCCATCCAACCTTCTCTAGAGTACATAAATTCTAAAATCTTTTCTAAGTCATGTTCAAATTTTTGTACAATAATTTTATCTCGTAAATGTAAGGCAATACGATCCTTGACTGTATTTTCAATATTCGCAATACACCATACTGGACTGTCGTGCAAGTAATTCCAATAAACAAAGTCCCAGGGAAATAAACTTGCCCAGGCCGCCACTTCATCAAAGTATACTACATTCCAAATACTGATCGTACAACACAATTGAAGTTGAATGTTTTTACTTTTTCTTCTAAGCTGTCTAAATTTAAACAAGTTGTCTTGAACGTCTTGCCATTTTGCTCCAGTACGTTGATACTCAAATCTTTCTTTGACATCGTCAACGCTAAATGCAATTTCAACTAATTTAAAGTGCGGCCATAACTCTATGCCTCGTTCTGGATATTGTGTTCCGTTTGTGTTATAGTGTATTTCAATGTTGTGAGCTAAATTTTTATCTACTAAAGATTGTAAAAAATCAAAATGCTCTGCAATTAAAAATGGTTCACCACCTGTGAACTCAAGATAGCGTATTTGATCTGATATTTTATCAAGCTCTTGCCAAAAAAGTGGGCTTTCTCGAGGCCAACGACCGTCTTTCAACATTTTGTATGCGTAAGTCTGTTTTTTTGACAGATCCATTACTTCGCTTATTTCTTCTGCTGCAAACGAACTTGAACTCCA
>Ga0129333_10006955_pt1 | contig 10712 bp, 13 predicted proteins | sample CPB6_08_DNA_FD_94474 | JGI IMG/M metagenome (GOLD analysis project Ga0129333, IMG submission 94474) | Freshwater to marine salinity gradient microbial communities from Chesapeake Bay, USA - CPBay_Sum_0.6_0.8_DNA | ecosystem: Environmental > Aquatic > Marine > Coastal | place: USA: Chesapeake...
GCCTGACGCACACAACGGCGTATTATCGTGTTTTCGGAGAGAGAGCCGTAGAGAGAGAGCCAGAAGACTTTGACACCAACAGACACACCTAGACACCTGTTTCCAAATGGGCGGTAAAGGTTCGGGACGACGACCGAAGCCAGTCGAGCAGAAGAAACGGCTGGGGAATCTCGGTGGCAGGCGGCTGCCTAGTCAGGCGGAGATCGTCGCTCTCCCGTCGCTGGTCTCGGATATTCCCGAACCGCATCGCCCACTCGGTCAGCACGGAAAGGAACTCTGGCGGCGTATCTGGACGAGCGGTGCGGCGTGGCTACGCCCGGCTCTCGACGGCGACTTAGTTCTTATGGCTTGCGAGATGACCGACGAGCGAACCGTTCTCCGTCAGATCGTCTTTACGCAGACGGGTGCTTGGCGAGAGCGTCGAGCCTTACGAGAGATCGACCGTCAGATTACGAGCCTTCTTTCTCAGATAGGTTTCAGTCCGACCGATCGAGCCACGCTCGGAATAGGGGAACACAAGCAGAATGAGTTCGCAAAGATTAGACAGCGCATCGAAGCGAAACGGGCTGCTGCCAACGAATAAGTGGAAGCCAGCGTTCTACACGCCACGCATCTCGAAACTAACTGATGGCGACGAGATCATAAACTTTGCCGCCGAACACTTCGTCGTACTCAAAGGATTCAGGGCCGGAGAACCGCTCGTCTTTACCGCTTGGCAGAAGTGGCTACTTCGTGCGTTATTCGAACGGGACGAAGAGACTCTTCGGCTCAGGTATCGCCGTGCGCTAATCGGGCTACCACGCAAGCAGGGAAAGTCCCTGATGCTGTCGGCGGTCGCCGTGTACGGAATGATCGCAGGCGAATCGGGAGCGGAAGTCTATGTCGTCGCTGGCGACCGACAGCAGGCTCGAATCATCTTCAACGAAGCGAAGCAGCAAGTTCAGATGAGTCCGACTCTTTCCCAAGAGTGCAAGGTGTACCGAGATGTAATCGAGATGCCGAGATTCGGTTCTATCCTTCGTGTTCTATCGAGCGAGTTCAAAGGTCAGGCTGGTCTGAATCCTTCGCTCGTATTATTCGACGAACTCTGGAATCAAGGTACGCCCGATCTCTACGATCAGATGACGCTCGGTTCGGGAGCGAGAATCGAACCGCTCGTTGTCTCGATTACCACGGCCGGGTATGACTTAGATACTGTCGCAGGAAGTCTCTATCAGTACGGGAAGCAGTGCGCTGCTGGGGAAGTCTCCGATCCAAGTTTCGGGTTCTGGTGGTGGGAAGCAAAGCCCGACTGCCTACTCGACGACGAATCGGAATGGCGTGTAGCGAATCCGAACCTGTCGGAGAAACTAATGGATATCGACGATATGCGAACCGCTATGAAGCAGTCCGATGAATCGGCGTTCCGTCGCTGGCGGCTGAATCAATGGGTACGAGCGCAAGAGTCGTGGCTACCTGCTGGTGCGTGGGAACAATGCCGCTCGGATTCGCCGCTAAGAAACGACCTACCCATATGGGTCGGAATAGATATGGCTCTGAAACACGACAGTATCGCCGTAGTTATCGCTCAACCGCAAGACGAGAAGATCGTTACCCGTGCGAGAATCTGGCAACCGAGAGATGAAGGTGTCGATGTCGCCGCCGTCGAAGCACACCTAAGAAGTCTTCACGGAGAGTTCGAAGTCCGAGAGTTCGTGTACGACCCGGCCTACTTCCAGCGGAGCGCAGAACAGTTGTCTGACGATGGATTACCGATGGTCGAGTTTCCGCAGTCTGCGGTTCGAATGATTCCAGCCTGCGGTAACGCATACGAGATGATCGTAAACAAGAAGATCGCTCACGACGGTTCTCCGACTTTCACCGATCAGGTTCTTTCGGCGGCTCAACGAATGACCGATACGGGCTGGCGGTTATCGAAAGGAAAGAGCAAACGAAAGATAGATGCGTGTATTGCTCTCGTGATGGCTCTCGATCGAGCGACGACACGCACACAAACGGCGACGATATCGCCTAGCATTATCCAAGTATGGGACTGACTCGCACCGCACTTAGCACCGTTATCGAACTAATCGGCGTTGCTTCCCTAGTAATCGGCGTCAGTTTGTTCTCGATTCCTGCCGCTCTCATCGTCGGCGGAGTTCTTCTCGTACTACTCGGAGCAAGTCTCGGCGGTGCTAGGTCGTGAGTATCTTCCGCCGTCTCGTAGAACGCCGTGCGTTACCGACGAGCATCGACCCGTATCAGATAACTGCCCGGCCGTTCTTCCCGAACTATTCGGGTGAGATCGTCACCGAGACGACCGCATTCGCATCAACGGCGATTATGTCGGCAGTAAGTCTTCTCGCAGATTCCGTAGCGGCGATGCCGCTCGAACTAACTCGCACACGGGCAGGACGAATCGAACGACTACCAACTCCGAGCGTTCTAATCCGACCGAATCAACATCAAACGATGTTCGAGTTCGTACATCAAGTTATGTTGTCGATCGCTCTTCACGGCTGCGCATACATCTACGCACCACGACGAGCAGGGGAACTCCCGGCCGAGATGCGAGTTATTCACCCGTCACTCGTAAAGAAAGCGTGGCTCTCCGATGACGGTTCGATGTGGTACGCAGTCGGAGATTACGAACACTCTTCCGACGATATGAAAGCGATCCATTGGATACTGATGCCGAATCAAGTGCGTGGAATCTCTCCGCTCGAATCGCTGCGAAACACGGTCGGGACGAGTATCGCTATGGATAGATTCCTTGCGCAGTTCTACGGTGAGGGTGCTACTCCGAGCAGCGTTCTAGAAACTGACGCAACGATCACCGAAGAGCAGGCTCGAATCCTTCGTGATACTTGGGCGGACGCACATACTCGTCGCCGCAAGCCTGCGGTTCTTACTGGCGGTCTGAGATGGAAGTCGGTTACTACGAGCGCAGCCGATATGCAGATGCTCGAACACCGTGAAGCGATCGTCCGAGATATCGCACGGGCGTACCGAATCCCGTTGCATATGATCAACGGAACTGGCGGAGATTCGCAGACTTATCAGAATGTCGAATCGGCTGGAATCAACTTCGTGCGTCACACTCTTCTCCCATTTATGCGCCGCATTGAAGATGCCATTAGCGAGATGCTGCCGCTTACTCAGCGAGTTCGTTTCGATGCCAACGAGTTTCTCCGAGCCGATCTTCTTACCCGTGTACGAGCGCAACAGATTCAGATTATGTCTGGAACTCTTACGCCGAACGAAGCACGAGAACAAGAGAATCGTGAACCGTATGAAGGTGGCGATCAGTTCGTTCTCGGTATCGCAGGCGCACCGATGGCAGGCGTGGCAGGCGGCGATCTTCCGACTATCGGCAGCGATGCCGTACCGCCTGAAAGGTAGAACAGATGAAGACGACACAAGTTACTGTCGGGACTACACCGACTCTTATTGTTGAAAGCGACGATCAGAACCGTAACATCTATTTGCAAATCGTGAATAGCGCAACGATTTATGTCGGTGACAGTACCGTGACGACGAGCAATGGTATGCCGTTGGAGAAGCACAGCGCACCGCACACATTCTTTCTTCCGTTGCGTCAAAGAATGTACGGTGTCGTAACGGCACAAGTCGGTACTGCCGACTTGCGGATTATGACGCCAGATGTGGATTAGCACTATGCCGTTCGGAATCTCGCATAGTCAGCCAGACTGCTCTGGGTGGGCGACCGTCAAACAAGAATCAGACGGTTCGTTCACGACTATCGGTTGTCACCCGTCGAAACAAGATGCGATAGATCAGATGGTCGTCGTATCTCTTAGCGAAGACATTGAACCGTTAGGGCAGATCGACGATCGCCCGGCCGATCGAATGAATCTCGTCTTGTCGATAATGGACGGCGGATTATCTTTCGAAGAAGCAAGGGACTTCGTTATCTACAACTATGGCGAAGTGATTATTACCGAAGAGTCGGAAGAAGAAGAGATGGAATCCGAAGAAGACGAGTCGGAGTCCGAAGAAGACGAGACGACCGACGAGCCAGAAGAATCAGGCATCGGCTACGAAGAGCGTCAACCGCCGTCACTCGTCGCTCCGACATTTATGGGCGAATCAGCGAAGCGTGGACTTCGCTTACACGAAGAAGGATTCTCAGGTGACGGACTCGTACCAGCGACCGTTGCCGACGCACGAAGAATGGCTAACGGCGAACCGCTCTCCGAAGCGAAGTGGCGAAAGATCGCACCGTGGATCGCCCGTCATATCGTCGATCTCGATGCGGTCGAAGGTGACGAGATAACGCCGGGACTCGTAGCGATGTTGCTTTGGGGTGGCGGTTCTTCGAAGACGAGCGCACGACGAGCGCAGGAATATGCCGAGCGAATCGTTGCCCGACTCGACGAAGAAGAACTCCGTGCGCCAGCACCACCGAAAGATCAAGTCTTCGGAAGCGACGAGAATCCTTCTGGCTCCGCCGCCGATAAGAGCGGAGACATCGAGATTAGCGAAGCAACCGAGACGGCTCTTCGGAACAAGATGACCGAACACAACGAGCAGATGGATAAAGACGATCGACCCGACTGGACGAGAGTTCGAATGGGTGCGCTCCGTTCCGTATATCGCCGTGGTGCTGGTGCGTTCTCTACTTCGCATCGGCCGGGTATGACTCGTGGGCAGTGGGCGATGGCGAGAGTCAATGCGTTCCTTTATCTTTCCCGAACGGGACGACCTGAGAATCCGAGATATGTGATGGACAACGATCTTCTCAACGAGAGTCACCCGAAGTATTCAGGCTCTCGCAAATCTTCGAACGGTTCAGGTACTATGTCTGCGATGATCGAACAAATCGAGAACCGTTGGTGTGTTACGGGCGGAGACGAACGCCGTATTGCGTACACGACTCTCGATCTCCGTCAGGCTCAGGACGGCACGACTCTCTACGGTTACGCAGCCGTGTTTGATTCTCCGAGCGAGCCGATGCCGTTCGTCGAATATGTGAAGCGTGGAGCCTTCCAGAAGACGATCAAAGACGGCGCAGATGTACGGCTACTTATCGACCACGAAGGTGTACCGCTAGCCCGAACGAAGTCGGGAACTCTCCGTCTCTCCGAAGACGAGCGTGGTCTAGCCGTCGAAGCCGATCTCGACCCGATGAATCCCGACGCAGCCCGAATCATCTCAGCGATGAAGCGTGGCGACCTATCCCAAATGTCTTTCGCTTTCAGGACGATAAAGGATTCGTGGTCGGACGATCGAAGCGTCAGAGAACTACGGGAAGTGCAACTCTTCGATGTAAGCGTCGTGACTTTCCCGGCCTACGAAGAAACGGTAGCGGAGATCAGGGGAAGACTGTTGCGAAACGAAGAATCCGCACCTATCATCAATGCGTCGAGTACGAGCGTCAGCGTCCGCAAGGCACAACTGGCGATCGCTCGACACAAGCAATAAGTCAGCCGAGACACAGCCGAGAGATCACTGTCGAAGTCTCACTGAGAAGAACACCGACTCACCGATGGAGACAAAGATGACCTACTCGAAGACTCTCACCGAGAAGCGTGACGCAGCGTTGGCGAAGGCTGACGCACTCGTGGCAACCGCCGCAGACGAGAAGCGTGAACTGACGAAGGAAGAAGATGCTGAGATCGCACAGACTCTCGATGTCGTGCGTGATCTCGACGAGCAGATTCGCCGTCACAAGGAACTGGAAGAGCGTGCCGCCGTCGCCGCCGAGAGCCGCAAGGCTGCTGGCGTCGAAGCCGCCGTCACGACCGTGAAGAGCGAGCCACGCACTTACTCGCCGCAGTCGAACAACTCGTTCATCGCTGATGCGTTCCGTGCGCAGTTCAGCAACGACTTCTCCGCACAAGAGCGTCTCGCCCGACATATGCGAGAAGAAGCAGTCGAGCGTCGTGATGTCACCAGCGCCAACTTTGCTGGTCTGATCGTTCCGCAGTTCTTGACCGAACTCGCAGCACCGTTCGCACGAGCAGGTCGCCCACTTGCCGACCGTGCGCGCAAGCACTCGCTACCAGATGCGGGTCTGACCATCTCGATCTCGAAGGTTACGACTGGCTCTTCTGTCGCAACGCAGAGCGAAGGTGCCGCCGTTTCGGAAACGAATATGGACGACACCAAACTCGATATTTCTGTCGTGACCGTTGCTGGTCAGCAGAATGTCAGCCGTCAGGCGATCGAGCGTGGCACGAATGTCGATTCGTTGGTGATGACCGATCTCGTGTCGGCATACCACACGCAGATCGATGCTCTGCTCGTGGCGGAACTCTTCTCGTCGGCCGGGCAAGCGGTTACTTACACCGATGCCAGCCCGACCGTTGCGGAGTTGTACCCGAAGTTGGCTGACGCCGTGCAGAAGGTTCAGACGACTTTCTTCGCTGGTCCGAACGCCATCGTGATGCACCCACGCCGTCTCGCTTTCATCTTGGCGGCAGTCGATAGCACGAACCGTCCGCTGGCAGTTCCTTCTCCCGTCGCTCTGAATCCAGTCGCTACGGGCGCAGGCGCACCGCAGTACGGCAACAGCGGCTACTCGATTATGGGTCTGCCCGTTATCACTGATGCCAATGTCGCAACGAACAAGGGTGCAGGCACCGATCAAGACACGATCTATGTCGGTAACTTGCAGGAACTCCACTTGTGGGAGCAGGGCAGCGGCGAACCGATGATGCTCCGATTCGAACAGCCGAAGGCTGCCGAACTCGATGTAACGATGATCGTGTACGGCTACTCAGCCTGCACCGCAAATCGCTACCCGAATGCGTGGGCACAGATCAACGGCACAGGCTTGGTTGCACCTACTTTCTGACGATCTTCTCTCGGTGATCGAGTAACGGGCGAACCGTGAAAGATCACCGAGAAGAACTTAGGATTCTTATGTCTGACCAGCGAAGCACTATTCAGGCTCTTCTTACCGAACGGCTTGGATACGAGCGTCGTGGTCTTACTGAGCGAGTCAAGCAGGTAGATGAACTACTCGCCCGGCTCGGATATCAGACGGAAGAAACAGCAACGCTCGAACCGAAGAAAGAAACGGCGACGAGAAAGCGACCGCTCCGACGCACGAAAGGGTAAGCAATGGCTATAACTAACGGCTACTGCACCCTGAACGAAGTGAAGGCTGCGCTACGACTCTCCGACAATATCGACGACACTCTCATTGAGAACTCGATCGAAGGTGCGTCACGACGAATCGACGGCTACTGCGGCAGGTTCTTCTACAAGACTGCGGCGACCGCCGTTCCGCTATTCGCTAACAATGCTTATCGTCTTATGACGACCGACATCTCTTCGACTACGGGACTCGTTCTGAAACTCGACGATGACGGCGACGGGACTTTCGAGACGACGCTTACCCTCAACACGGATTACATCGTCGAGCCAACCGACTATCTAGTTCAACAGCGACCGATTAGAACGCTGACGATGATAGGCGGCTACACATTCCCGATGTTCTATATTCCTTCGGAGCCGGGCGTTCAGGTCACGGCTGAATGGGGTTGGAACGCCGTTCCCGACGATGTGCGTGAAGCCTGCGTTCTTCTGTCGATTCGACAGTTCGCACGGTACAACGCCGCTCTCGGAGTTATGGCGTTCGCAGATATGGCGATCACGGTTCGTGCCGTCGATCCCGATGTGCGTGACCTATTACAGCCGTACAAACTCTTAGGCGTTGCCTAATGCCAGCGACCGTTTCGCAAGTTGCTGACGGACTCAAAGCCCGGCTCGCAACCGTTACTGGTCTGCGAACCTTCTCTTATCAGCCTGAACAACTGAATCCACCCGTAGCGTTTCCCGTTCTCGATTCCGTCGAGTTTCACGGAGCGATGGGCGGCGGCAATGTTCGAATGCGATTCGCTATCTTCGTAATCGTCGGCAGATATCTCGATCGAGTAGCACATTCGAATCTCGATGGCTATCTCTCATATAGCGGAGCGACGAGTCTTCGGGCGGCGATCGAAGGTGACAAGACGCTAGGTGGCGTAGCACAAACACTTGTAATGGATAGCGGAATGAGTATTTCGTCTTTGAGTGTTGCGGAAGCGGACTTCTTACAAGTATCATTCTCAGTGCTAGTTCACGCATAGGCAGGAACGATGACGACCTACAAGATCACGAGCGATAAGACGAATCTCGGTAAGCCGGGAGAAAGCGTTAGCGGCGACGATCTCGCAGGTCTGAATGTCGAAGCACTCGTGAGCGCAGGTCATCTCGAACCTGTTAGCATCAGCAGGAAGCAAGACAAGAAAGAACAGGACTAGAACCTATGGCACAGATCGTTCTCACCGACGCAAGCATTACCGTGAACTCAGTCGATCTGTCGTCACGCACGAATCAGGTCACTATCAACTACGAGAAGGAAGCAGTGGAATCAACTGCGTTCGGAGATTCCGGCCGCAAGTTCGTCGCTGGCTTGCAGAATGTGACCGTCGATATCGAACTCCAACAGGACTTCGCTGCTTCGAATGTGGAAGCAACCGTGTTCCCGTTGGTAGGCACTTCGACGACGATCGTGATCAAGCCGACGAGCAGCGCAGTCTCGGCAACGAATCCGTCATACACGGTGTCGAATACTTATCTCGCTACGCATACACCCGTGAATGGTCAAGTTGGAGAACTTGCTACGACATCGCTCTCGTTCCAAGGTGGCACACTCGCAAAGGCAACCGCCTAACCGAATATCTACCGAGAAGGGAAACGACAAATGAAACTACCGCTCACCGTTACCTACACGAACGGAGACAAGCGAGATGTCACAGCCGTCTTCGCAGACTTCGTTCAGTTCGAACGCACTTGGTCTCGCAGCGTTTCTCGTTTCGAACACGACTTCCGACTTACCGATCTCGCTTGGCTTGCTTGGTCTGCGGAAACTCGTGCGAAGAACACCGATAAGAAGTTCGATCCTGAGTGGCTCGAAACTGTCGAAACCGTCGAACTCGGAGAGTCGAGCGGCGGCGGTGATACCCCAAACTAGGGGACGATTCCGCTACTTGGCTCGTCGCCGCTCTTGCGGTAGAGACGGGCATCGCACCGTCCCTTCTTATAGCGGAAGGTGAAACGATGATGATGACGATGATCGCCTATATAAAGAAACGCAACGAGCGGCTCGCTCGTAGGCGGTAGGTCGTGGCGGCTATTCCCGAGATCATCGGTCAGCAAGATAACTATGGTGCTGTTGTCGTTCTCGGTCTGAACGAGTTTCTCGCTGATATCCGTAAGGCTCGTGATAAGGGTGCGGCGGACGCACTTATAAAGGAAGCGAACGAACGGGTGGCGAAGATCGTCATTCGTACCGCTAAGGCTTTGGCTAATACGAAACAGGAACGCCGTGCGGCCGGGACGCTAGAAACTTCGAGCAGCACCCAGCAAGTCAAAGTGACGATGGGAAGTGCGAAAGTCCCCTACGCAGGCGGAGCGAACTTCGGTTCGTACACCGACCAGCGACGACTCATCAAGTCGAGAAGTAACGCTCGTGGTCGGAGACGGGCGACGATCGTTCGTGAGGGTGAGAGCATTCTGAAAGTCGCTACGAATGTCGAGCGTCAGTTCGTTACCCGTTCAGGTAAGACGGTGACGGCGTTCGAAGGTGGTCAGCGTGTCGAACTGAAACGCCGTGCTAACGGTGCGCTCGTAGTTATTCGTGGCTGGAATCAGTTTCGTGCGAAAGGTCAGCCATCGACACCGTGGCAGAAAGGTTCGGATCAGTTCTTGTATCGTGCGGTGACGATGACGCAGGCGGATATCAGTAAGTCGTATCAAGAGTTCATCGACAAGATGATCGGTGATGCGTTTCCAGACAGCGGCGAATCCGCCGCATAGTATCTACCTGATATGGCAGAGCGCAAACTATCTCTAATCATTCTCGGTAAAGCGACGGGTGCGCTCGCCGCTCTGAAAGCGACGGGCGATGGCGCGCAAACACTCGGCAAGAAGGTTACGGATATGTTGCCGTCTTTCAAGACGGTGGCTCTTGCTGGTGCTGCTGCGTTCGGAGCGGTCGCCGCCGCAGCGTTCGGAGCGGCTCAGGCTGCGGCTGCCGACGAAGAGAGTCAGAAGAAACTTGCCGATCAGTTGCGTAGAACTACGGGAGCGACCGACGAACAAATCTCCGCCGTCGAACAACACATCTCGAAACAAATGATGCTGACGGGCGTGACCGACGATGAACTCCGCCCGGCTATGGCGAACCTAGTTCGTGCTACGGGAGATGTTTCTTTCGCTCAGAGCCAACTGAATCTTGCTCTCGACATCTCGGCAGCGACGGGTAAAGACTTGGAGAGCGTTTCTCTCGCTCTCGGTAAAGCGTTCACGGGTAATGTCGGTGCGCTCACGAAACTCGGAGTGCCGCTCGAACAGAGCGTCGTAAAGTCGAAGAATCTTTCCGAAGTAGTAAAGACTCTGAATGAACAGTTCGGTGGTGCGGCTGCCGATGCCGCCGATACTTTCAGCGGTCGTCTCCGTATCCTTCAAGTCTCGCTCGGTGAAGCGGTCGAAGGAATCGGTTACGCACTTCTCCCGTTCCTAGAACGGGTCGTGGCGTTCATTCAGGCGAAGGTTGTTCCCGTCATTCAGGCGTTCTCCGACAAGTTGGCTAGCGGCGGCGGACTCCGAGATGCCCTGATCGCTGCTGCGGCTACCGCAGGCGACTTCGGGCTACGAGTGATCAACGCATTAGAACCTGTTGCGAAGGGACTCGTGACTCTCGGAAACTTGTTCGTCAC
>Ga0129333_10006956_pt1 | contig 10712 bp, 18 predicted proteins | sample CPB6_08_DNA_FD_94474 | JGI IMG/M metagenome (GOLD analysis project Ga0129333, IMG submission 94474) | Freshwater to marine salinity gradient microbial communities from Chesapeake Bay, USA - CPBay_Sum_0.6_0.8_DNA | ecosystem: Environmental > Aquatic > Marine > Coastal | place: USA: Chesapeake...
CACTGTAGTTCCTACAGAAAATAGCAAGAGTAAAATACGCATCAATATATTTGCTGAAAATCAAGCAGAAGTTGACTGCGTCTGTACTCTCTCTGTGCTGACTAGGGGAACCGAAACTGACATACAGATTCGAAGTTGGCCTTTTGACCGCAGTCGTATCAAGGCAAGACCTGAAATGAAAATCTATGACAGTGATGTCATAGCCACACACGGCAATGCCTTGGGCACAATGAAGCCAACAGACAAATATTACCTATCCAGTAAGGGAATCACTGACTATAAAGATCTAGTCAAACAGAGCATAATCAATGACACCATTTAGCAATTGTTTTCCTTTTTTCGCTAGAAATCCAAAAATCAATTACTTGGATAATGCTGCTACCACACAGGTTCTCTATACAGTGCCTGAAGACAGATATCAGTTTGAAATTAATCATAGAGCCAATGCACATCGCAGCGGTCATAGACTAGGCACTTGGGTAGACACACAGTATCATAGTGCCAAGCAGTGTATAGCGGAGTGGTTAAGCGTGTCGGAAGACCAAATTGTGTTTAACAGTGGAACCACACAGGGATTAAATGACAGTGCTGAATTTATCAACAACAGATACCAACAGACTGTGATCTATGTAGGTGCAGACAGTCATCATAGCTTATTTTTACCTTTTTATCGCCTGTCTAAAAACAGTGGCCACACAGTGAAAACCATTGACATAACCGCAGAAGGCCTGCTAGATCTAGATTGGCTAGAACAAGAACTAGGCTCAATTGATAAAAAAGTTCAAATTGTCATTGCTGTATCAGCTGTCAGTAACGTCTTAGGCAAGATTAATAATCTAGAACGTATTAAAAGCATGGCCTATGAACACAGTGCTGTCACTGTGATTGATGCTAGCCAACTTATAGGCAAACGACCTGCGGACATAACAGGCTTTGACTTTGTTGCTTTTAGCTGGCATAAAATATATGGACCCATGGGCTTGGGCTGTCTGATTGTTGGGCTAGATTGGTTAAAAACTGAACCTGCTAGGCCCGGAGGCGGCTCTATCATACATGTCAGCTACAATCAAGTAGAATGGCAAACGGGTGCAGGACGTTTTGAAAGCGGCACACAGAATCTCAGTGCCATTGTTACTATACCTAAGTTAGTTGGATGGATTAGACAAAATGAAAAGGAAATCGAAAAACATGATGTCGCATTGGCAAGGTATGTTGCTAGTCATTGTCCTAGTGATATGTTTAGGCCTATTAGTTATAGCGATACAGGACTTATCAGCCTACAACCTAGTACAGGAGCAGTAGAAGACTACGCCTACCTGCTGGATGCTAAAAACATCATGGTTAGAACCGGCAAACTCTGTGCGGAGCCTTTGGTCAGTCGCCATGGCTCAGGTCTTATTAGACTAAGCTGGGCCTGTTACACAGACAAACGTGACATTACCCAAGCACTAGACACTTTAATAGAAATATATGAGAAACTTCGAAGAAATGTTTCGCGAGCTGCTTGACCTGGATGATGCCACGGATAAGTATGAGTGGATAATTGACTATGGCGAGCGTGGTATATCCCTAGATCAGGGACACTGTGTGGATGCTAACCTTGTGCGTGGCTGTCAAAGTCCCTTGTGGCTGGCTAGATATGAAAACACGTTTGTTTGCCATGCAGACAGTATGATTGTAAATGGCATTGCCAAAATGATTGTAGACTACTATAATCAAGCCGATGAAGGCAGTAGACAGTATTTTGATTTGGTCACATTGACAGCTATCGGCCTTGCTCCCTTACTCAGTATGGGTAGACAAAATGGTGTGGCCAATCTAATTAGAAGGCTTAAGGAATTAACATGAAGTATGAATGTTGGTGTTATAATTGTTTGAACAAAGTCACAGATCCTATAACTGGTTGGCCAGTTACTGTGAACCTGTTTATTGTCTGTCCAGACTGTGGTAATAAACGCTGTCCAAAATCAACAGACCATAGACTAGCCTGCACCAACAGTAACGAGCCGGGTCAACCTGGTAGCAGATATGAATGAGCAGTTAGAATTACAGATCATTGAAAATCTTAAAACCGTATATGATCCAGAAATTCCTGTGAATATCTACGACTTAGGGCTAATTTATGGCTTGACAATCGACGATAAAGATATTAAAATAACTATGACACTGACCAGTGCCTTTTGTCCCAGTGCTGAAGAAATACCTCAAGAGGTGCAGCTACAGGTAGAAAAAGCTCTAGGTCAGTTAAATACTATGAGAACTATATCAGTTGATGTAGTATTTGATCCTCCCTGGACGCCTGAGCGTGTCAGTGAAGAGGCTCGATTAGAAATGGGGATGTACAATTATGATCAAGAAGATTTTAGACTGGATCCTTGGCAAGAGCGATAATCAAGCTCAGCCCAAGGAACTCACTGCTGATCAAGCAGACCAGTTGAATAAAGAAATGAGCGAACACTTGCCTAAACAAGAGCCATCCAAGGGCAAAGAAACTACGGATCAGGTGAATCCAGTCACTGTCAAGGCCAAGTACAAGCGAGCAGACTTAGAGAAAATGACCAAGAAGGTTCTTGCAGAACTTGCAGCCAAACACCAACTCGAAGTTAAAAGTCGTGCTACTAAATCAGAATTAATCAGTCTATTGGTAAAAGTCTAATATGATCACAATCACTGAACAGGCTAAAAAGCATCTTATTGCTATGTTAGAAAAAACAGGTAGGCCTGCTGTTGAGTTATCCTTAACAGAACAGGGCTGTAATGGTTTCAAATATACATGGACTCCAGTTACAACCAACTTTGGTGACCATGTCTATGCACTTGACGATGACTACTCGTTGGTGGTCAATGATCAAACCATGAATCATGTGAAGGGCAGTGATATTATACTAGAAATTACTGGATTTGACAAGCGTCTAACTGTGTCTAATCCCAATGTAGATGGGCAGTGCGGTTGTGGCGAAAGTGTAAACTTCAAATGACAGAGAATCTTGAACAAAAACTAAACGAACTGATAGAACGAGAACGTCAAATAATTACCAAACTGAACCAAGCTCGTCGTCTTAATTCTAGTTATCAGATCATAGATCATCTAGAATATCTCTTAAATGAAAATAGATTCGCACAGCAAGAAATTAGATATGTACAAAAATCTGATCGAAAAGACAGCGACTTTGACAATTATCTAAGTGTAGGCTAATGCTAGACGCCAAGGGAAAAATGTACATAGAAGACAATGATATTATCGAACTTATGTTGGCCAATCGTAGAGTTAAGATTCTGCCAAGAAATCCAGATAGTTACGGTAAATTTCTAAGTGAGTGCAAACGCTATGGAATAACCAGTCCTTTCAGTCTAGCTGAAGACTCTGATTCAATGACGTGGAACTGCCCTGATGAGTATAAGAATCTAGACATTAGATCTCATATACTCAAAACACATTCGCTGGGCAGGCAGGAATTAGACAGAGTTGATCAAGAATTAGAATTATATTCTAGTAAAAATTTGTTGGACCTACTGCGTTTTTTGTTGTATTTTGTATCTGTACTAAGAACCAACAACATTGTGTATGGAGTAGGTAGAGGCAGTAGTATCGCCAGTTATGTATTGTATCTATTAGGCGTTCATAGAATAGACAGCCTAAAATACAATTTAGATATTAAGGAATTTTTAAAATGACAAGGCACAAAACAGCACGTGGCAGAGAGTTCAATATGAATGCCTTTGCCAGCAACTATGGAGATACCGTAGCAGTGGGCAACAGTGGCAGAAATGCTCGAGGTGATCTGCTAGGGCCAGGCGGCACAGTCATTGCTACCAAGAACCAAATAGCCACTGTGGTTCAAGACAAACAGGGCAAGCCTAAAAGCAAGACAGTCAAATTAAATCCTTTGGAACAGGAAATTAGTAGACGCGAAGTAGTTGGTGCTGATGGCATTGGCCGCATAGAGATTACCTACGCTGACGGCAGTGTAGAAGTAATAGGAAAACCACAGGCAGATATTCAGCCAAATCAAGGAGATATTTAATTGAATCTTAGACCGTTACCCAAAAACATTTTTGCAGTTCTTGAAATGGGAGAACGACGAGTAGGCAGTATTGTGCTGCGAGATGACAACTCAAAAGATCATGGCATCAGGGCTCGCTGGGCCAAGGTATGGCGTGTAGCCGAAGATATTGATTGGCTAGAATCAGGACAATGGATTCTAGTAGAGCATGGACGTTGGACCATGACAATCACAGTGAAAGACTCTCAGGGTAATGATTTTAAATTTCATAAAATTGATCCCAATGGAGTTATGTGTATCAGCGATGAACAACCTGAAGATGTCGCTGATGTTGACTTACCTAAATAATCCTGTATAATTATACAATGACAACAGAAAATTATCTCTGGGTCGAGAAGTATCGACCCGCCTCAATTAAAGACTATGTTTGGATTAATCCTGGACAAAAACGCATGGTCGAAGGTTGGATAGAAAATAAAAATATTCCACATCTTCTACTAAGCGGACCACCAGGCACAGGCAAGACCACTCTTGCTCGTATGCTATGTAATGAACTTGAAGTGCAACGAGCAGACATTCTTTTTGTCAATGCCAGTCACGAAACTGGTGTTGATAATCTTAGAGAGAAAGTCAGTAACTTTTGCAAGAGCATGCCTTTTGGTGACTTCAGAGTAATCATACTAGACGAAGCTGACTATCTTAGTCCTAATGCTCAAGGTGTACTGAGAGGCATGTTAGAGCAGTATAGCCAGGTGGCAAGATTCATATTGACCTGTAACATGCCACATAAGATCATGCCCGCACTGCACAGTCGCTGTCAGGGATTTAGTTTTCATCACCTTGACGAAACTGAATTTACAGTACGTCTGGGTCAGATTCTAGCTGACGAATCTGTAGAATTTGACATAGACACCTTAGAAACATTTGTCAAAGCAAGGTATCCAGATCTTCGCAAGGCCATCAACACTGCTCAACAGTATTCCAGCACCGGTAAGCTGATCTTGCCCGAATCCGGTCAAAGCACTGATACCAACGACTGGAAGATAGAAGCAGTGGCTCTATTTCAAACAGGCAAGATAAGACAGGCTAGAGAATACATCTGTAAGAAAATCAGTCTAGAAGAATATGACGAAGTCTATACCTTTCTACACAGAAATCTAGAATTTTGGAGCGATGATCCTGATGTTCAAGATCTCGCCATAGTCATAATCAAAGAAGGCTGTGTGAGTCACACCATGTGTGCTGATCCTGAAATCAATCTCAGTGCCACCTTAGTCAAGTTAGATCGACTGCGTCGCGGCATCGTCTAGCTGAACAGCAAGCCCAAGCCAAACCTAGTTTATTCGCCGTAAATTTTTAGTACTTCAGCAACAGCGGGATGACGTTCTACGTCACCCTGCTCGAACTCTACAACACCTATCATCTTACTGGATGTTGATTGTAGTCTAGTAATAAAATCTTTGAGTCCGTTAGCTTCGTAGCCCCTGTCATGTTGGGCTAGATCCCCAGTAACAAAAATTCTACTATTATTTCCAATGCGTGTCAGCAACATCTTCATTTGACTAGGTGTCGCGTTTTGCATTTCATCTGCTAATAGTATGGCTTTTTCAAATGTTCTTCCTCTCATGTAGGCCAATGGTGCAACCTCAATGACATTTTCTTCTATCATGTTTTCGATATATTTGGGTGCCCAAAACTGTTCAAAAACGTCGAATATAGGACGAGTCCAAGGTTGCATTTTCTCAATTAGAGTGCCTGGTAAAAAGCCGTGTTGTTCGTCAACACTGACTGCTGGTCGTGTAATTATAATTTTTTCAATTCTGCCCGCTCTTAGTTCGCGAATAGCTAGAAGACAGGCCAATAAGGTTTTACCAGTGCCAGCTGGTCCAATGGCAAAAACAATGTTCTTACTGGGATTTTCTAAGAGAGCAAGATAGTCTTCTTGTCTTAGATTTTTTGGCAGTATTTCCACCTGTCGTTGACGTTCTTTGCGAAATTTTTCAATGTGCAGAACTGCGGCGTGCTCCTGTGGTTGGGCACGTTTATGTCTTTTTGTCATGCTAATTCCCCCATGCGTGGTTGATTTAGTTTGACTTTGCGGCTTGCTGTCCACAAAAGTATTTACTAAGATATACAAAAGTGGGTGTTATATAAATGAAATTTATTCTAAATATAGATAAATACTCTTATGATTGATATCGATACCATATACACAACCTTAGACGATGTCTACAGCAGCGAAAATGTCTTGGACATTCTAGTGGAATTTGAACGTACCTTTGATGATCTGGATCTTTATGTCTATAAAAACTGGATGAAAGGCGAGATTGTAGAAGGCCCTAAAATTGATCGCTACTGGATCACAGTCAGTCTAATGTATCCCTACAAGATGATGCCCGACCCCGAAGGAGCTCTGCGCTTGGTTGATCATGGCTGTAAGGTTACTTATCAGCGTGATACTCTAAAGCACGTGGCCAAAATCAAGGGACAGGAAAGCTATGAAACTGATCAAGAAACAGGCAAGCTCAAGGCCAAACTGATAGAAAGTCCAGTTTGGATCGTTGAAGTAATCATGCCTAGACATTTTGTTGACGAAAAACAGACAGCCAAAGTTCAGGCAGGTGACACCAATATTGACATGGACGATGTCACTGATGCCTACGATGAGGGTTTAAACAGCGATGATGCTGCCAAAGGTAATGCCGCAGATGAAACAGAACAAACACCAGCTCAATGAACATCTAAGTGAAAATGACCTTAAGTGGTTAGTAGATGACAACGTTCTTATCGACATGCACAAGACCAAGCTGGGAGAAGACCGTGACTATATGGTCTTGAGCATTGCTGTAAAAGATCGTACACCTGCACATGATCTGGCCAAATTTATCGAAAGCTCAGTCTACAAATATGCTGATGTAGAAGTAAGTCCAGCTACAGATAAAGAAGGCAGATATCTAATCTATGTAGAAATGGAAAGAAGTCCTGAAGCCTATAAAACAATTTCAGGCATACTGACTGACAGTAAAAGATTATGCGGTATTGAAAATTGGAAATTTAAGACCATGGGATTAGCAAGTCACCTGCCATTTGATGAATCATCATTTAGCAGTCATGTAATCACAGATCCCGCATTATATGAGCAGAGACATCCAAAGCCTGTTGAAGTAGACACAGAGCCAGACAGTGAACCAGAACTAGCAGAACCTGAATCTGATGTTCAAGAATCGATTAAATCTAGATTAAAATTCTTACTGACCTATTAATGAAAGAAGATTTGATCAAGATCAAAGGTCGTGTAATCGAATGTTTGCCCAATGCCACTTTTAAGGTAGAATTGGAAAACGTTAACAAGGTTATTATTGCTACTATTTCTGGTAAAATTAGAAAACATAACATCAACATACTGAAACATGATTTGGTTGAAGTAGAACTAAGTGCATATGATCTAACTAAAGGTCGTATTACGTTTAGGTACAAAGGATAAAGTATGCTGTTATTAGACATGATCTTTTTTAAAGGCCTAACAGAATTTATTTGGTATGCTATACTGGCCGGTGGTGTAATAGCTTGGATAGCCAGTCTTATTTTCAAACTATATAGAATTCCTTTACAAATCATTGGAATCGCTGCTATAGTTCTTAGCATATACAATTTAGGTATGGTAGCCAATGAAGCCAAATGGGATGCTAAATTGGAAGAAGCTAGACTTCAGGTAAAAGAAGCTGAAGCTGAAACAGAACATCTTAATGAAAAACTAGCAGATAATAATCAAAAAGCCAGGGAAGAACTGGACAAGGCCAATGCCAAGCACAGAGATGCTGCTGGCAAACTAGATCGTGCTCTTTCAGATGCTTTGGCAGCAAAGAGCGGACAACCTGCTACTCCACAGACTGTTATACAGAATCTCAGTGAAGAAGAGCGTAAAAAATATGAGAATATGAATGCAGAGCAAAAGAAAAAATACGAGGATGACATAGCAGAACTAATTAAGAATGCTAAGGAATGTCCAGTTGTACCCAAATATATCATTGACCAATTAAACAATGCCAGTAAAAAGGCTGACAAGAAAGGAGAGCAAAAATGAAAAAGTTGACCGTTGTTCTTCTTTGTGCTATACTTACAGGGTGTGGATCAATGACTCAGTATTTGCCAACCTGGCGAAAATTTCCCGAGCAAAAGGATAAGACCTTGTTAGAGTCGTGTCCTAATCTAAAACAGATCGAAGGTGATCAAGTGTCAGTTACACAGTTATTAAAGGCAGTGGTAGATAATTATACACTATATCATGAATGCAGCCTAAAGAATGATAATTGGATAACCTGGTACAACGAAAATATGAAAAAATGGGATGCCCATAAATGGAAGGATTAACCGCTATGAAGAAGACAATGTTAGTGCTAGGCCTCACAGCAGGCCTTGCTGGCTGTGCCAGCGGCCCTAGTAACTATCAGCTCTATGCAGAAACACAGGCCAAAATTGCACAGGCCAATGCTGTGGCGGAGACAGCAAGATTTAACGCTCTAGCTGAAATAGCTAAAAATGGCGACAGTGCAGCCAAGGTCGCCGCAGTTCTCAGTATTCAACTAGGCGGAGGTAATGGGGGTTCTAATCAGCGCCCAAGCCAGAACATTGCTGCTCCTGAAGATGTCAGTGACAAGCTGCTGAGATGGGCAGGGGTTGTATTACCCACTGTGACTCAGGGACTAGGTATTGCAGCTCAAATTCATGCTGCTAATGTGCAAAAACAAATAGCAGTTACTCAAAGCAATAATGCTGCTGCTACTGCCCAGAACACAAATAACACATTTGCCGCTATGAGTACAAACATGGCGAATTCTAATACCAATATTGCCAAGGCTGGGTTTGATGCGGTAAGTACTGCTGGTACTGCTTTAACTAATGTAGCCACAGCTGGATTAACTGCTACTCAAAACACAGCCACAGCTGGATTTACTGGAATTCAAAATGTAGGCACCGCAGGTATTTCACAAGTTGGAAGCACAGCTCTTGCCGGCTTCAACAATTCTACTATTTTAGGTACTGCCGGTATTAATGGTGTTAATACAGCAGTTTCGAATGCTAATACAATGACCACCGGAGTAGCAGGAGGATATACAACTGCTCTACAAGCAGCAATTAATAAACTAACTGGAACTACAACTACCACAACTACAACCAGCACAACTAATACGACTACAAATACAAACAATAATGTATGTCCAGTGGGTCAAGTATTCACCAATGGTGCTTGTCAGTAATGGTTAAAAGTCACGATTGACATCTAGATTATTTGACTGTACAATTACTATATGAGTAATTACACTATAGTTAAAGAAACAGAACCAGTGCTGAGATCAGCTAGTCATGAATGGGATTGGCTAGCTGACGGCGAAGTAGCAGACCTAGCCAAAGACATGCTCAAAATTATGTTTGAGAATAACGGAATTGGTCTAGCTGCTCCCCAGATTGGTTTGGATAAACGTATATTTGTCATGGGCAATCCTGTACAGAGTTTTGTCTGTGTAAATCCAAAAATTCTATCAGGACAGGGAGACATAAAAGCTCAAGAAGGCTGTCTTAGTTTTCCTGGTCTTTGGTTACATGTAAATAGATATGAAACTGTTCAAGTGAGCTATCATGATCTATTAGGCAAACAACATGAACGAGAATTCTCCGGTCTAATGGCTCGTGTTTTTCAACACGAATATGATCACTTGGATGGTGTCTGTTTTACTGATAAAGTTGGTGATCTCAGCCTGAAACTAGCTGAAAAAAGACGTAAGAAAAATCTTAAAAAGGTATAATCATGGCAATGGATGATAATAATATTATCAATGAAATTTTAGAAAAAGCATTTAGACTGGCTCTATATAAGGAACATGAATATGTGACCTTAGAACATATAACCTTGGTGCTTTTAGAAAATAAAGAAATACAGGAATTCTTTTCTGCCATGGGAGTTAGTCACGAAGCTATCAAGGAAGATATCACTGGTTTCTTAAACGATCAGACCTATCTTGTTGTATCAGGTCTTACTAAACCAAGAAAAACACAGACACTAGAACGTGCTTTTAATCGTGCGTTTACACAGGCCTTATTCAATGGCCGCGGGGGTATTGCTCCTCAAGACATGCTGCTGAGTCTACTCAGTGAACGTAATAGTCATGCCTGTTATTATCTAGCACAGCATGGTGTGACTAAAGATTCATTCTTAGATATACTAGGCAAAGTTACAAAAAATGTAGATAAAAATGCCGTTATGGCTGACAAACTTCTCAAAGAATACTGTGTAAATCTAAATCAAGAAGCAGAAAATAAAAAGATAGATCCTTTGATTGGCCGAAATAAAGAAGTTGGTGTTCTTAGTCAGATACTTGCAAGACGTAAAAAACGCAATGCTATTCTAGTAGGTGATCCCGGTGTTGGTAAAACTGCCATCGTAGAAGGTCTTGCACGTAAAATTGTAGAAAAAGATGTGCCACATACTCTTGAAGATTCTGTGATCTATAGCTTAGACATGGGCAGTTTAATGGCTGGAACCAAGTATAGGGGCGACTTCGAAGAACGTATTAAACAGGTAATCGAAGCTGTAGAAAGCAAGACAAACGCCATACTATTCATAGACGAGATTCATACTGTGGTAGGTGCTGGTGCTGCTGGATCTAGTACTATGGATATGGCTAACTTAATCAAGCCTGCATTAACCAA
>Ga0129333_10006958_pt1 | contig 10709 bp, 20 predicted proteins | sample CPB6_08_DNA_FD_94474 | JGI IMG/M metagenome (GOLD analysis project Ga0129333, IMG submission 94474) | Freshwater to marine salinity gradient microbial communities from Chesapeake Bay, USA - CPBay_Sum_0.6_0.8_DNA | ecosystem: Environmental > Aquatic > Marine > Coastal | place: USA: Chesapeake...
TCACACTTACAATGATGCTGTGCTGCAAATAACGCAGCGTGACCTCTATGTGGCCGATGCTGGTTATTGGGAATATCCATGATGTACGACGTACCGTAAATAAACGCCTCATACTGTGTGGTACTCATCAACAATCTTCCTTAGGTTCTGGCCCTACTTCATCAATGTACTCATGCATCCGCTGAATTGCATCGTCTCGCGTATTCAATGCCATGTGCATATATTTACCGATTGTCCAGCACTTAATAGACGCGATCCAACGCCCTGCGCTTGTCTCTGTAATCTGATACCTAATATTATTGTGTGTTAGATACTCAATATGAATTGCGATTTCACTCATAGGTATTACTCCTGCTCCTTCTCATACTGCTTGGCCAATTCCTTCATAATAGCCTTGTAGAAGTAGTCATTCTCCTCGAGTCGCGCTGCTGCTTCTTCCATCTGCTCGTTTGCGTGAAAGTCGCAGAGAATCGTGTGAGTGCGTGATATTTCACACCCACACTTCTTCTTTTTACGGTCCGCCATAGTAGTCCTCTTTCTTTGTATTGTTCTTATCAATATACGCGGCGATTGAATCCTCTTCGATCTGATTGTACTTACGCATTAATTGGGATATAGTGCCTTTTGTGGATTCAGATACAGTATCCCGCGGGATTATCTTCTCAGCCCACGAGTGCAGCTCACGTACTGCCTGTGCTCGCAACAGCTGAATAGCCTTGGCCAATCCTTCTGGCGTGTCCGCATCACGACATGGTACTTCAAAAAGCATACTGTATCGTCCTTGATGCACAAGGATCACTGCACCGAATGGTACCAAATCATCAAATCGAGACACACTAATAAGTAGCCGCAGTTCTTGACTTAATGTGTGTTTCTCTTCGTAGCTAAACGTGCTATGGTCTTTCTGCATCATACGTTCTCCTCCTCTGAGCCTTCTTCTACTGAATCGACAAGACGCTTGATATACTCCTCGTCATAACCGATTGGATCCTCGTCACCAGTAACAGGGGGTATATTTTTTACCTCCTCCGGTGCACTGACAATACTATCCCCCGGGCCACTTCTCCACAAATTACCGTTGATGATATACCATCGATCCTCAATGTTCTGCGACTCGTTCCACATGTTAGTTAACTCTACCACAATGTCAACTAAGTATGGCCGCGTGCGCTCATCCAACACAGCATCGTCGATCTGCATTGATACATGCCGAGGGATTGAAAGCGACAATGCCTGCAAAATAACACTGGTCCATTCAGGATTTTTTAGATCCTGTGCGTGTACTACCTCTACCATTAAAGTTCTCCTGTGTATGTCATTAAATCCTTAAGTGTTGCTACTCCTTCCTTTTCAGTCTGCGGCAATTTTGCTTCGATCTCCTGCAAGAACACGATGGGATCACTGCCCTCGTACACATTGACGTAGTAATCCAAATAGTTGTGTGTCATCTTTGCTGCAGTACTAATCCGCTCAAACAATTCCTCACGTTGTCTAATCTCATCAATGGTATACTCCATTGCAATGAGACTGGTTCGTGTCTCAGTAGCAATTGACTCAATAATAACGGTCAATCGTTCCAAGTTCTCTATGTCTATGATCATTTATCCCTCCCAAACGACCACGCTGCCAGTGGTAACTTTGCTGGAGTCTCTGGCGCGATGTATACGTTAATTATACGATAATTACTGTAGAAATCTTCCTCAGTAAGCGGGCCAATCTCTGTTGGAGGCTCATCACCTTGTTCAGCTACCTCTCCCCCCTCTTCAACTGATAGAAATGGTACAAGTGTACCAATATGTTCATAGGCATCAGGAATAGCCTCCCCGGCCACAATTAAACACACGGTACGCTTAACTATTGTATCCATGGCAGGATTGTAGTGTACATGGAAGTACACAAAGTTTGCGTACTGCTCTACAGTGACAGTTGATTTACTCGGTAAATCGACACTCACCTCACTTGGCCACGACTCATCACGAAAATCAAAAAAAGGTTTGATAGCGAACGTTTGCATTACCGCACCTTTTTAATAAACGCGGTAAGATCGTTGATCCATCCTTGCGAATTGGGATCACTGGCTGTACCTTTTGACATATCTTGTCGAAGAATCCACAGCATATCCCAGATTTTTGACCACACGAGGTCCGCAATTTCTTGCTTGGATAGCGATTGAGCTGGCTTCTGGGCCTCTAACTGTCGAATTTGATTTTCTAAATCATCGATGCGATTCGCAAGCGTGTTCACCTGACTTGTAAGTGTCGCAGCACTATCGCCAGCTGCTACTGCACGATTGGCCAATGTGGTTGCAGTTTGAATTGCAAGCTTCATCTCTGCAACTTGTGCATCATTGATGTTAACAGTCGTACCCGAGACTGCTGACTCAGCAGGAATAAACCCGGGAAGTTCGAAGTAAAAAATTGGTGCATTATATCCGCGTCCATTTGACGGATCAGTAAATACTACCATCATCTTACCATCCACAGGAATTAAAGAAATATTTCCCGGAGCGAAAAACAACTGCTGTGCTTTTTTTCCCACCTCTATCTTCCACAGACGAGTACCCCACGGGCCATTTCCGCGAAGGTTCCCTACCGTCGTGGTGTAGATCGCCCCTGTCTTGTCTACTGTAAAAGTTGGGGTCGTTGCCCCATACGTTCCCATTTCCAAGGGAATTTGTACTGGTTTCATTCGTGTCCTCCTTAGTTAATACTGACAATAAATTCGGCGATCTTTCCGATAGCCTGCGCGTATGTCTTACCCGGATATGCCCATCGACCGTTGAGGTCTACCCATTTCGTTGCAATTCCTAGCAGATTTAATCGTGCTAGTGTTGTGTATCGCGGCGAGCACTTTGCAAGATACTGTAGTTGAGAGATCGTTACACCAGCATACGAATCTGTAGGTTTAACTGCATATGCGAGTAAATGAGCATATTGAGCAAAAATACCTGCCTCGGGAGTAAGCCACTTACCACCTTCAGCACCGTCGTTGGTTGCACCAATACCAGCCGGATTATAATTCTCCAACCATCGTCTGGAGGTAAACCAGCCAGTTTCGTGAATTGCTTGAGCAAACGGCATGAGATTCCCAATCATGGAAATTTCACCCATTGCCACGTATGCCATGACAATTCGACCTACGTCGTCTGATTGTAGTGACTTGTTCTTCGTCATGAGCGCGGTCTTCATCTTGGACGCTTCTACACTTGGCCCGTTAATAATTAGACAATTTTCTAAGCGAGCTGATTCAGTCATAAAACCTCCTTATTTGGTGCCGAAGACGGGAGTCGAACCCGTACGAGGTCGCCCTCAACGGTTTTTAAGACCGTAGCGTCTGCCATTCCGCCACTCCGGCAACTATGAAATAACTAGGAAGGGAAATCCTTCCTAGTTATTATACACTATAGTTACAGTTTTTGCTATTCTCTGTCTGGCGGTGTGCGGAGATAGTTGTAGTAACACAACGGCTCATTAAGACAGAGGTATCCACCATATGACGCAGCCTGCTCTGCAAGTATACCGTCCGCGCAGTAATCCATTGCAAAGCGAAGGCGCTTCATTAAACGCCCACGAACCATATAAGAAGCCATATCAATAGTACCTACACGCGGGTACAGTGTAGGTGCGAGGCGTAAAGAACCGTTTTTCCAAACTTGACCCCAGCTAATCATATTAAACTGCTCATCTTGAAACTCCAGTACTCGCTCATACCAATTGGGATGCATAATATTATCATCATCTAAAAAATAAATCCAGTCAAGATCACTGAATTGCAGATGATCTAAAGCAAAATTTCGATTTGGATGACCAGCGACACCAGTATGAGGGGACTGATAGACTGTTGCGTTTATTCCGTCTAAATTAGGTAATACGGTGACTGATTGATCAAGAACAATTACCCAAGAACAAGACGCAGGTACTGTAGACTTCATAACATGTAAATTCTCCGGTCGCGCACAAGGAGTGATAATGTGAATCATCTGCTTACTCCTTTACAAGCATCCAATGGTACGTTGTTGGAATTGCTACAACTCGTAATTGATTTGCATGAGCAAAATCATTTACCGCAGCAATAACCCCGGGCCAGTCTGACTGGTAGTCGTCCCCCGTAAAAAGGCCGCCCGGCTTAACTTTCGGATACCATGCTAAAAGATCCGCTGTTACTGAGTCGTAATCGTGAGAACCGTCGACAAAAATAAAATCTAACGAAGCGTCTTTATAAAGATTTACAGCTTCGAGACTTGTCATACGAATAAGATTCACGTACTCCGATACACTTTTTAAATTGTGGACACATTGCGCGTACAGACTTTCAGATAGATGACCCTCCCCGGCTAGTCCTCGAAAATCGTCAATTGCATCAAACTGTACTTTTAAATTACGATTCGCCAACTCTATAGCCATAAAAGCCGCACTACGGCCTTTATACACGCCAAGTTCTACAAAGTGCTGACCGTCTTGAGCACGGTCAAGTGCCATACGATACGTAGCATTATCTCCAACCCAACCCTCAATGTTCTGCCAAAAGTGATTCATTTAGCTCTCCTTTTAATTGAATCTGGTGCCGGTGGCGGGACTCGAACCCACAACTTACTGCTTAGAAGGCAGTTACTCTGTCCATTGAGTTACACCGGCAAAAAGAATGCAGCATCTACGCTGATGCTGCATCCCCTTACTACGCTTGCTGAGTTACTTCTCCAGCTGCTTCAGCACGCTTCTCTTCAAGAATCATCTCTACTTCTTCGACATCAAGTGACTGCAGTACCATATTGTAGATACCAGTGGTGCATGTCACACAGAAACTTACAGGCAAAATTCCCAACCAACCCATGATACCCCACTCGTCTTCGTCAAATTCAGTGGAGCAGACACTACACGCTTTACCGTACGGATGCATAGGATCAGTAGCGGGATTATACTCCGGTACTACTACGGGCACATTCATTTCTTCACTCATCTTATTTCCCCCATTTACCGCGGCGATAGATTAGCATAATAATCGCGTAACTGGCCAAATCAAGAAGTGTGTCCTCGATTGGCTCATTGCGCGGTTCCTTTGCACTCCGCAGAGATCCTGTTGTAATGTCCCACCCCAGTAGATTCATCAGTCGCGCCATCTTATCCCATAAGCGTACTGTGATACCAATTTCACCAACCCCGTTAATGTTTGTGGGGCTGTAGTCAGAGGTCTTAGCAATGTGCAACCGCAGTAATTGCTGAAGAATGGCCTCAAACTCGGCACGTTGCTTTGGATAGGGATCGTACGCGTCAACACGCATAAGCTCCGCCGTTTGTTTTCCTTCCATAACTACTCCTCCCCTTTCCACGCATTTTGCGGATTAAATTCCGGCTCGCTTAAGACAGGAAACACTGATACAACAATGTCCCAACATTGCTGGGCTATTTCACGGTGCTCTTTCTGCGTTTCAGGTCCCATACGTACTTGACAGTAGTGTAACCATGAACGGAGTGTCCCATTCATATAAATACGAGACACCGTGTTTCCCTCTGGAAGTACAACCCGGGCCAGTTCTTTAGCGATTCCCGCTCCAAGTGCCCAGTTATATTGCTCATGGGCGACATCAGCGACGAGTGCTTGACGTCGTGCCCACTCTTCCCGTAACCATTCGCTCTCAGGACCATCAGGAAGCTCGATGCTGTTCTGACGATTAGTGTTGTCCTGTAAGCGTGCCTCTCGCAATTCTTTACCAAGCTCCAACGGACTTGTGTACCGTTGACTTAGCTCCTGAAATGCAAAGCTGCGATGCCGTAGGATCTGTCGAGTAATGTCCCGAGGTGCCACAATCTCAATAACCAAGTTGACCATCTCTAGCGGTGAGTAATGCTTTTTACGGAGTAGGTACCGCCAAAGACGTTTACTCGTTGCATGATTGCCTTGGTTCTTTGGATTGCTGACTCGAGCCAAGTACGTAACAAACTCCTCAATAGAGATTGCGGCGTCCTCTGGCTGCGTCTTTCCCTGTAATTTTACATACATTAGCGAGTCCCCCACAGCACCAACGGATTAAGCGAGAACCAGTCAGCGATCTTTAATCGCTCCGATACTTGCGGCGTGATTTCTCCATTGAGAATCTGCCACACACGCTCAACAGGGACATCCATGAATTCTGCCAGATCTTCTGCTGTAGTCCCTGATTCAGCAAGTTCCTGCAACAAAAGTTGACTGGTACGTTTAGTCTTGACCATAATACACCTGTGCGTAATGATAGCGCATTGCAATCTCTTGCGACGCGTTATACTCCGCAGTGCGTTGATCCTCTTCAGGATTTGCCTGAAGGTAGCAAAACCGGCATACACCGTCGTATTGGTCCTGATCAATAAAATCACTGCACTGTTCGCAATAGTCACTCATCACGATACTCCTTCCGAAGATAAGTTAAATACTCACAGGCCGTTTTAAGACTCGACGAGTACCAGATACGACCATCTGGATGAAAAATTACCGCACCGCAACCCGTCGTAACTGTCTCTGCGTACCCTAACTCTTTTGAATATGAGTCAAATCGCTTGTACGCTCCTGTAAGTATAGCAAGTTTCTCACGTCCGTGCCGAAAAAATGGCCGCATTAACGTACCAATGTGCGTGTGACCGCCCACGCCAATGTCAAACGGATTGCTCATGCGGTCGTGACCAACCTCAATACCGTGAGTAGGGTTAAAGACACTGCTGTACTTCCATTGATGGCGGACAAGCACATCCCACGCGGCGGGCCCACAGAAGAGCGTCACACGCGTCTCGTATGGATCGTACAGCACATGCGTGTCGCCAAGCAACTCAGGAATCAAATCAAGGCCCGAAATCTTCTTAGTCCAGTTGTCATGGTTGCCAGCAACAACTAACAGTAACTTTTGGTGGATTTTACGAAGCCAACTGCGAAAGATATTGATTTCGAACTGAAAGTTCCCTGCTTGACCTCGCTGAAGCGCCTGTAACTTACCCACAATCCAGTTGTCAATACCATCACCGTGAAAAGCGGCGTACATTCCCGGAGTATTGACAATGAGGTTGGTGTCTTGAAGAATAGCCTCGTAGTCAGTCCCCGCGTTACCCAAATGGAGATCACTTAGAAAAGCAATTCCAGTAGGTTTCTCCCCAAGATAAATATGTTGACTGTTTATTGCATCGTGATGCTCCTTCGCAATTTTAAATGCCTTAGCACCAATAGCAACCAGCTCCTCAAACTCAATGTCCTCGAGTTGAGTACTCACGCCCGTGATTATCGGGGTATCTGCTGACTTGGTGCGATTAACAAGTGCCTCGCATGCCTCTTCATAGGTGGCAAAGCGGCCACCATGAATAGACTTTTTCTGCTCTGGATCCCACCAGCGGATGCCGTAGCGGCCATTACTGAAATAAACGCCTTTCACTTCTTCTCCTCTCGAGCCAACTCGCGAATGTATAATCCGAAAGTGACTAAATGACTTGCAATCTTATCCAATGATTGCTGAACTGTAGGCTCGTTCTCCACAAAAAGCGGGATGAGTAGCGGCTGCTTTGCCCCTGCCCACGAGCTCGATACAACTAGAGCGACAACTGAACCATCTACCTCTATATGCACTTTACGAAGTGCATCCTCGGTAAGTGTCCGTTTTTTCATACCATGTCTACCTCCCTTTCTGGTAATTCTGTAAATGTGTCATAATACGCATGAAACACATTTTTGGCCATCGGGCGTAGCTGCTGTGGAATTACTGCTAGCACGCTAACATCATCAACATTCAGTTTACGCCCCAGAAGCTCGAAGCAAAACTTTAAAATATCGCGGACCACGCCTAGATGCAGTTGATTTCGCATCGATATTTCAAAGATTGTATACCCAACTCCCCACTCCTGCAGTAAGACTAACGACATTGGATGATTATCAATCATAAATCGAGCGTTCTGCTGTAGTGCTTGCTGATACGAGATTGCATCATCGATGGGAAGTCTATCAGTAAAATAATCCCTCAATTCCTCCCGAAGTAATAGACGACTTTTCATTTGATTGTGTCCAGCACAAATCGTGATAGGTGCAAAGGTTGGTGCAGAAGTACCCATAAGGTTGCTTAGGAAACTCCGTGTCATTTAAAATTGACTGGAGAAGCTCCGTGAGCTTTGCAATCTTTTGCTCGTAATCTACCATTACGTCGGCTTCAATCAACTCAGCGGTTCGTAAATGATGCCAGAATACTTTTTCCGGCTTTTTTCCATACACTTGCTCGTATGCCCATACATACAGCAAGAGTTGTGGATTTACCGCGAGCTCTGCCTTGGTCGGCCGTTTGCCAGCACTTTTATGGTCAAGAATGTATCCTTCCTCGGTAATCATGTCGATAAAACCCCGCATGATTACCAGCGGATTTTCCTTTGGGAACGGAAATCGAAAACCGAATTCGATCTCCGTAGGATTTAACCGTCCCCAATCAAAATCTCGAATGATGTCTTGGCCAATCTGATGTGCTTTGCTGATAAGATTACCAGCCACGATACCAGTCTCAGAGGATGCCGCCGCACGGGATAGTTCATTAAACTTCGTCGAAAATACCGTCAAGGGCAATTCTTTCGACTTGTAGTAATGCTCTATTGCGTAGTGAAGAGCGCTGCCCATCACAGTGTACGCATGAACACTTTTTGGCTGCGACTCGTGATACTGGTAATAATACATACGAGCACATGTCTTATAAGTATTAAACCGGGATGCACTAAATTCTGGCAGATTACTCACTGTCATCTCCTACTGGTGAATCAAACCGCATCTTGATTGTGTATGCTGACGAGGCGAACATTGACTTGGCAAATTCGAGCTGTTTGCAATATGCATCTAACACAGCTAACTCACCTTTCAATTCTGCCAACTCATCCAACAGTATTGTTGTGGCTTGGAATCGTTTTGCTCTTGCTGCATTACTTCGAGGCTTGTCGTCCTCGATCACTATCTGTTGCTCAATTCGTTCGATATCACGCTCTTTTAGAATGACTAACTGCTTAATACGGCCCAGCGACTTATATGCGCGAGTCATATCATAGTAGTCAGGTGCATTTGATACCCACGTTTGCAGATCACTCATTGCTGGATCTCCCTTCTAAAACTAACCGGTGAAGTTCTGTCATATCAAATTGCTGTAAGCAATTTTCAAGACCCTGAGCCTTTTGCCCCTTAAATTCATACCACGCCCCGGCTTTACGTATTATACCATACTCTAAAGCTAACGACAACACGTCGTACTCAGGAGCAAGCCCTCGTCCCTGTCGCATAATATACTCACACCGTGAACCATTACCACCCTGCTTAGACTTCGACACCGTTGCTTGAATTGTAACAAGTTCTTCTTCAGTCTTAATACGAACAAGCTCGATAATTACGCCGGAATTATATCGCAACGCGTATGGTCCAAACGGCTTCTTATTAGTACGCGCCATCGGTGAAAGGTTAGCACGATACTGATTGATAAAAACCATAAGTGCTTTCGCGTTATCGACCAAACCCACAAGGCGAATTAACCAACGGCTTAGTACACCAGCAGATCCGGCCATGCGCGCTGGATCGTCCATATCTTTCTCAAACTCGTCCTTGGTAATCATTGCAGGTACACTGTCAAACACTACAACTTGAAGACCTTGGGACAATAGTGCCTCAACCTGCGGTAATGCTTGCTCAGCAAAATCAGGTTTGTATACAAGCAGCTTACTCGTATCTACACCAATGGTAGCGGCATACGTGGCGTCGTATGTTCGCTCAAGATCGATGAAAAGCGCATTGATATTACGCGTCGTTTTACCAATGGTAATCGATACATCTTTGACGCCTTTACGTTGAGCCTGAGCCACATAATCAAGAGCAAGAGTTGTTTTGCCATGCCCAGCATCTGCAAGAAGCTGAACAATTAATCCCCCACGAATCCCTCGGCCACCAAGTAGCTGATTCAGCGAGATAATGCTACTTGGGTAGTACTCAAAATCTTGAGGATTATCCCCAAAGTTTAACCCAGTCGTGTCTAACTTACGTGTCATTTGTCGTACCTCGTACTAATTGCGGGCTCTACTACTACACTTGAACCTAATCGCGGCAACACTTGACGTGCTGCCTTCTCCATTGCGTCCTTGAGTATACTGGCCGCAGTTTCTGCGTACGCAATCGTACTCTCAAGTATGATCTCATCGTGCACTGTCGAGATGATAGACGCCTGCTGCTCATCTAATCGTTTATACGTGTCAACGAGTGCCAACTTCACCATCGACGCAGATAATCCCTGAATTGGGAAATTCATCGCCTCACGCTCTGCTGCTTCCTTCTTCCATTTCTGAGAAAACTCGTCTCTGTTCCAATAGCGACGACGTCCAAACGAATCCGCTACCCATCCGTACACTACCGCACTGCGAGCACTCTTCTTGAGCCACGCCGTAGCTTGAGGAAACAATGTCTTCCATGACTCAATAATCTTATCCGCTTGTGCTGCATTGAACTTCACATTCAGCGGGGCAAGTTGAATGGTCATCTGCTTGGCCAAACTTTCGCCACCAACTGAGTAAGCAATCGAGTAGTTCACCATCTTGGCAACATCACGCCAGATCTTGTACGGATGCTCTTTTTTGTTCTTGTTGTTGATATCCTTGACCCCAAGAATCTGCTGGGCAACAAACGTATGCAAGTCATCCAGATGACTATCCAAAACCTCATCTCCACTGGCGTCGGCGATAATTACTAGCTCA
>Ga0129333_10006960_pt1 | contig 10708 bp, 8 predicted proteins | sample CPB6_08_DNA_FD_94474 | JGI IMG/M metagenome (GOLD analysis project Ga0129333, IMG submission 94474) | Freshwater to marine salinity gradient microbial communities from Chesapeake Bay, USA - CPBay_Sum_0.6_0.8_DNA | ecosystem: Environmental > Aquatic > Marine > Coastal | place: USA: Chesapeake Bay...
GCTTGCGCCGGAGGTGTTAAGTAGTCCGCTTCGTCTAACAGCACTACCTTGAACTTGCCGAAAGGCATAGTCTGCACGAAACTATTAATTTTGTCACGTAGCATATCAATGCCGTTATCACGACTTGCATTGATTTCTAAGATATCAAAATCTTCAATACCCAATTCATGTATGAGTACTTTTGCTAGAGTAGTTTTGCCTGTGCCTGGCTCACCACTCAACAGTAAATGCGGAATGCTTTCTTCTTTAATCCAATTCTCTACTTGCTGTCGTTGTGTCTCATCAACGAAAACATAGTCTTTGACAGACTTCGGTCTGTACGATTCTACCCAGAGTTTATTTTTCATTTGACAACTATAACTAATTTATTAAGGTATGTCAACAACTAGATTTCCTTATCGCTCATGGTAGCATCTTGAACTGGCTCATCGCTTACCAAAAGAATATCTTTTGGGTCAACTTTACGAATGATCTGCTCGCCATTCTCATCTTCAATTTTAATGCCGCGTGTCCAACGACCATGACTTACCATAATATATTGTCCTACTTTAAGGTCTCGTACTTCAGGACCTAAAGCATATATCTTACCCCAGCGAGGACGAATGCCAGAGTTTTTCATGTCATCGTTGACTAATACAATACCACCTGTTGAAATTCTTTCTTCAAATTTCATATCGGATACGATAATAGTATCGTGTAATGGTTTAATAGTTTTACATTTAATTGGGTTATAGTTTGACATATTACTTTCTTTCTTGTTTCTTAATTTTTTGAATCTCGTCGTCTAATTCATTCAGATATTCTAGTTCCATTTCTTCTTTTGTTAATGTTTCTACTTCTTTCTTTTTGGGTATAGCAGAACGGTTACTTACACTACCTTGATATCGTCTACCTACCTTTTCAGTTACAGGGACAATAATCTTTCCACTATCATCAATAGTATCACCTCTAGCATTCACTTTTTGATTTATGCCTACGGCCCTAACTTTTTCATTCCTGCTGATTAATGCTTGCATATCAACCATTTTTCCTTGTGCAGAACGATGTGACGATTTCATAATTTTTTCCTCATTTTATAAATTCACTAATGTGTAAATCGTAATATAGACTATTTATTTTGTGAACTCCTAACAAAAATAATACGAAACTTGCTACGCTACTGCCGCGACCCACACCCCAAACTATGTTATTTTGTCTCATAGTGTCTACCAAATACTTTAAGTACTGTAGTAATGGAAACATATTTTTTTCTTGAAAGATTATAAGTTCTTCACCCGCACGTTGTAGTTCATAATCAGTTTTACATTGTTCAAGGACAAACTTTGCAATGTCCATATTCTTATATTCTTCTGGCATCTTCCAAATGCTTTGTTGTATATTATCAAATTCTTCTACAGAAATGTTTGAGTTGTTATACAGAGTTAGATCGGGTAAATTTGCAATAATGGATGTTTTCGGTAGTCTATCTTCAACGATAGCACCTACTAGATTAAGATTTGGATTTTTAAGATATAGTTCGCACAAATCATTTTCGTTTAAAATGATTTGACCATATGTATCTGTATGCATTTAATAAGTTTAACTTATTTTTCTTTCCAGGTCAACCCTACATCTTTCCAATCATTTTGCTCAAAAAGGTTAACAATTTTATCTTTCTTAGTTTTATTATGTAGCGACAGTGTAGGCTTGTTGTACCAATATTTGCCCGCAAATTCTGCTGCTGCGGTTTCATGATCTATATTAAATTTAATAAGATTACTTAACTTGCTTCCAAAAGTAATGTCACTCATGACGATTCGTCCTTCCATGATGGCATTACATTTGTTTATTAGTATCATACCAACTATTTGATCAAATGGTTCTTCAGGAGTAGTGCAAATTTTAAGTCCTGCAGCCCTGTATTTGCTTATAGCATCTTCTTCAGATTCTTTAACCAACACCGCACTATCAATATATTCACCCAAAAAGTAATTTAATCTTTCAATTGCTATATTCTGTTCAATATCATTTTCTGTAAGTATTTGCATGTATGCTTTCATTTCATACAAATTTACAAAAAATTTATCTTCAAAATGTATGGAAGTTAAGAATGTAAAGTCTTTTTCTATTTCTGCGTTAATCATTTTTTATCAATTTTCACTTGTGACATAATTTTTTGTGCCTTAACCATTTCGTCTATTTTTTTACTATAGGCATTTTGATAACTTTCTAATGCCATTCTTATTTGATTCATCAATGGCTGATTCTGTGTTCTATAAGCAAAGTTAAGTTTTGTTGTTAACCCTGATATGTCTTTTTGTAATTCCTCTAAGGTTTTAGAACCAAGGTCATTTATAAAAGGATGTTCCATAAATTAGAACGGCTGTAGTGGAATCCTGCGGAATATATCTGGACCATCAAATACTGTATAATCAACAACATTAGTAGAATCTTCTATTCCTTGATATTCTGGTCCAGCAATACCATTATACCTTGTTAAACTTACTGTTATACTACTGTTACCTGACCAAAAGTTTTTAATATAGTACACTTGTTCGCCGGATAATCCTACGTTAGCAAGATTTGAACTTGTACCGGTAAATATTATTGGACGATTATTAGCAATATTTGCTGTGCTACCACTTAATGTAATAACATTAGGGGATGTTGTACTAGTAATATTGCGATTTACAGCGTTTGCACTGTAATCATCAACAGCGACATAAATGTAACTTACAGGATTCACAAACATATTAGCAACGTTACCCACTAGATTAACATCACCTGATACATTTGCGTTTGCGGAAACTTTAAATGCGGTACTATTTCCTATATTACTTACATAATAAGTTGTACCTAATGTTATATTTGCTTCAGTACTTACACCTGCAGCCCCTGCTGTAAACACCACAGGCTGACCTACATACAAAGATGAAGTGCTTGAAGTTACGATGTAATCATTAGCATAAGTGGTTGTTATAGCAAGTTGCGAAACACTATTAGGCATGTAAATTGTGCCGTTAGTGTCGCCTAATCTACCAGTGCTAGGTGGTTCGCCATATTGTATTGAAGTGCTTTTGAAAGGACGATTTGTTGGTTCAATGTTTAAACTAGTACCGCAATCGGTAGTAGTCAATGTTAAACATATTTGAGTTGAGTTATGCGGGAAAGTAATTGCAGGTCCTTGACCTGTTATTACAAAGTTTTCTAATAACGTGCTGTTAGTAATTGAATTAGGTAAAAAGATGTATGATTCAACATTAGCATTGGGTCTGTTTAACTTTAGACTTACATGTCCTTCTGTATTAGTAGGAGCCCAACTTGAAAAATTCAATGTGATATTACCGGCAACTGTACCGGTCTGTACGTCTCCTAGACTACAATTAATTGCTACGTTACCAGATAATGCATTACCTAAGTTGTAAGTAGTGGCTCTAAACTGTAATGTAGCAGCATTCGCAATTACAGTATTAGCCATATCATTGTTTAAAACACTATTCGCTAAAGCCGTTTTAAGTACTACTTTGTTCTGTAAATCACTGATTTCGTTTCCTGCAATATCAAGGTTAGTTTTAATATTGGTAAAGTTATTACGAAATCCTTGTGTGGTGTTATTCTGTCCCGGGATAGGATAATTAACATCCAAACTATTTGTATTAATGCTGCTCATTTATAAAAGTCCTTGTTATATTATTTATAGTTTGTGAAATACCCTTAAATTTCCTGTGTCTTTTCAGGTAATATTGTCTTTCTTGGGAATATAACGTAGAAATTCTTGCTATCAAGTGGGTCGGGAGTTGGTGTAGCACTAGGATACTCATACCATACACTAGGGTTTAAGTCGGTTAAGTAATCATATGTTAATTGCTTGTCTACTATAAATCTATCTATTTCAAAGTTAATTTGGTTTAAAGTATAATTCCAATTTTCTACGATGTTTTGTCTAATTATATCAGCGTATGAAATTGGGTCAAAGGTAACAATCATAGGTCCAAAGTTAGTATCATTTTCATCATATAAAGGATATACAGGACCGGGTATCGGGAAATTATTACTATCATAAGTTATAGAAGTTGTTATAGAAATTTCTGTGCTTGATAGTATTTCTTTAATATAATATACTTGTCCATTGACTATATTACCAAAAGTGTTTCCTGTGAAAACGATAGGTCTTCCTACAACAAAACCTTCAGTGCTTGTGACCACTATTCTCGGGGGTATTAAATTATTTCTTGCAAACGTCTGGGTAGCAGATGTTATAACTTTAGATGCAGGCTTTACATAGGCGATGACCCAAGCAGGAGTATAACCAAGTGTATTACCATCTAACTGTTGACAAGTCATCCAAAGTGGCAACAAATCAAAGTTATAGTCAACACCTAAATCTAATTGTACACGTTCGCGCATATTATCAATACTATTAGGATATAATATTTTAGCCTTACCAGGACTTAAACTTGTATAGAATGTAGGTATGCCACCATTCGTCAATAAAATTAGTCCATCCTGAGTCAGTAATTGAAATTCAGTAAAGTTTGTAATAATCTCAGCAGGCTGATCAAAAATGTAAGATGTATATATGTCTATACTACTTGTATACCACGGACCTAAATTTAAATCAATAAATCTTGGCCAGTTTATCACTATAGGAATGCTGGTACTATATCTGTAGTCAATACCGAATTTAGGATCGTACACTAAAAGATTGTCAATTATATTACTATAAACCACTTCATATATTAAATTATTATCTTGATCTTTTGCAATCGCAGTTCCTATCTGCCCTAGCGTTACATCTTTCCAATAATGATTTTTCTTAACTGCCTCTATATATTCATCAATATTGCTAGAATATATACCGTAGGCATGAACGAAAGTGACATCCTTTGCTTTTCCAAAATTTATATCATTTGGTCTGTAAAGATAATTTGTTGGTATTATGTTTGCATCAGATAATAAATTATTGATGATACTTCTATCGTTAGCATCAGGGGTGCATTTTATATACAAACTGTCTGTAGGAATATTATTGTGTTGGTTGATTGTCAAATCAAAAGTTTTATCACTTGTAATCAAGTATGTATTTGCTGAACCTGTACCAGTAATTGATCCATTCGCTATAAAACTTTCACTAAATGCTTTACCGGTACCTTCACCTACTCCAGTTGAAGTAAATTTAGTCTCAAATGCTACTCCGTTTCCTGACCCCGGACCTGAAGCAATAAAAATTGTATTCACATTTGGGATACCTACAACACCTATGCTATTCCATGATGTATCTGCAACAGATTGTATGATGTATTCTTGTCCTATCTCAAAACTTCCAGCCGTGACCAAATTAGCCCCTATGAATGTAAAATTATCAGCACTACTACCTACGTTTGAAATTAGATAATTTTCTCCTACTACAAAGTTACCTGCATCAACTAAAATTGCTCCAATATTTGCCCAGTTAGTTGAACCTAGTTGGTTAATAAAATATCTTACATTTGCTTTTATGTTATCAGATTCAACTGTTTTCAATACATCGGTATTATAAGCACGTACAGTAAAATCAAATGTATTGTTAGCATTGTCTAATGCAAAATTATCATTTGGCTGATAGGCGACGATGCCTGTAATTTGTCCGTCTGATTTTAATTCTAGGTTGGGTGGTAGTGGATTACTGTCAGGAGTAAGTTCATATGTTAGATTAACATCTGCTTCTGCTTCAACTTTTTTGAAACTTATTGAAGCATTATATAATGTACCTAAATCACGATCTGTAAGCCATGTTACTTGATCAACTATACCGTTGGCAATTTTAAAAGTAAATTTAAAGTCTGGACTATTATAAAATTCACCACCGATTGTTTTTGAAACTCTTACAGTAAAACTAAATTCTTCAATGTCATTTGGAGCCACATAACCTGTAGGATTTCCAGTAATCCATCCTGTCTCACTATCTGCTGTAGCCCATACTGGTAAACCTGAAACAAAGTAAGTTAAACTTTTATTATCAAAATCATAACCTAATAAATGAAAACTAAAATAGTTGTCGCTCTGAAACTCACCGATATATGCCTGTTGTGATAAAGTATATGTAGTGCCTTCAGGAGTTACTGTACCTAACGGTGGTAATACATAGTATCCAAAATTTGTAGAATCATTCTCTATGTTGTATGTAGGCGGTCTTGTATTAAACAATACCGGCAATCTTGTGTAGTCAGGTAATCCAGGACCGCCATCTGCTACTGATAATTGTTGATTGATTACAGTTATACTATAGACTGCACGATCATTACCTTTTGGACTTAGTAAGTCAACTGTAAAAGTAAAAATTTTCTTTTCAGGATCTCCCCTACTTGTTGCAGGCAATGATACATCCATGTAACCATTTTGAGACGTTAAAGTAAGTGCATCCGCACCTATAATAGTTGAAATACTAATTTGTGTAGAACCTATAATTTCTTTAATATAATACGTTGTTCCTGCATTTATACCGCCAAAACTCGTACCTGAAAATATTATTGGTCTGTTAACACTAAAGTTCGCTGTGCTTAATACTGTTATGTAATTGTTTGCTTCATCAGTGGCTACAGCAACAGTTGTTACTGCAGGTAAAGAAACTAAATTTACAGGGGGCTGAGGATAGCCTCTTATTAATCCTGCCTCGTTTATTTCTAATCCAGGTGGTAATTCCCCTTGTAAAATTCTAATCACAACTGGATTTGTATCTATAGGATTATTATAAGTAATTGGAATTTCTACCCATTCACTGTCTAGAGTTTGTAGTATACTTCCAGAAGGAATGTTAAATGAAGGTGTGGCTGCACCTGATACTGTGATAGTAAAAGTTCTATCACTAACTGTTGAACTTGTACCGTCGGTTGCTACCACTCTGACAACAAATGTTGATGTAGTATCGCTTGAGACAGTATTAGGGATACCGTAAATTTTTCCGTCATCACGAAATGTTAACCCGTCCGCCAATGAACCGCTTATCAATAGATATTTGGTAATAGTATATCCAGTGCTAGCAGTTGCCACTACGTTAAAAGACATAGCAACTTGAGCGGGATAAGTTCCTATACTACCAGCAGTTGTTTCCCATGTAATAGGGTTACTCATTTAAAAATCCTCAAGCGTATGTTGCGCCTACTGTATACCATTGTGTAGATGACATCGCAACATACTGTAAAGTTGCTCCAGAACCTTGAGATAAAGCAGCATTAGTTGCTAGTGTATTAACTACAGCACCCGATGCTGGATATACCAATACAGTATTAGCACTTGTGTTTGTTATAACGATAGCCATACCTGCAACTGCTGTAGGTAATATTACACCCTGACCAGAACTTACTGTAGAAATAGTATTAAACTCTTTTGTAATTGCAGTTGCATTACCTTGAACACTGCCTGCAGCACTTATACCTGTTTGAACACTTCGTATATGATAGGAAGATGCAGTCACGTTTGCTGCTGCAACATTTCCGGATACTGTAAGTGATGTTAATGTACCAACACTAGTGATATTTGGTTGCGCTGCTGTAGTGACTGTACCAGCAGTAGTAGCACTTCCTGCGCTAAGTGCATAAGTTGCATTTGCTACAGTACCGGTAACATTAGCCCCTGCAAGATTTGTTAGTCCTGCACCGTTACCATAATATGCACCGGTATTTACAATTACATTTCCTGTAACTGTGAGGTTATTTACTGTTTTATCAAATATTAAGTTTGCGCTACCTGCAAAAGAAGTCGCGTCATTAAATTGAATTTGAGTATTGCTTCCACCTGCAACACCTGCACTACCTGTAGCACCAGTTAAACCTGTTGCGCCGGTCAATCCAGTAGCACCAGTCGCGCCTGTCACACCGTTAGTTAATGCTAAAAATACATCTAAACCATTTGCAAAATTAGAAGTGCCAGTACCACCGCTGCTTAGTAGTGTCACAGGTATAGTCCAGTAACTGTTTACGGTGCCTGGATTTATATTTGTTGGTGTACCAGTTATAGTCCATTGTTGAAAGTTTGAACTACTTGCTTTATCTTGTATTGTTATTACTTCAGTAATTTGCAATAATGCTAAAAATATATCAATATCTGTACCGTCATCAGTAGTATGATTTACATTAATCTGCGTAGCACTTGTCTGTGTCAAATTATTATAATAGATATCGCCGCTAGGTGGTTGACCACTAGTTGCTCCTGTATTAACTTTAAAATTAAATGCAGATGTTGATAAACCTTGTGGCCCAGTTGCACCAGTTGCACCGATAGATCCTGTTGCACCTGTTTGTCCTATACCAGTAGCACCCGTTGAACCGGTATCACCAGTTGCTCCAGTAAGACCTGTAGCGCCGGTTAGACCAGTAGGTCCTGTAATACCTGTAGCACCAGTAAGACCAGTAGCACCAGTTAGACCAGTTGGACCGGTAGCACCTGTCGGTCCTGTTTGACCAGTAGCACCAGCTATACCAGTAGCACCTGTGCTACCTAATTGACCTGCTATACTTAAACGCCAACTACTTGCTGAGGTAGTACCTATATTGTAGTCTCTGCTTACTGTAAAGTTTAGGTAGAATGGAAATACTAAAGATGCTGTAATTGCAGTTACAATGCCTTCAAAATAATTATTAGGAAGATTTTGAACGCGAATTCTATCTCCTACTGAGTATGCAGTATTGATTATGTCAGTAGAAAATGTAATGCTTCCTGTGTTTGCAGGAATCATTGTGTCTGTTGAAGTGCCGTAGTATCCTAAACCAGTTGATCCAGTAGCGCCAGTAGGTCCAGTTATACCTGTAGCCCCTGTTGGACCAGTTGGGCCAGTAAGACCTGTGGCACCTGTTGGACCAGTAACACCTGTCGCACCGCCTGGACTGCCCGGCGGTCCTTGTATACCAGTAGCGCCTGTTGAACCTCTTGATCCTGTTAGACTTATATTCCAACTACTTGCTAATGAACTGCCGGTTGAAACATCTTTATCTATGGTAAAGTATGTGGAGTTTACATTAAAGAACAATCCTGTTGTTGTGCCTGCCACAGTTACGATAGGAGATCCGCCTAATGTTTCACTCAATTGAAAAGAATTTAATCCATTCGTCGTAACCACATAATAGGTTTTTGGACTACTATATCCAACTATAGATCCTGTTCCTGATAATGTGCCTGAAATAGTAATTTGCGTTCCAACTGTTAATGTAGTTGGATTGCATGAAAAATCACCTGAAGTGCTGGTGATGTTAATATTTGATAATGAAAGAACGTTTGTTATATTGGAAATTAACCCTTCAAAATAGTTAGATACTGAACTAGAAACTTTTACTCTGTCCGATACGACATAACCTAATGAATTAAAAGGAGTAACGCGCATGGTTACTGAACCTGAACTAGAAGGAGTTGTCGGGGTATTTGATGAACCAAAATAACCTATACCAGTAGCGCCTGTCGCGCCATCTAAACCACTTGCACCAGTTGCACCACCAGGACTTCCTGGAGTACCAGTAGCACCTGTAGCGCCTTGTACACCTACAATTGCTTGTTCCCAAGAACTTGTGGCTTCATTATAATATTTTAATACACCCATACTTTTTATTTATAAACCTTTTTAAACATTATTTTTAAGCGTAAGTCGCGCCTACAGTATACCACTGTGTTCCATTTATTGCATAGTACTGCAGGCTTGCTCCTGCTGTGTGAGAATATGCAGCATTTGTTGCTAATGAATTAATTACCCCTCCGCTTGCTGGATATACATTTAATGTATTACCACTTGTATTATTGACGATTAAAACCATACCTGCTACGGCTGCAGGCAGAATTACACCTTGACCTGCTGATACAGCAGATATAACATTAATATCTTTCGTAATTGATGTGGCAGTACCTTGATTTGTTCCGGCAGCCCCTATTCCAGTGGCTACACTACGTAAATAATTTCCACCAACACTTAGTGAACCAGTTGTTTTGTTAAATGTTAAATTTGCATCAGCGCCAAATGATGTTGCATCATTAAATTGAATTTGTGTATTGCTACCAGCAGCAGTACCTGCACTACCAGTAGCACCTTGTGCTCCGGTAGCACCTTGAGGACCTGTGGCGCCAGTAGCCCCACCCGGAGAACCTGCTGGACCTGTTGCACCAGTAGAACCTGCTGGTCCACCTGCTGATATAGCAGCAAAGCCTGTCACAGCACTACTGAAGGTCATTGTAAGTGCATTAGCATTGTTAAAAGTTATTCTAGGGTAATCATAACGACCTACATAACTATTTCCAGTACTATCAACCGGTTCAATGTTTACATATTGATTGTTTAAGTTGTGTACAACTGTCCATGTTGTGCTAGCACTACTTTGAGTATGTAAATAAACTGCCCCTAGACCTGATGGGCCTGCTGGACCAGTTGCACCAGTTGCTCCTACACCATCTATACCTGATGTGCTGGTATCATACCATAAAACATCAGTAGAAGGAGGAGGTGTCGGACTTTCATATATACCAGCAACGCCTGTCGCACCAGTAGCGCCTGTTGAACCCTGTACATTTTGTAGTTCCACTACAGAAATTACTGGTCCTGCGCTTTCTCCAAATACCCAACCAGAGCCGCTGTTGCTTACTAATTTTAATGAATAAGTATAGGTTCCTGCTGCAGGTGAATCAATAATTTGTAATGCATAGGGAACATTTTCTAATGTCGCAGCACTTTCAATTTGAATGCTGCCACCTATCGCTGTTAAACCTCTATAAA
>Ga0129333_10006962_pt1 | contig 10707 bp, 8 predicted proteins | sample CPB6_08_DNA_FD_94474 | JGI IMG/M metagenome (GOLD analysis project Ga0129333, IMG submission 94474) | Freshwater to marine salinity gradient microbial communities from Chesapeake Bay, USA - CPBay_Sum_0.6_0.8_DNA | ecosystem: Environmental > Aquatic > Marine > Coastal | place: USA: Chesapeake Bay...
TCTTTATGGTCTTTACTGTCTGCAGGGATGAGAAAAAGTAAAACTGGATTCCTTTCAATATGTCGAAGAAATCTATGTCCCAGTCCTTTTCCTTCCGCAGCTCCTTCTATAATACCAGGCAGGTCTGCGATACAGAATGATCTACCGTCTCGGTACTCTACCATTCCTAGTTGAGGAGTGAGTGTAGTGAATGCGTAATCTGCAATTTTGGGTTTAGCAGCTGTCATGCTAGAAAGGAGTGTTGATTTTCCAGCATTTGGAAATCCAACAAGTCCCACATCTGCCAATACTTTTAGTTCAAGGATTTTCCATCCTTCAATGCCAGGTTCACCTGGTTGAGCGTATTCTGGCGCTTGCCTGGTTGCAGTGGCAAAATTTTTATTTCCCAATCCACCTCTTCCGCCTTTTACCCAAATGAATTCCTGTCCGTCTTCCAGTATTTCAATTTCTTTTTTACCACTTTCCTCATCAACTGCGATCGTTCCAAGGGGCACTTCTATCACAATATCCTTTCCATCTTTTCCAGTCATATTGTTTTTGTTGCCACCTTGTCCGTTTTCTGCAACAACATTTTTATAATATCTTAAGTGAAGTAGCGTCCATAGGTTTTTATTTCCTCTTAGGATGATATGTCCACCTCTTCCACCGTCGCCACCATCAGGACCAGCCTGTGGGTTGAACTTTGTACGCATAAAGTGTTTGCTTCCCGCTCCGCCATGTCCACTTTTACAGAACACCCTTATCTGATCAACAAAATTTGATTTTTCCATTTCTTCGGCAAAGTTAACTGCATACCACCTTGCCTGCCCTAATTTTCCTAATTTTGTTTCGTTGTTATGAAAATTATCAGGTTTTTCCGGAATAAATATATCCTTGTTTCCATATTCTTTATAGTGTGGATGTTATTTTTTGACCATAACAATCTTTTTCTCCATTTGCAGTACAGGAGCGAATTAAATGAGTTGAAGCAGAAGAAAAAGTACTATCTAGAGCAGATTGAAAAAACCCGTCAGGATGTAGAGATGATGAAAACAAATCCAGCCTGGAAAGAAAAGGTTGCTCGTGAGCAATATTTGATGAAAAAGGACAATGAAGATCTATACCTAATCAGGGAAAATTAATTCCAATCTTTACACAATAACTGCCTTATTTTTTCGTTTTGATATTGTCTATCCTAGAAGACTTATTTTAAAATCTTGATTATGAATGAGGTAATGATGAATGAAATGCTGCGGTATTTCTATCATGAGCTCTCTTCAGCTGAATCAATCTCTTACGAGCATTTTTTAAACGATAATCCCTATTTGATGGAAATATATCAGAGCTATACACAAACACTTGGTAAACTTTCTATCAGCAACTATTCACCATCCCAAGCCACCATAGACAACATTCTGCATTATGCGAATGTGGGGGAACTTCCAAATACATAATTCATTTTCGTTGTAACTTCCTTGCCAATTTATTATGCGGATAAAGGAACGTTACGCTCACATCATCGATTATTTCAGTAAACATATTCCTGAGGCTGAAACTGAATTGATTTATGATAATCCCTTTCAGTTATTGGTTGCAGTAATTTTATCTGCACAGTGTACCGACAAGCGGGTAAATCTGACCACACCAAGGCTCTTTCAGCAGTTTCCTGATCCTGCTTCCCTGGCGGCAACAGATTTTGATACATTGTTCCCGCTCATCAGAAGTATTTCCTATCCAAATAACAAGACAAAACACCTGATCGGGATGGCCAATATGCTGCTTGAAAAGTTTGGTGGAGCAGTACCCATGACGGTGGAGGAATTGGTCTTGTTGCCAGGCGTTGGAAGAAAAACTGCCAATGTGATTACTTCAGTAATTGACAAACAACCCAATATGGCAGTAGATACCCATGTTTTCAGGGTTTCAGCAAGGTTGGGGTTGACCAAAAATGCAAAGACACCTCTGGCAGCAGAAAAACAACTGGTCAAACATATTCCAGATGAATTGGTTCATAAAGCCCATCACTGGTTGATCCTTCACGGACGCTATACATGCCTTGCGAGGAGTCCAAAATGCAGTCAATGCGGACTCAAAGACCTGTGTAACTATAAAGGAGATAAAAAATAGTTTTTTCAGTATCTTGAAGCACAAACTTGCATATGAAATCAAAAATTAACATTCAACTTTCTTTGATGATGTTCATGCAGTTCTTCGTATGGGGAGCATGGTATGGGCAAATGAGTAAGTACATGACTGATCAATTGCATGCTACTGGTGATCAGGTTGGAAATGCATACGCAGCATTTTCGATTGCAATGATAGTAGCCCCATTTTTTGTTGGCATGCTGGCTGACAGATTTTTTCAAGCCCAAAAAGTACTTGGATTTTTAAATCTTGCAGGTGCTGCCATCTTATTTGTTCTTGTCAATATCAAAGATCCAGATACCTTCTTTTGGGTAATGCTTTTGTATTGCCTGACATTTGCTCCCACCATTGCATTGACGAGTTCCATCTCCATGCGAAATATGAAAAATCCTGAAAAGGAATTTCCAGCCATTCGCGTATTTGGAACCATTGCCTGGATTGCAGTTGTGAACCTGGTTGGATTCATGGGCGTTGGTGGTGAAGTGGTCATATTTCAAATCTCAATGGTATCTGCTGCTTTATTGGCTGTGCTATCTTTTTTCCTTCCAAAGACTCCTCCAACCGCAACTGGTCCAACAAGCTTTTCTCAGATCATCGGTAAGGATGCTTTTGTTTTGTTCAAAGACAAATCATTTTTGATTTTCTTTTTCTCTTCGGTATTGATTTGTATACCCTTACAGTTTTACTATCAATGGGCAAATCCTTCATTGACTGATGGGTATAAAATGGCATTCCCTACGCTTGATCCTACATCATTCAACATTGAAAACAAGATGTCACTCGGACAAGTTTCCGAGGTGTTGTTCATGTTATTGTTGCCATTGGCCTATGCACGTTTAGGAGTGAAAAAGATTTTAATTGTTGGATTGGTAGCATGGATCATCAGGTTCACCTTCTTTGGTTATGGTAATCCTGCAGGCAGTGAATGGATGTTGTATGCGGCTATTTTATTGCATGGTGTTTGTTACGATTTCTTTTTTGTAAGCGGAATGATTTATACTGATGCAAAAGCTGGTGAAAAAATTAAATCACAGGCACAAGGACTCATCTCTTTGGCAACATATGGATTAGGAATGCTCATTGGGTCTATCGTTGCTGGTAAAGTAAAAGATCAGTATACTGCTAATGAGGTAACCAATTGGTTAAATGTTTGGCTCGTACCTGCAGGGATTGCTGCAGTTATCTTAGTTTTGTTTTTATTGTTTTTTAAGGATAATACAAGAACAGTTAAAGAATCTTAACCCCAAAAAACTAAATTTCGACACATGGTGAAAATTGCAATGTTAGGTTCCGGTTTTATCGGAAGATTTTATGCCGATTCTATTCAAGGTCTAAGGAGTAAAGACAGAATTGTATCCATTTATTCAAGGAGAGAAGAGCAAGCCAAGAAGTTTGCAGTAGATTATGGTTGTGATCATTATACTACTGACATGGAAGAATCTATCGCACATCCAGATGTGAACATGGTTTGTATTTCATTGCCGAATAATCTGCATGAAGAAGCAGTCAATCTTTGTATCAAACACAAAAAAGCTGTCATCACAACGAAACCACTTGGTAGAAATGCTGTTGAAGCAAAACGCATGATGGATGCTGTTGAAAAAGCAGGCATATTCAATGGATACTTAGAAGATCTTGTTTACACGCCTAAATTCTTAAAGGCATATGACAGTGTAAGAAATGGTGCACTAGGAAGAATTCTCTGGGCTAAATCTCGCGAAACGCATCCTGGCCCCCATAGTGATTGGTTCTGGGATATCGAGCAAGCAGGAGGTGGTTGTATTTTGGATTTGGGTTGTCACTGTGTTGAAATCACCAGAAGCTATATTGGTAAGGATATCAAGCCAGTAGAAGTAATGTGTTGGGCTGATACACAAGTGAAACCAATCGATGCAGAAGATCATGCCATCGGTTTGGTGAAATATGAAAACGGCGCCATTGCGCAGTTCGAAGTGAGCTGGACATTCAGAGGTGGATTGGATTTGAGGGATGAGGTGATGGGAACAGAGGGAACCATTTGGATCAATGGATTTTTAAGAACTGGATTTGATATGTTCACTACCGGAAAGGGTGCTGATTATGTTGCTGAAAAAGCTGAGAGCAATTCAGGTTGGTTGTTTCCGGTTGGAGATGAGCTCAATGAATTGGGATATAATCACATGTTTGCAGAAATGTTCACTTGTTTTGAAAAAGGAACAAGTCCAAGAGAAACATTTTATGATGGATATGTTGTAAATGCTGTGTTGGATGCAGCTTACAGAAGTGCGAAATCAAAGCTCTGGGAACCTGTTAAGTTGGAAGAGTGGAGGGGTAAAGTTGGTGTAACCAAAGACAGCCATCTGATTGAGTTCGATAAAGATCATTATCTCGTTAAAGAGGAGATGACTCACTATGGTACTAAAAAGTTGATTTTAAAAGAGAAGACGACAGGTAAAATTGTAGAGCGAATTATTTAATAAGCATCTCACAACTGTCAACCGTCAACCGTTATCTGTTAACAGTTGACGGTTTATTTATAAGTATTTTCTGATCTCTTCTACCAATTCTGTTTTCGTTATTGGTGTTCCTTTGATTTTATTGTAACCTTTTGCATCAACAAAATAGGCGTCTCTAATTATTTTGATTAACTGTCCGTTGTTGATTTCTGGGATCAATACAGTCTCAAAGTTTGCAAGAATTTTACCTAGATTTTTTGGGAAAGGTCTGAGGTATCTTACATGTGCATGTGAAACGGCATGCCCTTCGTGAATAAGTTCTTGTACGGCTGTTTTGATTGAACCAAATGTACTTCCCCAACCGAGTACCAGCACTTTACCTTTTTCAGCACCACTGTCAATTTTTTGCTCTGGGATATAATCTGCTATTTTATCAACCTTTGCTTGTCTTGTTTTAACCATGTGCTGATGGTTTTCAGGATCATAGCTTACGTTGCCTGTGATATCTTGTTTTTCAATACCGCCAATTCTGTGTTCTAATCCTTTTGTACCTGGTACAGCCCAAGGTCTAACCAGCTTTTCATCTCGTTTGTATGGAAGGAATTTTTCTTCATCCTCATCCAATCCTTGCTTGAAACTTACTTTAATTTCTGGAAGATCTTCAGCTTTCGGAAATTTCCAAGGCTCTGCACCATTGGCAATATAACCATCGCTTAAATACATCACAGGTGTCATGTGTTGCAATGCAATTCGTGTTGCTTCAAATATTGAATCAAAACAATCACTTGGTGTAGATGCAGCAATGACTGGCATTGGACACTCTCCGTTTCTTCCATAGTATGCTTGCAACAAATCACTTTGTTCTGTTTTGGTTGGAAGCCCAGTTGATGGTCCACCTCTTTGTACATCAATGATCACCAATGGAATTTCCAACATCACAGCCAATCCCATTGCTTCTCCTTTCAATGCAATACCCGGACCAGATGTAGTGGTAACACCAAGTGCACCGCCATAGCTTGCACCAATTGCGGAGGTGATACCAGCAATCTCATCTTCAGCTTGAAATGTTTTCACACCAAAGTTTTTCATTTTACTCAAGTCGTGTAAAATATCAGATGCAGGTGTGATAGGGTATGATCCCAAGAAAATTGGGAGTCCGCTTTTTTCTGAAGCGGCAATCAATCCCATGGCCAATGCTTGATTGCCCATGATGGAACGATATGTTCCAGGCACCATTTTTGCTTTCTCAACTTTGTACCTGGTTGTGAAAGTTTCAGTGGTATCACCGTAATTATATCCTGCTTGCAATGCTCTGAGATTTGCGTTCAGGATTTCATCTTTTTTTCCGAATTTATCTTTCAAGAAATTCAAAGTGCTTTCCATATCACGACTGTACATCCAATAGAGGAATCCAAGTACAAACATATTTTTTGCACGATCTTTTTCTTTGGTGCCCATTTGAATGTCTTTCAATGCCTCACGGGTCATTTTTGTGACATCCATTTTTATGACTTCAAAGCCAGAGAGGGATTCATCTTCTAATGGATTCACTCCATCCGGGTAATTTGCCAGTCTGAGATTCTTCGCATCAAATCCATCCACATTCGCAATGATCTTACCACCTTTTTTGATTGCCTTTAAATTTGTTTTTAATGCAGCAGCATTCATTGCCACGAGTACATCACATAGATCTCCGGGAGTGTAGATAGCGTCACTTGAAAACCTTAATTGATATCCACTTACTCCAGGAAGCGTTCCCTGAGGGGCTCTGATTTCGGCAGGAAAATCAGGGAAAGTTGCAAGATCGATTCCTAACATTGCAGTATTGTTGGTAAACTGACTTCCAGTCAGTTGCATTCCGTCGCCGCTGTCACCTGCAAATTTGATGACAATATCGCTCAGTAGCTCTTCTTTCCTTTGTGGCATGGTTTTTGTTTGAACTTTAACATGGTCGTACATGAAGGATTTCATGTACTATTATGAAATTAATTAATTTAGACTACAAAATTACCCAATATGGCTCTATTCAATTCAAGTAATCCGACACTTTCGGAAAAATCATTTGGACGTGTAATCAATATTCCTGGTTCGGGAAGCATGAGTTTTCGTGGGACACTCAATAAGTTTGGATTTTTGTTCTTAATGGTGATGGCTACTGCATTTTATGTGTGGAATGAGGCATCCGTTGGAAACAGTATACAAGGCTATATGATGGGCGGTGCGATAGGTGGATTGGTGCTGGCATTGGTGCTAATGTTTAAGCCAGTTTGGGCTCAATTTCTTGCTCCTGCTTATGCTTTGTTAGAAGGACTGGTTATTGGTTCTATCTCAGCATTATATAACAATGCTTTTGCAAAGGTGGCGCCTGGCATCGTTATGCAGGCTGTTATCTTGACCTTTGGAACTGCCATCGCAATGTATCTGTTGTACTCTTTCAGAATCATTCGTGTAACTGAAAAATTCAGATCAATCATGTTTGCTGCAATTGGTGGCATTGCATTGTTCTATCTTATCACGTTTATTTTATCTCTTTTCGGCGTTCATGTTCAAGGATTGCAGGGTGGAAGTATGTTGAGCATTGGTATTTCAATTGCAATTACTGCTATAGCTGCACTAAGTTTATTGTTGGATTTTGACCGTATTGAGCAAGGTGCTTCTATGGGTGCACCAAAATATATGGAGTGGTATTGTGCATTCGGACTATTGGTAACCATGGTTTGGTTGTATGTAGAAATTCTGCGTCTGTTGGGAAATATCTATGGTAGAAAAGAGTAGTCTAGTACTGAATGATAAAAAAAATCCCACTCATTTGAGTGGGATTTTTTTTATTGTATGATTTGCGTGATATCAATATCCATCACCATCTAACATGTTTCCAATCCCCCCTAAAATACTTCCTTCTTCTTTTCTGTTGAATGTTCCGTAAGACATGATTCTGCTTGCCAATCTGCTGATGGGAAGTGTTTGAATCCAAATTTTACCAGGACCCCTCAATGTGGCGAAGAATAAACCCTCACCTCCAAAAATGGTATTCTTGATTCCTCCAACAAACTCAATATCATAATCTACTGTTTGTGTAAATGCAACCAAACAACCGGTATCAATTTTTAATACTTCACCTGGAGTCAAATAACGCTCGAATACATGTCCACCTGCATGTACAAAGGCCATACCATCACCTTCTAATTTTTGCATGATGAATCCTTCACCACCAAAAAGACCAGTTCCTAGTCTTCTTTGAAACGCAATGCCAACTGAAACTCCTTTTGCTGCACACAAGAAAGAATCTTTCTGACAAATGATTCTGCCCTCTAATTGTTGCAGGTCTAACGGAATGATTTTACCAGGATAGGGAGAAGCAAAAGAAACTTTTTTCTTACCTCCAACCATATTGGTGAATGCTGTCATGAATAAACTTTCGCCAGTGAGTAATCTCTTACCTGCTGAAAAAAGTTTTCCAAGAACACCTTGGTTTTGGGTGGAACCATCTCCAAAGATGGTTTGCATTTGGATACCCTCATCCATCATCATGAAACTACCTGCTTCTGCGATGGCTGTTTCTTCAGGATCCAGTTCTATTTCAACATACTGCATTTCTTCTCCAACAATCTTGTAATCGATTTCGTGGTTGGAGCGTGTAGAAAAGTTTTCCATATTTTAAATTTATAATTAAAGTTAACGGTTGACTGTTGACTGTTAACCGTTAACTGTCAACTGTTATTTCCCATTCCATACTGGTTTTCCTTGGATCTTTCTTACGAGGTACATGATACCTGTGAAAATAAAGAAGAATGGTCCAAGTAATCCTAGCAATGAAATCCATTTGCCTTGATAAAATTTCTGCATTGGTCTTTTCAATCTTTCAGCAATCAAATACATTGCTGGAACGATCAATAAGGTCATGAAGAATGCAAATATCAATCCCCATATGATAGTAAGTGATAATGGTTTCCAGAATGCAACATTATCGCCACCAAAGAAGATATGTGGATTCAGATCTGTAAATAGTGTTACAAAGTTGATGTTAAAGCCAACAGCAAGGGGAATCAATGCCAATATTGCTGCAAGTGCTGTTAGCAATACTGGAACGATCCTGGTTTTACCAGCTTCAATAACAGCCTCTCTTGTTTTCATACCTCTTGCCCTCAGTTCATCTGCAAATTCAATGACAAGAATACCGTTTTTCACAACGATACCAGAAAGTCCAACGATTCCAATACCACTTGTAACTGCTGCAAAAGTTGAGCGGAAGATTCCATATCCAAGTAATACTCCTATCAAACTGAACATGATTTCCGATAGTACAATCATTGTTCTGCTATAAGATCCAAATTGTAGGATTAAAATCAATAAGATAAAACCAACTGCTATGAACAAGGCATTACTTAAGAAGCCTGCAGTTTCTCTCAATTGTTCTTCTTCACCTGTTTGTGCAACAGATATTCCTTCAGCTTTTTCATTGAATACATCAATGTATTTTTTAATCTCAGTATTCACGCTTTGAGGAGTATAGCCTTGTGAAGTAAGTACATTCGAGTAAATGGTGATGACTCTTTTTTGTTCACTTCTTTTGATGCTTCCGTAGGTATTGCTAATATCAGATTTTACCACAGAGCTGATAGGGACTTGTTTGATCATTCCTGTAGTAAAATCTCTGTAAGTGATTCTCATATTCAACAACTCAGATAAAGTTTTTCTCTGGGTTGCATCATTTCTTACAGTGATCTTATATTCTTCCTCTCCAATTTTTAATTTGGAAATTTCTTTTCCAAATAATGCTGTCCTGATTTCCAATCCCACCTGTGCAGTTGATATTCCCTGCATCAATGCTCTTTCTCTATCAACGGATAATCCAATTTCTGGATTGTTCAAATCAATATCAATTTTCAATTCTTCAACACCAGGAATATTTTTATCACTCAGATAATTTCTAAGTTTAATTGCAGTACTGGTAAGGTCCTCAAAGTTTTCACCAGTCACTTCAATATTAATCGGACTCTTGGTGGGCGGACCATTACTTTCCTGTGCAACACTGATCTCAGCTGATGGAATACCTTTGATGGTCTGACGAACAGCATCTAGGTATGGTGTGGTTGATTTACCATCTCTTTTTTCAAATGGTACAAAATTTACCTGTATTCTGCTCAACTCTGGACGAGTACTTCTGTCACCGCTATTTGGATCACTTGCGCCGACTGCAACATTCGCAATAACACTTTCAACCAATGGATTTTTCTTTCCATTGTCGATTCCAAGTACTTGATTGATTTTTCTTTCGAGTGATTGCGTAACTGAATCTGTATACTTCACATCTGTTCCAGAAGGAAGTTTCATATAGACATAAATTGTATTTGGGTCACCTTGTGGGAATAATACAATTGGAACATTTCTCATTCCGAAAAAAAAGAAAGAGAATATAAGTAAGGCAAAAGTTGCCAGTAACATCTTAACTGGTCTCCATCCCTGGGTCGTCCATCTCAACAATATTTCATACCTGTTCATTAATGCTGGTAGAAGTCTTTGTTGGAAGAAATTGATGGCATCAGTCAAAACATATGCATTCAGTACCATCAGTAATGCAAAGAATAGAAGCATATTACCGATAAATCTGAATGATGCCTGATCCCCTCCATAACCTGCTAAATCAAATAACAATCCCATTACTGCCAACAGAAGGAAAAATGGTTTTCTGAAAACAGTTGATTTAGGTTTTTTCTCATGCTCCTCGTGTGCCATGAAATCCACTGCAAAAACCGGATTCATGATGTATGCAACAATCAAAGATGCTGTTAGTGTAAAGATCAACATCGTAGGCAAATAGATCATGAATTTTCCGATGATGCCTGGCCAAAACAATAGAGGAACAAACGGTGCAAGCGTAGTTAGTGTTCCTGCTAATACTGGAACAAACACTTCACCAGCTGCATATTTTGCAGCATCTACTGCTGATATCTTTCCTTTACCCTGTGAAAAAATTCTATGTGTATTTTCAATCACTACAATTGCATCATCCACTACAATACCTAGTCCAAATAATAGTGCGAAGAGTACGATAAAGTTTAAAGTAACGTTTGAACCTACAATAAAGTCTGCTGTTGGCAAGAAAATAAAAGCAAGGAACATGCTCAGTGGAACAGAAAGTGCCACA
>Ga0129333_10006965_pt1 | contig 10706 bp, 15 predicted proteins | sample CPB6_08_DNA_FD_94474 | JGI IMG/M metagenome (GOLD analysis project Ga0129333, IMG submission 94474) | Freshwater to marine salinity gradient microbial communities from Chesapeake Bay, USA - CPBay_Sum_0.6_0.8_DNA | ecosystem: Environmental > Aquatic > Marine > Coastal | place: USA: Chesapeake...
AAAAGAACCAAAGTATTTCAGTATGATATTGAAGGAAACTTTTTAAGAGAGTTTCAATCTATTAGTGATGCTTCTAAATTTGTAGGAACAACTCCTTCTAATATCAAATATACTTGTGAAGGAAAATTTAATCATTGTAAAGGTTATAGGTGGAGTTATGTTAAAATCTAATCCAGTTAAATATAACAGTTGAGTTAGTTTAGTAAAAAGGAAATTATGACATTTAGTTTCAAAATAAATTCACAGGAGAAACCAATGGTCGAATCGATGACCGTTTTTAACTCCAATGAAGTAGACACCAAAAAACAACCAATGTTTTTTGGACAACCATTGGGAATACAAAGATATGATTCTTACAAGTATCCAATATTCGATAAACTAACAACACAGCAATTGGGTTATTTCTGGAGACCCGAAGAGGTATCTCTTCAAAAAGATCGTAGCGACTATCATATGCTACGCCCAGAGCAAAAACACATCTTCACCAGTAACCTGAAGTATCAGGTGATGCTGGATTCAGTTCAAGGTCGTGGTCCTGGTATGGCGTTCGCGCCTTACTGTTCCCTCCCTGAACTGGAAGCGTGTATGAAAGTATGGGAGTTTATGGAGATGATCCATTCCCGTTCATACACTTATATCATCAAGAACGTTTATTCAGACCCATCTGAAGTCTTTGATACTATCCTTAAAGAGGATCGTATTATGGAACGTGCCGTGAGTGTGACTCAGGCATACAACGATTTCATCAATAGTGCTCATCATTATGATAATTCGAATGAGTGGGTCCATGCTTTAGAACAAGTACCCTACGCAAAAGAAGCAAGGTATGAACTCAAACGCAAACTCTTTAGAGCAGTTGCAAACGTTAATATTCTTGAAGGTATTCGCTTTTACGTCAGCTTCGCTTGCAGTTTTGCTTTTGGCGAACTCAAGCTTATGGAAGGAAGTGCAAAAATCATCTCACTGATTGCTCGTGATGAAAACCAGCATCTGGTTATTACTCAGAACATCCTGAATAAGTGGAAGGAAGGTGATGACCCTGAGATGGCAAGTATCGCTAAAGAAGAGGAGCAATGGTTTTATAAGACCTTTGAGAATGCCGTGAATCAGGAAAAACTTTGGGCAGAGTATCTGTTCAAGGATGGATCTATGATTGGTCTAAATGACAAACTGTTACAGCAGTATGTTGAATGGATTGCAAACCGTAGAATGAAGGCGATTGGACTGAAACCTCTTTATGACATTCCTGCTAAAAATAACCCACTTCCCTGGACTGAGCACTGGATCAGTTCTAAGGGACTTCAAACCGCCAATCAAGAAACAGAAAATGAATCTTACATTGTCGGTGGAATTAAACACGATGTTACTGCCAATACTTTTAGTGATTTTAAACTTTGACAAATACAACAAACTGAAATATAATATTATATAAATAGTATTAGAGTTCAGTTTGTTAAAATGTATTATGTTTATGAATTAATAGATCCGAGAGTTAATCTTCCTTTCTATGTTGGAAAGGGGAAAGGTAATCGGGTCTATTTCCATTTATCGGAGCAATCAAGGGTAAAATCAGACAATTTTAAAAAGTTTGATAAGATTAAAAAAATAAGAAAAGAAGGTTATGAACCAGAAATTAAAATTGTTGAATATTTTGAGAATGAAAATGATGCTTATGATTATGAAGAAGAACTGATTAAAAAATATGGAAAGAAAGATATTGATGAAGGTGGAATACTCACAAATATATGTGAGAGTTCAAGACCACCAAAATTGACTGGAAGAACATACAAAGAAATATATGGAGATAAGTGGGAAGAACAAATACAAAAAAGATTAAAAACTAAAGAAGAAAGAGGAAACTATGGTGGAGTAAAGAAACATACCAAAGAAACCAAGAAAAAAATAAGTGAAAAAGTAGCAGGAAAAAATAATCCAAGTTATGGTGTTCCTTGTAGTGAAGAAAGAAAAAGAAAAATAAGCGATAAAGCAAAACAAAGATATGCAAAAGGTTTCTTATCACCATCAGCAAAAAAATGGAAACTTGTTTCCCCAGAGGGGCAAGAATATACAATTGTTGGTGAATTAAAAAAATTTTGTAAGTTACATAATATTTCATATGCAACTATGTCCGCCGCAGTTAAATACAATAGAACTGGACCAAGAAGAAATGGATGGACTATAAAAAATGAACCATAAAATAATCAAAGATGATTCCAACTATGATGAATGGTGCGAACAGGAAATCCTGAATGCTTATAAAGAAGCAGCAGAATCTGATGAGTTTCTGTTTGGTGATTATGATTTCAAGAAAGAATGGTTAGAGGGTCAATGACCCTCTTTTTTATAAATAAAATTAGAAAAACATAAAGAAACAATGTCTAGAATTACGGGAACTGATGCTCTCAATATGATGGAAGCATACAATGCGATTTATGCTCCACAAGAACTCACAGAAGAGCAAGTTTGGGAAGAAGTTGAGGCATGGGTAAATTCACTCGTAGAGGAAGGTTATGACCTGAGTGAGTATACATGGGAAGATATGTATGAGGCGTATATTGGTGAAGATATAAAATCATTTGCTGATAGAGGTGGATTATTAGGTGCTGCTCAAAGAGCTTTTGCCAGATCTGGAACAGAACAGGGAAAAGCACAAAATAGAGCAGCAGTTGGTAGATTCTTTGGTGGTATTAATCAAGCAGCACTTAATAGAATCAGACAAAATGTTCCACAAACAACTTCATCAACAAGACCAACACCTACATCCACACAACAGAATTTAAGAGGTTTGAGTATTGGACCTGGTGGATTTAATATTAATGGTAGACCAGTTCAAACTACCCCAGCAAGACCTAGTGCTCCTGCTGCAACTGCTTCATCAAGACCTGCTGCTCCTGCAAGACCCGTTGTTGCTCCTACAAGACCCGCTGCAGCGCCAGCAAGACCTGTAGCACAAGCACCAGCAAGACCTGTAGCAGCACCACAAACACAATCACAAAAACCAACAACTGCTCCTGCCGTCTCTCCTATTGAAAGAAGAACTCCAACTTCTGCTGAACTTAGACAAGCACAACAATTTAGAACAACAGGTGCAAACTTGACTGGTACTGGAGCACTTGCAACTCCTACTGCAGCACCTACGACAGCACCTGCAACAACTCCTGCTCCTGCTGCCACAGCAAGACCAAATCTTCAACAGTCCATCAGAAATCGTCGTCTGAATATGGATTTAGATCTTTTTGATATCGTAAAAGGTTATCTGATTGATGAAGGTTACGCTGAAACTGAACAAGCAGCAGCAGTTATCATGGCAAACATGAGTGAAGAGTGGAAAGAAAGCATTCTTGATGAAGGATTTAAAAAGATGAATCGCTCAAAGATTGAAAAGCAAGCAGAAAGACTTGGCGGCGATAGAGGAAATATTCTCCGTTATCTTGCCAACAGAATGGATACTCCTGAGGAAAGAAAATATTCCACATCAAAGGCAAGAAAAAATAGATCAGGATCTGGCGAATATAGACAGGCACAACATCTTAGAGCAAGAGATGATGCAAAGGCAGATTTTGAGAAATATGGTCTTCGCTGATTGAAAATATAAAAATTAACGAGGGTCTAACCAACCCTCTTTTTTTATAAATAACTAAAAAAGTAAGAAAGAAAAATGAAGTCTTTTAGTCAATTTTTACAAGAGTCATATTTGAATGAAGGTGTAGCGCCTGGTGAAAGAATAAGATCTCCAAAGGAACAGGCAGAATGGGATAAAATTGATCAGAGAGAGAAAGAACAAGCAGCAAGAAGAGCAAAAAGAAAACCATCTGGAGCAGCCGCTAGACCAGATCTTCAATTCAAATCAACAAAAGTTCAAAGTCCAACAACTTCAAAAAAACCCTCTGGTGCTGCAAGAGATCCCTGGAAACAATTTCCAAAAAAACCACAACAACAAATGGGACTTCCAAAAGAAGGACCATCATCCCGTCTTCCTGGAAGAACATTAGAACCTGCAGGTGGAACTTCACCAAGACCTGCATTATCTGCTGCAGGGCAAACTGCAAAAGGAGATAAATTGGTAAAAGCATCCCCCGCAACACCATCAACAAGACCAACATCAACTTCATCGATTGATAAACCTCAACAAACAGTTAAGGTTGTTGATTTGGATAGTCAAAGACGAAGAGATGCAAAATCGAAACTAAGAAGTGCAGCTGCTGGAACTGGTCCAAGTGGAAAACCAATTATTACTCCTCCGCCAAAAGTACAGCAACCATCTTCTTCTGCTACACCTTCTCAAGGAAAACCACCAACAGGTCCAAAACCAACTGGAAAATGGGCAAAAATAGGAAAATTTGCTGGCCCTGCATCTGCTGCATTAGATACTGCACTATCTACTGCTGATGAAAGATCGAAAGGATCTGGATGGGCAAGATCACTCGCTAAAGGTGCTACAGTTGCCGCTGGAGGACTTGCTGGAGGCGCTCTAGGTGCTCTAGGAGGTGGTGGTATTGGTAGTGCTGCTCTTGGTACTGCAGGTGCTATTGGTGGGGCAGAACTGGCAGGAAAGGCGTTTGATGTTGCTGCTGGCGCTAATGCAAAAGAAAGAAAAGCAATGGCAACAGCAAATCGTCAACGTCAAGCAGGAACCGCTATCAAAGGTATTGGTGGTCCTACCAGTTTTGACACCAAAAAGAATACAATGACCACTGGTTCTGGATCACAAAGAAGAACTGTTCAACTTGCTAAAACTGGTGTAGTTCAAAGAGGTGGACAATCAGTTGCTGGACATCTTGCATATAAAGGTGGACAAGCAGTTTATAAGGCAGGTCCAAGTGCTCAATCTCTTGCTAAAACTTCTTCTAATCCGTTAGAAAGAATTGGAAGAACTTTATTTGCTGGTGCTTATAAGAAGCATGATGCTGCTAAAGCACAACAAGCACTTCAAAAAGCAAGACAAAATGATGCTGCTCGCAATAAAAAACTTGGAGTAAAATTTGGTCCTGGCAAGTGATTTTTTATAAATACCTGTATATAAAGGTATTTAATTTATAACCATGTCTAGAATTTCGCAAGACTTCATTAATTCTGTTGGGTATTTGTATGAAGAAATCAATATCCAACAGGAAGATTTTTTGAATGAAGATTCTCAATATTATGATGCGGAAGCAGCAGAAATAGTAGAGGATATTCTTTCTACTATTTCAACTTCAATGGTTTATGAAGGGTATAGTGCTGAAGGTATCATTGGATTTCTTGCAGATTCTTCGGAAGAAACAATTATTGAAAAGTATTTGAGTTTTGATGAAAGTATTCTTACCGAAAATGTAGTTTCTGAAGATTATATTCAAGAACAATTAGAACTTTTTGATGTTGCAATTGATGAGGGTTTGGCAGATAAATTGTTAGGTGGTGCCATTAAACTTGCGGGAAGAATAGCATCAAAACCTGCAAGAAAAAAAGTTGCAAATATAATTCAAAATTCCAAAAGACCTGAAGTAGCAAGAAGAAGAATACAAAATCTTGCTCAAAGGGAAGCGAGAAAAGGAAATGTTGGTGGATATAGTCCAACAAAATCACCAATTGATGGTGGAAAACCAATGACTGGTAAGCAGTCTGCAGAATTACTTTCAAAGGCAAAACTAAGTCAAGCAACTCAAAAAGTAAAAGATATTGCTAAAGGTGCAAAAGCAGCATTAACAAGTCCTACTGCAAAGAAAATAGCATTAGGTGCTGCTGGATTGGGTGCTGCTGGTCTTGCTGGAGGTATTGGTGGATATATGGGAGCAAAACTTGCAGGAGCAGGTTCTGGATCAAAACCAACAGATTCACCACGACCAACTACAACAACACCAGCACCAGCACCAGCAGCACCAGCAGCGGCGCCGAAACCACCTGCAGCACCTTCTGGATCTGGCGGTGGTGGAGGAGGATCTACTACAACACCTGCAAAACTAAAGTCTGATGCCGAAACTTCTAAGTATAAAGAACTCATTAAACAAGGAAAAACTAAAGAAGCAGAAACAGCAGGATTGGAAACTTGGGCGAAAAAGTATCCAGATCTTGCATCAAGAGTAAAACCTGGTCAATCTGGTTATGATGTTATTTCAAGATTAAGAGATAAACCAAGTGATTATGAGAAACAAGATCAAACTCCAACTCAAGGTTCACCAACTGCGCAGATTGATCCTAGAGCAATAGAAGATTCTTTAAAGGCAGAACAAGAAAGACAAAAGAAAAGAATGGAGCAACAGAATAAAACTCCTGTAACTGCAAAAGAATCGTACGAACCTTATGATATTGTTTTAAACTATCTACTGTCTGAGGGTCACGCAGATACCTTAGACGAAGCAAATTACATCATGTTGGAAATGGATGAAAATGCAATTTGCACAATTGTTGAAGAGTATAACAACTATTTACTTGCTGAAGAAATTGAAGAATGGGTAAATGATTTTGTAAACAAAGGTTATGACTTTTCTGAATACACCTGGGATGATGTTGTTGAATATTATGTGAATGAGAAAAGACAGTTAATTTAAAAACATTATAGCATCTTCAAGGGGGCTTGACAAGTCCCCTTTTTTTGTCTAGACTACCTTTGTCCCGGTTGAAGATGAGGCTTTAGCTAATCTTAGAAGACTTAAGAACCACACCATAAATTCTTTCAGATTCACTCATATAAAAGGTACCACCAATATTTGTATTGTAATATTCTTCACTCATTAATACATTACGATTAAATTGTTCATAAGTTTCATAATAACTCATAGATTTTTTATGAGGACATAGGTAGAGAATTTCACGAAGAAAATGTTCTTTACCTAATCTTTTTACATCTTCATTAAGTTCATCACATGAACCGAAGTAATCTTTCCAATTAGATTCTTCTGTCTTTCTTCTTCCTGTTTTTTTATTCTTTTGCCTTGTCCAGAAATGTTTTTTGCCAATATACTTTTTATTATTCGTAAGATTCGTAATTATGTAAACAAACCCTTCCATTCCTTTGGGAACATCGGTAAAGACTTCTCTATTATATTGCCAATCCATAATAATTCTTTATTTGACTATTTAGATTTGCGTTTGGAACTGAGAGATGGTAGACTTGAAACGGATGATGATTTTCTAAATACTATGACTACACTTGAAAAAACTCTTCGGGAGTCGCATGATTGGGCGATTGATCGTATTCATTATTTGAGTGAAAATGACATTGATAATGCATATGCAATTCAATCCGAATTTAGTGAATGGTTGAATCCTGATATTCCAGATCATGATATTTACTCACTAGAATACTTAGGAGAATAAAATGCAAATAGACCTCCATAATTTTTTCAAGTACTACGACGAAAAAAACCCAAAGCATGTTGCTGCAGTAGATGACTTGGAAAGGTTACTTCTAGAAAAAGCACCAGAACTTCTAGAAGATGATTCGAATTGGGTGAGGATTTATCGCTCAAAAAACACTCCACCAGAACCAAAAGGAATCTTATTAGATGTTCCTTGGTATCCACAAACCGACAACTATGCCTTACCGGATTCCACTTGCAATTCATCTGCTTGTGCGATGTGTCTTGAATTTCTTAAACCTGGGTCACTGCCATCAGGACCGAAAGGTGATGATGCTTATTTGAAGAAAGTATTGGCACAAGGTAATTCGACTGACCATACAGTTCAAACCAGAGTTCTGGAGTCTTATGGTGTCAAATCCACATTCAGGTATGATTTAGGGTTTGATGATTTGGATAGGGAATTAGAGTCTGGTCGTCCTGTGGTTCTTGGTATTTTACATCGAGGCCCAACTCATAGACCCGCCAGAAACTCTGGGCATATGATTTGCTGTATAGGGAAAACTGATAAAGGAGATTATATTTTTCATGACCCCTACGGAAGTTTACATAATGGATACAGTGGACCAGTATCTCAAGGAAGACAAGTGGTTTATAGTAGAATGGAACTAGAAAAAAGATGGACTGCTGATGGAACTAAATCTGGTTGGGGTCGAATTTTTCTTCCATAAATAAAGTGTCTGTTTGGTTAATGTGTAATTATGATAGATATGGAAATACTTGTTCTAGATTGTATCAAATTTTGAGGGAAGAAATATCGCAAAGATATTCGGGCGATAATAATCCGGCAAAACTACCAGAAAATAGAATAAAAATAAGTAAAGGAGTTGCTGGACTTGGTGAAAGGCATCCTATGAAAAATTTAGAAAATAGGAAAAAACAAAGTGAAATGATGAAAAGAAATAATCCATCAAAAAGACAAGATGTTATTATGAAAAAAAGATTAAAAATGATTGGAAATAAAAATGGATTGGGATATAAATTTACAGAAAACCAAAAGAATAATATATCAAATAATTTATCTAAACAAATATATGAAGTAACATCGCCAGATGGAAAAGTTTTTATTGTAATAAATTTGAGAAAGTTCTGTTCTCTTTATAATATTGATAGTAGTTGTATGTATAAAGTTTCTAAAGGTAAATATGATAATCATAAGGGTTGGAAGTGTCGCAAATTAACTAAATATGAATATGCATAAGAAACCACAATGACCATAAAATTCATAGATGCTGTAAAGCATCATCAAGATCTTCAACATCAGATTGATGCCTGGCAATTTCTTCAGGCATCAATTCATAAAGAAATCCTTGATGAGTTTGCGAGAAGATATCGTAATGAAAAAGTAGAACCAACTCTAGAAGGACTTCCAATTCCTGGAGTAGAGTTAATTAAGGAATTTGAAGGATGTCATCTAAAAGCATATTATGATCCTTTGACTGGTGGACTTCCCATTACAATTGGTTGGGGAAGCACTCGCAGAAAAGACGGCACTCGATTTATGATTGGAAATAAAATCACACAAGACGAAGCAGATGACCTTCTTTATTATCAACTGAGAAAAGAGTTTCTCCCACCACTTAAGCAGATTCCTTATTGGAATGAAATGAATGAAAACCAGCAAGGTGCTATCCTATCTTTTGCTTATAATCTAGGGGCACGATTTTATGGATCGAATGGATTCAATACTATTACTAAAGTATTGAAAAATAAAGAATGGGATAAAGTTCCTGATGCTATCTATCTCTATCACAATCCAGGTACAAATGTTGCTGAAGGATTAAAGAGACGAAGAATTGCTGAAGGTAAACTTTGGTCTTCTTAATCTTCTATTTTTGTTCTTAATGCAATCACAGTAGTTAGTAAAACAATCAACGTATCATACCCCCTCCTTTCAGATTCTTTGCAATCTAAAGGAGGGGGGTTTTTTAATTCTCCTTTTACATTTGCTTTATTCATAGAACCTGGAAGCATGAAATTACATGCAACAAAGTTCAAACCAACAAATCCAATTGTAGAAACACATACAGTAGTGATCAGTTTATTCAGTAATGAACCACACTTTTTTCCTACCAAGTTTGGCAGGTCGTCTGATGAACCTGATGACTTCTGCTGGTTGTCGTTTTGGTTGTGGTCTTTTTCCTTCATTGAATATTCCTTCGTTGGTGATTAATCTTATAATCAACAATCCAATGAGAAATATTTTTTTCATTTACATGTAAGGTTTTGCTATACCTTCATTTAACATTTTTTCATTCAATGTAACTGAATCTCCTATAAGATAAAGAGTTCCAAGTATTCTGCCATATTTATCTTCTTTGGTTGTTTCTATAATCCATTGACCTTCTTTAGAAAGTTCTTTTTCCAACCAAAGTCTTGCTTCTATTCCTTTCTTTTTTTCTTCTAAGTTTAATGTTCTTGTTTCTGACGCATTTAGACCTTTGAGTCTAATCTTTTGGGATATGGTAAGATTAAATCCTAAATCTATGTCTGCATCAATTGTGTCGCCGTCAATGATTCTTGTGATTTTCTTGATTTTGTACTGATACATTTAACTCATCATTTGCCATCTTAAGTATGTAGTAAATTATCCATAGAGTTCCTACTAGTCCAATACCTAACATAATGATAACACCCCAAACAACTTCATTCATTTTTATCTACCTTCCATATTGTGTATCCAAGTCTTAAGTTCGTGGATATATTTTCTCAACATATCTGCTTTTTCTAAATGCCATTTATCCCCACTCTTGAAATACTCTTGAGTATGATTATCTATTGCTTTCAGAATATTATGAATAGGAGCGTTCCAAGGTGCTCTCTCATTAGTATTAAACTCACGAGGCATATATTTGGAGTTTTAAGTATTTATTCCAATCTTATTCTTTTTATAAGGGAAAGCATTTCTACTCCCCCTCCTGAAAAGTGTGAATAGTCAGGCAATATTATTTATCACCTCTTCTTGCCACCATTCTTTGCTTTTTTCGCAGTCGCATTACCTTGATTTTGCTTGGGTTGCTTTCCGCCAGCGGAACCCTTTTTTCCTTTGTTGGGTGACTTTGCCATTAGTTTATAGGCATAACATTTTATTTATATCAGACAGTTTAAAAATTGGACTACTTGACAAATCCTAAATATTAACTTATTATGTAAAAATCCCTGTTATGAGCAGGGTCTTTTTTATGAGATATTGACTGTGATTAGAGCCGTGGAAGGTGCCCTTTGAGAAAAGGGTGTACCCCCCTTCTATACGGATGTAGAGTTCAATTAAATTTAGTGCAAAATTTCTTTACAGTAGCCCTGCCTCTCCTGGCAACGGTTACAACCAGTACGGCATCACTGCCATTCGTCAACTACAAGATGCAAGGT
>Ga0129333_10006968_pt1 | contig 10703 bp, 6 predicted proteins | sample CPB6_08_DNA_FD_94474 | JGI IMG/M metagenome (GOLD analysis project Ga0129333, IMG submission 94474) | Freshwater to marine salinity gradient microbial communities from Chesapeake Bay, USA - CPBay_Sum_0.6_0.8_DNA | ecosystem: Environmental > Aquatic > Marine > Coastal | place: USA: Chesapeake Bay...
CTCACAGCAACAGAGATTCAACAAAACTTCAATGCAACTAGAAGTCGTTTTAACATTTAAGAGGTAAAAAATGGCAGCAACTGCAGGTCCAGATATAGTTGATAATGGATTAGTTCTTGCTCTTGATGCAGCAGACCAAAATAGCTTCAGAGGTGAAGCAACTACTAATTATTATACCACACCAGAAACTTTAACATCTGGAAGAACAGGAACTAGTTCTGGGGGAAACTATACAGATTTTACTACTGGTGGTCCAAATAATGGAAGATTTACTAGATGGGTGAGGGATACTGCTTTATCCAGAAACAATGATTGGGATTGGGAGATAAATTATTCAAATACTGGACTTTCTGTTGGACAAACATTAAATGTAAGTTTTTATGCCAGATGTCCTAATGGAACATTATCATCCATAGTGCTGAGAAATCCTGATGCTCAAGGTGGTACATTTAATCTTGATACTACTTGGAGAAGATTTAATGTCAACTTAACTTACGGTGGAGATTATACAAGTACACCATTTTTTAGATTTAATAGAGGACATTCTGCTGCATATGTAAATGGAGCAACTTATGATCTTGCTAATATTCAAATAGAAACAAAATCTTATGCGACTACTTTTACTACTGGAACCAGAGGAACCACAGTAGCAACAGGTGGTGGTTGGGCAGATTTAACTATGACGGGTAATAATGGGGAACTTATAAATGGTGTAAGAGAAAGTAGTGACAATTTAGGTTCTTTGAGTTTTGATGGAACTAATGACAGAGTAGAATGCGCTCATAATTCAACATTAAATATAACAAGTTCAATAACTATGGAATCTTGGATATATCCAACTGCATATAAAACTACTGGAGGAGGCGGTGGAATGATTATAACAAAGTTATCCTATTATATGGAACTTGCCGGTAGTGGAGTTGTAAGATTATATTTTTATGGATTAAGTTCTGAAGGATATCATAACGGAACCGTGAATGTTCCATTAAATACTTGGTCTCACATAGTTGGAGTGAGGGATCAAATCAATAATCTAGTAAGAATATATGTAAATGGTTCCCTAGATAGAGAAATATCTTCAATAACAGGAAATATATCTTCAAATACAACTGCAGTAACTATTGGAAGTTATTCTGGAAGTAGTTATGAATATACTGGAAGAATAGCAAACACCAAAATATACAACAGAGCACTCACAGCAACAGAAGTCCAAAAGAATTTCAATGAGACTAGAAGTCGATTTGGAATATAATAAATACCTAATAAAAAGGATATAGTAGAATGGCACTTAATGATAAAAACATTATCATTACACCCAATATTGGTTCAACATCTGATCCTAAGATAGAATTTAAGGGTGCTGACGCGTCAACAGGTCCGTCGACAATTACTGCAACGGTATATCCAACCAATGGTGGTACATTAAGTTTCCAAGCAACTGAAGGAACCTTATTTTCAATATCGAATTCATTATCATCTGGATCTATCTTTAGTGTCAATCCAATTTCAGGTATTCCAATTATTGATGTTAATGCAAACAGAACTATTGCATTAAATCCTTATGGTGGTAATACTGGTATAGGAACCACAAATCCAACATCAAAACTTCACGTTACTGGTGATACTTTAGTTACTGGAGTTTCTACTGCATCTAGATTTGTTTCTAACGTAGCAACAGGAACAGCACCATTTACTGTTTCTTCAACGACTCTTGTTACTAATTTGAATGCCGATCTAGTTGATGGCATTCAGGCATCAAGTTTCTATCAGATGACGAACAATCCCAACAGTCCGGGAAGTACATCAGGCACAGTTCTTTCTGCTGGAACTAATGGATCTAGTTATGATTTTCTACAGTCCCATAGTGGCAAACCTCTTAATTTAAATCCTGTTGGAAATACTGTCCAAATAGCAGGAAATACTGCATGGCACGCTGGTAATGATGGTGCGGGAAGTGGATTAGATGCTGATTTACTTGATGGCAAGAACACTGGAACATCAGGTAATACAATTCCACTTCTAGATGGTGCTAATACCTGGAGTGGGACACAAACATTCAGTGGTGCTGCAAGTGCTCCATTTAGACTAGTTGCTACAAATTCAGATACTGGTTGGGACGCATTAACATGGCAAGCAACTACTGAATGGGGAGATACCTCAACATATGGAGTTTTGGGTGGTGACAGCACTGAAGGTTTTATGATGAGAAGACCTCATGTTGTATGGAATTCTACTCATGCAGCGGCAGATATTCGTTTGGGACGTTCGGATGGAACTACTACTGGTGCCTGGGTTAATATTGGAGTTAAATCTAGTAATGTTGGATTTATTGGATATCAAAATACGAATGTATTAACTTGGGGTAGTGCTAACGTTAATATTGTTAATGCATTGACAATTGCAAATAATACCGCTTGGCACGCAGGAAATGATGGTGCTGGAAGTGGTCTCGATGCTGACTTACTTGATGGATTGAATGCAACTTCAGCAAATACAGCATCTACAATAGTTGCTCGTGATGCTTCAGGTAACTTTAGTGCTGGAACTATTACTGCTTCATTGACAGGTGCTGCATCTCTCAATGTGTTGAAAGCAGGCGACACAATGACAGGTCAACTGATCTCAACTCTTGCAAACTCCACAACAACTGGTGGGGGTCAAATATACCTGAATGGTGCTACTGGAAACCGTATTGACTTTAACCAAAATGGTGTTGCTGCACCTGCATTTACAACAAGAAGTGCTGGAACCAAGTTAGTTTTATATCCTAATATCAGTGGTTCTAGTGTCGATTTTGCATTTGGTATTGAGGGTGGAACTTTATGGTCTTCTGTTGAGAATACATCAGCACAATTCAAATGGTATGCAGGAACTACTAATGTTGCGACTTTAACTGGTGCTGGAAATTTCTCTGCTACTGGAAGTATTACTGGAAATACAATCGTAAAATCTGGAGGAACTGCATCACAGTTCTTGAAGGCAAATGGTTCTGTTGATTCTAATGTTTATATTACATCTGCTTCTGTCGGTAATGGAACTCTATCTTTATCAGTTTCTGGAACTGGATTATCTGGAGGAGCATCATTCACCGCAAACCAAAGTGAAAATGGTACATTTACTGTAACATCTAACGCGACTTCAGCAAACACCGCATCTACAATAGTTGCTAGAGATGCCTCAGGAAACTTTACCGCAGGAACTATTACTGCGACATCATTTAGTGGATCTTTAGCGAATACATTAACTTTAAATACTTCAGGAACTGGATTATCTGGATCCACAACATTTAATAACTCCGGTGCAGCAACATTCACAGTAACTTCCAATGCAACATCGGCAAACACCGCATCTACAATAGTTGCTAGAGATGCCTCAGGAAACTTTACTGCTGGAACAATTTCAGCAGCATTATCAGCTTCTGCAGACCAGGCAATTGTCAATCAAAACAACGGAAACTCTGCTGCTTGGTATGGTAGAATTCTTTCTAAAAACTCAACCAGTGATAAAGCATCATTCTTAGGAACTTATGGTAGTATTGCTGGAGTTTTTGCTCATAATAATGCCCTAACTGCTTGGGCAGATTTATACGTCAATACTGTTGATGGCAGCAGTGGCGGTACGGTAAGAATGCCTTCTTCCGTTTTAGTCAACGGAAACCAAGTTTGGCACTTAGGAAATGATGGTGCTGGAACTGGTTTAGATGCTGACTTACTTGATGGAATTAATTCCACTGGTTTGTTCAATAATATGGGAAATACCCATGGAACAAGATCTAGTTTTGATGCCACAACTCCTTCTTATGATTTTGGATTTAGATACGTTCAAGGAAGCACCAATGGTCCAGGAACTTCTGGAAGTCAATTTTATTCTTGGTATATTGGATTAGGATCAGATTATCCCTCAACAGGTGCTGGTTCTTATGGTGCAATGTTTGCAGTTGATCGAAATGTCACTAATCCTTATTTGACAGTTAGATATAATGAAGGAAATGCTTTCACTTCTTGGTATAAGATCAGGGCAGGTGCTGCAGACATATTAACAACTGCGAGAACTATTAATGGAACAAGTTTTGATGGTTCTGCAAATATCACAATCACATCAAATACTACAAATAGTATTACCTTTAATAATGGTGGAGCAGGAGCGGCATCAGGAACTACATTTAATGGTTCTGCTGCTCAAACAATTTCATACAATACAATTGGAGCATCACCTTTAGCAGGTTCCGCTAGTTTAACAACTACTGGAACTGTAACTTCTGGAACTTGGTCTGGTTCTTTTGGTGCCGTATCTGGTGCCAACTTAACGAGTCTTACTGCAGGAAACTTAACTGGAACAATACCTTCAGCAGTATTGGGTAATTCAGTTCATTTCATTGGTACTACTTCCATTGCACTGAACAGAGCATCTGCTTCCCAAAGTTTAACTGGAGTAAACATTGATGGTTCTTCAGGTTCTTGTACTGGTAATGCTGCTACCGCTACAACTGCTGCTGCTTGTTCTGGTAACTCTTCTACTGCTACTACACTACAGACTGCAAGATCTATTGGTGGAACATCATTTAATGGAAGTGCTGACATAACTCCGTTTAGAGCAAACACACTTCCATCAATTGATGCTGGGGTGGTTCAAGCATCTGCCACAACATATACGGGAAGGACTGCTTCTTCTACCCCACAACAATATGGTCAGGGGGTTAATTGGGAATTTAAAAATGCAGCTGCTGTTGGTGGTCTAGGAAACTATGCTGGTTTATTAACTCTTGCTCCTTGGGTGGGAACTACTGGTTCTACTGGAGATCCAAATTATCAACTTGCATTCAGTCCTGCGGGAGTCAACAGTACCGCAGTTCCAACCTTACAAATTCGTGCTGGTATTGATGCCACTTGGGGTTCTTGGGCAACTATATTAAATTCTTCAAACTACACTTCTTATGCTGCTGCGAATAACCACACACATGGTAATATTACAAATGGTGGTGCTATTGGTTCTACAGCAAACTTGCCAATTATTACAACAACCAGTGGGCTATTAACTACTGGATCATTCGGTTCAACTGCAAATACCTTCTGTCAAGGTAATGATTCTCGATTAAGTGATACCAGAAATACCACCAATAGTATTACCTTTAATAATGGTGGTGCTGGTGGTGCATCTGGTAGCACATTCAATGGAAGTGGTGCGCTTACGGTTTCTTATAACACTATTGGTGCCCCAAGTACAACTGGTACAAATGCCTCAGGATCTTGGGCTATCAGTGTTACCGGTTCTTCTGCTTCTTGTACTGGTAATTCTGTTACTGCAACTACTGCATCCAATTTAAGTGGACTTACACTCAATAGTTCAGCAGCAGCAATAAATCCAGATAGTGTAACTCAAAATCAACTTGGATATTGTAATAGTGTATCTCTATTTTCACAAACTGATGGCGGATTATATTCATCTGTTTATAATTCATCTTGGATTCATCAAATATTTGGAGATTTCCGTACAGGACAGATTGCAATTCGTGGCAAAAATAATGGAACTTGGCAAGCTTGGCGTACTGTACTTGATAGTAGTAATTACACTAGTTATGCACCCACTTTAACTGGATCTGGTGCTTCAGGATCTTGGGCTATTAGTGTTACCGGTTCCTCTGCTTCTTGTACTGGTAATGCTGCGACTGCTTCGAATATTGAAACAACTCAACCAAGTTTAGGTTATTCTATTTCTGGTCAAGATGTTGCTTATGTTGGACAAGGAGGACCTCAGGTAAGAAGTCAAGGTAACGGCGCAGCAATGATGTCGTTCCATCGACCTGGATTATATGCAATTAACCTTGGTCTTGGAACAGATAACCAATTAAGAACAGGTGGTTGGAGTAGAGGTGCAGCCTCTTATGTAGTTTTAGACTCTGGAAACTACAACTCTTATGCACCTACTTTAACTGGAACTGGTGCTTCAGGTTCTTGGGCTATTAGCATTACCGGTAATGCTGCGACAGCCACCAGTGCAACCAGTGCAACCAGTGCGACCTCCGCTACCAACGCCACGAATGCTAGCAATATTACAGGCGGCACCCTAAGTGGTGACTATTCAGTCAACCAGGGGATTGGCATCAGATTCGGTCATGCCTCACAAACTGATGCCAACGATGGATTTATTTCAGCGGGACGATTTGCCAGTGGATTAAACATTGTAGGTACTCAAACATCCGCAGGTACAGGTCGCCAGGTTAGGATATGGGGTTCGGTAATTGATAGTGGTGGCACTGCTTATGTTCTAAATACGGGCACTTGGGCTATTAGCATTACCGGTAATGCTGCGACAGCCACCAGTGCAACCAGTGCAACCAGTGCGACTTCTGCCACAACTGCTACTAATGTAACATCAGGAATGGCAGATAATACTGACAATTATATGAACTTTAGAGTTATGAGAAATAATAACTCTGTAAGTAACCGTGATGGAATGTATATTGGTTATGGAAATGCTAACAGTGGTGACACAAGACTTTATGGTGGAGGAAATACTGCAACTCCGGTAACTATTTCAAATGGTGGAGCACTTTCAGCATCTGGTAATGTCATTGCATACTCATCAGATAAAAGATTAAAAGAAAATCTAAATCACATTGAGTCTCCAATTGAAAAAATACAAAAACTCAATGGTTATACATTTGATTGGAATGAGAAATCAAAAGAATTTGGATTTGTTCCAAAACATGAAAAAAATGATATTGGTTTGATTGCACAAGAAGTTGAAGAAGTTCTTCCACAAGCAACTGCACAAGCACCGTTTGATCTTGATGAAAATGGACAATCAAAATCTGGAGAAAACTATCTTACAGTTCAATATGAAAGACTTGTTCCTTTACTTGTTGAAGCAATTAAAGAACAGCAAAAAATGATAAATTCAATGAAAGAAGAAATTGAAATTCTTAAATCAAAATCAACCAATTAGGTTTAATAAATAAATTATTCTAACAATTAATATAATTTACAAAAAATGTCTATTACATATACTTGGAAAGTATCTTCATTAAAAAAGACAAATACAAGTAATTTGAATGATGTTATTATTCAAACTAGTTGGAACAAGATTGGAACTGATGAAGACGGAAATACTGGATTTTTTCCTGGATCTAGTGAATTTCAGTTAGATACTGTAGATCCAGATAACTTTATTAGTTATGATGATTTAACCGAAGAAATTATTCTTGGATGGGTTCAATCTTTAATAGGCGAAGGCCTCAATGCACATGCAAATAATATTATTTCTCAACAAATTGATGAGAAAGCATGTCGTGTTATAGAAGTCAGTAACGGATTTCCGTGGGATTCAGAACCAACCGAACCTGTAGGTATAGCAACAACTTCTTGATTACTATATAAATATTTAAAATTACAAATCAATTTGAATAACTGAAATGACTGAACAACAACAAGCACTTAAGAATGCACTCGAAACCCAAAGGGGTGTGATTTCTGAAATTAATGAGATGGCAAACACTATTAATACAAAAAAAGAATTTGCTCTAAAGTTGCAGGGTGTAATTGAATATCTTACATCAACTGGAGTTACTTTGCCAGAACCAGAACCTGAATTAGAAGAACAGGATATCCAAATTCAACCTGAAGGAGAACAATTAAATGCCTGAAGATATGCAACCTGTTATAACATACCCAAATATTACATATACTGTAGGTAATTATGTTGAAGGTGACAATTTTGTAGAAGTTACCTATACAAACAGTGAAGGATTTATCTACAAGAAAATGGTTAATATACCATATCTAGAAATTGGACAGTATGGAGAAGGCGAAAGTTCTATCGATCAACCCTATTTTCAAGAAATTCTTGAAGGACAGTTGATGGGTGTTATTAATAAACTAAGAATGGGTCTTATTACTTTTGTTGACCCAAATGCAGATGTTGGTATCGGAACAAGTGTTTGATAATAAGTAGAAACCTATGACACTACCGTCATCGCCAAATTCTATATCACTTTCCCAAATTGCAACAGAGTTTAGTGGAAACGCTTCCCTAGACTCTGGCGATTACCCATTAGAACTTGGCGAATATTACGGTCAGGACAATGCACCAACCAGCGGTACTATAGGTTTTGCAAATTTTCATGGTGCTGATGGTGTTCCTTCCAGTGGTCTTCAGTATCATTGGGACGGTACGATATCTGAAACAACCACCGCTGCGGGTGGAGTCGAAGATATTAGTGCTAATAACAGAACAGGAACTCTTACAAACGGAGCAGCATATAGCTCTGCAAATCTTGGAAAGATAGTTTTTGATGGGACAAATGATTATGTCCAAGTCACTGGATATAAAGGAGTTACTGGCACATCTGCAAGAACTTCCATAATCTTTATGAAATTAGATGCTGCTACTCCTGCAGCGCAAGCAAGAGCATTTGCTTGGGGAGGTGTTGCTGGTAATGGTCAAAAATGGGCAATGGAATTTACCACTTCGGGAAATTTTCTATTGGGTGGTTCTGGTGGTTCTAAACAATGTAATTTTCAATTCGCACTGAACCAATGGCAAATGTTTGCTGCCACAATTCCAACCGGAGTTACTGGAACTGCTGGGGTTGGTCAGCAAGACTATACGACAGCACAGACTACAACTTTTACTGTTCCTACTGGTGTTTATTCCATTTCTGCCGTATGTATTGGCGGTGGTGGAGGTGGTGCTGGTTCTGAGGACTCCGATGAAACTGGTGGAGGTGGTGGAGGAGGTGCCCTTGCGTATCAATCATCGATTGCCGTTAATCCTGGCGAAGTTCTTACTGTTGTTGTTGGTGCCGCAGGTGCAGCTGGAAATGCAAGTGGTAATGGTGGAACAGGTGGTCAATCTTATATTGCCAGAGGTGGCACAAATTTAGTTGCTGCAAATGGTGGCGGTGGAGGAACTCACCGTGGTGCTGGAGGAACTGGTGGAACTGTTGCAACTGGTTCTGGTGGTGCTGGTGGTAGCGGTGGTGCTGGTAGCAATAGAAACCCTGGCGGCGGAACAAATGCTGGTGGCGGCGGAGGTGGCGCTGGAGGTTATTCCGGTGCTGGTGGTAATGGTGGATCTGCTGCGGCAGGTACTTCACTTGCAGGAACTGCTGGTGCAGGTGGCGGTGGCGGCGGTGGCGGTAGCGGATCAAGTACCACTTTAAGAGGTGGCGGTGGTGTAGGCATACTTGGTTCTGGAACTAATGGTGCCGCTGGTGCTGCTAATGCTTCTGGTGGTGGGGGATCTAGTGGATCTACCGGAACATTTGCAGGTGGAGCATATGGTGGTGGAGGTGCTGGTAGATCTGGATCACAGACCAACTCTGCTGGTGGTGCTGGAGCAGTCGGTGCTGTAAGAATTATCTGGGGAACAGGTAGGTCTTATCCTTCTACTAGTGTTACTAACGCTACAACAGTCACAGGAACTAATACTATTGGTTTTCTTAGTGATATTACACTTTATAGAAATGCAACAAGACTAACTGATTATGTTGCATTTTCTCCAGGTGCTGGAATAGTAGTCAATACAGCATCAAGCGCAGATACGACTTGGGGTGCTTCTTTGGCTGATGCAACTTTGAGTCCGATTGACGGAGAAATTGCTAAAGTATTAATTTATAATAGAGAACTTAGTCATGCGGAAATTACACAGATTTATAATGCAAAGGCAGTTGCTCTAGGATTAGCACAATTATCAGCAACTACTCAAGGTAGTGGATCACCGATAGATCCAACTTATTCAGTAGCTCCATCCGTAACAACTCTAAGTGAAGGTTCATCTGTAACATTTACTATTACAACGACCAATCTTCCAAATGGCACTACACTTTATTGGTCAACACTTCAAATTAGTGGAACAGTTACTGGTGGCGATTTTACTGACGGTGCATTAACAGGTTCATTCACAATTACTTCAAACTCTGGAAGTGTCGTAAGAACACTTGCTGTTAATACTGATGCAGGTGCAGAATCTTTCCAACTTCAAATTCACACAGTAAGCACTGCAGGAACTGTCGTAGCAACGAGTGCGACGGTAACAATAAACGCATAAAAATCTAAAATAAATAACTGTATATTTACACTATGCTTTTGCGTATGGATAATTTTGTCAAACTTGTATTGGATAATGGTGGGTCAATTAAACCACTTCTTATAGACTCTAAAGATCTTTCTGGTCCATCACTCACAAACCCTTCAGTTCTTGTAGTAGATGGAAAAATACTAGTCAATATTAGGAACGTTAATTATACCTTATATCATTCAGAGTTGAGTAAATTTGAACATTTGTGGGGTCCTCTGTCATACATTCACCCCGAAAATGATATGCATTTGAGAACTACAAATTATATTTCAGAACTTGATGAAAATTTAGATGCAATTTATTATACAAAAATAGATACTTCCAAATTTGATACTTATCCACCACAATGGGATTTTGTTGGTCTTGAAGATTGTAGATTGATCAATTGGGAAAACAAGATCTATGTTTGTGGTGTAAGAAGAGATCTAGATACAATTGGAACTGGGAGAATGGAACTCTCAGAACTCCAATTTGATGGGGCAACAGTAAAAGAAGTTTTAAGGTATAGAATACCTGGACCTCCACCAGATGATGAATATTGTATGAAGAATTGCACTCCAGTTGAGGATATGCCATTTCATCTGATGAAGTGGACAAATCCAACTGCTTTGATGAAATTTAACATC
>Ga0129333_10006969_pt1 | contig 10703 bp, 17 predicted proteins | sample CPB6_08_DNA_FD_94474 | JGI IMG/M metagenome (GOLD analysis project Ga0129333, IMG submission 94474) | Freshwater to marine salinity gradient microbial communities from Chesapeake Bay, USA - CPBay_Sum_0.6_0.8_DNA | ecosystem: Environmental > Aquatic > Marine > Coastal | place: USA: Chesapeake...
GGCCAGTCCAAGGGCGACTACCTTGAGGCAGTGACCGACTACTCGACGCTGGTGTACACGCCTGAGCTGGGAGAGTATTGCGTCAACGACGTGGAGCTGACGCACAAGCTGTACCGCTACCTGATGCAGCGCGACCCCAACGTCGAGGCCATGCACCTTGAGCATTTGTTTGCCATGCACATTTCGGTGCAGCAGCGCAACGGCTTTGCCTTCGACATGGAGAAGGCAGCAGAGCTGTACGCCACGCTGTCGGGAGTCAGGGACGAGCTGTCCAGGGAGCTGGTCGAGATGGTGCCTCCGACCGAGGTCAAGATGAAGACCAAGACCAAGCTGGTGCCGTTCAATCCCGGCAGCAGGCAGCAGATCGCTGCGGCCTTGGCTCGCCTGCATGGATGGAGCCCCAAGGATTTCACGCCTTCGGGTGAAGCCAAGGTAGACGAAGCAGTGCTGTCCACCCTTGAGTACCCAATCGCCAAGAAGCTGTCCGAGTACCTAATGGTGCAGAAGCGCATCGGCATGCTGTCCGAAGGAGACGAGTCTTGGATGAAGTCAGTCCAGCAGGACGGCAGGATCCACGGCTACGTCAACCACAACGGAGCGGTGACTGGCAGGTGCACGCATCGCAGACCCAACCTCGCGCAGGTCACTGGAGTGGGATCGCCTTGGGGAAAGGAATGCCGAGAGCTGTTCGTGGCTCCTCCAGGCAGGCTCCTCGTGGGAGTGGATGCCCAGGGCCTGGAGCTGAGGTGCTTGGCCCATTACCTCGCGCGTTGGGACGACGGCGAGTACGGCAGGGAGCTGCTGGAGGGTGACATTCATACAGCCAACCAGAAGGCAGCAGGCCTGCCTACCAGGGCCGACGCCAAGAAGTTCATCTATGCCTGGCTTTACGGAGCCGGGCCAGCCAAGATCGGGAGCATCGTGGGCGGAGGCGTGACCGAAGGTCGAGAGCTGCAGCGCCGCTTCTTGTCCAAGTTCCCTGCCATCGCCAAGCTGAAGAAGGCCATCGACAATGCCGTCGAGATTCGTGGATACTTGACCGGACTGGACGGCAGGAAGCTGCCAATCAGGTCCAGGCACGCGGCACTGAACACGCTGCTGCAGTCTTGCGGAGCGATCCTGATGAAGCAGGCCACATGCAATATCCACAAGCAGCTGGCCAGCAGCAACATCTGGGATGTCCTGCAGGTGGCCCACATCCACGACGAGATCCAGCTGGAGGTCCCCGAGTACAGGGCCGAGCAGGTGGCAGAGATTGCCAAGCGCGCCATCGAGACGGCTGGATTCCCGTTCAGATTCCGTATCAGGCTGGACGGAAGCGCGTCCATCGGCAGGAACTGGGCGGAGACACATTGATGAAGATCCCGAAGACCGAGCTGGCGTACATCGCTGGCTTGTTTGACGGAGAAGGATGCATCAGGTGGCACGACAGCCCCAGGATCAGCTTGACTTCATGCTGGCCGCATCACTTGATGTGGATCTCCGCCCTGTTCGGATACGGTTCCGTGCGTATCGTCCGCTTGAAGGACGGCAAGAACAGGACGACATTCAGGCTGGAGATGTCAGGCAAGAATGCCATTAGGTTCCTGTGGAAAGTCAGGCCTTTCCTGATGGAGAAGCGGCACCAAGCCGATATACTGATCGAGCTGGTCAAGTACCCTAAGGGATCTGCCAAGAGAGAGCGCCTGATGAGCAGGCTGACCAGCCACAAGAGGATTGACTATGGACCCGAATGATCCCACTAACCCGTTGAATTCCTACACCACCGACGAGCTGCTCAAGGTGGTCGGCAGCAGGTTTGAGGCAATTGTGTTCATTGCCACACAGCCGAAGAACAAGTCCTCCCAGGACATGACGTACTTCTCGGCTGGCCACTACCACAGCTGCCTGGGGCTTGTGGAAATCGCAAAGATGATGCTGGCTGCAGGAGGGCCAGAAGCATGACAAACGAGAGAGACCCGATTATCGAGATCGCGGAGCTGAGGGAAGCCAATCAGTCGTGGAAGGACCACTGCGACAGGCTGGACGAGGAGCTCAAGGAAGCGCGGCGTGACCTGCTCCTGATGGCCCGCAGGAACGTCCTGCTGGTCGTCGAGATCGAGGACCTGAAGGAAGAGCTGGCCAAGCTCAAGGAACAGGCCAAGCCGATCTCGGCCAAGTTCGACGAAGTCAAGGCCATGAACGACAGGCTGGGGCCATTGGATTCGTTAGAAAAATGTGTCAAAGATTCTTACAGATCGGAGAACAGCCAATGACCTGCGATGCCGAATGCGTGCTGCTGGTGATCGGCATTTTTGTCGCTTCCGTTTACATCGCCTACGTCGTGGACAAAACCTACAATGCCAAGAACTAACGCCAAGACCCATGCCCTGATCGACGGCGACATCCCGCTGTACCAGGCATGCTCAGCCGTCGAGCACTCTATCCATTGGGGAGACGATTGGTGGACGCTGCATGCTGACGCCAAGGAAGCGCGCGAGATGTTCGACCTGTGGATCTCCGACATCAAGGAGACCCTCAAGGCATCCAAGGTAACGATCTGCTTCAGCTCGTCGAACAACTGGCGCATGGGAGTCCTGCCTGAGTACAAGGCCAATCGAGCCAAGACCCGCAAGCCGGTGTGCTATGCAGCGGTCAAGGAATACTGCATCGCCACGTACAAGTGCCTGATGTATCCGACCCTTGAGGCAGACGACGTGATCGGCTTGACCGCCACCAATCCGCGCAACAAGAACGTGGTCATCGTCTCGGAGGACAAGGACCTGCTGACCATCCCGGGCCGGATCTACAACCCAAGGTCAGAGACCTACACCAACGTCTCTCCCGAGATGGCGCACAAGACACACCTGATGCAGACCCTGACCGGAGACACGACGGACAACTACAAGGGATGCCCAGGAATCGGAGCCGTCAAGGCCGAGAAGATCCTGAACGATTCCTGTACGTGGGAAGCCGTGGTGGCTGCATACACCGCCGCTGGACTGACCGAAGCAGACGCCTTGACACAGGCGCGCGTGGCCCGTATCCTGCAGCACAAGGAGTTCTACCCCCTCACTGGAGAGGTTCGCCTATGGACACCCACATCCACGTCATCGACTTCCGCGAAGTGAAGGACTCCGGCAAGCGCGAGGAGTTCGATACGGGATCCCGCAGGGACACCCGCGAAGGCAAGGGCCGTTTCGACCTGATTAGCCCATTCGTCAGCGAACGGGACGCCAAGCACCTGGAGAACGGAGCCCGCAAGTACGGGGACCGGAACTGGGAGAAGGGCCAGCCCCTGTCCCGCTACATGGACTCGGCCTTGCGTCACCTCAACAAGTTCATGATGGGCCACCGCGACGAGGACCACTTGGCTGCAGCTCGCTGGAACATCGCGGCCCTGATGCACACACAGCACATGATCGCCATCGGCAACCTACCCGCCGAGCTGGACGATCTTCCTAACTGGGTAGGGAGAGAGAATCGCCATGTTTCGTAAGCCACCAAAGATTGACCACCTTCGTCACCGCAGCTGGGAGGACGTTGCCTTGATGTACAACGCCCGCACCGGTGAAAACCTGTCCGAGCACCAAGCCAGGGACATCGGCCTCAGGGCAGCCAAGAGGATTGCCCGAGAGCTGAGAAAGCCGTCCAACTACCGGCTGCGTGAGGCCCTGGCTGCCGAAGGCATTGTCGTATGATGGAAGACCCTACGGATCGACCGTCCCAGATCGCCCCTATCCCGAAGGGGCTTTTGGACGACCTTAACAAGCGCTTCCCTGACCGCTGTCCTGACATCTCCTGGACCGACCGCGAGGTCTGGTTCAAGGCAGGCCAGCGGTCTGTCATCGAATTCCTGAATTCTGCCCACGAACGGCAGGTCGAAAGCAGGTTTGACAATGTGCTACCGAAAAGGCCGTGAGCCTGAAGAGATGGACGAGGAGGAGACGGAAGACGAAGGTGAGTCTGAAGACAAGCCAATGTACAAAGGATCCAACGAGATCCGCATGGACACCAGCGAGAAGCGTGCTCCGGCCAACGCCGTTCTGATGATCGGCAATCCTGACATGGCCGAGTACATGACATTCCTGAAGCGACGGCGGGCTGCAGCCAGCGACGAGCGGGCCAGGGCTACGTACGAGTCGCCGCTTAATTAGGAGACTTTTATGGCAACCCAAAGAAAGCCTTATGCCCTCAAGTCTGGAGCCAGGGTTTATTCTGAGGAAGTCCCTTACGAGTACAGAGGACCGCTTGGTAGGGCGCAGTCGTCCTTAACCATTGTTCCTATGGCCAAAAGGCTGGACACGACGGGGGCGTCCAGCGCTTCTGAGGTGTACAGAAGCAATGAGTCCATAAACAAGTGGTACGCCAAATCTCAATCCAGGCCCTTGACTGAGATCGAGTACAACGAGTACATGAGAAATCGAGAATCGCCGTACAGGCGTATGGCAATTCTAAGAAACAACGGAGAAGACCGGGTAAACAGGCGTGGGATGTTCCCTCAGCTGATGATTCGGCGTTCGTACCAGGACTACCTGAATGTTGCCGCTGGGCGATCAGGATCCTCTTCAACTTCTGGACCTTTGCGCTTAGGCGTAGGCGGCGGCACTCGCTCCACCGGCCTCGGCTACTAGGAGAAACACCATGTGCTTCGGCGGCGGTTCACCCAAAATGCCTCCTCCTCCCGCGCCTCCTCCGCCTCCTCCGACCCCGATGGCGATCACGAAGCAGCCCAAGCCGTCGTACGTCGGAGAGCTGGAGAAGTCCTCTACTCCTCCGTCCAAGCGCGGCAAGTCCGCTTTGACCATCCCCTTCGGCGGGATGACCCAGACAACCGGAGTGGGGTACTGATCCATGTACAAGTCAGCCGCCAACCTGTACTCAGAGCTTGAGTCCGACCGCCACAGCTACCTGCTGCGGGCTCGTGACTGCTCGCGGCTGACTCTTCCCATGCTCCTGCCTGACGAAGGCACGACGCATTCGACCCACTTTCCCACCCCGTTCCAGGGGATGGGAGCGCGTGGAGTCAATCACCTGGCAGCCAGCCTGCTCATGTCCTTGCTGCCTCCCAACCAGCCATTCTTCCGGTTGGCCCTGGACGAGGAAGCCATCCGGGCCCTGGGCGGGGTAGAGGAATACAAGACCGAGATCGACCAGAGCCTGTCCAGCATCGAGCGCGCGGTCATGCAGGAGATCGAGGTCAAGGCCATCCGGTCTGCGGTCTTCGAGGCCCTGAAGCACCTGATCGTCACCGGCAATGCCTTGGTCTACCTGGGCGAAGACGGCATCCGAGTGTTCCGCTTGAACCATTACGTGGTCAAGCGAGACCCCATCGGCAAGATCCTGCACATTGTGGTCAAGGAGACGGTGTCTCCGCTGGGTGTGCCGGACGAGGCCAAGCCCTTGGTCCAACAGAAGACCGCCACAGAGAACTCGGTGGACATGTACACATGCGTGCATGCCATCGAGAACGGCAAGTACGAGGCCTATCAGGTCATCGAGAACACGATCCTGGAGTCCACGCGAGGAACCTACCGCGAGGACTCGATGCCTTGGCTTGCCCTACGGATGAACCGCGTAGACGGCGAGTCCTATGGACGCGGGTATGTCGAGGAGTACCTTGGTGACCTCAGGTCCCTGGAGGGACTGACCCAGGCCATCGTCGAGGGATCAGCTGCAGCCAGCAAGGTCCTGTTCCTGGTCAACCCCAACGGCATGACGCGGGCTGATGTCTTGTCAAAGAGTCCAAACGGAGCGATCCGGGAAGGGATGGCTGCTGATGTCAGCGTGCTACAGGTTCAAAAGCAAGCGGATTTCGGTGTGGCTTTGCAGGCTGTCGCTACGATCCGCGACCGCCTCAATTACGCTTTCCTCCTCGCCGAGAGCACGATACGAAATGCTGAGCGTGTTACAGCCGAAGAGGTCCGCCTCACGACGGCAGCGGTCGAGCGGCAGCTAGGCGGCATCTACAGCATCCTGGCCCAGGAGTTCCAGCTCCCGTTGGTCAACCGCTTCATGGACGTGATGGCCCGCCGCAAGCGCTTGCCTAAGGTCCCCAAGGAATTCGTCAAGCCGATGATCATCACCGGCGTGGATGCCCTGGGGCGAGGCAATGACCTGGTCAAGCTGGATGCCCTGTTGGCCGGAATGGCCCAGATCTTCGGGCCCCAGGCAATCGCCCAGTTCGTCAATCCCCAGGAGTACCTGGCCCGACGCGCGGCTGCCTTGGGCATCGACACCAAGGGCTTGATCAAGTCTCCAGAGGACATGGCTGCAGAGGCCAACAAGGCCATGATGGCCAACATGACGGAGAAGCTTGGCCCGAGCATTGTTGGGCAATATGGAAAAATGGTCGAAAGTGGCGCACTACCAGCGCCCGGCCAGGCCCAGCAGCCTATGATGGGCCAATAACGAGGAACACATGGACCGAGTAGAAATTGTCACCGGACAGACTGGGGCACTCAGCCCCGACCAGCAGGCCCAGATGAATCCCCAGGCCCAGCCTCAGGCTGAGTCCACGGAGAGCCAACAGCCAGCACCAGAGCCGCAGGGCGAAGCTGAGCCCCAGGAACAGCCCAAGGCTGAAGCCGAGGCCCAGGTCAACGAGATCGAGCAGAAGCTCGGCACCTATTCGCAGGAGTTCTTCACCAACGGCAAGCTCAGCGACGGGTCTTACCAAGAGCTCAGCAAGCTCGGCTTCTCGAAGGCCATCGTTGACCAGTTCATTGCCGGTCAGCAGGCAGTCATGGCCCGCGAAGAGCAGGCCGTGTACGACTCCGTAGGCGGCAAGGAGACCTACGCTGAGATGGTCCAATGGGCAGGACAGAACCTGTCCAAGGACGAGATCGAGGCATACAACAGCGCACTGTCGTCAGGCAACCAGGCCCAGATGCAGTTCGCCGTCAAGGGCCTGCAAGCCCGCTTTACCGCAAACAACAGAGAGCCCAGCCTGAAGACGGTTGGAGGAAAGGCGGCCAATGCCGGATACCGCAGCGTTGCGGAAGTCGTGGCTGCCATGAGCGACCCGAAGTACAAGACCGATCCGGCATACCGCGCAGATGTGGAGCGCAAGCTCGCCAATTCCAACGTCCTCTAGGAGAACACCATGTCAGACACCAACACGACCAACACCACAAAGCCCGGCTACAAGACCACCGAGTTCTGGCTCAGCTTCGCTGCCGTCATCGTCGGCGCAGTGCAGGCCTCAGGCATCGTCCCGTCCGAGGGCCCCTGGAACCAGGTCCTGGGCATGGTCATCTCCGCCCTCGTTGCGCTTGGATACACCGGCGCACGCATGGCGATGAAGAAGGGCAGCTGAATTGTGTGGACCGCAATCGGTCTCGCGTTCAGCGCCGTCGTCAAGGAATTGCTCACTCTGTGGTTCACGAAGGCCACTACACCGACTAATGCGTCGGATGCTGTTCACCATCCTCCTGGCCTATATGGCCGCTTCAGGGATCTCGTGCAGCGCATCGAGGGTCGTGTTCGTCCACCCAGGTGAGCATCAACTAATCCGGATCGGTCCCAATGTCCGTGGCCGCGTGTACTTCTACAACGGCAAGGACTGGGAGCTGTCCGGGAACACCGTAGACATACCCGAGGGCTGGTATGCCGGATACGTCTCGCCTGCGGGCGAGGTCACCAACAAGCCCTAATCAATGGACCGAAGCGGAATGCCGTGACCTGCCTGAGGGCAGGCCTTGTGCCATTTCCTAGGCCATTCGTTCAGATCATCCAGACTTCTACACAGGAGGCATTCAAATGCCCATTCAGAGCGTTTCATTCACCGGCCAGAATGCGAGCACAAACGCATTCGGCACCGGCTCGTTCAACACAACTTTCGCAACGCAAAACGACCTGTTTCTTAAGATTTTTGCAGGAGAAGTTCTTCAGGCGTTCGAAACCGCAACGGTCATGAAGGACAAGCACACTGTCCGCACGATCACCAGCGGCAAGAGCGCCCAGTTCCCGGTCACCGGCATCGCGTCGGCCCAGTATCACCGCCCCGGCACGGACATCCTCGATGACAAGGGTCACGACAATGATCCGACCGCTGGCGACCAGAGCACGGCCTACACGACCTCGTTCGCGCACGCCGAGCGCGTCATCAACGTGGATGATCTCCTGATCGCCACCACGTTCATCGACAAGCTCGACGAGGCGAAGAACCACTACGACGTTCGCTCCATCTACAGCTCCGAGCTGGGCCGGGCCCTCGCCCGCCAGATGGACCGCAACCTCATCGGCGTGGCTCTGCTGTCGGCGGCTACCTACAATGCAAGCACCGGCGCTCCCACGGCTGTGGCTGGCCTTGCTGGCAACCCCAACGGCACCATCGTCGGCAAGAACTTCACGCTGTCGAGCGGCTCGCTGCCCACCACGGGTGCCGAGATCTCCGACTTCGTGGACGCGGCGTTCGAGATGGCGGCGGCGATGGACTCCAAGAACGTGCCTGCAGAGGACCGTTACCTGGTGCTCACGCCAACGTCGTACTACAACCTCATCAACTCCGATGCAGGTCGTCGCCTGATCAACCGCGACTTCGGCGGCAATGGCTCGTACAACGCAGCGAACCTCGGCATGCTTGCCGGATTCGAGCTGGTCAAGTCGAACAACGCTCCGGCGGTGTTCGCCAACCTGACCACCACGAACCAGATCGGCGCCAACAACACCTACCGCGCGAACTTCAGCAAGGTCGCAGCGGCGGCGTTCCACAAGAGCGCGTTCGGCACGGTCAAGCTGATGGACATGGCGATGGAGACGGACTACGACATCCGCCTCCAGGGTCACCTGATGGTGGCCAAGTACGCGATGGGCCACGGCGTTCTGCGCCCCGAGTGCGCTGGCGTCATCTTCGACAACGCCTGATCCACTGCACCCTGACGGGTGCCTAGACACAACAACCCAATGCCTCAGTCCCCTACCGGGGCCTGGGGCTATTTCCCGAATTCGTCCCACAAGTCCGCACCCCTTCGGATACACTTGCCATGTCCTATGACTATTCTCCAGGACGCTGGATTAGGCGGTATTACCGGCCCAACTCCGAGTTTGGGGTCTTCATTCCCCTGCCGCCTGGAGCTGTGGACTACAACGGACAGACTTCGGCAGCAACCGTCTGGGACGAGGACTACGACAACGGCAATTCAACTTCATCCGTCTTCGCAGAAGAACTAGAGGCTGGCGATGCCACGCCGTAATCAGGAGCACCAATGACTACGACAGCAAGGATCAGGATTCGGCGGGACACTGCCGCTGCATTCACTTCAGCGAACCCAACGCTTGCCCTAGGGGAGATCGCGTTCGAGACCGATACGCGGCGGTTCAAGGTCGGCACCGGGACTACGGCTTGGACGAGCCTTGCATACGCCGCGCAGAACCCCACCAGCCTGACCGTGACGGATACCACAGCCTCCACAAGCACGACCACGGGCGCACTACAGGTGGCTGGTGGAGTGGGTGTGGGGGGTGCGCTGAATGTTGGTCAGGATGCGGTCATCAACGGCGCGAGGGTGGGCGTTGGGCCTGCTGGTACAAACAACACGGTGCTAGGTGTGAACGCAGGCGCGTCACTGCAAAGCGGATCTGATGGCAATGTCGCAGTGGGCCGGAATGCGCTTCTTGGGGTGACCAGTGGCGATTACAACATTGGTATCGGATATGGTGCAGTTAGAACGGTCAGCACTGGAGAACAAAACATTGCAATCGGCCTGAATGCCGCAGCGTTGGTTACGTCAAATAACAATGTTGCTATAGGTTCTGACGCCCTTGCAAACGCATCAACAGCCGCAGATAACACGGCTATAGGCTTCAATGCTTGCCGGTTTAGCACTGCGGGAAGCTCGCAAGTTGGAGTTGGATTTCGTGCATTATCAAGGAATCTGTCATCTAGTCTTGTCGCCGTCGGAGCGGATGCGCTTACCATCAACACCCTCGGCACGGCGAACGTCGCCGTAGGTCGATCCGCACTAGGAGCCGCCACCACCTCCATCTCCACAGTCACGACCACCGTGGCAGGCACTGGCGGCACTGATGGCGCAAAGACCGCAGTTCAACTTGAGCGCGACAGCGGCGGCACGATGGTGACGTACCCAACGGTTGATCTCACGGTCACCAGCGGCGCAGTCGCAGGAACCGTCACGGTTGTCTCTGGCGGCACTGGCTCGACCACAGCCACCGCAAGCGGCATCGTCTTTAAGGCCAACGCGGCGGGTATCGCTGCGGGTGTACCTGCGGATTGGCGCTGCCAGTTGACCTTGGCGGATACGGGTTCCAGCAACACGGCGGTAGGTCATCAGGCAGGACTGCTCCAGACCACTGGTAGCAGCAACACGCTTGTCGGCGCATTGTGTGGCGATGCAATCACGACTGGCGGATCTTCGGTCGCTATGGGATCTGGTGCTCTAGGCGCTAGTACGTCATCGAACTTTGCGACTGCAATTGGAACGTTCGCCCTCGCAAGCGGATCAACTGGAATTGGAACGGCAGTCGCTGTCGGCGGGCAGGCCATGTTCGCGGCAACATCTGCAAGCAGGGCGGTAGCCGTTGGGTATGACGCGTTAGTAAATGCGACCACGACGACAAACACTGTTGCCATTGGTGGAGATGCTGCGCGCCTGCGTGGCACTGGCACAGATACCTGCACCAACGCCACTAATAGCATTTTCATCGGTCAGGACTCGCGTCCTAGCGGCGACTCGCAATCAAACCAAATCGTCATCGGATAC